>ENA-UEPH01000061-UEPH01000061.1-human-gut-metagenome-genome-assembly--contig:-NODE-61-length-118382-cov-10.015587_pt1 | contig 118382 bp, 85 predicted proteins | sample MGYA00242891_ERZ507898 | MGnify/ENA primary metagenome ERZ507898 (study PRJEB26167, sample SAMN06115411) | human gut metagenome | host: Homo sapiens | place: China:Guizhou | collected 2014-10-15...
CACATGTTCCTCCGCTTGTGCGGGCCCCCGTCAATTCCTTTGAGTTTCACCGTTGCCGGCGTACTCCCCAGGTGGATTACTTAACGCTTTCGCTGTAGAGCTTACATTGTATCGCAAACTCCTAGTAATCATCGTTTACTGCGTGGACTACCAGGGTATCTAATCCTGTTTGATCCCCACGCTTTCGTGCTTCAGTGTCAGTTATGGTTTAGTAAGCTGCCTTCGCAATCGGAGTTCTGCGTGATATCTATGCATTTCACCGCTACACCACGCATTCCGCCTACCTCAAACACACTCAAGTAACCCAGTTTCAACGGCAATTTTATGGTTGAGCCACAAACTTTCACCGCTGACTTAAATCACCACCTACGCACCCTTTAAACCCAATAAATCCGGATAACGCTCGCATCCTCCGTATTACCGCGGCTGCTGGCACGGAGTTAGCCGATGCTTATTCATAAGGTACATACAAGCTCCCACACGTGGGAGGGTTTATTCCCTTATAAAAGAAGTTTACAATCCGTAGGACCTTCATCCTTCACGCTACTTGGCTGGTTCAGACTCTCGTCCATTGACCAATATTCCTCACTGCTGCCTCCCGTAGGAGTTTGGACCGTGTCTCAGTTCCAATGTGGGGGACCTTCCTCTCAGAACCCCTACCTATCATCGTCTTGGTGGGCTGTTACCCCGCCAACTAACTAATAGGACGCATGCCCATCCGATACCTTGAACATTTAACTCACATCCCATGCAGGATAAAAGTACTATGGGGTGTTAATCCACGTTTCCATGGGCTATACCCCGGTATCGGGCAGGTTGCATACGCGTTACTCACCCGTGCGCCGGTCGCCATCAAGGTATTGCTACCTCATGATGCCCCTCGACTTGCATGTGTTAAGCCTGTCGCTAGCGTTCATCCTGAGCCAGGATCAAACTCTTCATAGTAATAAAACTTTTTAAAATTATCTCTTTCGCTCAGTCATTATATCCGTTGAATCTCTTCTCGGACTCGCACTTGCTGTTTGTTTTCAAACCTTTCAATATCTTTAAGAACTCTTTTTGCTTCTCTTTTACCCGCCCCACTTACGAGGCGAAAGCGGATGCAAAGATAAATACTTTTACATATTCCCTCCAAATCTTTCCGCACTTTTTTTCAAACTTTTTTTTCGGAACCGCCGTAGAAGAAAGCTTCTGCAGGCTTCATCCGCAAAAGATGAAAAACACATCAGTCAAAATGTTTCAGAACCTCCGCTTCGTTTCAGAAAGCGGCTGCAAAGGTAAGGACTTTTTCATTACTTCCAAACTTTTCAAAAGAAATTTTTGAAGTTTTTTTTCAGAACCCGACCAGGGCAATATCCTGAAGAACTACACACAACCTAAAAACCTGTAAGCCAACACATCATACCCTCTCACCTCCTCCGTTTGTTCAATACATCGGTTCCTGATTGCGGCTGCAAAGATAGAACAATTAATGCCCCATTTCCAAATTTTTTACACACTTTTTTTCAAAAAAATGAACAACCACTACACAATACATTCATTATCAAACTATTATATTTATCTTATTTTATTCCAAATTTCCATCGGTTCACGCTATTTATGGTTATTCATATTAATCGAATAGATTATATATATCGTATTTCGACCAGAATACCAACCTTCTTTCCATCAAGGCATAAAAAATCGTGCAAACCTACTATTTGCACGATTCCCTTCGAATCTTCAGATTCGTTTACTTCACCCCCTTCACCTCTTCGAATCCTTTACCGAACACTCCCATCACGGGAGCCATCGTCATAAACACATCCGGATCGATCTGCTTGGCAATGCGCAATACATCGGAAGCTTCGTGTTTACGGGCGACAATCAGGATAATTTTCTTATCTTGTCCGGTGTACCAACCTTTAGCATCGATCAGAGTCACACCCCGATGTACCTGATTCGTCAGCTCACGGGCCACTTCATCATATTTATCAGTAAAGATAAAAAGCTGGGCCGACTGTGTTTTTCCGGTCAATACATAATCCACGGTAAAAGAAACGATTCCCATCATGACATAACCGTATATCAATCCACCGAAGGCTTCCCGATCGACATGGTCGTATATCAGCAAAGTCATCGCAATGACACAGAAATCACATACCATCAATACCCGCCCCGGACTGACATTGTGGTATTTGGTCACCAACATCGCAATGATATCCGTACCTCCGGTACTTCCACCAACAGAGAGCGATACGCCGATACCGATACCGGTCAGCATTGCAGCGATAATGGTACTCATAAATTTCTCGTCGGGTAAAATACCGTCCACAGGCATCAAGGGCTGCATAATACCCAGGAACACACTCCCGACAATGATAGCGAAAATGGTTTTGATACCGAATTTCGGTCCCAATACCTTCATCGCAATAATCAGCAACAGGATATTCACCAAAAAATAACCGATACCTACCGGAATTTTGAACAAATAGAATAATACAGTAGCAATACCTGTAGCTCCACCACCGACAATCTTATGAGGCACCAGGAAACCTGTTGCGGCAAAAGCATAAATCAACATACCGAATGAGATGATCAGGTATGGTTTCATCTCATTCCAAATGCTTTTATTCTTCATTTATTTATTCATTTTTTGCCAGGTATCTTTGAGCGATACGGTACGATTGATTACTAATTGTCCATCCGTTGAATCGGGATCTACACAAAAATATCCCAACCGCTGGAACTGAAAACGATCTCCAGGTTTAGCCCGTCTCATCGAGGATTCCAACTTACATCCTTTAAGTACTCTCAGTGAATCTTCATTGATAAACTCCTTAAAATCGACCTCCTTGTGTCCTGCCGGATCTTCATCCTTAAACAAACGATCGTAAAGACGGACTTCAGCTTCGATAGCATCCGTTGCTGCCACCCAGTGCAAAGTACCCTTTACCTTCCGGTTACTGGCCTCCGTTCCACTACCACTTCGGGATTCCGGATCATAAGTACAATGGATCAAAGTGATATTTCCACCGGCATCTTTATCGACCCCTGTACATTTAATAATATAAGCACCTTTCAGGCGTACTTCCTGTCCCGGAGTAAGGCGGAAAAATTTCTTCGGCGCATCTTCCATAAAATCGTCTCGTTCGATGAAAAGTTCCCTGGCAAAAGCCACCTTACGCACTCCGGCATTCACATCTTCCGGATTATTCTCGATTTCCATATATTCCGTCTCTCCCTCAGGATAATTATCGATGACCACTTTCACCGGATCGAGCACTGCCATCACCCGAGGAGCCGTCTTATTCAAATGTTCACGGACACAATATTCCAGCAACGCCATATCCACGACGATTTCCCGCCGGGCCACTCCCACCTTTTCAGCAAACATCCGAATAGATTCGGGGGTATAACCACGCCGGCGCAATCCGCAAATAGTCGGCATTCGGGGATCGTCCCAACCGGAAACATACTTTTTCTGTACCAATTCCAACAAACGCCGTTTACTCATCACTGTATAATTCAGGTTGCGACGGGCGAATTCAATTTGCCGTGGCCGGTACTCGGTCGTTGTCAACTGATCCAGAAACCAATTGTAAAGCGGCCGATGAATCTCAAATTCCAACGTACAGATCGAATGAGTGATTCCTTCGAGATAGTCACTTTGTCCATGAGTAAAGTCGTACATCGGATAGATGCACCACCGATCACCGGTCCGATGATGGCTACAGTAGATAATCCGGTACATGATCGGGTCACGCATCAACATATTGGCAGCAGCCATATCGATCTTAGCCCTCAACACCCGGCTACCTTCCGGGAACTCTCCATTTTTCATCCGCCGGAATAAATCCAGATTTTCTTCTACCGAACGATCCCGGTAAGGGCTATTCACTCCCGGTTCGGTAATTGTTTTTCTCCCGGCACTGATTTCTTCTGCTGTCTGATCGTCAACATAAGCCTTCCCCTCCAGGATCATCTGTTCGGCCCAATCATACAGCTGCTGGAAATAATCGGAAGCATACCTGACCGGTCCGTCCCATTGAAATCCCAGCCATTTTATATCCTCCTGAATTGCATCTGTAAATTCCACATCCTCTTTAGAAGGATTGGTATCATCGAAACGCAAATTACACGCTCCATTATATTTTGCAGCCAACCCGAAATTGAGACATATTGAAGTAGCATGTCCGATATGTAAATATCCATTCGGCTCCGGCGGGAAACGGGTATGTACTTTTCCCCCGTTTTTACCGGCAGCAATTTCCTCTTCAATAATCTGTTCAATAAAATTCAAGGTCTTACCTTCTTCTGGTTCTACAATCATTTGATTTTTATCCATAGTATTAAAACTTTCCCGGAAAAAACATTTTTCCAAGGGACAAAAGTAAGTAATTTATGAGAGTTTTAAAAGTTTACGTATATTTGCAGCGATGAAAAAATTTATCTGCATAATACTATTCGCATCATTGCATTTGTTTTGTCGTGCACAAAACGTATTCGATACAGAAATCCCTCCGGATATGGAGGGTAGCAACTCTTCATTATCTTCCGATTCTATACCGGAATCCAATGTGCCTCATTTCCGTCATACCTGGCAATGGGAAAGGAACGGAGTATATAAAAGAGAGATTGCTCTGGATACGCTGATGGACGGTATTCAGAATTTCAATACCATTTTTAAAAAGAATATTTCGAACACTTATCTGGGTAATTTTCCCTCTCCTTATCTTTCCAATATTTTTATTACGCGCGAAACGGTTCAGGATTTTTACCCTCTGACTCAAATCCGGGCTTTCCTTTTTAAGCCCGAAGACGCTTTACTTTTCAATACGACAACCCCTTTCACCCGATTGAAATATTTTACGGGAGGAGGAAAAGGGAAAGCCGAAAACCTGCTGGACGTATGGCATGTACAAAATATCCGCCCCTGGTGGAATGCCGGTATTCGTTACCAGCTGATTTCCAGCGACGGTCGTTATATGAACCAAAAAGCCAAAGCGTATCATTTTTCTTTGTTCTCGTCCTATGAGAAAGAACGAATCGCCCTCTCTTTTTTCTTAAACCAGAATAATGGGCATTTTGCAGAAAACGGTGGTGTCAAGGACATCTCTTTTATCATCGACTCCACCAATCAAAAAGCTGAAAATATACCGGTAAACCTGAGCAGCAACGATATTTCCAACAATTACCGGAACACCAATTTTCAATTACAGGGCCAGTACAATATCGGTAATCCCAAAGAAGTAACTACTCCCACGGATACTTTTACCACTTATCCGGCTAAAGCCATCATCAACATCCGGGCCGAAGGAAACGAACGCAGATACAAAGAAGGCAACATTGCTTTCGACTTCTTTCCGCATACCTATATAGACAGTACTTCTACGACGGATCTGATCACGAACCAGGTGTACGATATCTCCACTAAATTTGTCATGAACGAACATCCGAAGTACAAATATTTGCCGGGTATATATGCCGGTCTGGATTTTAAACACGAAAACTACCGGCAGCGGACAGCTTTCGATTCGATTTCCCATACCGAGAGTTTCGGCCATACCCGCTATTCAGGGACTTACATTACAGCCGGAATTTTCAATGTAGACACGAATGTATCGTTCACTTACGATATTGCCGGAAAGCTATGTGTATTGGGGCACTATGCCGGGAATTTCAAATTCGACGGCTACGTACAGCAAGCTTTGCGTAAAGACAGAAGTTCATACATCCGGGCCAATGCGACGATCGAATTACAAAGTGTAAATCCGTTCTTCGATCGCTATGTCGGAAATCACGATATCTGGGAAAATGATTTTAAAGCCATCAAAACCATCAAAGCCGACGGACGCTATGTGAATAACCGTTTGCGAACCGAATTAGGAGTCGGTATCGCCAATATTTTCAGTTACGTCTATTTCGATACGGCAGCGATGCCCCAACAGACCAGTAAGACCTTGATGGTATTGACCGCCTGGGGAAAGCAAAATTTCAGATTAGGCAATTTCTACTTCGACCAGACCGTATATTTTCAAAAAAGTACCCAGGAAGATATCCTTTCCCTACCGGCCATTTCTGTATATTCCCATAACTATTTTCAGCATGCCTTATTTAAAAATGCCTTGTTTTTACAGACAGGAATCGACGTCTTTTACAACACAAAATTTTACGCCGACAATTACATGCCTTCTATTATGCAGTTTTATAACCAGCGGGAAAGAAAAACCGGTAATTATCCGAAGCTCGATGTCTTCCTTAACCTAAGGATCAAACGGGCCGATATCTTTGTCAAATACGAACACATCAACTATCTGCTAAAAAATCACGGAGACTTTTTCAGTGCCGCCGATTATCCGATCAACCCGGGTATGCTCAAATTCGGTATTAAGTGGGACTTTTTCGATTAAGAAACATTTACTATCTTTGTTGAATGACAATCTCTAAAATTGCCGTTTATATTACCCTTTTTCTTTGCTTTGCATGTGAGTCAGGTAAAGAGGTTACTCCGGAAATCATATTACCGGAACCTTCATCGCTGGAAAAAATTCTGACGCGGGGGAGTCTGGAGATTTCCACTTTTTATAATACGACCGACTATTACGTATACCGTGGTATTACGCGGGGATTTCATTACGATCTGGCCCGGGATTTTGCCGGTTACCTGGGAGTCAATCTCCGAATTGTCGAAGTTAACAACGATATAGATACGGCTATCGGCCGGCTACAGAGCGGCAAATACGACCTCTTAGCCGTCAGTCTGACCCAAACCCCGGAAAGGAATGAACAGCTCCGTTTCAGTAAACCTCTTTTCCAAACCCGGGAAGTACTCGTGCAGAACAAAAATAGCCAACCCATCAAAGATATGGCTCAATTAGACGGGAAAGAGATTTATATTCCCAAAAGTGCCACCTCGTATAAAAAGGTTCTGCAACAAATACAGGATTCTCTGAATATACACATTTATATCACCGAGATCGAGCATTATTCCTATGAAGATCTCTTGCACCTGGTAGAGACCGGCGAAATCAATTATACCGTTATCGACGAAAACATCGCCCAAGCCTCCAGTTATTCTATGAAGAACCTGGATATAGCTCTCAAGTTAAAAGAAGATATTTCCGTATCGTGGGCGACCCATTCGGATGCCAGTTTATTGAGCTCGGAAATCAACAACTGGCTGGAAGAAATCCGGAAAAACGGAAAACTCAACTACCTCTATAAACGTTATTTCGGCAAACATCCGGCAGTTCCTCACAACACGACCAAATACACACTCATCAAGAAAGGCGATATTTCACCGTTCGACAAGTTATTCCGCAAGGAGAGTAAAAAGCTCGGCTGGGACTGGCGTTTGCTGGCAGCTTTGGTCTATACCGAATCTCAATTCGATCCTTATGCCGAATCGGAAGTCGGAGCCTACGGTTTAATGCAGATTATTCCTGAAACAGCCGATCATTTTAACGTCGGAAATTATTTCGAGCCCGACAGTAATGTCTATGTCGGAACCGAATATTTACATTACCTGGACCGTTACTTTTCAAGCCAGCCGATCGATTCTTCCGAACGGCTCAAATTCGTTCTGGCCGCCTATAATGCAGGTCCCGGACACGTGCTGGACGCCATCCGCCTAGCCAATAAATATGGGAAAGACGCCACTTTATGGGATAATAACGTCGATTACTATCTGCTTCACAAAAACGAACCGGAATATTACCGGGATCCCCTGTCTAAAAACGGCTATTGTAACGGCCGTCAAACGTACAAATACGTACGACAAGTGCTCGAGACCTATAATAACTATAAGAATATCAAGCAATAGTATAAAAATACTAAAAAACGTATTTACGAATATTGGTTTGATCGTTTTTTTTCCATACCTTCGCAGTAGTGTATTATATCGTTCATTAAAAGTTTAAGCTCATGCCTTACAGAAGATTACCTAATACAGATGCAGCGAGAATAAGGGCATTAAAAGCAGCTTTGAAGAAAGGCCAGTATCTCGAGATCGATACGATAGCCTATCCTTTTGCTTTGAAACAAAAAATAGAATTCTTTTTACCTAAATTTGAAGTTGCTATCACCAACTCTAAGTTAGCGAAAGAGAAACAGTTCGATAATAGTCAAAAATTCTCTGAATATACCAAAAAAGCCCGGCTTTATATCTCTCATTTTATTCAGGTATTGAATTTTTGTATTGCCCGTGGAGAGCTGAAACCCTCAGCCCGTACATTTTATGGTTTGGACGAAAACAGTTCGAAAGTTCCTTCTCTTTTGACCGAACAGGATTTGCTGCAATGGGGGGAAAAAATAATTGCCGGCGAGCAGAACCGGATCAGTAACGGTGGTGGTAATCCGATCTACTGTCCTTCGATTGCCCTGGTAAAAGTCAATTATGAAAATTTCAAAGAAAACTATACCCGCCAAAAACAGTTCCAGAATAACTCAGCCCGGGAAAGCGGGAATGTCGCTCAATACCGGAATGATGCCGATGCCTTGATCCTGGAAGTATGGAACGAAGTGGAACGTTATTTCGAAGGGGTAAAAGACGAAGAAGAAAAGCGCTATATGTGCGAGGAGTACGGTCTCGTTTACGTATTCCGACGCGGCGAAAAAGAACGGATCAGAAGACGGAAAGAAGCTGAAAGCATTACCTTGAAGCTTTTCTGACTCCAAGACCGACTGCTAAGAGGAACAACAGCTTCCTCTTTTCTTTTTCACCGGCTTACGGGCACAGCTGTCTTTCAAAGGACAAGTGTCACAAGTACTGCATGATTCGTCCTTTTTCAAAGCCTTCAGTTTCCTGTAGCAGAATCGTATCGCCCCCACTAAAGCAACAACGATAATCAGATATACAATACCGTTTTGTATCAAAGCATTCTTTTTTCTAAAATAAACTTCCTATCTGATATACGCCGAACGACACCAACCAAGCCAGCCCGGTAGTATAAAAAATAGTAAACAATGCCCATTTCCACCCCGCCTCTTTACGAATAGCAGCGATCACAGCCATACAAGGGAAATAAATCAGGATAAACAGCATAAATCCATAAGCCACTAAAGGCGTAAATACCTTCTGTCCGTTACTATATTGTTGCTGTTGCAGGCTCTCGATCAGGCTTTGGGAATTTTCCTCGGCATCCGGGACATGGTACAAAATTCCCATAGAACTCACTACAATCTCTTTGGCAGCCAATCCGGTCACAATACTCACGCCCATCTTCCAGTCGAATCCCAAAGGCCGAATTACCGGTTCGATGGCTTTCCCGATTTGTCCGATATATGAATTCTCCAAATGTTCCGTCTCATCGGCCATAGTCGTCCGGTTTAAAGGGAAATACCCCAATGCCCAAATCAGAATAGAAGCAAATAAGATTATCGTACCCATTTTCTTTAAATATTGTCCGGCTTTTCCCCACATATGGATCGTGGTATTTCGCATCGTAGGCATCCGGTAAGGAGGCAATTCCATGACAAAAGGATCCGAAGATTTGGCGAACAGGGTCTTCTTCAACAAAAAAGAAGTTCCGATAGCCAGTAATATGCCGATCAGATATACAGACAATAGGATCAAGCCCTGATTCACCGGAAAGAAGGCAGATACCAACAGTATATATACCGGTAAACGGGCACTACAAGACATAAAAGGAGTAATCAGCATCGTCATAATCCGGTCCCTCCGGCTTTCCAAAGTGCGGGTAGCCATAATGGCCGGTACATTACATCCGAAACCGATCAACAAGGGAATAAAGGATTTTCCGTGAAGTCCTATCTTATGCATCATCCGGTCCATAATAAAGGCAGCCCTTGCCATATAGCCTGTATCCTCCATCAAAGAAATGAAAAAGAAAAGAATCAGAATATTGGGTAAGAAAACGATCACTCCCCCCACTCCGGCAATAACTCCATTCACCAACAAATCGTTCAAAGGCCCTTCAGGCATAATTCCGGCCACCCAACTTCCGAGGGCTTCTACTCCCGCCTCGATCCAGTCCATCGGATAACTTCCCAGCGAAAAGGTCGCCTGAAACATCAGCCACATAAAGAAAATCAGGAAAGGGAAGCCCAGCCATTGATGAGTCAGTAAGGCATCGATAGCAGTCGTCAGCTGACGTTTATCCTTTTCTCCCGACCGGAAGGTCTCTTGTAAAGCTCCCCGGATAAACCCATATTTCAGGTTCGTGATGATCGTCCGGGTATCTTCCTTATATTCTTTTTCCAGGCGCTGGATTTCTTTTTGTGCTACTTCGAGCATACAAGCATAATTGGGAACCGTTACCAGCTGTTCTTTCATAATCCGATCATCCTCGAGTAATTTGATAGCTACATACCGGGGAGCATATTCATCGGTAATATTTTTATTCGGGGCGATCTCCACTTTAATCCGGGCAATCGCCTCTTCGATTTCTGTCCCATAATTAATATGTACATGCCGGGACTCTTTGGCCTGGTCTTCGAACACTTCGATAATTTTATCCAACACGGCTTCGATTCCGATCCCTTTTGAAGCTGTCGTCGGCACAATCGGGATACCCAGTAGTTGTCCCAAATAGCCATAATCCAGGTGAGAACCTTCGTTGGTCAGTTCATCGAACATATTCAATGCCATCACCACCCGGATATTCATATCGATGAGCTGAGTAGTCAGGAACAGGTTCCGTTCCAGACAAGAAGCATCCACGACATTCAGCACTAAATCCGGATGATGCTTCGTAATAAATTCACGCACATAAATTTCTTCCGGAGTATATTCGGTAATAGAATAAGTCCCGGGCAAATCGATCAGATTGATCGTATAACCTTTATGGTGGCAAGTTCCTTGCTTGGCATCCACCGTCACTCCGCTATAATTCCCCACTCTTTCGCGCAATCCGGTAGCCCGGTTAAAGAAAGAAGTCTTCCCACAATTCGGATTCCCAACCAAAGCGATATTGATCGTCCGGGATTTCTCGGAAATTTCCCGGGCAATCTCATCTTCTGTAAACGTACCGTTATATCCTTCCTGATCTATCGAGGAAGTACAGACGACTTCAATCAAACGAGCCTCACTCCGTCTCAGAGAAATATGGCCATCCATCAATTTATATTCGATCGGATCGTGTAAAGGAGCATTTTTTATCACCGTCACTTTTTCTCCTTTTACGAATCCCATCTCCACGATCCGGTTTCGAAAACTCCCATGTCCATGCACCTTTACGATGACACATTCTTCTCCAGTCGGTATATCAGCAAGCTTCAAATAATTATTTTCCATACCACTCCAAATTATGTGGCAAAGATAATCAATCTGCTAATAAATCGACATACCTACAAATAGGTATTAAAATTCCGGAGCATATAAATACCCCGGAATAATCCCCATTTTCATTCCACTTCAATTCTCCCTCATATTGCAGGTTTTTCCCATTCTGATAAGCCAAAGATCCTTTCTTCAGCTCTTCTGTGTCATCAAAAGAAGTATCTTCCGGCGACAGAAAATCATCCGATTCATTTATCGTCTTTGTAATCCCGAAACGTCCCCGGATTTTTAAAGAAGTCAAAGGATTATATTCAGCACTAAAATTATTGGTTACTCCAAAAGAACGGTCAAGTGCCCGGCTATTCAGGTTGGCATTCCAAAGCGGATTCGGCGATTCAATCAGCTCCTCTTTATATTCCAGCCATTTTTCCACCCTTCCATCCGGCTTCTTTTCATAATAAGGATTTGCTTTCGCATATTCTGAAAAAGCAACCACCGGATCTCCGGAACTGGTATGATTAATAGTCAGCTTATTACTGAATTGAAACTTATTTTTCCGGTACAGTAAATCCAGATTCCCGCTGAAAACTTTCGTTTAAATCAGTCGAAAGTTTATAAAGTCCCTGGGTTCTGCGGGTACTTTGGTAATTGACAATTGTCATTTAACAATTGATAATGTATCTCCAAACCTATAGTTTCTTTTTTATTCTTCTGATAATCAATAATTATCTTCTTTATTCTTTCTCTCTTTTTTCTTTTCTTTTTTATTTTTTCATGGAAGCAGAACTTCCAATAATTGTCAATTCTCAATTGCCATCTGTCCATTTTTCTTTTAGCGGATTCCCACCAAAAGAAACGAACGTTATTTATTTTTTCTAAACAGTTTTCCCAATACCTGCACTAAGCCATCCATGCCCTCGATGTAGTTGATCATCGAGATACTTCTAAAAGCACTCATATCCTCATCCATACCTAATTGAACCGGGTAAACCAATATACAATTGATCGAATTAAAATATTTATTGATATAATTCGGGACATATTCCATATGCCGGGAGTAAGAAGGACAATTCGGCCGACTCATCACCAATATCAGGGCATCGTTATCCTGTGTAGCAGTAGCCACTTCCTTAAAATTACTCCAATCTGTAAACTCTTTAAATTCAGCTAAAATCAGGTGTTTGGATTGTACCAAATGCAAAATATCCAGCACGGCCGGTGTACCGTAAAAAACAATTTTCGTTCCGACATTTTTAGCCAGGTTCCAAATACTGATCAACCAATACGGAAAACCGACCTCTTTCTCTGCATTTTCAGGAATAACGACGATATAACGTTTCACCGTCGACATCGGCTGCATAGGACGATAAGCCAAGGTAGTCGTAGCACATTTACTGAGCACCTCTTGTGTCAGTTTCCCCAGGAAAGTATCGGAAATATCCTTTTGGGTACGCAGGCCGATAACAATATCCGTGATCTTATGTTCTTTGGCCACATTTCTAATTCCGTTGACAATATTCAAGTCATAACGTAAAACGGTATCCACCCGGTGATCCATTCCGGCTCCAGTCTTAACAGCTTTCTCAAGCAGACGTTCTGAAATTTTTTCCGCTGCCGGATCGGTATTGTCCGACTTCACAATACTCACAGCAACCAGTTGTGCCTTATTACGCCGGGACTTTATAGCGGTTCCCAAGGTGATCAGCTCATCGACTGTCTCAGAATTACTCAAGGGAATCAATATCCTCTCCTCCTCGTCATCACTATCACCGATCCGGTCACCGCTCATTTCCGCCAAGGCTATATTCTGAGCAGAACGTTGGGTAATAAAAGAAGCGATCGTACAAGTAATCAGAATCATAACGATAGTTCCGTTCAGGACGTCTTCATTCAACAATCGAATCGGCTGCCCATCCGGTCCGGTACCCAAAATCACCTCATACCCGATCAATACGGCAGCCAGCGTAGCCGCAGCCTGGGCATTACTCAATCCGAAAATCAGACGTCCCTCATCGCGGGTCAGTTTAAAATTTTTCTCCGTTATCCAAGCTGCCATAAACTTGGATAGAGTGGCTATAACCGTCATCACGACAGCAACCCAAAGCGCAGTCCATCCGGCGGCAAAAGTGCGTACATCGACCAGCATTCCCACTCCGATCAGAAAGAAAGGAATAAAAATAGCATTCCCTACAAAATCGATCCGGTTCATCAAAGCTGAAGTATTCGGGATCAACCGGTTCAAAGCCAAACCGGCCAAAAATGCCCCGATAATAGCCTCCAACCCCGCTGCTTCCGCCAGAAAAGAGGCAAAAAATACCAAAGCCAACACAAAGATATATTGTCCTACGGAATCTTCATAACGCTTGAAAAACCAACGCCCCAGCATGGGAAATAAGATCACGACAATACTGATAAAAACCAGACTTGAAACCCCCAGTTTAATCCAAAACTGTTGGTTTATTTCTCCGGTAGACATACCGACAATCACCGCCAGTACCAACAAAGCAAGAATACAAGTAATCACCGTTCCCCCGATAGCGATACTAACCGCCCGATTCTTGGTAATACCGTATTTACTGACAATAGGGTAAGTAATAAGCGTGTGGGAAGCATACATACTGGCCAACAAAATCGAAGTCGGCCAGGAAAAATCGAGCCAATATACACCGGTCAAAGTGCCTACGATCATGGGAATCAGAAAAGTATAAAGTCCGAAAGTCAGGGTTTTTCCATAATTCTTTTTCAGGTCGGCCATATCGATCTCTAAACCGGCGATGAACATGATATACAATAACCCCACGGTTCCAAAAAGCTCTATACTACTGTCTCTTTCCATAATGCCCACACCATTGGGGCCGATCACAGCACCTGCAATAATCAGACCGATCAAATCAGGAATCCTTAAACGCTGTAATAGAACAGGCGTCAGTAGAATAATAAACAGTATCAGAGAAAAAATCAACACCGGATTTTTCAGCGGCAAACTAAACACTTGTAAGAGCATAGGCAACGGTTTTATCAGCATGACAAATTTAATAAAAATGCAGTAATAAAAATCCCTTTCCTCCGCTTTGTTCTTGCGGTCTATAGTAGTTTTTTTTCGAAACTTTTAATAATTAGTAATACAGAAAGTTTATAATTTAGCGTTATTGTATCAATTTTCATTAAAATATTCACTTGAAATTTTTATGATTATGTGTGCTAAATTCTTTTACATCCTGATCGTACTGATGGCGGGACTATTTCCCTTCAAAATGCAAGCCTCAGAAACCAAACAAACTTTCATTCTTTACACTCCTTACACTAAAATCTCTGTTCCACCCGGAGAATCTATCAGTTACAGTATCGATGTCATCAACAATAGTGACGAAGTTAAAAATGCCACCCTTGCCTTAGCCGGTCTACCGAAGAGCTGGAGCTATGAAATGAAAGCCGGTGGCTGGACACTGGATGAGATCGCTGTACTCCCCGGTGAAAAAAAGAATTTTACCTTGAAAGTAGATGTACCTCTAAAAGTAAATAAAGGCACTTACCGTTTCACGATCGGTGCAGACGGACTTGCCCGCCTGCCTCTTGCCATAACGGTCTCGAAACAAGGGACCTACCGGACAGAGTTTACTACTACTCAACCGAATATGCAAGGAAATTCAAAATCGACGTTCACTTTCAACGCCACATTGAAAAACCAAACTGCAGAACAACAATTATATGCTCTCATGGCAGAAGCCCCCAGAGGCTGGAATGTCATTTTCAAAGCCAACTATAAACAAGCCACTTCGGCACAGGTTGCCCCGAATGCCAGCGAAAATATTTCGGTCGACATCACAGCTCCTTCGAATGTCAAGGCCGGTACATACAAAATACCTGTCATCGCTACTACCGGCTCCACTTCTGCCCAACTCGAGTTTGAAGTGGTTATCACCGGATCGTACCGTATTGAATTAACCACCCCCCAAGGTCTCTTGAGTAAAGATATCACTGCAGGTGACACCCGGAAACTCGAACTAGTCGTCCTCAACACCGGTTCTGCCGAATTAAAGGACATCCAGTTGTCCGCTAACAAACCGATCGATTGGGAGGTCAGTTTCGAACCGTCCAAACTGGATCGTCTGGCTCCCGGAGATAAAGCGAATGTTACAGCTGTCCTCAAAGCTTCCCGTCAAGCTCTCCCCGGAGATTATGTGACTAAAATCACTGCTCGTACACCGGAAGCCGATACAACCACCGATTTCAGAATATCTGTCAAAACCCCTATGATCACCGGCTGGATTGGTGTCGTTGTCATCCTGGCTGCTTTAGGTGCCGTTTACTATCTGTTTCGCAAATACGGAAGGAGGTAGGCTATGTGTGAAAGCATTATCGAATTGGTTCAGTTAACAAAGCGATACGGTCATTTCACAGCAGTCGACCGATTGGACCTAAAAATTCACAAAGGTGAAATCTTCGGGCTTTTAGGACCGAACGGAGCCGGTAAATCGACAACGATCCTGATGATGCTGGGCTTGACCGATCCGACTTCCGGCACTGTGCATGTTTGTGGTATCAACTCTACGACTTATCCGGTCGAGGTCAGAAAAAAGGTAGGCTATCTACCCGAAGATGTCGGTTTCTACGACGACATGACAGGGCCTGAAAACTTATTATATACCGCCCGGCTGAATAATATCCCGGAACAAGAAGCCCGGCAGCATGCAGCCCAGCTCCTCGAACGGGTAGGGCTTGGCAGGGAAATCGATAAAAAGACCGGTAAATACTCCCGGGGAATGCGCCAACGTCTGGGCTTGGCAGATGTACTCATCAAAAATCCGGAAGTGATTATTTTGGATGAACCCACCTCGGGGATCGATCCGGCAGGCGTACAGGAATTCATCAGTCTGATCCGGCAATTACGGGACGAAAGAGGACTGACCGTACTGTTCTCTTCCCATCACCTGGACCAGGTACAACAAATCTGTGACCGGGTGGGTTTATTCTCTCAAGGCCGGCTACTGGCTGATCTCTCACTCAACGATCTGCAACAGGAAGAACATGGATTAGAATACATTTATAACCAATATTTCGGAGGAGGACAAGGTCATGAATAAATATCACAGTCCCTTTTGGACAATTGTCCGCAAAGAAGTCGCCGATCACGTCAGAAGCTGGAGATTCCTTATCCTGATAGGTATTATCGCACTAACGTGTATGGGATCGCTCTATACCGCCCTAACCAACATCGGAGCAGCGATAAAACCCAATGATCCGGACGGTTCGTTTCTTTTTCTCAAGCTGTTCACGGTCAGCGACGGAACTTTACCTTCTTTCACGGTTTTCGTCAGTTTTCTCGGTCCGCTGTTAGGAATCGCTTTAGGCTTCGACGCCATCAATTCGGAGCAGAATAAAGGAACCTTAAGCCGTATTTTATCGCAGCCCATTCACCGGGATTATTTGATCAATGCCAAATTTGTAGGTGCTTTGATCGTCATCGGAGTCATGCTTTTCGTTCTGGGATTTCTGGTGATGGGCTTCGGGCTGATCAGCATAGGTATTCCTCCAACTGCAGAAGAATTTTTACGGGTCATCGTTTTTATCCTGATCAGTATCTGTTATGTGGCTTTCTGGCTGAATCTTTCGATCTTCTTTTCGATCAAATTCCGTCAGGCTGCAACTTCCGCCCTGGCTTGTGTCGCCATCTGGTTGTTCTTCAGTATTTTCTATAATATGATTATCAACCTGATCGGTAAAGCCATCAGTCCATCGGAAATGGCTACCACCTATCAAATGATCGGTTATCAACGGTTTATGCTCAATTTATTGCGCTTTGCTCCCAGTATGCTTTTCAACGAAGCCACAACCACTTTGTTGATGCCTTCTGTCCGTAGTCTGGGACCGTTGACGATGGAACAGGTACATGGGGCAATCCCTAGTCCTTTGCCTCTAGGCCAAAGCCTGCTGATCGTATGGCCTCAACTTACAGGCCTCATCGCAGCAACGGTCATTTGTTTCGCTTTGTCTTACGGTTCTTTTATGCGGAAAGAAATCCGGTCCAGATAAAAAAAGAGCCTTACGGCTCTTTTTTAATCTTCATATCTGATAATCGTCTGCTCACGGTCGGGACCTACCGAGACAATCTTCACCGGTACTCCCAGCTCCTCTTCTAAAAAGCTGACATAAGCATTGAATTCTTCCGGAAATTCATCTTCCGAAGTCATTTGGGTCATATCTGTTTTCCATCCCGGTATTTCTACGTATACAGGTTCGACTCCGTCACAAATATCGAACGGAAATTCATAGGTCTCCTCTCCATTTATTTTATAAGCGACACAAGCTTTAATCGTATCGAAGCTGTCCAATACATCACTCTTCATCATGATCAACTGACTAACCCCATTGATCATCACAGCATATTTCAAAGCCACGAGATCGATCCAGCCACAACGGCGTTTCCGGCCGGTAACAGCTCCGAACTCGTGTCCCAAAGCACACAACTTCTCTCCGGTTTCGTCGAATAATTCTGTCGGGAAAGGACCGGCACCCACACGGGTACAATAGGCTTTGAAAATTCCGTAAACTTCACCGATATTTCCCGGAGCGACTCCCAAACCGGTACAAGCTCCGGCACAAATAGTATTCGACGAAGTCACAAAAGGATAAGAGCCGAAATCCACATCCAGCATCGTTCCTTGTGCCCCTTCGGCAAGTACGGATTTACCCTCTTCCAGCAAATTATTGATAACGTGCTCACTATCGATCAGCTGAAAACGCTTCAGGTAGGCGATCGCTTCGAACCATTCTTTTTCCAGTTCCGTGATATCGTATCGATAATTCAAGGCTTTCAGAATGGCTTCATGCTTTTTCTTAGCAGCCGCATACTTGTCTTCAAAATGATACAACACATCCCCTACTCTCAACCCATTACGGCTCACTTTATCCGTATAAGTCGGCCCGATCCCCTTACCGGTCGTTCCGATTTTCGCATCTCCTTTAGCAGCTTCATAAGCAGCATCCAGCACCCGGTGAGTAGGCAGGATCAGATGTGCTTTCTTGGATATACACAATTGTTTGGTCAGATCATGTCCACTGGCAGCTAAACTCTCAGCCTCCTGACGAAACAGAACCGGATCCAGTACAACTCCATTCCCGATAATATTCTTTTTCCCACCCTGAAATATCCCGGAAGGGATAGAACGCAATACATATTTTTGCCCTTCGAATTCTAAGGTATGTCCGGCATTCGGACCGCCCTGAAAACGGGTCACGACATCATATTTCGGTGTTAATACATCAACCACTTTTCCTTTCCCTTCATCTCCCCATTGCAATCCAAGTAAAACATCAACTTTCATCTGTATCTTTATTTATTCGTTTACAGTAATTCTTTCTCCAAAACTTCCCGTCGGATTTCGGGAAACACAAACGTGCAAAAGTAAACATTTTTTTCTATTGTAAACAGAAAAAACCGCTAAAATCACTCACTCTCCCGACAGGCCTTACACAATCCATAAATATACAAAAGGTGGTGATGCACAGAAAATTGGTATTTATCTTCAATATGTTCGACGACCTCGTTGATCCGGGAATCGGCAAACTCCTCCACTTTACCACATTTCTGACAAATCAGATGTTCGTGGTAACGGTTGTTAAAAGCTTTCTCAAACTGGGCGATATTATTCCCGAACTGATGTTTGATCACCAACTTACAATCCAAAAGCAACTCTATGGTATTGTATAAAGTAGCCCGACTCACCCGATAATTTTTATTCTTCATAAAAACATACAGGGATTCGATATCGAAATGTCCTGTATGCGAATAGATCTCATCCAGGATAGCATATCTTTCCGGAGTCTTCCGGTGTCCTTTTTGTTGCAAATAAGTTGTAAAAATCTCTTTTACAGTTTCTTTTATTTTCTCCATATTTGAACAACTTTCGTCAACCATCTTTTCCATCCTCATTCTTTTTTCTCTCTTCCTATCTATTTCTCACTCTAATCTTCACCTCTCTTTTTCTCTCCTCCTTCCATCTATCATCTCTTATCTTTCCTCATTCTCCACCCTCATCACGCTTTCTACCCCTTGTATCTGGGATATACGGGAAACTATATTATTCAAGTCGGCTGTATTATGTACATACAGATGAATGAATCCTTCAAAAATACCGTCCCGGGTATCGAAATGAATCATTCGCATATTCACCTTCCCTTCTTTTGCGATCAGGGCGGTGATATCGCTGACAATCCCCGGTTTATCGATTCCTGTCATTTTTATCACTGTCAGGAAAGACATCAATTTATGGCTCACCCATTTAATCGGGACAATCTTATCTCCAAAGCTGGCCATCAAGCGGATCGCTTCGGGACAAGAACGCTTGTGAACCGTAACCTTCGTACCTGCAATATTCATACCAACCACGTCGTCTCCCGGAATCGGATTACAGCAAGGAGCGATCACGAAATCCGAATTGACATCCAGCTGGACATCGTTGTCGTTCTTCTTTTTTTCCTCTCCGTCTTTCCCATTCCATAAGAACTGGAGTTTCCAGTATTTTATAAATTTATTTTCCGCTTTCTTCTTGAGTACTTTTTCAAGATCTCCTTCCGTAATGATATTTTTAGCGAGCTCGACATACAAATCGTCCTTATTGGTCAGGTTGTAATCGGTCAGAACTTTCTTCAATGGCTCGGAGGTAGGCGGTAAATCCAATTTTTTCACAACAGCCTCGAAGATCGTGATACCGGTCCGGATCTGTTCTTTCCTATACTTCTTAAAGGTGGCGTTGATATGCGTCCGGGCTTTCGCCGTCACCACAAAATCCAGCCACTCCCTTTGAGGTTTCTGTTTATCGCTCGTCAAAATCTCCACCTGGTCTCCACTCGTCAGTTTATGGCTCATCGGCACCAGCTTATGATTCACTTTCGCTCCGATACAGGTATTTCCGATTTCAGTATGGATATCATAAGCAAAATCAAGTGCCGTAGCTCCCTTAGGCAAGGTACGCATATATCCTTTAGGCGTAAATACCCGGATTTCCTTTGCGAATAAGTTCAGTTTAAATTCGTCGAGGAACTCCAGCGCACTGGCATCCGGCTGATCGAGAATCTCCTTAATTCCCGCCAGCCATTTATCCAACTCCGAACTTTCGCCTTCATTTTTATATTTCCAATGGGCAGCTAACCCTTTCTCTGCAATCTCATCCATACGTTCCGAACGGATCTGCACTTCGAACCATTGTCCTTCAGGTCCCATAACCGTCAAGTGCAAAGCTTCGTATCCATTGGCTTTAGGCACACTCACCCAGTCGCGAATCCGCTCGGGCTTGGGACTATAAATGTCTGTAATCAAAGAATAAATATTCCAGCACTGCCATTTTTCAGGCTGATCTGCTTTGGGTTTAAACACAATCCGTACGGCCAGCAGGTCGTAGATTTCATCGAAACTGATATTCCGTCTCTGCATTTTCAGCCAGACCGAATACACACTCTTCGTACGGGCGGTGATGGTATATTCGTAGTGGTTCTCGCTCAGACTTTTACGTATCGGCTTGATAAATTCTTCAAAGAGTGCCGAAAATTGTTTCTCGTAAGCTTCGATCTTTTTATCGATAACCTCATATTCTTCGGGATGTTCGTATTTCATACTGAGGTCTTCGAGCTCGGTTTTGATGGCATGTAATCCCATGCGGTGAGCCAAAGGGGCATAGATATACAGGGTCTCGCTCGCAATCTTCACTTGCTTATGCTCGGGCATAGAAGCCAGCGTACGCATATTGTGCAAACGGTCGGCAATCTTGATCAGGATCACCCGGACATCGTCGGCCAGCGTCAGGATCATCTTTCGGAAACTCTCGGCCTGCCGGCTGGTATCCGATCCCATGACCCCACTAATTTTGGTCAGGCCATCGACTATAGAAGCCACTTTCGGCCCGAATAAATTAGCGATATCTTCAACTGTATAATCGGTATCTTCCACCACATCATGCAACAAAGCAGAGATGACAGAAGTCGTCCCCAAACCGATCTCTTTCACAGCAATTTTAGCAACAGCCAAAGGATGAAGAATATAAGGTTCACCGGACCTTCTCTTCACACCTTTATGAGCTTCATTGGCAAATTCGAAAGCTTCTTTGATTTTTTGTCTGTTCTCTTTAGAAGTCTCTTTTCGTAACGATTTCAATAAATCTTCAAAAGCTTCTTTAATCTGTTCTTGTTCTGTCATAGATATTAGCTGCCTCCGACAACGATACTAATTGTTTTGCACGACATTTAATCTTCCAACCGATACCTTGTCAAAGATAGTGAAAGGCAAGAGCAAAAACAACAAACTTGTTTGATGATTTTACCGAGCCGCATCCTATCTTATCCAAAGATATAAAAAAATAATTGAGATACTGCTAAAAGATTTCAACTTAACACATAAAAATTCTTTGTGAACTAATTTCTTCCTTCAAAAATAAACCGGCCATCCGATCGAACAATTCTGTTTTTTCAGTGGTTAAATAACTTCGCCTGCTGTCCTTACCCAATCTCCGGTCGATCTCAGGATGCCGTTTCAAATAGTCGGCCAGACTCCCGGTAACGATTTGTCCCTGTCCGATAATTTTCACCCGTGAAGGAACAAAACGGGCGATCAGCGGCCGTAATAACGGATAATGTGTACATCCCAGGATAATCGTATCGATTTCAGGATCGGTACCCAACAGTTCCTGAATGTATTTCCGGACAAAATAGATCGCCCCTTCTCCATCCAGTTCGTTATTTTCAACTAACGGTACCCACATCGGACACGCCAGCTGGGTAATCCGGAACCTCTCTTCACCATATAATTTCCCGACTTCTATCGGATAAGATCCGGATGCTACGGTTCCCCGGGTAGCCAGAATCCCGACATGTCCGTTTTGCGAATAGGTATTCAGCGCTTCTACGCTGGGACGGATAACCCCCAATACCCGTTTTTCGGGATCCCATTGCGGTAAGTCCACTTGCTGTATAGTCCGCAACGCCTTTGCCGATGCCGTATTACAAGCCAGGATCACCAAGCGGCACCCCATTTCGAAAAGTTTATGAACAGCCTCCCGCGTATATTCGTAGACCACCTCAAAAGAACGGGCACCGTAAGGGGCCCTGGCATTATCCCCCAGATACACATAATTATACTCCGGTAATTTCCGGACAATTTCTTTTAAAATAGTCAGCCCTCCGTAGCCGGAATCAAATACGCCGATACTCTCTTTGTGTTGCTCCATATCCTTGAATCAGAAACGACAAAAGCCGCCTATCCCAGGCGGCTTTTTATCCTTTTACACTCCTTATTGCAATCCTAATTTTTTCTTTACCAACGGCAGGACATCCTGTGAATTTTCAGCGGCATACAGGATACCGGCATTCATGTCGAAGATATAAGTAAACCCATTTTCTTTACCTACTTCCTTGATCGCGTTCAATGCTTTTTCCATTACAGGCTGCATCAGATCATTTTGTGTTTTTTCCAGTTGAGCCATAGCCGTTTCCTGAAAACGTTGGATTCTTTGCTGCAATCCTTGCAATTCTTCTTCTGTTGTAGCCCGCATAGCCTCTGAATAAGTCTTCATTTTTTCAGAATATTCGGCTAATTTAGTCTGGAATTGTTCTCTCAAACCATTCAACTCTGTATTTACTTTTTTCTGTTCCTCTTCGAAAGTCTTTTGAGCGGCAGTCCATTCCGGCATAGCCTGAATCAACTTCTGAGTTTCAATGTGGCCCAGTTTTACCTGTGCAGAAACACTCATTGCAGCCAATGTCAAAGCTACAAGTACAAACACTTTAATGGTATTTTTCATCATTTTTCTGGTTTATAAATATTATCATTAAATTATCTAACTCTTCCGGATCTGTTTCATTCAGACGACCGGTTTATTCTTCTTTCTTTTTGACGCTATACCCCAATTTCCGCAATACGACATTGCTTTTATCGAGTTTCGGGTCGAAATAGACAACTGAATTATCGGCGGCAACATCGATAATCATACCAAAATTTCCTTCTTTAGCGACATCTTTAATGACCGCTAAAACTTCGTCCTGCAAAGGTTTCACCAGTTCTTCGCGCTTTGCGAACAGATAACCGTCGGTGCCGAAATATTGTTGCTGCAACAAACGGGCTTTATTCTCTTTCGCTGCAATTTCTTTCTCCCGGTCTTCGCGCATCGAAGGAGTCAGAAACACTTTATCGGCATTATATCTGGATTGCATTTCTGCTATTTCCGCGTATACCGCATCGATATCGGCCTGCAACTTCTGCGAATAATCGTCCAGTTCCTGCTGGGCTTTTGCATAATCGGGGATACAGCTGAAAATATATTCCATATTCACGAAAGCATAGCGTGTTCCGCTTTGCGCCTGTGCAGTACTCCATATGCAAGACAAAAATAATAAAATAAATCCGTTTTTCAATTTAAAATGTCCTATCATAAATCGTAAACCGCAAATCCATTTTAGAATTCCTGTCCTAATACGAAGTGGATCTGTGAACCGGCAGCTCCCGGACGTCCCGGTACAGAGTCGAATCCATACCCCCAGTCGATACCTAACAACCCGAACATCGGCAGGAATACACGCAGACCGACACCGGCAGACCGATACAGGTTGAACGGTTCGAAATCTTTCAGTTCATACCATGAGTTACCGGCTTCCATAAACGCCAGCGCATAGATCGTCGCCGACTGTGCCAGCGAAATCGGATAACGCAACTCCATGGTCAGCTTGGAATACAAGCTGGCATCGGAAGCATTCGGAGCGATAAAGCTAGAGCCTGCATTTGTCAGAGAACCGTTTTCATATCCTCTCAAACCGATATATTCACGTCCGTAAAGGCTATATCCCGACATACCGTCACCCCCCATTTCGAATCCTTCGAACGGCGAACGCTTGTTTTTGTCGAAGTGACCGAGGTAACCGTACTGTACCCCTGTATACAACACAAATTTTTTATTTTTATCCAGAGGCATAAATACTTTTCCCTGAAATTTCCATTTGTGGAACTCGATCCAACGGTATTTATCTTTATCTTTAATATTCGGACTGGCATAATTCTTATCGGTAAACCAGGAATAAGGCGGCGTAAACGTCAATCCGAGGGTAAAGTCAGAACCTTCACGGGTATACAACGGATTATCGATAGAGCTTCTTCTCAATTGTACTGCAAAAGACAGGTTGTTCGAATTTCCTTCGGAAAAAATATAATAAGGCCAGTTTTTCAAGGTATACCGCTGATAGGAAGCCTCGGTATATAAGGTAAAGAAATCATCCGGCCAGGTAATCCGTCGTCCCAATCCGGCACTCAACCCGAAAGTGGTCATCAACTGATCGGTATCATACATGTCTTTGGCACTATTTCCGGCATAATAGGAGTTATAATAACTACGGCTATAACCGGTCTGACGGGAATAATAAGCCGACACACTCAATGAATTCGGTTTTTTACCTCCCAGCCAGGGCTCCCGGAAAGAAACACTGAAAGAGGTATAATATTTTCCATTGGTCTGTGCTTTCAAACTCAAAGTCTGGCCATCACCCTGAGGCAAAGGACGATATGACTCCCAATTAAAAATATTCCTCATAGAGAAATTGGTGAAAGTCAATCCGACAGAACCGATAATCATACCGGCCCCCCAACCTCCGGAGATCTCGATCTTATCATTTGCTTTTTCCTCTACTTTGTATTCCAGGTCTACCGTTCCGGCTTCCTGGTTCGGTAGTGGAGTCGGATTGATTTTTTCGGGATCGAAATGTCCCAGATTAGCCAATTCCCGTACACTCCGGATAACATCTTCCCGGCTGAACAATTCTCCCGGATAAGTATACAATTCACGCCGGATTACATGCTCGTGAGTACGATCGTTTCCTTTGATAATTACCCGATCGATCGTCGCCTGTGGTCCTTCCACCATACGAATCTCGACATTGATCGAATCGTTCCCCACAACAGTCTCTACCGGCATCGCCCGGAAAAACAGGTAACCGTTGTTCAGATAGAAGTAATTGGCTACAGCATCTTCATCCGAATTCAAACGTTTATCGAAATAGCTCTTATTATAGACATCACCTTTCTTAATATTCAACAATCGGGATAATTTATCGGCATCGACCACCGTATTTCCGACCCATGTAATATCATTATAATAGTACTTATTTCCTTCTTCGACGTCGATATAGATTTTCACCCGTTTCGGACTTTCCTGTACAACGCTGTCGGCGATAATAGCGGCATCCCGGTAACCGAGTTCGTTATATTTATCGAGCAGGTTATATTTATCGTCTTCATAACTCTCCTGAATATATTTTGCCGATTTAAAGAAATTCCTCAACGACTTTTCTTTGGTTTTCTTCATCGCTCCCTTCAGCTTGCTGTCACGCACTTTTTCGTTTCCGGTGATAATCACATCGCTGATCTTGATTTTATTCTTCCGTTCGACCGTCGCATCCAAATACACAAAATTCGGTCTTTCAGGGTCATCCCGCTGTAAAACCTTCACAGAGATATTGTAGTATCCTTTTTCTTTAAAATATTTTTCGATGATGCGCTGTACACCGGCGATCATATTATCGGTTACCTGGCTTCCGGGTAACTGATTGATTTTCTCTTTAATTTTACTTTCTTCCGATTTTTTGAGTCCGATATAGTTAATCGCCGACAAACGGTGGCGTTCTGCCAGATTAATAATCAGGAATACTTTCTGTCCTTCTACCCGGTCGACAGAGATCGTCACATCGGAAAACAATCCCTGGCCATACAAACGGCGTATCGCTTTCGTTATCGCATCCCCCGGTATTTTCACCTCGGACCCCACACGGAGACCGGTAGCCAAAATCAATGTTTCAGGATCGTACTGCTCACCAATACCGGTGACCTCGATACCGGCAATTTCGTATGTTTTAGGGCTCGAATAATAAATATCAGGCTGGAATAAAGTATCAGCCGACTGCGCCATAACACGACAAAAGCAGAAAAAAATTATTGAAAGACAAAGAATTACTTTTCTAACCATATATATTCTTTTAGCTATCCAAGACAGCGTTACCAGTTACTTTTCAGTTACGTTTATCCCCTCTCCCTTTTCACCCTTCACTTTTATCTGTTCTCCGGTCATTCCAAAACGTCTCTCCCGTTGCTGAAAATTACGGATTGCCAAATATAAATCATCTTTTTCAAAATCAGGCCAAAATTTGTCGATAAAATAAAACTCCGTATAAGCACATTGCCATAACAGGAAATTACTCAACCGGCATTCTCCGCTTGTACGAATCAATAAATCAGGATCAGGAATCCCCGCGGTAGTCAGATAACGGGCAAACAATTCGTCCGTAACCTCCTCTGTATCCGCCACTCTCCCGGTCTTATAATCGGCTATCAACCTCCGGGCAGCTTCGACAATTTCCCAACGGGCTCCATAACTTAAAGCCAGCACCAAGGTCACTCCTGTATTTGCAGCCGTCCTGTGAATCAGCCCTTCCAACTTATGCCATACCTCTTCCGGCAAATCACCGGTATTCCCGATCACTTTCACCCGCACTTTCTGCCGCATCAATTCGGACGTTTCGCGGATAATCGCATCGGTCATCAACCCCATCAGCGCATCAACTTCGGCCCTAGGACGATTCCAGTTTTCTATAGAAAAGGTATATAAAGTAAGGTATTTCAAACCGATTTCCCCACTAGCTTCTACAACCGACTTCACCGTATCCACCCCCTGTTTGTGTCCATATACCCGGTCTAAGCCTCTTTGTTCCGCCCAGCGTCCGTTGCCGTCCATGATAATCGCGATATGTTCCGGCAAGCCCGCTGCTATAATTTCTTCTTTAATATCTTGCATTATTATTCTGTTTTTCACTCAAAAGTGACATTCTGGGTTCAATGGAAAACGATAAGATACCGTAATTCCTCCCGCAAAAAAACAATCTTTATTACAAAATCAGTCTCTTCCGCCCCCCCGGAGATCGTACACCTGATCTATTTTATCGGTAAACAATTTCCGGGTACTCCATTCGCCCCCACATGACCATTGTCGGTAAAGATTAAACTTTACTCCGATGCCCCAAGGGATAGAAACACTACTCTCATCGCCGGCTCCGAGATATCCCACTCCGGTAAAAAGATACGGAGACCAGCAGGAGAATTCTTTCACTTTCTGCACCCAAAACTGCGGAAATCAAATTCGATCCATGCAGCAACATCCTTCACCGTACAATGAAATCCAGCCGGATATACCGTCTCCCCGTTGGACAGCAAGGATCTCTCCCGGATATCTATTTTCGAAAAACCTGCATTCAGCCGTAAAGCAAAACGATCGTTCAGATTATAACGGCAAAAACCTCCGAGATAACGCTGACTCCGATCAAAGTGCCGATTGGGATTATATTCGCCCATATAATACCCCATTCCTCCTAAAATTCCTAACTCTCCCTCAGGTTGACAAAAACCGTCCAAAGATAACAACAAAAGAGGGAAAAATAAGCTTATAAAGGTAAAAAATCGGGTAACAAATGCAAAGAAACAATAACATAGCTGGAATCGTTTCGGCAACTCCCTCTGTTCTATCCTATCGTATAGCACCTTTTTACCCACTTCCATTTCCGATTTTTCACTCTAGTCTTTCATTCCGTTGCGTCTGTCTTCCCCCCACATCAGCTTATTCCTCAAGGTATCGTAATAATTATGCCGGGGTAGTTTCACCACATTGATTTTTTGGCTTCCGGTACAAATTTTCAATTCCTGTCCGTCCGTCATCTTCCGGATCCGGGAGTCCATGCACAACACATATTCGCCGGAACGCCCTTCCACTTTCAGCCTCACTTCAGCCGTATTCGGTACCACCAACGGACGAATCGTCAAATTATGCGGACAGATCGGAGTCAGAATAATATTCCGGCATTCGGGACTCACAATCGGTCCTCCACCACTCAGGGAATAAGCCGTAGACCCCGTCGGAGTAGCCACCACCAATCCGTCGGCCCAATAGGTCGTAAGATAATTCTCTCCGATATAGGCATGTATCTTCAATAAAGAAGAAGTAGCAGCTTTCAAAACTCCCACTTCATTCAGGGCATAATCGAAATCCGCTATCCGTTGTCCTTCCACTTCAAGCTGCAACATATCCCGCTGTTCCACCTCATACTTCCCGGCAGCGATAAAATCGACAGCATCTTCTATCTCCTCCACGGGTACATTCGCTAAAAACCCCAAATGTCCACTATTTACCCCCAATACAGGTACCCCACTATCTTTCACATAAATCACCGAATCCAGAAAAGTACCGTCCCCACCGACGCTCAGCAGCAATTCAACCTCCTCTTTTATCAAGGTACATCTGCCGAAACAATTCAAAAATTTCGGTTCGTAACCGTAGTTTCCACTCAACAGCGCAGCGAATTTTTCTTCACACACCATCCCCACTCCTTTCCTCTCCAGTCCTTCGACCAGACGTTTCAGGTAAGGAAAAAATTCCGGTTCTATACTTCTGCCATAAATCGCTACGGTCATAAATCGATCCTCCTTCATTCAACAGACAAAGATAGAAAAAAGTTGCTGAGTTACTAAGTTGCTGAGTTACTAAGTTGCTGAGTTACTAAGTTGCTGAGTTACTAAGTTGCTGAGTTGCTGAGTTACTAAGTTGCTGAGTTGCTGAGTTACTAAGTTGCTGAGTTGCTGAGTTGCTAACTTTTTAAACTCAGTAACTCTATAACTCAGTAACTCTATAACTCAGTAACTCTATAACTCAGCAACTCTATAACTCAGCAACTCTATAACTCAGCAACTCTATAACTCAGCAACTCTATAACTCTAAATACTTCATCAATAATCCATAGCGTTCCCTCAGACTATCCTGTTCTTCCTCGCCTGTGACAAAACTATTCTTAACGGTATATCCGTACCGGATAAAAGTATCCAGGATCGGATCTACATTCAGTGTATTTATCTTCAAGGTAATCTGCAGTTGCTGGGAATCGCGGTTTCCCGACACGTAACAACTCAATACCCGGGCTTCGTTATATTCTACAATCTGTGCAACTTCGGCCAATGAATAATCGATCCGGTTGACTTCGAGCACCAGAATACCTCCCGGCTGGTCTACACATAGCAAAGTGTCCAAATGCCGGAGGATATCGGTCAAAGTAATCGAACCGACAAAATTATTTTTCCGGTCGAGTACGGGTACCACCGACAACAAACTTCCGGCCGCCAGACAGATAACATCATAAATATGATAATTTTCATAAACAAAGGTACCTTCCACCGGAATCTGCAACACATCCAGCCGATCGTTCAGGTCGCCGTGGGCATAGATCATCTCATCATCTACAAGCCCCAGATACATTTTTCCCTGCTCCATAGGCAGATGGGACACCCGGAAAAGTTCCATCCAGTTGAGCGCCTGCAAGCAGGTATCTTCGGGTTTGAGCACCGGCACAACATTCGATATCAATTCTGATGCAATCATAGTTTATTTACAACGATGTGACAACAGACAAAGTTACAAATGTTTTTAAGCTGTCAAAAATTCAGGATCTTTTTCAGTTCTTCCGTATTTTTTTAAGAACGACATAGACATCCACATCGGTTATTCCTTCGAACTCAGCAGGGTCGAACACCTCGTCGGCCGACATCAGTACTATGGTATATCCCACTGCCCGGCCGAACTTTCCTGTGTTCGGGTTTTATCCCCAAAATATGACAAACAACGAACTAATTTCAGAATAAAATGGCATCGTATCGATTTTTATCGGCCGATTATAAAAAAAATTACATTTATCGCATATCTTTGTGACTGATAATTTTAAACGAATAAAATGACATGTTACCCAAATTTCTTATTGCGGACAACTCACAGGAAGCACTTGATTTAGTCTACGTTGTTCATACCGAAAAACCACGTTGTATCATTCAATGTGATCTGGACGGATTTTACAGTAATCAAAAAATTTACTGGATCGACGAAGAACCACTGTCTCAAGATGATATCGATTCCCTGATGGAAGAAGCTGAGGATTTCTATGAAACCGAACTGGACAATCAGGAAGAGATATATGACGAAGAGGAAGATAATTAATCCGACTTACAGCTTTGTAAGCTTTAATCACTAAATTATGGACTACACGAAAGAAGATCTGAAAGTTTTCAAACACAGAGATATTAAACCGGAACAGATAGACCGGCAATTAGCCAATTTCGAAAAAGGATTCGACTATGTCGATTTGTCCGAACCAGCCACCATCGGTAATGGAATTATCCGGATCGAGGCTGAAGATGAAGAACGTTTGAACGCAAATTTCGATAAAGCACGTCAGGAATGTGAACTGCTGAAAATGGTCCCGGCTTCCGGATCGGCCACCCGGATGTTCAAAGATCTGTTTACTTTTATGGATACCTATACAGGTACAGAAGAAGAATTCCTGGAATTCGTGCAGGATAAAGGGGCGGGTACAATGCACGATTTCTTTTTGAAACTGGACGAACTTCCTTTCTATAACCGTTTGTCTGCCGCTCTGTGGAATGATGGAAAAGACATCGACAAGATGATCGCCAAACGGCAATTTAACGAAATCCTTAGTTATATCCTTACCGACAAAGGCCTGAACTATGGGAATACCCCCAAAGGATTGGTCGATTTTCATATTTACCGGGATTTTGTCAGAACGGCTTTCGACGAACATATCGTTGAAGGAGGAATGTATTGCAACAATGGAAAAATAGCCCGCTTGCATTTCACCGTTTCGGAAGAGTATATAAATCTCTTTAAAGAACGGTTGAAGAAGGTGACCAAAGTATTCGAGAAGATGTTCAACATCAAATACGAAGTGACCTTTTCGATTCAGAAACCTTCCACCGATACGGTCAGCCTCACCGACAAGGGCGAGTTACTGAGAGACAGCGAAGGGAAGCTGGTATTCCGTCCCGGAGGACACGGTGCCCTGATCTATAACCTGAATGAATTGAAAGCCGATATTATTTTCATCAAAAATATCGATAATGTCATCCCCGACCGGGCCAAGGGAGATACAATCAAATATAAAAAACTGCTGGCCGGAACACTGGTGGAATTGCAAGAAAAGATTTTCAGTTACCTGAGTATGCTGGATAAAAAACCGACAGAAGAACAACTCCGGGAGATTGAAGCCTTTATGGGACAAATCGGTTATAAAGAAGCGGAAGGCAAAACTTATAAAAACCAAAAAGAGCGCATTAAACATCTGCATCAATTGCTGGATCGTCCGATCCGGGTATGTGGAATGGTAAAAAATGAAGGTGAACCGGGCGGAGGACCGTTCTGGGTGAAAATGAAAGACGGCAGTTCACGCCTGATGATCATCGAATCGGCTCAGATCAATCTGAAAGATAAAGAACAGAAAAAAGTATTCGATCATTCTACTCATTTCAATCCGGTCGATCTGGTATGCGGTGTAAAAAACTATAAAGGCAAGAAGTTCGATCTCGAAAAATTCATTGCCCCCGAACAAGGTTTTATTACCCACAAATCATATAAAGGGAAAGAAATTAAAGTACAGGAACTCCCGGGGCTTTGGAATGGAGCAATGGCGAACTGGATTACGGTATTCGTCGAGGTTCCCCTGACAACTTTCACCCCGGTGAAGACTGTTTTTGATCTATTCCGTTTTGAGCATAGAAACGTATTGAAAAAATAAATCCCACTTGGGATTTATTTTTTTATAAAATTCGAAAAGTGAACAGAAAAATATGGGAAAACAAAAGAATTATTTATTGTTGGTACTGAAAGGCTGTGCCATGGGTGCAGCAGATGTGGTTCCGGGTGTTTCCGGCGGTACGATCGCCTTCATTACGGGGATTTATGAAGAATTGATCGATTCGATCAAAAGTATAGACCTCCAAGCTTTAAAATTGCTGCTCAGCCTGAAGTTTGCAGACTTTTGGAAAAAGATCAACGGGTCATTCCTACTCGGAGTGGCCGGTGGTATCGCCATCTCTATCTTCTCTCTGGCCAAACTCATGACCTGGTTACTGGAACATCATCCCATTTATATCTGGTCGTTTTTCTTCGGTTTGATCGTCGCTTCGTCGGTACTGGTAGCCAAAGAAATCAAACACTGGCATATCGGTACGGTGATCTCACTGATTGCAGGAGGCTGTATCGCCTATGTCATTACTGTGATGTCGCCGGCCGAGACTCCCAATACATGGTGGTTTATCATCTTATCCGGCGCCATAGCTATTTGTGCCATGATTTTACCGGGCATATCCGGGGCATTCATTTTACTACTGATGGGGAAATACTCCTATATCCTCGGAGCTGTCAGCAGCCTGAACATCGGGGTGATGTTGTTATTCATCGTCGGAGCGGTTGCCGGTATCATCAGTTTTTCCCATCTGTTATCCTGGCTTTTAAAAAAATATCATACAGCGACAGTCGCTACCCTAACGGGATTCATGGTAGGGTCTCTGAATAAAGTATGGCCCTGGAAAGAAACTCTGGAAACCTATACCGACTCACACGGAGTGGTAAGACCTTTGGTGGAAGCGAATGTATCTCCGCATTATTTTCAGGAACTGACGCAATCCGATCCGCTTTTAGTGGAAGCGATCGTGATGTGTATCGTGGGTTTTGTGCTTATTTATGGCATAGAGTTCATCGGAAAGAAAATGCAAAAGCAACAGTAATCATGCAAATATACGGAATCATCGGATACCCTTTGGGGCATTCCTGCTCGCCCCGCTATTTTAACGAGAAATTCCAAAAAGAAAATATCGCTGCTGAATATCGGAGCTTCGAAATGCCCGACATCCGGCAGCTTTCGACACTATTACAACAAACGCCCGACCTTTGCGGTTTTAATGTCACGATCCCTCACAAACAAAATATCCTTCCCTTTCTGGACGAGATCAGTGAAGAAGCCCGGGCTATCGGTGCCGTCAATTGCGTCAAGGTGAGCCATCCGAATGGGCACCCCTATCTGGTGGGATATAATACGGATATGTACGGTTTTCGGAAAGCTTTGCTGGAATTCACTCCCGCAGCTATTTCCAAAGCGCTGATTCTGGGGAATGGCGGAGCTGCCAAAGCCGTGCGTTACGCCCTACACTCTCTGAATATGGAAGTATCGATCGTATCCCGTACTCCCCGCCAGGCAGACGAGATCGGCTATGCAACGCTACCGGATTTAATAACCGGTTATCCGCTGATCGTAAATACAACCCCTCTGGGCACCTGGCCCGATACATCGGAGTTTCCTCCCCTTCCCTACGAGCTCCTCACTGCCGGACATTATCTTTTCGACCTGGTTTATAATCCCGAAACAACCACTTTCATGCAAAAGGGAAGAGCAGCCGGAGCTCATGCCTGCAACGGTTATGCGATGTGGCTGGGACAGGCGGAAAAAAATTGGGAGATATGGAAAAAAAAGTAAAAAGGCTAAAAACCAGAGGGTAAAGGCTAAAAATAAAAAAATACCTGAAAAATACGTTAGAGCTTTCTTTTTTTAAAGAATATTTCTATCTTCGCAAACGTTTTACATGATATGCGTTTAGCGATATGTACCGTCCTTTTGAATATTATTTCGTTTTAGCTTATATCATGGGTACCTTGAAATTCCACTGGGGACTCTGATTCCGGGGCAGTTATTGCCTTCACTTTCGAATTATTCAACATTTTATTTCCGAGACGTCTCCGACGTTTGTGTTATTGTAATATCATATAATCTATAAAATCAGACAAAATTATGCAAAAACAGCTATTATTAGGTGTCGAAGCAATAGCTCAGGGAGCCATTGACAGCGGAATCTCAGGCGTATATGCCTATCCCGGTACTCCTTCGACAGAAATCACCGAATATATTCAGAATTCTAAAGAGGCTATCGCCCGTAATGTACACCGGGCATGGGCAGCCAACGAAAAGACGGCCATGGAATCGGCTTTGGGAATGTCTTACGCCGGCAAAAGAGCCTTGGTATGTATGAAACACGTCGGTATGAATGTGGCAGCCGACTGCTTCATGAATGCAGCTATTACCGGAGCTAACGGTGGACTGGTAGTTACCGCAGCCGACGATCCTTCGATGCATTCCTCGCAAAATGAGCAGGATTCCCGGGTATATGGTAAATTTGCCTTTGTACCGGTACTCGAACCTTCGAACCAGCAAGAAGCTTACGAAATGACCCGTTACGGTTTCGCTCTCTCAGAAACGGTAGGTTCTCCCGTATTGATGCGAATTACCACCCGTCTGGCCCACTCCCGTGCCGGAGTCGAAACGCACGATAGCCTGCCGGAAAATCACTTGCACTTGCCGGAGGATAAACGCCAGTTCGTACTGCTCCCGGCTATCGCCCGTAAACGCTATAAACTCTTACTTGAGAAACAGGCGGATTTTGTAAAAGCATCCGAACAATCTCCCTTCAATCAATATATCGACGGTAGTGATAAATCACTCGGAATCATCGCTTGCGGAATTACCTACAATTATCTGTTGGAAAATTTTGACGGTGGCTGTATCTATCCGGTAGTAAAAGTCAGCCAATATCCGTTACCCCGTAAGATGATCAAACGTCTATTGCGCGAGTGTAAACAGATTCTGGTACTCGAAGAAGGTTATCCCGTTGTAGAAGAAATGCTGAAAGGGTACCCCGGCCAAGACAACATCATGGGACGCCTGGACGGCACCCTGCCCCGGGATGGCGAATTAAATCCGGACTTAGTAGGCAAAGCCCTTTGTTTCAAAACCAAAGAAGGAGCCCCTGTACCTGAGATCGTCGCTCCCCGTCCACCTGCACTCTGTACGGGTTGCAGCCATCGCGATGTCTATAAAGCCCTCAACGAAGTCATCGCGACCTATGGCGAAGGACGGGTATTTTCAGATATCGGCTGTTATACTTTAGGTGCACTTCCTCCTTTCCAGTCCATCAACTCTTGTGTCGACATGGGAGCTTCTATCACGATGGCCAAAGGAGCCTGTGACGCCGGATTATTCCCAACGGTAGCGGTTATCGGCGACTCGACTTTCACCCATTCCGGTATGACCGGTTTATTGGATGCCGTCAACGAAAAAACGCCGATCACAGTGATCATCTCCGACAACGAATCGATTTCTATGACCGGAGGTCAGGAATCCTCGGCCCTGGGAAAAATAGAATCGATCTGCCAGGGTATCGGAGTAGAACCCGAACACATCCGGGTATTGCTGCCGGTACCCAAGAACCATGAGGAACTGTGCCGAATTATCCGGGAAGAACTGGAATACAAAGGAGTATCGGTCATCATCCCCCGGAGAGTATGCATCCAGAAAGCAGCCAGGGACAATAAGAAAAAATAGAATAAGTAATAAGCTACAGGCTAAAGGCTAAAAAGTTAAAGGTAAAAAATTATGAAAACAGATATTATATTAGCAGGCGTAGGAGGGCAGGGTATTTTGTCTATCGCAGCGGCTTTGGGCTCGGCTGCACTGACTAACAATCTATACATGAAACAAGCCGAGACTCACGGTATGAGCCAGCGAGGCGGTGATGTACAATCTTTCATGCGTATTTCAGACCGCCCGATCTATTCGGACCTGATCGCCAAAGGACGTGCCGACATCATCTTATCCGTAGAGCCGATGGAAGCTCTTCGTTACCTCCCCTATCTACGGGAAGGCGGATTTGTGGTGACCAACTCCACACCTTTTATCAATATCCCCAACTACCCCGAAGTAGAAAAAGTGATGAGTACACTCAAAAGCCTTCCCCATCAGGTGATTATAGATGCCGATACCATTGCTAAAGAATCTGCCGGTAACGTCAGAGCCAGCAATTTCGTCATGTTGGGAGCAGCTTCTCCCTTCATCGAAATTCCGTTCGAATACCTGGAAGAAGGCATCCGTGCCATCTTCAGCCGCAAAGGCGCTGAAATCGTAGAGATGAACCTCAAAGCCCTACGTGCGGGCCGCGAATTCGCTCAGAATTACAAGTAACGGACGAAACGGTAAAAGCGGCTAAAACGGGAACAACGGCAAAAATGCCTCCTTCCTCCCTGCCGCTTTTACCGTTCCCTTTTTCTTTTCCACCACTTCCACCGTTTCATCCCTTCACTTCCTACTTTTTTCACTTTTTACCTTTTACTTTTCACCTTTTACCTTTATTGTATTATCTTTGCTCACCAAATAGTTACAAGTTTCCGGTACTGCCGGAAGTGATCGGAATCGCTTCAAAGTGTTTGGAAAACCTGTACTAAACGGTGTAATTCAGCAAATATTAATCTTAAAATCCTTTCGACTTTTTCAATCGTTTGAAGGGATGATAACTTAAATAATGTAACATGAAAGGACTGAAAATTGTTGTTCTTGCGAAGCAGGTTCCCGATACCAGAAATGTGGGAAAAGATGCTATGAAAGCGGATGGAACTGTAAACAGAGCAGCCTTACCTGCTATTTTTAACCCTGAAGATTTAAATGCCCTGGAACAGGCATTACGGATAAAAGATAAAATTGAAGGGACTACAGTGCACATTCTGACGATGGGCCCCGGCCGTGCTGCAGAAATCATACGTGAAGCCATGTACAGAGGCGCAGATGGCGGATATTTGTTATCCGACCGTGCTTTTGCCGGTTCCGATACCCTGGCCACTTCTTATGCGTTAGCTTGTGCGCTCCGGAACTTGCAGACCGACCTGCTGATCTGCGGCCGTCAGGCTATCGACGGAGATACGGCTCAAGTGGGGCCTCAGGTAGCTGAAAAACTGGGGCTGCCACAAGTCACTTATGCAGAAGATATTCTGGATATTACAGCCGGCAAGATCACGATCAAACGTCGTCTCGAAAGAGGTATAGAAGTGGTAGAATGTCCGGTACCCTGCGTCGTGACCGTTAACGGTTCTGCTGCCCCCTGCCGCCCCCGTAACGCACGCTATGTGATGAAATATAAATACGCCCGGGCTACCCAGGAAATGCAGGATGCCGATGAAGATTACCTCAACCTGCTCCAGGAACGTCCTTACCTGAAAATTACCGAATGGAGTGTCAACGACATCACTTGCGAAGCCCAGGAACTGGGATTGAGCGGTTCTCCGACGAAAGTGAAAAACATTGAAAGCGTCGTATTTCAGGCCAAAGAAGCCAAAGTACTCGAGCCTAGCGACACAGCCATCGATGAAATGATGAAAGAACTGATCGTTAACCATACCGTGGGGTAAGGTAAAAAGTAAAAGGTAAAAAAGTAAAAAGTAAAAGGCGAAAGGCTATAAGCTTAAGCTATAAAAGCTAAATATTTATGAACAGTGTATTTGTATATTGCGAAATAGAAGAGGGTATTATTGCAGATGTAAGCCTCGAGCTACTGACCAAAGGACGTACCCTTGCCACTGAATTAGGCGTAAAACTCGAAGCTATCGTATTGGGTAGCGACCTCAAAGGAGTTGAAAAACAAGTCTTCCCTTATGGAGTAGACGTACTTTGGCTGGGCGATGACAAACGTCTGGCTCCTTACACCACTCTCCCTCATACCTCCATTTTAGTCAACCTGTTTAAACAGGAAAAACCTCAGATCGCTTTTATGGGAGCTTCCAGTATCGGCCGTGACCTGGGTCCCCGGGTGTCTTCGGCCCTGCACAGCGGTCTGACAGCCGACTGTACCAGTCTGGAAATCGGAGATTATGAAGACAAGAAAAACAATAAAATATATCACAACCTGTTATACCAAATCCGTCCGGCTTTCGGCGGAAACATCGTTGCTACGATCGTAAATCCGGATTGCCGTCCTCAGATGGCTACCGTCCGCGAAGGAGTGATGAAAAAAGAAATCTTCAATGCGAACCACCAGGGAGAAATCAAAATGATCGATGTGAATCAGTTCACCACTCCGGAAGATTTCGTCATCCATGTGATCGAACGTCACATGGAAAAATCCAAAGTGAACCTGAAAGCAGCTCCGATCATTGTTGCCGGAGGCTATGGTGTCGGTTCGAAAGAAAACTTCCAGTTACTGCATGAACTGGCTACCGTTCTAGGCGGAGAAGTCGGAGCTTCGCGTGCTGCCGTCGATGCCGGTTTTTGCGAACACGAGCGTCAGATCGGCCAAACCGGTACCACCGTACGTCCTAAACTGTACATCGCTTGCGGTATTTCAGGCCAGATCCAGCATACTGCAGGAATGGAAGAGTCTGCCATGGTGATTGCGATCAATACCGATAGCAACGCCCCGATCAATAAATTTGCTGATTATGTCATCACCGGCGACCTGAATGTCGTTATCCCGAAGATGATCCAGTATTACAAGAAAAACAGCAAATAAAACTTAAAATCAAAACATTATGGCTAATTTTTATACAGATAATGAAGATATAAAATTCCACCTCGGCCACCCGCTGATGGAAAAGATCGTTGCCCTGAAAGAGCGCAATTACACGGAAGCCCAGCAATATGACAACGCACCGCGCGACTTCGAAGATGCTTTCGACAACTATGATAAAGTATTGGAAATTGTCGGAGAAATTTGCGGGGATGTCGTAGCTGTGAATGCCGAATCGGTAGATGCCGAAGGCCCGCAGGTAGTCGACGGTCATGTAAAATATGCCGCCGGTACCCAACAAAACATCGATGTGATCAATCAAGCCGGCTTGAACGGTATTTCTCTCCCGAGAAAATACAACGGTTTGAATTTCCCGATCACCCCGTTTATCATGGCCGCCGAGATCGTTGCCCGGGCCGATGCCGGATTGCAGAACATCTGGGGATTACAGGATTGTGCCGAAACGATCAACGAATTTGCCAGTGACGAACAAAAAGCCAAATACCTGCCCCGCGTATGTGCCGGCGAGACCTGTGCGATGGACCTGACCGAACCGGATGCCGGTTCCGACTTACAGGCCGTACAGCTGAAGGCAACCTATAACGAAGCCGACGGACAATGGTATCTGAATGGTGTAAAACGTTTCATCACCAACGGGGACGGACATATTTCCTTAGTACTGGCCCGTTCGGAAGCCGGAACGAACGACGGACGCGGACTTTCCATGTTCATCTATGACCGCAACAGCAATGCCGTTACCGTACGTCGTATCGAAAATAAATTAGGGATCAAAGGTTCTCCGACCTGTGAGCTGGTATTCAAAAATGCTCCGGCCGAACTGGTAGGCGAACGTAAAATGGGATTGATCAAATACGTGATGGCACTGATGAACGCAGCCCGTCTGGGTATCGGCGCCCAATCGGTCGGTATTGCCGAAGCCGCTTATCGCGAAGGATTGAAATACGCTCAGGAAAGGAAACAGTTCGGTAAGGCCATTATCGAGTTCCCGGCTATTTACGAAATGCTTTCCAATATGGAAGCCAAGTTACATGGTATCCGTTCCGTTCTTTATGAAACAGCCCGTTTTGTAGATATGTACAAGACCTATTACCATATCTCCAAAGAAAGAGCCCTGGACAAAGACGAACGCAACGAGATGAAGGAATATCAGAAATTAGCCGACATCTATACTCCGCTACAGAAGCTTTTCGCCAGTGAATATGCCAATGAAATCACTTACGATGCCTTGCAGATCCACGGTGGATCAGGATTTATGAAAGACTATCCTATCCAGCGTTACGTGCGGGATGCCCGAATCACCAATATTTACGAAGGTACTTCCCAGTTGCAGGTAGTAGCTGCCATCCGTGGCGTCACCACCGGACAATATGCAAAACATATCCGCGAAGTATACGAGAAAATGGAGATCGCTCCGGAACACGAATACCTGCGCGAAACCCTGAAATGCATGACCGGTAAACTCGAAGCCGCAACAGCCAAAGTAGCTGAAGCCGGCAGTACCGAATATACCGACTTCCATGCCCGCCGTCTGGTGGAAATGGCCGGTTATACCATTATCGGTTACCTGTTGCTGCAGGATGCACAGAAATGCGATAAGTATGTGAAGTCTGCCGAAATTTTCATCAATTACGGTAAAGCCAAAGTAGCTGCCCACGATGAAATGATCAACAGCTTCAATCCGGACAAACTGGGAATCTATAAAAAAAATTAAAGCTAGTGATCAGATAAATTAAAAACGTCCTTTCGGGGACGTTTTTTTATTCTAAAGCATCGGGTACTTATGAATTTCAGTAACTTCTGTTCCGAAATTAAACACGCCTCCATAAATCACTTTTTGATTTTCATCCGGAATAATAAAATCAATGAAATTATTTAATTCATACACCTTTTCCAACTTTCCATTCCAACTCATCACAACAATTTTAGTGGGATATTTTCGAGCATCCTCAATTTTACATCCTTCCCATAGAAGATAACAATAATTTTGAGTAGCATAAGCTCGATAAAAGGTTACTGTAGTATGATCATCCACCCGAATTTGTGTATTTATATCTTCTTTGATCCAATCCAAAGCATAGGTCACCTTTAAATTTCCATCCAAATCATAACAGTTAATTAAATTCATATATTTAAACGGGACGATAATCGAATTGTCCTTTTCAGAAACTAGTACATGATGGCAATAAGCATCTTTACGTCCCTTTTCATAAAAATAATAAGGAACATAATCCGTATTTTTTATCTCTCCGTTATTTCGGTTACAAAAGGAAAAAAGCCCCTCGTCTTTCTCGATAAAAGTTCCGATAAAAGCAGAATCTATCTTATTGAAGTTATACATAAAATTCAGGTTTCTATATAAATGCTCCGAATTTACGCATTTCGCTATATCCCGGCTTTCCACAAGGGCAGCTAAATCTATTTTTGTTAACGTAGCGGCAGGGCTATCGTAAATAATCAGCGAATCATAAGCAAAGGAGTTAACTAGAAAAAAAGGATAATAAAACTCACAAACGCCCCGTCCTTCCCTTCCAAATCGAAAAATTTCCCGGTCAGTGTTCGTACTGAAAAGATAAAACATGGTATCCGTACATTTTTCTTTCAGTACCAAAAAAGAGTCTACCAATACACCGGTTTCATAACACCGGGGCAGAATAGTTTCAACCTTTTCACCGGTCAGATGAATCACCGGAGGCATCTTCAATTCAGTGATCCGATTCTTTTTGCTACAAGCCATCGAAAGCAGGATAAAAAATAGAGAAAGATATTTTTTCATCATACACCTATTAAATTATGACAGAGACAAGAATAAACACTTTTACAATATTTAATTAAAATGAATAAAAATTATTATTTTCCCAATAACTAGTCTGAATACAAATCCAGATTAGTTTACAAATCAAATAATAATTATATTATTTTGCAAAAATAAAATATTCTATAATATACTATTATCTATTTCAGTTAAGACACTGTAATTATACTTTACCTAAAAATTATCTATAAAATAAAAGTATATCGGTTTCCGGGGCTGTTTGGAGAATACCATTCATTCTATAACAGCCCCGTTTGTTTATCCAAGTCCAAATCCAAATTTTTCGTTAAACTTCTGCAACCGATTTCGCTTTACAGTTAAAATCACTACTTTTAACACCGTTTTATACCGAGGTCGTTCGATTTCGGGTGATTTCAAATGAGGGTGGATATAAATTTAACATCAATTATAGCAAAACATGAACCTGATCAAAATTATCTGTACAGGGTTTCTAGCCCTTGTTTTTTCCGGGCTGTCAGCTCAGGAAAATCCGCTATGGATGCGTTATCCGGCGATTTCTCCCGACGGAAAAACCATCGCATTCTGTTACAAAGGAGACATCTTTCTGGTAAGCAGTGAAGGTGGTAGAGCTACCCAGCTGACCACCCATCCGGCTTATGACAGCCGGCCTGTTTGGTCACCGGACGGAAAAACCATCGCTTTCACTTCTGCCCGGGACGAAGGATTGAACCTATATACCGTTCCGGTAAGCGGCGGCACCCCTACCCGCCTGACCTATTATTCAGGCAGCGAAATCCCCGTATGTTTCACTCCCGACGGTAAAGAAATCCTCTATCGTTCCAATGTCATGCCCGATGCAGAATACGGCCAGTTCCCCAGTGGAGGGCAGGTGTACAAGATCAGTGTCGATGGAGGACGGCCGGAACAGTTTCTGACGTTCGACGCCTTCGACATCAATTTCAACAAAAAAGGCGATAAAATCATTTATCACGATTATAAAGGATATGAAGACAACTGGCGGAAACACCACAAATCTTCCGTATGCCGGGATATCTGGATTCACGACTTGAAAAGCGGGGAATTTACCAACCTGACGAACAAACAGGTGGAAGACCGCAACCCGGTATTCGCCGATAACGACGAAAACATCTATTTCCTGAGTGAACGTTTCGGGGATTTCAATGTATGCAAAATGTCCCTGAAAAATCCTTCGGACATCAAACAAATCACCAAACACAGCAAACATCCGGTCCGCTTCCTGAGCAGCTCTGAAGACGGCTTGTTGTGTTACTTTTTCAACGGAGAGATCTACACCCTGCAACCCGGAAAACAACCGAAAAAATTAGCGGTTGATATCATCGCCGACAATACCGAATCCCCTATTGCTAAAATGAATTGGAACCGGGGAGCTTCCGAGATGGCTCTGTCACCCGACGGCAAAGAATTCGCTTTCATTGTTCGCGGAGATGTATATGTAGCTAACGCCGAATACGGTACGACGAAAAGAATCACCAATACGGCCACTCAGGAACGTTCAGTCGAATTTTCACCGGACGGCCGTTCTTTGGTATATGCCGGTGAACGGAACGGTCACTGGAATATCTATGTCGCCCGGATCAAAGACAAAGACGATAAATCTTTCGCTTATGCCAAAGAAATCGAAGAAGAGCAGATCACCAAGGGTACTAATGCTTGTTTCCAACCCTCTTTCTCTCCGGATGGTAAAGAAATCGCTTACCTCGAAAACCGGACCGAAATCAAGGTAATCAATCTGAAAAGCAAAAAATCGAGAACGGTACTTCCGGCTAAATACAACTATTCCTATCAAGACGGCGACCAATGGTATCAATGGTCTCCCGACGGTCGGTGGATCCTGGCTAAATATTTCGAACACGGCGGCTGGCAGCATAACGATATCGCTCTTGTAAAAGCCGACGGCAGCGGAGAAATCCACAACCTGACCAACAGTGGATATAGCGATCAGAATCCCAAATGGATGATGAACGGAAAAGCCATCATTTGGTCGACCGACCGTCAAGGTATGCGTAGCCACGGTAGTTGGGGAGCTCAATACGACATCTATGCCTTATTCCTGGATCCGGAAGCCTGGGATGAATTCAGAATGAACAAAGAAGAACTGGCTCTTCATAAAGAAATAAAAGAGTTACAGAAAAGGAAAGAAGCCGAAGAAAAAGCCAAAGCTGAAAAGAAACAGGAAAAGAAAGGTGACAAAGCAGATAAAGCCGGGAAAAAAGGTAAAAAAGAAGAGGGAGATAAAAAAGACGAAGGAGAAAAAGAAGGTAAAAAAGCGAAAGCAGAAGAAAACAAGCTCCCCGAACTCAAAATCGACTTTGAAAACCTGGAAGACCGGATGGTACGCCTGACCATCCATTCTTCCCGTCTGGGCGACGCCGTACTGACCAACGACGCTTCAAAACTATATTACCTGAGCGCTTTTGAAGGCGGTTACGACCTTTGGGTCAGAGACTTTAAAAACGGAAGTACCCGTATGTTATCCAAACTGAACAAAGGAGGCGGTGCTCTCGTTATGAGTAAAGACGGCAGAAACCTGTACCTGCTTTCCGGCGGACAAATCTCTAAAGTGGATATGAATTCCGGCCAGTTGAAAGGTATGAGCTACAATGCCGAGTTCGAATGGAAGAAACCCGAAGAACGGGCTTACCTGTTCGATCACGTCTGGCAGCAAGTAGTAGATAAATTCTACGATCCTACCATTCACAATATCGATTGGGCTTTCTATAAAAAAGAATATGCCCGCTTCCTGCCTTATATCAACAACAATTACGACTTTGCCGAAATGTTGGCCGAATTACTGGGCGAACTGAATGCTTCCCATACCGGTGCCAGCTACAAAGGAGGCGGCAGTTCTTCACAGACGGCAGCCCTGGGTGTTTTTTACGACGAGACATTCGACGGCGATGGCCTGAAGATCAAGGAAATCCTGGAGAAAGGTCCGCTGGATCTAACCAGTGGTAAAATCAAACCCGGTATGATTATCCGGAAAATCAACAATCAGGAAATCAAAAAAGGACAGGATTATTTCCAGATACTGGAAGACCTGAGCGGTAAACGGGTAATGCTGACAATCTACGATCCTTCTGCCAAAAAGGAATGGGAGGAATATGTGAAACCGACCACTTACGGCAACCAAAACGGTTTACTATATAACCGCTGGGTAAAACAACGCCAGGAAATGGTTGAAAAACTATCCAATGGGAAAATCGGTTACGTACATGTGAAGAGCATGGATAGTCCCAGTTTCCGTAAAGTATATTCTGAAATACTGGGCAAATACCGGAACAAAGAAGCGATAATCGTCGACACCCGTTACAACGGCGGAGGCTGGCTACATGAAGACCTGTTACACCTGCTGAGCGGTAAGAAATACGCCGAATTCGTTCCACGTGGCCAATTCATCGGTGAAGATCCGTTCACTCAATGGAACAAACCGTCGGCCGTATTAGTCAGCGAAAGCAACTACAGTAACGCTCACGGATTCCCCTGGGCCTACAAAGAACTGGGACTCGGTAAAGTAATCGGTATGCCTGTACCGGGAACGATGACCGCCGTATGGTGGGAAACTCTGATGGATCCGAGCCTGGTATTCGGTATTCCTCAGGTAGGAATGAAAGACAACCAAGGCCGCATCCTGGAGAATATGCAGCTCGAACCGGACATCAAAGTGACCAACGACCCGGCCAGCGCCATGAAAGGCCGTGATCTGCAACTGGAAGCAGCTGTAGAAAGCCTGATGAAGGAAATAAAATAATCAGGTGCCAACCGATAAAACGGTAACAAGGGTAATAGCAATAATGCTTTCCGTTGTTACCGTTTTTTCTGTTTTATCGGTATTAAAACAAAAACACCCCGGCTTTTTCGCATTCGGTCAATACCTCATCGGGCCATAAGCCGGCTTGTACCTCTCCGATATGACATTTCTGCAATAAGAGCATACAGAGCCGGGATTGTCCGATTCCTCCCCCCATTGTTTGGGGTAATTTCCCTTCCAACAAAAGAGAGTGGAAATACAATTTTTTCCGGTCCCCTGCATTTTTCAGCCACAATTGTTTTTCCAAGGCAGCCCGATCCACCCGGATCCCCATCGAAGAAATCTCGAAAGCAGACTGTAATACAGGGTTCCATACAATGATATCTCCGTTCAAACCTACCGAACCGTCTTCCGCCTCAGTGGACCAGTCGTCATAATCCGGTGAACGGTCGTCGTGAATCGTTCCATCCCCCAAAGCTCCTCCGATCCCCCGGATAAAAACCGCCCCGAACTGGCAGGCTATTCGTTCTTCCCTTTCCTTGGGGGACAAACCGGGATATTGCTTTCTCAACTCTTCGGCATGTATAAAATGAATCCGATCGGGTAAAAAGGGTTGTAATACCGGGAATTGTTCACTCAATAAAAATTCGGTACGTTTCAAGGCCGCATAAATTCTCTCGACACAAAGCTGTAACCGCTCCGGCGTGCGTTCTTCCGGGGTAATCACCTTCTCCCAATCCCACTGATCGACATACACCGAATGAATATTATCGATCGTCTCATCCGGACGTAAAGCGTTCATATCGGTATAAATTCCCATACCCGGCTGAATATGATGCCGCCAAAGAGCATAACGTTTCCATTTGGCCAGCGATTGTACGATCTCGGCTCGTTGTCCTCCTAATACACGGGCTCCGAAACTCACCGGCTGTTCAGTACCGCTCAGGTTATCGTTCAAGCCCTTCCCCGAAGGAACGACAATAGGTGCTGTAATCCGGCGCAACTTCAATTCCGCAGCCAGCGCCAATTGAAAGGTGTCCTTGATAAATTTAATGGCATGCTCTGTCTGCCATACATCCAAGACCGAAGTGTAGTCTTCCGGTAAAAATAATTGCTTCATAAGGGTAAAAATTTAAGTTTATAACCGACAAAAAAGCCTCCCCGCATCGGGAAGGCTCATCCATATATCTGATCTGTTCCGTTTTTAACCATAACCTCCCCTTTGCAACCGCTCTGCATTGCAATTATTATTCAGGTTGATATTAGAATTAAAAAGGACCATGGCTCGTATTCATTCATGACAAATATAAAGTAAAAATCGAAAAATAAAAATGCCGATTGAAAATTTAACAAAATACAGATTTGGAAAATGACACTACTGTTTCAAATTCCGATAATTTAGCTTATCTTTACCGAATCTAAATAGCACAGATAACTTGATTTACATATTTTATTCAACACAATGATTACCAAATATTTTCGTTTATTCCTTTTTTTCTTTCTGATCGGGAACCTCCTGATTTCCTGTAAAAATAAATCCATTTCTACCCGGCTGGTGAGCGTCAGTATTCTTCCTCAAAAATACCTGACAGAACAAATCGCCGGTGATTACCTGACGGTGAATGTCATGATACCTCCGGGTATGAATCCGGCTACCTGTGATCTAAGTACGGAACAACTGAAGAAATTATACGATAGCGACCTTTGTTTCACCATCGGTTATTTACCTTTCGAACAAATCCATCTATTTCCTGTTCTCGAAAACCGCCCGGATATCCAAATCGTAAATCACTCCGCCAACCTGCAACTGATTCACGGAAGCTGTGGGCATACGCATGCCGCAGGTGACGAACACGACGGAGCAGATCCTCATATCTGGCTTTCTCCGGCACATGCCCGCACTATGGCTACTACCGTCTATGAAGTACTATCGGAAAAATATCCGGAACAAAAACTACAGTTCGAACAAAATTACCAGGCCCTTCTCCAGAAGATCGACAGCATTGCCGATCGTGCCAAACAAGTACTGGATCATAAAAAAGACAAAATATTTCTGATCTATCATCCGGCTTTGACTTATTTTGCTGCCGATTACGGGATGGAACAAATCTCGATCGAAGACGAAGGGAAAGAACCCAATCCGGCCCATTTGAAAAAAATCATCGATCTGGCCCTGGAAAAAAATATCCATATGATCTTTATCCAAAGTCAATTCGATGTCAATAATGCCGAATCCGTAGCCAAACAAATCGGAGGCCAAATCATTCAGATCGACCCGCTGACCGAAAACTGGGCAGCTGAAATGAACCGATTGATCGATACCCTGGATAAATATTTGCCTGAAAAATAACATGACCCCCATACTCGAACTCAAAAATGTAAGCGCCGGATATGACCATGAAGTCATTCTCCATCAAGTCAATCTGAAAATTTATGAGCATGACTTTCTTGGCATCATCGGTCCCAACGGGGGCGGGAAAACCACCCTGCTCAAAGTGATACTGGGGTTACTGAAGCCTTATAGCGGAGAGGTCATTTACCCCGTCTCCAGACAAAATCTCTTCGGCTATCTGCCGCAGAACAGCCGTTTCGACCAGCGTTTTCCCATCGATGTCACCGAAGTAGTCCTCTCCGGCCTGATGTCCGAAAAGGGACTTTACAAATCCTATACCCGAGCCGAAAAACAAAAAGCCTGGGATTTACTCGATCAATACGGTATGGGAGCATATAAGAAAGCACCGATCGGCGATTTATCGGGCGGACAGATGCAACGGGTATTCCTTTGCAGGGCGGTCATTGCGTCTCCCCGCATCCTGATCCTCGACGAACCGACGACTTATGTAGACAGTAATTTCGAAAAGGAATTTTACACCATCCTGGAAGAACTCAATAAATCGCTGAGCATAGTCATGGTATCTCACGATCTGGGAACTATCTGTTCCTATGTGAAGACTATCGCTTGTGTCAACCGGGAATTGCATTATCATAATTCTAACCTGATCAGTGCAGAACAGTTGCAATCGTACCACTGTCCCATCGAGTTGATCACTCACGGAAAAATTCCGCACCGGGTGCTGAAGGAACACGAAAAAGGTAAACAATAGCAGGCGGTGAAGCTACTAAAAGCTATAGGCAAAGAGACGAAAAGGGAAAAGACGAAAAAGGAGAGTTGAGGAAAAAAGGAAGAAGAAATAATGAATAAAAAGAATCGAAGATGCTGGAACTTTTAAAATATGATTTTTTTCAGAATGCGTTGATCAGTACGTTGTTGATCGGTATCAGCTGTGGATTGGTAGGTACCTACATCGTTGCCAAACGAATGGTATTCATCAGCGGCGGAATCACCCATGCTTCTTTCGGCGGCTTAGGACTCTCATATTACCTCGGATTATCTCCCATGTTAGGTGCTACAGCCTTCTCGATTTTATCTGCCCTGGGAATTCTGTTCCTTTCCGACAGTAAAAAGCTCAAGGAAGATTCCCTGATCGGCATCTTTTGGTCGGCAGGTATGGCGATCGGTATCCTGTTTATTTACCTCACTCCAGGGTATGCCCCCAATCTGATGTCGTATCTCTTCGGGAATATCCTGACCGTTACCCGGGAACAGATTATCCTTTCCGTGGTTCTATGTCTGGGTATCATCCTTTTTTTCGCCCGTTTCTACCGTCCGTTATTCTACATCGCTTTCGATAAAGAATACAGCCGTACTCACCATGTGCATGTCAACCGGATAGACATCGCCATCACACTGATCATCGCCCTTTGTATCGTGCTGTCCCTGAAATTAGCCGGAATCATTCTGGTCATTTCCTATCTGACTATTCCTCAGGCTATCGCCGGCATCTTTTACAAAAACTTCAAACAGCAACTATTGGCTTCCGCCCTGGTCAGTACCGCCGGTTCGATTACCGGACTATTCCTTTCTGCCTTTCTGAATATTCCCACCGGTGCCACCATCGTAATCTGTTTCCTTCTCTTTTTCCTGATCAGCTGGTTGATAAACAAAATCAGATAACAAAAAAATAACCATCCGTTCAATTGTAAAATTAAATTAGTTTATAAAGTTCCCGGATCCTGCGGGTGCTTTTTTTATGAACTTTTAAGCAACGAAGGAGCAACTTTAAGAACTTTACGAACTAATTATACCTACTTTTTTAAATTATTCGCCCTTTTTCTCCAGTTTCCTTGAAAAAATTTCTACCAAATCGGATAAAGCGCTGTTTTATCCCTGATCTTTTATTAGTTTTGTGGCAGCAAAGAAAATTTAAAACGTTTGAAATATGAATTACGATTTAATCGTCATCGGGAGTGGCCCCGGGGGGTATGTGGCTGCCATTCGTGGTGCTCAATTGGGTTTTAATGTCGCTGTAGTGGAACGTGCCGAACAAGGAGGAATCTGCCTGAACTGGGGATGTATCCCAACCAAATCTTTATTAAAATCGGCTCAGGTACTCGAATATGCACAACATGCAGAGGCCTACGGAATCCAGATCGAACATGCAGAGCCCGATTTTCAGGCAATCATCGCCCGTAGCCGGGGAGTTGCCGACAAAATGAGCAAAGGCATCCAGTATCTTTTCAAAAAAAATAACATTACCGTAATTCCCGGACATGGGAAACTGACGGCAGATAAAAAAGTAGCGGTTACTTCAGCCGCCGGGGAACAAACGATATACGAAGCGAAACATATTATCCTGGCTACCGGTGCACGTTCACGGGTATTGCCGGCCATTCCTCAGGATGGGAAAAGGATTATCGGTTACCGTGAAGCGCTGACCCTCGATCATCGACCGGCTTCACTGCTGGTAGTCGGCTCCGGAGCTATCGGTTCGGAACTGGCCTGGTTCTATAATGCGATGGGGACTAAAGTGACCCTGGTGGAATTTATGCCTACGATCCTGCCTGTCGAAGACGAAGAAGTATCTAAACAGGTGGGACGCTCGTTCAAGAAAGCCGGTATCGAAGTATTGGTAAAATCTACCGTCGAGAGTATCGATACCAGTGGTGAATTATTGAAAATCAATATCCGGAATAAGAAAGATCAAATCGAGACCTACGAAGCTGAAATGGTATTGTCGGCTGTCGGTATCGCTCCCAATGTTGAAAACATCGGGTTGGAAGAACTGGGTATCGAAATGGAAAGAAGTAAAATTAAAGTAGACGGCTACTACCGTACCAATGTCGAAGGCGTGTATGCCATCGGAGATATCGTACACGGTCCGGCTCTGGCCCATGTTGCTTCGGCAGAGGCCATTTGTTGTGTAGAAAAATTAGCCGGCCTGACTCCCGAACCGATCGATTATGGCAACATTCCGGGTTGTACCTATACTTCGCCCGAAGTAGCCTCTGTCGGCCTGAGTGAAGCGAAAGCCGCCGAAGCCGGTTACGAACTGAAAATCGGTAAATTTCCTTTTACCGCTTCAGGGAAAGCTAGTGCAGCCGGAGCTAACGATGGATTTATAAAGCTGATCTTCAATGCCAAGGACCATACACTGCTCGGTGCACATCTGGTCGGTGCCAACGTCACTGAAATGATTGCCGAACTGGTTTTAGCCCGGAAGAAAGGGGTTACCGCACACGATATCATCAAAACCGTTCACCCGCACCCGACGATGAGTGAAGCCGTAATGGAGGCTGCAGCAGCTGCCTATGACGAAGTAATCCATCTGTAATTTTTTAATTCAAATACCGATACAATGAAGAAAACCTTAATCACAACGACCCTCTTTCTGGCCTGCTTCGGAGTTTTCGCACAAGCGCTCTCCGAAAAAGACCTGCAGGAAATCCAGAGTAGTTTCAAAAAGGATGCTTCTACGAAAGCCATTCAGAACATACTGACTGCCGACAAAGACATCAAAGGCAATGCCCTGAACCGTGATCTGCAAGGTAAAATCGACCATTATTTCAAATACCGGGCAGATGTGAAAGGCATTACCAATCAGCTCAGTTCCGGACGGTGCTGGATGTTTACCTCAATGAACGTATTACGCCCGTCGATCATGAAAAAATACAACCTCAGCCAATTCGATTTTTCACACAACTACCTGTATTTCTGGGATATCTTCGAAAAGTCGAATCTTTTCCTCGAAAACATCATCGCAACCGCCAAGCAACCGATGGACGACCGGACAGTAGTGGAATATTTCAAAGCTCCTGTAGGAGACGGCGGAGTATGGAACCTTTATTACAATGCTGCCGAGAAATACGGAGTAGTGCCTCAGGAAGTGATGCCCGAAACCGCTCATTCCAACAATACTTCCCAGATGGTGAGCATCATCAATGAAAAACTGCGCCAAGGTGGTTATGAACTGCGCGAAATGACTGCTGCCGGCAAAAAAGGGAAGGAACTTACAAACGCTAAAATGGCTACGCTGAAAGAAGTATACCGGATTCTGGCCCTCTGCCTGGGTGAGCCTCCTCATCAGTTTACGTGGAGATATAAGGATAAAGACGGGAATATCAAAGAGCTGGCCAATTACACGCCGAAACAGTTCTACAAAGAAATCACCCCGGCCGACTACAGTCCTTCCAACTATATCATGATCATGAACGATCCGACCCGGGAATATTACAAAACATACGAAATTCAGAATTACCGGAATACCATCGAGGGAATCAACTGGATTTATCTCAATCTGCCCAACGAAGATATCAAAGAGGCCGCCCTGGCTTCCATTAAAAACAACGAGCCGATGTATGCCTCCTGCGATGTAGGGAAACAGTTCAACCGGGAAGAAGGTATCCTCGATCCCGAAATGTACGATTATGAATCCCTGTTAGGCGTGAAACTGGATATGGATAAAAAAGCCCGTATCCTCACCCGTCAGAGCGGTTCTTCCCACGCCATGACTCTGGTGGCCTGCGACACCGACGAAAACGACAAACCCGTAAAATGGGAGTTCGAAAACAGCTGGGGAGCAGCTTCCGGCCACAACGGCTACCTGACATTCACCGACAAATGGTTCGATGAATACATGTTCCGTATCGTGATCCGCAAAAACTACCTCAACGCAAAAGCCATCGAAGCCCTGAAAGGCAAACCGGTACAGTTGCCTGTTTACGACTATATGTATTAAACGAAAACAATAAATGATGAACGAAAAAGCCTTTTCGTTCATCATTTATTGTATCAATTCCGGGTGTGACCAGTGGCCTTATCAAAAATAAAAATATAATAACGCACATTAAATCAGTATTCTTTCCACACATATTTATCCGCTTCATTTAACGAACACATGACATTTTTTTGTAAAAACTTGTGTCAGAAATTCTTCTTTAGTTAGAAATCCCTGACATTCTCCTTTATTTATGCGATAACGAGGTTTTATTCCTTCCGGAAAAACATCATAAACGATCCCGGCTTTCTCGATATAAAAACGACAAGTATCCTGAAAAATATATATTTTATCTGTAAGTTGATAGGCTATCAACTCATCTCCCTCAAAATAGGAAAGTACTTCACGCCCGGAAGAAGTCGGTACAATATTTAGCAAATGTCCTCCTTTCACTTTCTCTAAGAATTTGGCTTTCTTTTTAGGATCAGGCCCAAAATTCATATAAAAGATAGGATTATAATATAAAGTCTTAGCCATCCTCTTTTTATTCGTACTCCTGATGGAGATTCCTTTCGAATATTCAATTCTCTGAGAGACATTTTGGCTTTTTAGTCCCCCTCGTGTTACAAATACTTTAATCTTCCACCTCAAACTCACAAAGTGGTCCCCAATATCCCGGATCACAAATACAATTTCCGGAAATAGCCGGAATATGATCAATAAATTCTTCCCCACCATCGGGAACAAAGACCCCATTTTTACAAGGATTTCGTTTGTCTATCTCCCACATTTCCTAAGGAATCCAAATATTAGCTAATGCTATTACAGAAAACCCCATTATTACTGCCAGCATAGTGACTACTTTTTCCATGTTCTTTTTCATAGATCTGAATTTTAAATTAAAACCGATGTTCACTCCCCGGCTATTTAAGGTTGAAGGAATAAAATTTTGCTTGCATAATTCAAGAAAATTAATTTTATTTTCAAAATATTTATCATTTTAAATCATAGAAACAAAAAAAATCCCTTGTTATAAAATTATAACAAGGGATAAAATCAGGAAAATACAAATACAATCAAGCTATTTCCTTTCAAAGTTTGTATACCAACACCGTAGCATAGGCCGACACCCCTTCTTCGCGGCCTTCGAAGCCCAGTTGTTCGGTAGTTGTCGCTTTGATCGAAAGATCGTCGACATCCAGTTCCAGGATTTCAGCCAGGCAATGCCGCATATCATCGATAAACGGTCGGATTTTGGGACGTTGCAGACAAACGACACTATCGATATTACTGATCGCATATCCCCGGTGATCGATCAAGGCTTTCGTTTTTTGCAACAGGAGCTTACTATCGATCCCTTTATAAGCCGGACAGGTATCCGGGAAATGCTGTCCGATATCTCCCAAGCCGGTAGCTCCCAACAGAGCATCGCAAATAGCATGTATCAACACATCGCCGTCCGAATGGGCAACGCATCCTTTCTCATGTCCGATCTTTATACCTCCCAGCCAAAACTCTCTACCAGCCTCCAGCCGATGAACATCGATTCCAATTCCAGTTTTAATTTTCATAGGTCATTCTTTATCCTCCATATGGAGTTATCCTTGCAAAATTATCAATAAATTACAAAGGTAGTGAAGAGTGAGCAAGGTATTTTACAGCTTTTGAAGAAAAAATACAATCATTTCATTTTCATCTAAAACTTTATTTATCTATATTTGTGGATTAATTACGACGTGTGTTTTATAATCAACCATAACTATTTGCTAAAGACATTCCACAGATGAGAAATAATGGATTTTTTGTTTTTGCAACGTGTTGTCTGCTTGTGTTTTCTGCCACATCCTGTCAGAAAATAAAAGGCATTTTCGGAAAGAAAAAATCTTCTACCACAGGCTGGACATACAACGACAGTAAAAACGGGGGGATCGAGTACAATAATGTAAAAGCACAAAAAACAGGCCCCGGACTTGTATTCATTCCGGGAGGAACTTTCGCTATGGGACGTACCCAGGAAGATGTCATGGGCGACTGGAACAATACGCCCAAAAGAGTAAGTATCGCTTCTTTTTATATGGACGAAACCGAAGTCCGTAACATCGACTGGCTGGAATATCTGACCTGGTTACGACGGGTATATACCACCTATCCCGAAGTATACCAAAAGGCATTACCCGATACCCTGGTGTGGCGTGACCAGTTGGGTTACAACGAACCGATGGTGAAAAATTACCTCCGTTTTCCAGCTTATGCAGAGTATCCGGTAGTCGGGGTTAGCTGGGAACAAGCAACGGACTACTGTGTATGGCGTACCGACAGGGTAAACGAACAAATCCTGATCGACAAAAAAATCCTGACCCATGATCCTGATAATCAAAAAGATGAAAATAACTTCAATACGGAAGCTTATACGACAGGACAATATACCGGTACGGTAAGAAAGAACTACAAAGGCCTGAGTAAAGAAAGACGTCCGGTAAGGTGGGAAGACGGATTATTGCTCCCGGAGTATCGCCTGCCGACAGAAGCAGAATGGGAATATGCCGCTTACGGTTTGATCGGTAATACCCAAGACGAAAGAATATCCAACTCCCGAATCTATCCCTGGGACGGTTCGTGGGTGAGATATGCCGAAAAAAAACACCGGGGACGGATGATGGCTAATTTTACCAGAGGGAAAGGCGATTATATGGGCGTTGCGGGCTCGGCCAACGACGGCTGGGACTACACCTCACCGGTCAGATCATTCTGGCCGAACGATTTCGGTTTATACGACATGGCAGGTAACGTCAACGAATGGGTAGCCGATGTATACCGGACTTTATCTTTCCAGGATATGGCGGAATTCAATCCCTACCGGGGTAATGTATTTCAATCGCCGGTACTGAACGAGGATGGCACAGCAGCCCCCAAAGACAGTCTGGGACGGATGCGTTACCGGAATCAGACAGATGCCGAACTGGCAAACCGCGAAAACTACCGTACAGCCGACAACCGTAATTTCAACGACGGAGATTTGAAATCACGGATTTCCGGAGATATCGACTGGCGTAACACAGAAAACGACCGGGGTACTCACGATATGTATTACAACGACGGAAAAGGGGAAATCACCACCCTGATCGATGATGAAGCCCGGGTATATAAAGGAGGATCCTGGAAAGACCGGGCCTATTGGCTGAACCCGGGTAGCCGGCGCTATATGAATCAGAAGCGATCCAGTAACGACATCGGTTTCCGCTGTGCCATGAGTCATGTCGGGAATGCTACCGGCGGCAAGAAAAATAAAGTATCGCAGAAATAGTTCTTAAATTATTAACCCAACAAAAGGTTGTCGTAGCATTCATTCCAGCGGCAACCTTTCTTTTTTCATCAGCTTATGACAACGATCGAAAAATTATATCCCGCTATCCGGGGTCACCGGATAACCACCGACTCCCGGCAAATTATCCGGGGAGATATTTTTATCGCCTTGAAAGGTGAAAACTTCGACGGGAACCGATATGCCGCAGCAGCCCTTGAACAGGGAGCCGCCTTAGCCATTATCGATAATGCCGATTACCTATCGCCGGGTTGCGAATTAGTTGCAGATAGTCTTCTTTTCCTGCAACAACTGGCTCATTATCACAGACAACAATTGCACATTCCGATTCTGGGTATTACGGGTACCAACGGTAAGACCACAACTAAAGAGCTCTGCCATGCCGTATTATCGAAAAAATTCAAGACTTTCGCCACTCAGGGGAATTTCAACAACCACATCGGCGTCCCCCTCACCTTGCTCAGTATGGACGAAACCACCGAATTCGGTATCGTAGAAATGGGAGCCAACCATCCGGGTGAAATCAAAACGCTCTGTGAAATTGCCGATCCCGATTTCGGGATTATCACCAATATCGGCCATGCCCACCTGGAAGGTTTCGGTAGCTACGAAAATATTATCGCCACCAAAAAAGCCCTCTACGACTATCTTTTACCGAAAAACGGACCAGTATTTGTCAATACCGGTGATCCGCTGCTGATGCAACTCAGCCGTGACCACAAACGCTACACTTATGGACAAGAAGGAGATTTACTCAAAGGTGAAATCAAACAAACCGTCCCCTATCTGGTCTATTCGCTGAAAACCCGGAAAGGGGATTTATATGTCAAAACCCACCTGGTAGGAGGTTATAACTTTGACAACGCTATGGCTGCTTCGGCCATAGGTATGCATTTCGGCATCGATCCCCTGGATATCCAAACCGCTATCGAAAATTACAGGCCTTCCAACCTGCGTTCCCAGCTGATCCGTTCCGGCCGTAACACTATCATCCTGGACGCTTACAACGCCAATCCGAGCAGCATGCGTGCATCCGTAGGCAATTTTTGCGAGATGCCCGGAGAGCATAAAGTGGTCATTTTAGGAGAAATGCTCGAACTTGGCACAAAAAATGCTGCAGCTCATGAAGAGATCGTCCGCTTAACGCAGCAAGGAAATTTCGACCGGATATTTCTCATCGGGAATAATTTTGAACATTGCGCTGATAAATGTAACTTTATCACCTGGTTTAAAGATACAGAATCGTTCATGGAATACCTGAAATCGCACCCATTAAACGACTCTTTTATTTTCATAAAAGGTTCACGGGGTAATAAGCTGGAAAGGATCGTTGAATATCTGTAAATCTGATAAATAGAATATAAAATCATATATTGTGAACGATAGATTAGTTATCATTCCGACTTATAATGAAAAAGAAAATATCGAAAACATTATCCGTTGCGTATTTTCTTTAAAACCCGCTTTCGATATTCTGATTATCGAAGATAATTCGCCGGATGGAACAGCGGGAATCGTAAAAACACTGCAAAAAGAGTTCACAAATCTCCATATCATCGAACGTAAAGGTAAGTTAGGACTGGGAACCGCCTATATCACAGGTTTTAAATGGGCTTTGGAACATCGGTACGATTACATCTTTGAAATGGATGCAGACTTTTCACATAATCCCCGGGATCTGGTGAGGCTCTACGAGGCTTGTGTGCAAGGGGCCGACCTGTCGATCGGTTCGCGTTATGTGACGGGAGTCAATGTGGTCAATTGGCCGATGAGCCGGGTGTTATTGTCCTTTTTTGCTTCAAAATATGTAAAAATCATTACCGGAATGAAAGTACATGATGCCACAGCCGGTTTTGTCTGTTATACCCGGAAAGTATTGGAAACAATCAATCTGGACAAGATCCGTTTTAAAGGTTATGCTTTCCAGATCGAGATGAAATTCACTGCTTCGACACTGAAATTCCGGTTGCAGGAAGTACCTATTATTTTTACAGACCGTACATTAGGTACTTCAAAAATGAGTAAAGGCATTATCAAAGAAGCCGTCTTCGGGGTCATCACCATGAAAATGCGGGCTCTGTTCGGAAAAATAAAACCACGGAAAGATTAGAAATGAAAAAGGTAATTCAAGGAGGTACTATCATCAACGAAGGCCGGCAATTTCAGGCCGATCTGGTCATCGAAGGGGGAAAGATTACCCAAATCCTGGCTCAGGCACCGGAAACACTGCTTCAGGAAGCTCAGGTAATCGATGCCAGTCATTGTTTCGTTATTCCGGGGGTAATCGACGATCAGGTGCATTTTCGGGAACCCGGACTGACCCATAAAGGAAACATCGGGGAAGGAAGCCGTGCCGCTGCCGCCGGAGGTGTTACTTCTTTTATGGATATGCCCAATGTCGTGCCGCCAACCACTACCTTGCAATTGCTGGAAGAGAAACAGGAGATTGCCGGCAGGACTTCATTAGTCAACTATTCTTTTTATCTGGGAGCAACAAGGGATAATATCGGTGAAATAAAACGTGTCGATCCCCGTACCACTTGCGGTATAAAAGCTTTTATGGGTTCCTCGACGGGAAATATGTTGATAGATAGTATTCCGGCTTTGGAACGTTTGTTTGCAGAGTCGCCTTTGCTGATTGCCACCCATTGTGAGGATACGCCCATCATCAACCATAATTTAGCTCTTTACAAAGCAAAATACGGAGACGATATTCCACCACAATATCATCCGCTTATCCGTAGCCGTGAGGCTTGTCTGAAAAGCTCCGCCTTGGCCGCTTCATTGGCCCGGAAATACAATAGCCGCTTGCATATTCTGCATTTGAGTACTGCCGACGAGTTGACTCTGCTCGATAGCGGAAACCGGTTGGAGAAAAAAATCACCGGCGAGGCTTGTGTACATCATCTTTGGTTCAACGACGAGGCTTATCTGACCAAAGGGAATTTCGTGAAATGGAATCCGGCCATCAAAACCGAAGCCGATCGCCAGGCCCTTTTGGAAGCAGTGAATCAGGGCGTCATCGATGTGATCGCAACTGACCACGCCCCCCATACCCTGTCCGAAAAAAACGGTCCATACACCAAAGCCGCCAGCGGTGGCCCTATGGTCCAACACTCTTTGACGGTAATGTTGGAATTAGCCGAACGCGGTATGATCTCTATGGAAAAAATAGTCGAAGGCATGTGCCATGCCCCCGCCGAATTGTTCCGAATCGAAAACCGGGGATTTATCCGCGAAGGCTATCAGGCCGATCTTTGTATTTTCCGGAAAGCCCCCTGGACGGTAACAAAAGAAAATATTCTCTATCAATGTGGCTGGTCGCCCCTGGAAAACCAAACGTTCACCTATAAAGTACAAACGACGCTGGTAAACGGACATGTCGTATACGATAAAGGAAATTTTTATACCGACCGTACAGGCGAACGACTCACTTTTAAACGGTAAGTACCCGTATCGGATGTGAACAATTAAACCAAATACGTCAGAAAACAGGCAGACAATAGTAATACAAACACCAGATTGCTGAATAAAGCGGTCCGGCAGCAAATAAAATACTGGGCATATAAAAAAGAAAGAGGGACGGCAAACATATACATAAAATCATAATAATTGCCGGGAATAATCACAAACGTCAAGGACAGGAATATCATCATAGATACCAGCGAAAGAATTCCACGCCGCTGATTGACGATCATCAGGGAATAACGGGCCGACAGGTTTGTCAAAGCAATGATCAGCACCAATACGATCATCCCCAGCCGCACCAGATCGATTACAGGCAGACGATGTATATGTTCACCGACCATCAGGTTATCCGTAAAAATAGCCGGCAACAATTCCAAACGATCCGTCCAGAAATAATAAAAAGCAATAAACAGAACCGGCGTCAGAATTCCCAACCACAAAGCCACAATATCCTTCAAGGTAGAACGGCCCGAAAAGAACAAGACCCCGAAAGCCCAAGCGATCGACAGGATAAACTTCGGATAAATAGCAACGGACAGGGCGATTAGAAAACCGAAATCATACAGTGCACCATTACTTTTCGTATCATTGATCGCCATCTGCAATTTCCATACAGCGACCGTCACGATAAAAACAGCGATCAGGAGGTAGTCAAAACCGACATTGACCATAATGCCCGACGTCAGCAGGATATAAATAAGTGAAGGCAAGGTCGTCGTTTGTCCCAGCAATTTAAACCGTTCACTCAGAAAAAAGATCAGATAGGCCACCCCCAACACCATGACAAAGCCGATTGCCGATAACCAGGATTTATCCAGCTGATTGATATAAGCCATATTGATGACTCCCTTCACCTGCACCGATTGGAGAGACTCCAGAGAGAAATACCCACTAAGAAAAGCGATTGCCATTACAAGGAATGGCAATACAAAAAGCATATATAACCGTCTGGATTTTAAAAACTCATTCATACCGGTATTTCCCCGCAATCATTCAATTTATTTCTTCTCCCCCTTTAACCTCAAGCTTTTAGCTTATAGCCTCTAGCTTTTTACCTTTTACTTCTATCAAATCCTGCCCGATATCCCTACGGAAACTCATATCTTTGAAAGACAATCTTGCCACGTTAGCATAAGATTGTTTCAGCGCCTGTTCCATCTGTGTTCCGAAAGAGCTCACAGCCATCACCCGTCCGCCATTAGTCAGGATCTGTCCATCAGCTTCTTTTGTTCCGGCATGGAATACAATACTCCCTTCGATATTATCGAGTCCGGTAATCACATTCCCCTTCTCATAACTTCCGGGATATCCTCCGGCCACCAACATCACCGTCGTGCAATAGCGTTCGTCCAGTTCGAATGCCGAATCGGCCAGTTTCCCCAAAGCCGTCGCTTCGAACAGTTCGAGGATATCGGTCTTCAGACGGGGCATGACCACCTCGGTCTCAGGATCTCCCATCCGGACATTATATTCGATGACGGCAGGGTCTCCTCCCTTATTCATCAATCCGAAAAAGATAAATCCCCGGTAGTCGATTCCATCTTTCTTCAAGCCCTCTACAGTCGGGCGCACAATTCTTTCCTCTACCTTCCGGTTAAACTCTTCATCGGCAAAAGGCACAGGCGAAACAGCTCCCATTCCTCCGGTATTCAATCCGGTATCCCCTTCTCCTACTCTCTTATAATCTTTGGCAGATCCCAATATTTTATAATCTTTACCATCGGTAATAGCAAACACTGAGATCTCTATTCCATGCAAAAACTCTTCGATCACCACCCGGCTACTCGCTTTGCCGAACTTCCCACCCAGCATCTCTTCCAGTTCCCGCTGAGCTTCCTCCAATTCCGGAAGAATCAACACTCCCTTACCGGCAGCCAACCCATCGGCTTTCAGTACATAAGGCGGACGAAGAGTAGCTAAAAACCGCTGTCCTTCCTTCACCCGATCGGGAGTCACCGTCATATATCCCGCAGTAGGAATACCATGCCGGATCATAAATTGTTTGGCAAAATCTTTACTGCCTTCCAGAATAGCACCGTCCTTACCGGGCCCCACAATCATCAATCCCCCGAAACGGGAATCGGCTTCCAGAAAATCACGTATTCCTTCCACCAGCGGATCCTCAGGACCTACCACGAGCAGATCGATCTGTTTATCCTGAATAAAATCACCGATAGCCCTGAAATCGGTCACTGCAAGACTGACATTTTCAGCCAACTGGGCTGTCCCTGCATTCCCCGGAGCCACATAAAGTTTTCCCAATTTCGGACTTTGAACTATTTTCCACGCCAGCGCATGTTCACGCCCTCCGCTTCCCAATAACAAGACTTTCATATGAGTATCTATTTTTTATTATGCAAAAATAATAAAGATTTCTCTCTTCACTACTGATTATCTATCGTATAATTAAAAAAGCGGTTAAACTTGTACATTTTACGAAACACTGCATCCACTTTCTGTAGTAAATCGTCGCTCTCGAACCAGGCTTCCGGCTTTACACTCATCACATCATAATGCTTATGTTTTAGTAAATCGGCCTCCGGGAAATCGGCAGGGAAAGGAGCCGGAACTTTCTTTAATTTATCATCGGTATCCAATTCAGGAAATTCGGCAATAAATTCAGGTTCCCGGATAATCGAAGTAAACTCTTCGATATTTTCATAGATATCCTGCCTGATCCGTTTCAACAAAGCCGGTTCCGGACAATAACACCCCCCGCCCAACATACAACACCCCGGTTGGAGGTGGATATAATACCCACAACGTCCGCTGTTACGTCCCCGCCAACCACAGATATAAGCGGCAAAATGATCTTTATAAGGACGCTTATCCGGCGAAAAGCGGATATCCCGGTAAATCCGGTATACACAATCCTTCGCTTTCAGATTCTTCACTTCCTCATCCCAAACCGCAGTTTGTGCAATCAATCGGTCTACCAATTCATCGAACCCCTCTTTCAATTTCTGATAACGGGGTTTCTGACCGGCAAACCATTCCCGGTCATTATTTTCCTGTAACTCCCGCAAAAAAGTCAGTATATCTCTAATCAACCCTTTCATCTTTTTCCTCCTCTCTCTCGCTTAAACTTATCAGCCTATAGCCTTTAGCCTCCCAGCCTTTAGCTTATAGCTTTTAGCTTATAGCTTTTAGCCTTTAGCTTATAGCTTTTAGCCTTTAGCTTTTTACTTTTAACCTTTTACTTCCCCCCCCTCACGCAATGTTTCATCTCGAAAGGTATTTCCATCGACAATTCCATAAACCCCATAAATTCTCCTTCCACATACCAAGGCGTCTGATAAATCAGTTTTTTTACCCCTTTCTTCTCGATAGTATAAACATTGGTCCGGGGATTTTGTAACATATCGGCCAACAGGGAATGAGCCGGCTCGGGATGGCAATCCAACACATTTTTACCGATCAGATCCTCCTGTCCGGGCTTTAAAAATGTCTTACGCGACTTATCGTTCATTTCCAAAATCTTCCCTTCTTTGTCACATATCGTGACTGCCAGGTTAACCTCTTTAAAATAATCCATCTTCTATCGTTTAAAAGTTAAACTATAATTTCCATTATTTACCGGAACGGATTTCCTATTCTCTCAGTAACAACACCGTCCCCTGCGTCGTTTCAGGAACTCCCGACTCATTATTATCTCCGGTCCAGACCTCAGCATCCCCGAAGATCGCTTCTGCACGCCAGATATACATTCCCTGCGGCATTCGTTCGCCCTTGAGGTTACAGCCATCCCAACCTTCCGAAGGCCGACCGTTTTCCAGGGCTCGGGTTTCCCAAATCTTATTTCCGTATTGATCGAAAATCTGTAGCCTATAACGGGCTAGTCCCATCCCGATCCCGTTAAAACGGTTGATCTTCGGATTCTGACTATGCGGAATAAAAGTATTCGGGAAATACAATCCTTTGATCAATACCCGATGTTCCATAATCGCCGTATCCCGGCATCCATATACATTCTCTACCACTAGTTCGGCCCGATACATCCCCTGCTCCCCGAATTCCACCGTCTGATCGCCGAAAGCATGGAAGGTCCCCTTATCAGGTAAATTCCAGATACAGTCCGAACATTCTTTCGAAAGATTGATAAAGGTCACTTTTTGAGGATTTCCTTTTTCCACCTTTTTGTCCAATAACGCCCTGGGTTTATTAGGAACAACTACTCCCCGCAGGTATTCCGATTTACACCCCTTATCCGTTTCGGCATATATCATCACCCGGAAGCGCTGAACCGTATCGGATTCATTTACATACCAATGCTCCCTCGCCGAAGTCAGTCCCGACCGATCCCCATAATCCCACATCAGATAAGCCTCTCCGGTAATCTCCGGCTGGTACAGATAAGGCGAACATTGGATAGTATCTACCGGCTCGATCGTCAGGATCGGTTTGTTATAAACGACCACTTCCTTCATGACCGAATCAGTACACTGATTTATCTCGGCAGAAACTCCGATAACCGTTACCGGAAAGGTACCGTATCCTTCGTACACATACCTCAGGCTATCCTTGTTTCCTGTCTGTCCATCTCCCAATTTCCAGGTTACCTGTTTCAGTTCCTGATCTGAATTTACGACAAAGGTAAATGTATCCGCCTCACAAAGATAATCTTCACTTTTGATTTCCAAGTGCGGTAAAGGATAAATTATTACAGGCGAAGAAATCGTATCCCACCCGCAGCCGTTGTCTATCTTCAGTTTCACCAGATAAGTACCTTGCTTATCGTATTTATGTCGTGGGCTCCAGACGGTATCCCGACTACCGTCCCCGAAATTCCAATAGGTATTCAGGATTGTAGACACGGTGTCCGTAGAATTATTCCGGAATAAGATTTCCTGATTCACACAGGCGTAAGGATTGTCCAAAGGCGTAAAATGAGCACTGATCTGCCGGGGTTTCACAAGCAGGGTATCGGTATACTCATCCACATCACAACGATTCTCAGCCCGTAAAGTAATAAAATAGCTGGTAGCGGCTTCATCTGTCGTAAATTCATGCTCCGGATTACGGATATCCGTTTCTCCGATCACTTCTCCTGTTCGTGAATTGGTAAAAGTCCAGTTGAATACACAATTATTTCCGGTAGTCGTATTCTGCAATTCCAAAAATACCGGCGAACATTCCCATTCATGCATCAAAGCAAAAGAAACTTTCGGAGCCGAGAATACAGTAATCGTCGTATCGTAGCTCACGGTATCACAAACGTTGCTTACTGTCATCCGGGCAACAAAGGTCGTATCCCAGCTCCCGGCCGGATAAGGCTTCGGCACGATAGGCATCAAGGTGTCGGTCTTCGTCCCATCACCATAATCCCAACGAAAAGTCAGGTAATTATGATCGCTCTTATAGGTATCGGGATCGACCGTAAAGAGGACCTCGAAAGGAGCACACCCCTGTAAAGTATCGACATCGAAAAAAGGTGGAGGCGGCAAATTAATAATCTCGATACGGGTAGCTTCGGAAGTATCCCGGCATCCATAAACCGACTGAGCCATACAAATAACATCCCGATAACCGTACATGTCATAACTATGCAGGATCTCGTTGTCCGATATCCCATGAGGCGTATCGTCGCCGAATATCCATTCGAATGTATTCCCGTCAGGCTGAGCGGGTGTAAACAACACATCCGTATGGATACAACTCTGAGGAGCCACCGTAAAATCGGTCGACGGCAAAGGATGTACCCGCATCACCGCCGAATCCCGGTTCATACACCCACGGCTATCCGTATAATAATACAACAATTGAAAATCCCCCGGAACAGTCGGAGTAAACAAATGTCCCGCCAACACGTCTTGACCCGATTTCCAATCTCCTCTGTTGGGTTGCCATACCTGCCCCGCTGCCGAATCTCTTCCCACCAGAGTCACCGGTGGGTTGTTCAGACACATCTTCAAGGAATCACCGGCTTCTACATAAGGTAACGGCCATATCCGCATATTCATCGTATCCCGGGCGATACAAGCCCCGTTCCGGTAATGATACACCAATCCGACATCTTTTTGCGCATAGGGATCGAAGCCCGGATAAAAATAACTATTTCCCCGCTCGGTATACAACACTTCAGCCGCTTCGGGAATTGCAGGATCTTTCAGCGTCCACCAGCCCCCTTCCGGCTGTGCACGAAGAATCCGGGCCTCTGCCAGTTCACAGATCGTATCATCCGGCAATGGGATCACAGGAATAAATTTATCGACCTTCACCTGAAAAACAGCCTGTCCCGGTGTTTTACAACGATTTTTATATGCTGCGACTACGGTATAATCACAGGTTTTGAAATCGATATCCGGATAATAAGATTTTAAATCCGTTCCATTCACCAGTGTATATCCCTCGGAAGCATAACCTTGATTCTCAGTGATCGTCCAATGTACCTGTTGTATTTTGTCGTTCCGCTGATCGACTTCTACCCGCTCTCTCCCGATAAAATGAAAAGGTTCACACTGATCTGCAATATCCCCGATCCTAACCCGGGGAATGGCAAATGCCTTGATCCGGAATACCGAATCGTCGTCGTGATGACAACCGTTGGAAACCGCTAACCGTACATCGTAGTCTCCCGGCTCCGAGAACAAGAGTTTCGGAGATTCACTGTTCGTATCCCCCTCGGCAAAACTTACCCCCTGCTGAGGTGTAACCGTCCAGGTATAAGCCAGGGAATCCCCCTCCGAAAGATTATTCAGGGTAATCACAAACGGATCGGGATCATCCGTACAACCGACAGAATCTTTACCTACAGAAAAGCTAGCCTGCTGTTCGGTCCTGAGCACATTGACTTCGGTCAGAAACTCCTGTTTTCCCTCATCCGCACATTTCGAAAAAACCTCGAGCTTAAGCTCATAATGCCCATTATCATTGAATAATATCCCCGGGAAATCGGTATTTTCCCGATCTCCGCCTTTCCAGGACCATCCCACCTCCGGAGTAATGGTCCATTTCGAAGTAAGGGCTGAATTCCGGGTATCCACCCATTTCAGATAATCGGACATTTCCACGGGAATACCGTCTCCGGCACAGACTCGTTTCATATATGATGTCAATTCGATATCGGGGATACCATGCACCACCACCCTGAACTCTTTTGTCACAGGCGATTTACACGTACTACGGGTAACTACTTTCACCCGGTATTCCCCATATTTTGTAAACCGGATCGAAGGAGCCTTCTGTCTGCTCCCCACAGCCGGATCGATAACCTGGCCGTCCTGCATATATTCATATCCCTGCTCTACGCCGCTAACCACCTCCCATTCCCAGCTGAGCGCACCGGCTTCTTCCTGCATTGTATTTTCAAAAACGACAATTTCCTGCTCACAAATATCGGCAACCGAAGGATTTCCCGCAACAGGTGTTTTTATGACAATATCCCCGTAAACATCCGGATCATAAATATGGTATACCGCCTCAGCCACCGGATCGGTAGCCGGACATCCCGCATGAGGTAAAGTTGCTTTCACCGTATAATATCCGGGACGTTTAAATTCCACCCGAGGAATCAGACTCGTCAACCCCTCCGCACCCAGTTCATAATCTCCCGGCTGGTCCGTGCCGTCCTGCCGATAAATCTGCCAGGTTACCTGTGGGGTATTATTATACCATACAAACGTAGTATCACCCGAAAGGACAAAACCGGCAGGACAAGAAACCGTATCTTCCAATACTACTTCCGGATTTTTTTTCACCCGGATTCGTAAAGTCCGCGACACGGTATCACAAAATCCGAAAACCGTACCGGTTACTTCATAGGTTCCCCATTTCTTAAAAGTGATCGGAGCAACCTTTTCCGTATTCCCCCTTAGAAACTCACAATCCTCTGCCGTTCCCCCCTGAGGTTCCCCTGTCTCCGGGATAGTCACTTCCCAGTTATAAGCCAGCTCTAAACTTTCAGGATCCTTTTCCGATGCCGAATTGGTAAAGATAAGCATCCCACCTTCGCATACTTCATCCCGGTTGTCCTTCTCTTTGACAGTAACATCCAAACCTGAAATCCGGACCTTCAATTCTCCGGTCAATTCTTTCCGGGTCAAAATACCTCCATGCTCATCCTTTTCCGGACACCCCACCTCCGGCAAAGTGACCTTATAGGTATATTTTCCCGATTCCTGAAAATGAATCTTCGGCTCCGGCGAATCGGACGAAGTTCCGTCCACAAAGTCCACTCTATCCGGAGTAAACTCCCAATGTGCTTCGGGCACATGATTATACCATTCGTAAAAAATACACAACTCCGTATTCAATACATCCCGGGGACAGATTTCTGTCGGAAAATCGGCCAAGAAAATAGTCGGATCTTTCCTGACATGTACCCGGAAAGAAATGCGTTTCGAGTTACAAGGGACAGACAACGAGTCGGTCACTTCAAAGTCTCCATACCCATTGAACCTGATCCGAGGTCCGGCAGAAGTCGGAGAACCGGCCAGGTATTCAACATTCCAGGCCGGATCGTATAATTCCGTCGTAATCGGCTTAACCGTCCAAAAATGTTCTAATCCCTCTCCGCTGGAATGATTCTCAAAACTAACCGTTTCGCCGTCACAAATCGAGATGTTGTCTCCGACAGGGGCAGGTGTCGGAACAATATTGTCGGTAATCGCAGGATCATCGATTTTCAACTCTTTATGGATCGTCAGCTTGGAGGGATCACCACAAAGCACACCGTCTACCGAAGCTCCTTTCAAAGTCAAGGAAACCTCATAGGTCGCACCAGCCTGCAAATAAACCTGCGGATATTCTTTATCCGCCTCATAACCGGGTAAAAAATCTACCGTACCGGTCATTCCTGCCTTAGGTTCGATTTTCCAGACTGCTTCTTTCGGGTTTCCATTCCAATAGAGACGGAAATAATTCTCCAAATTCACCAAAGCTTTCCCCGTAGTAAGATCAGGACATAAAGACACCGGCCAGGTAACCTCCACAATCTCGGGATCCTTCCGTACGATAATAGTCGTATCTTTTACATTTTGAGGACATTCGTTTGTCAAAGTCAGTGCAACCACGTATTCCCCGTAGCCGTTGAACTGAATGACCGGATTCTCCGACTTCTCGCTAGTGCCGTTTATAAAAACAAAATCATTTGTCTGCCTACCGGTAACATTCCAATAATACTGTGGATTTTCCCCTTTAGAATGGTCGGTAAATACAACACTTTCGCCCGAACAGACGGTATCCCTATCGACTGTAAAACCGACTTCCGGCGATTGTATCACACTGATCACTTTTACGATTGTATCGTTGGAACATTCCAGCCCCCCTGTAGAAGCGATCAAGCGTACTTCATATTCTCCCGGCGTATCGAATATCACCTGAGGATATTTTTCGAACACAGAAGGTTTATCTCCAAATTTCCAGATATATTCTGCTATTGTATTACAGTAAACATCCCGTCCTTCAATCGTACGGTTTATTACCTGAACAGGATAACCGGTACACCCCGGGGCTACGAAATCAAAAGCCGCTTCCGGGGGAATAACCACGGCCGTTGTCACGGTCGTCTGTAAAGGTAACATGTAGTCCGAACACTCGTTCCGAGCCTCCAATTCCACCGTTATCGGGCAATTATCGGTCTGAAAAGTATGTTTCACCGATCCCATTGTTTTCATCATCTCTGCCTGTGTTAAAGTCGTATCACGCCCATCTCCGAAATTCACGACATAAACGGTACCGGAAGTCTGTTTATCATAATCGATAATTTTTATTTCAGACTCCATACCGTAACAAGTACCTTTTTCATTCACTTTCAATGCGACATCCGGCTTATTCAGCCGAAGTACATCATAGTTTTTTTCGAGTACTTTACTGCCATCCGATGAAGTCCAGGAAAATTTCAGTTTAAACACTTTGAATTCCCTATAAACATGCTCCATCGTCTCTTCGGTTCCCCATTCTTCGACAGCAGAGCCATCTCCCCAATCTGCTTTAAAAGTTCCTTTTTTGAAGCCCTCATGCACACATTGATTGTAAACCGTCAACTTTTGTCCGTTCACAGCATCTCCATTACACAACTTAAACCCGCCGGGATCGACCAATTTCAAATCGTCCTGAGTCTGGGCATAACCACCTACTGCCGAGCACAAAACAGTAAGTAGTAAAGCTAAGCGGTATATCCCTTTTCTGCATTTTTTCTGATTTTTCATATCTGATCCTTTTTATTCGCCTGTGATCGGCGGATTTTAAAAATGAAAAGCCTTATTCTTCCGTTTCATTCTGGCTCTCTTACTATTGTTCGGCGAATTATCGAAACGCTGGATGCAACGTTTGGGAACTATCCTGTAATACCAATGCAACGATAAAGAATGACTGGTATTTTGATACATCGTCCCTTGATGGGTCGGGACTTCACAGGTATAACCGATCTTCCATCCGGAATCACGTCCTCCCGGAATATTCACTCCTAAATGTACTAACAAGGTACCTACCTGCAATCCTTCGAATTGATCTCCCCGGACCCCCAGACCGATCAGTCCGAAACGTTCTTCCTCCCAGCAAACTCCGAATTGTAAATTCCGCATAACCGACTGCACATCGACCATTACGTACGGAGAAAGCACTGTATTGATCTGATTCCCTAAAGCAAAAGGATGTGCATACGAAACATATCCCGAATACCGGCGATTCAACAGATTTTCTTCGGAAGAAGCAGACCCGTGTTCGGATAAAAACGACTGGGTGGATTCTATGATATGATATACAGAAAACCCATACTCCAAACTAGCCACCCCATGCCAGGCCACATTGAAATCGGTCTGACCGTAAATACCGGCGGCCATATCGAATATCGTCACTTTATCGGCATAAAAACTCATCAACTCAGGGGAGATATCCAAAATCTGACCGTAAAAAGGATCGAACTGATCTCCCAGTGTCAACTTCGAGGGATCCACGCTTTTACAATATAGGCTAGGTTGCAGACCGACCTGCAACACCGTAGAACGTGACAGTTTCACCCGGGCCGACAAGGCGGCAGCAAACAGCTGGGTCACATACATCACCGAACTTTCCTGATCGCGTTGATAAAACAGAGAGAGACCTCCCAAGCCGAAAGTCCTTTTCTCCTGAAAGGCATAATCTGCCGAAACAAAATAAGACCTGAAATCCAACGGCTTACTCCAATATGACCGTTGCATACCGATATTCACACCCGCTAATCCATCAAAACCTGAATAGGCCGGATTATTAAAAGATTTCCACATAAATGGATGAGATACCTTCGTATCCTGCGCCTGTAAACGGACAGACACCACCAGTAACAAAAATGTCACCGATATTATTAATCGAATACCCACACACATTAATTTTTCATGAATAATGAATCGTGACAAATTTAGCTTTTTTACAACTCCTTTCAAATTAATCACTTTAATTTATTCCTTTGTAAAAAAAACAAAAAATCATTTTTTTTCTGATGAAATTTTGTCACTTTCAAAAAAAGCCATATCTTTGCATCGCTTTTGAGAAATATTCCTTAGTAGCTCAGTTGGTTAGAGCGGCGGACTGTTAATCCGTAGGTCGTAGGTTCAAGTCCTACCTGAGGAGCAAAAAGCCACTATTAAGGTGGCTTTTTTAGTTTTTTCCGAAAATGGGACGAAAGGTCCGTCCCGGCGTTCCTTTTTCAAACTTTTGAAACCCTTGTAACCCTTATAACTGCTGAAATTCTTTCCCCTCTTTCCATTTTATCCATTGTTCCCGCTTTTACATATTTTAACCCCCTAATTCCTTACAATTGTTTATATTTGGTGCGTTATTGTTAATTGTGCGCATCTTCGAATTATTAAACAAGTTTTAAAGTAATGCCAGAAATTACATTAGAAGAATACGAACTGATGAATCGTATTCTCTCAGATACTCGCACTGGATGGTGGAAAGCAGATTACCGACTCCAGACCTATTTTTTTTCAAAACAGATAATGGAATTGACTGGTTTACCATCCGATCGATTGTCTTTTGCAGATTTTCTGAACAGGATCCGTACCGATTTCCGTTTCCGGATCGGTGAAGAAATCGCAACTTTAGAACAACCTTACGTCTACGATATGACCTTCCCGATTCTTTGCCCGAAAGGAGAAATTTGGATTCATATCAAAAAACTTCATCAGGAAAAAAATGCGCATGGCGATTCTATTATCACAGGCTCGATACAGATCGTCGATAGTCCGGAAACGACCAAATCCGAGCAAGCAGCTGCATTAAGGATAAATAATCTCTTGTATCAGCTCAATAATATTTCATATACCTTACTGTCTTTTCTGCAAAACAACAATACATCCGAAATCATTAATAAAATCTTGCAGGATATTCTTCAGGTATTCAAGGCAGGACGGGCATATATCATCGAATACGATTCCGAAATCAAAACACAGACTTGTACTTTTGAAGTAGTAGATAACAATATAGAGAAGGAACAGACACTGATCACCGACCTGGCGACCACCGATAATGTCTGGTGGACCGAACAAATCATGTCGGGACATTCTATCGTCTTATCCACTCTGGACGACTTACCGGAAGAAGCTGCTTCCGAAAAAGAATTTTTAGCTTTACAATCGATAAAATCACTTATCGTCGTACCTCTGGTGTCTCCTCAGGGAGCTTGGGGATATGTAGGAATCGACGTGGTTGAAGATTTTCATCAGTGGAGCGATGAAGATTGTCAATGGTTTACTTCCCTGGTCAATATCATCAATATTTACATAGAGCTTCAAAAATCCCGGCAAGAGGCACAAACCGAAAGGGATTATCTGCAAAATCTATACAAACATATGCCATTGGGCTATCTACGTGCCCGGATTCTTTACGATCAACAACAAAATCCCGTAGACCTGTTGTTTACCGACGCCAATCTGGCTGCTAAAAAAATCACCGGAAAATCAAACTTCAACGGTCTTCGGGCCAGCTCGCTAGGCTTGGATTTTTCATCCAATCTCCTCCAATTAACAACACTGTCACCCAACAAGGATTATCTGGACGATACCCATTTTGTCAGCAGAATCAATAAATATTTTCATTTCATTTCCTACATGACCCGTCCCGACGAAGTCATCTATCTGTTTTCAGATATAACGGAAACTTTCAATACTCATCAGGCTTTGGACCGCAGTGAAAAAATTCTGCGTAATATTTACGACAATTTACCGGCCGGAATTGAACTTTACGACAAAAACGGTTTCCTGATAGACCTGAATACCAAAGATATGGAAATTTTCGGAATCGCTAACAAAGAGACGGTACTAGGAGTCAATTTGTTCGAAAATCCGAATCTTCCTTTACATATTATCGAAGCGTTGCGCCGTAAAGAAGCCATTACTTTCCGCATCAAATATCCTCTCTCTACAATCAAAAATTATTATTCATCGAAGAAAAACGGTCTTCTTGAAATATACACAACTGCAACAGAACTCTACGACTCTCAGGGAAATCTGATCAATTACCTGTTAATCAATATCGACAATACCGAAATCACACAAGTATATAGCCAACTGGCAGAATTCGAAAGTTCGTTCTCTATGGTCAGCAAATTCGGCAAAATCGGATATTGTAGATTCGACATCTGGACACGTACCGGCTATGGGATCCCTCAATGGTATTATAATCTGGGAGAAGAAGCAACGACGCCCCTCTCTGAAATCATCGGTGTATACAAACATGTACACCCTGAAGACCGGGATTATATCCTGAAGTCCATCCAGCAAATGAAAGCCGGAGTAATCGAAAGCTTTTTCAAAGACTTGAGAATCACCACTGCCGAAGGCAACAAATGGACGCGGATCAATGTAATCCGTAACACAATGAACGATGATCCCCAAAAGCTGGACATGATCTGTGTCAATTATGATGTCACCGAATTGAAAGAAACCGAACAACGCCTGATCGAAGCCAAAGAGCGGGCAGAAGAAAGTGATCGTTTGAAATCTGCTTTCCTCGCTAACATGAGCCATGAAATCCGGACACCCCTAAATGCAATCGTCGGTTTCTCCGATTTGTTGGCCGAGTCGGACGACCGGGAAGAACGTTTCGGTTATTTGAAGATTGTACAAGAAAATAATGAATTGTTACTACAATTGATTTCAGATATCCTCGATCTTTCTAAAATTGAAGCAGGGACTTTCAAATTTATCAACGACCGGGTAAATGTTTATCAACTCTGCAATGAGATTGTCCGGTCTTACAGTATCAAGATTAAAAATCATCAAGTCAAATTGATATTCGATGAACAATCCCCGGTTTATTACATAACCAGTGACAAAAACAGGGTGATTCAGGTACTCTCGAATTTCATCAACAATGCGCTGAAATTTACTTCACAAGGTACGATTACACTGGGATATGAACTCTTGCCGAATCATGAACTCAAACTCTATGTCTGTGATACCGGCCAAGGCATTGCCGAAGAAAAACAAAAAGTCATATTCGACCGTTTCGTCAAATTAAATACTTTCGTTCAAGGTACAGGTTTAGGATTATCGATTTGCAAAAGTCTGGTAAAACAAATGGGAGGACAAATCGGTGTAAACTCCAAAGAGGGCGAAGGGTCTTGCTTTTGGTTCACCCATCCGATCTCCTTGACTCAAACAGAGAAAAAACGGAATAATCCTGAAAATTAAAGATTTTTTGTAATTTTACCTGTTTTAGTAGGTGCAATAAGACTATATTTTTATATCTCATTTATAAACTTAAACAAAAGTATAATGTATCAAACTGATAAAAGAACAGTAATTACCCTCGATGCCGGAGGGACTAATTTTGTTTTCGGAGCTATCCGGGGCAATCAGGATGTGATCAAACCGATTTCTCTTCCTTCCAATTCACATGATTTGGGTCAATGCCTGGAAACGTTGGAAAGAGGATTTCGGGAAGTAATCAACGCTCTGGATGAAAAACCGGTAGCCATCAGCTTTGCTTTCCCCGGTCCGGCCGACTATCCCAACGGAATCATCGGCGGTTATCTGCCTAACTTCCCTTCTTTCCGGGATGGGGTTGCCCTCGGTCCTTTTTTGGAAGACAAATTCGGGATACCTGTATTTATCAACAACGACGCAGATTTATTTGCTTACGGGGAGGCACTTGCCGGAGCATTGCCCGAAATCAACTCCAAACTGGAACGTCTGAACAGTGCCAAACGCTATAAAAATTTATTGGGATATACCTGGGGAACCGGATTCGGATTCGGATTTACCGTCAACGGACAAATGCACATCGGAGATAACTCTTGTGTGGAGACTTTCTGCCTGAGAAATAAAAAATACCCCGACGTGATCTGTGAAGATGGTGTGGCGATCCATGCTTTAAAACGTGAATATGCCAAAAATTCCGGAGATACCGATCACAACCTCGAACCCAAAGATATGTTCGATATCGCAGAAGGGACCCGGGAGGGGAATCGGGAAGCCGTCCTAAAAACTTTTGAAGACTACGGAGAAATCGCCGGAGATGCTATGGCAACCGCAGCAACACTGATCGACGGCCTGATCGTCATCGGCGGCGGAATTACCGCAGCCCGTAAATATATCATGCCTGCTTTATTAAAAGAAATGAGGGGACAACTACAACGCATGAACGGTGAAACCATTAGCCGGCTTCAGTTTAAAGTATACGACCTGGATGATTTCAATGAATTCGTCGAATTTGCCAAAGGAGGGTCCCGCGAACTGAAAATATACGGAACCGATAAATCAGTAGTCTACGACCCTATGAAACGCATCGGTATCACCATCTCAAAACTGGGTGCCAGCCGTGCCATCTCACTCGGAGCATACGCCTTCGCTTTGCAACAAATCGATAGACAGGAGTGAAGAGTTGAGAGAGTTAAAAGAGTTGCTGAGTTATTGAGTTGCTGAGTTGCTGAGTTACTGAGTTGCTGAGTTGCTGAGTTGCTGAGTTGCTGAGTTGCTGAGTTGCTGAGTTACTGAGTTGCTGAGTTGCTGAGTTACTGAGTTGCTGAGTTACTGAGTTGCTGAGTTGCTGAGTTACTGAGTTACTGAGTTATTGAGTTGAAAGAGATACTGAGTTGAAAAGAGTTGATGAATGACTAAATTGCCATGCTGTTGATCTGGGAAAATTTGTGAAAGGAAGGTAAATTTAAGTATTATTTGAATCATTCTGTTATTGGGATTAAATAATCAGTATCTAAAAAATTCTTCTGATCCAACCATCTATACCCCTTCAACTCTTTCAACTCTATAACTCAACAACTCAGTAACTCAGTAACTCAGCAACTCAGCAACTCTTTTAACTCAACAACTCTCTTCCCCCTCCTTTTTAATTTTTACATTATCCAATCGGTATTCAAGTGCCTTCACCGATATCAGTAACTCACGGATAGAGATAGCGAGAGAAATCACCAACAAGAGTAAAGCCACTCCGAAGGTATATACAGCAACCAATTGCCATCCCACATAGATAAACAGCGTACAAACCACGCACAACAGCAAGCTGGATACTCCGAAAATTTGCATCGAGCGAGCCATATACAACCTTTTCCGCAAATTGTCGATCTGCCGTTGTGCCATAGGGGTCGGATTTTGTTCGTGTTCTGTTTTCAAGCTCCTGATCACCGATGCATAAGCCAAAAAACGATTCGTATAAGCCAACATAATCAACGAAATCGCCGAGAACAAAATCGAAGGTGTCGTCAGGGTCAGTTCTTCCATAAAATTTACGGTGAAAACAGGTAAAACAGATAAAACAGGAAAACAGTTCTCTTGTTCCCGTTTTATCTATCGTTACCTTTTATAATGAATAATGCAATAACCATTTCCGTTCTTCAGGCCCATTACTACCGGCAGGATAGAAAGTTAACCCTTTGGCCGGATCTTTGGCCCATTCTTTCAGGATTGGATCGATAAAACGCCAGCTTAATTCCAGGGCATCCGTGCGGGTATACAAAGTAGAATCCCCTTGCATCGCATCCAGCAACAAACGCTCGTAAGCATTAGCAATATAGGTATTACACAACGAATCATAAGCGAAATTCATGCTCACCTGTTTAACTTCGAAGAACGATCCCGGAACTTTCAACCCGAATTTCAACGAAATACTTTCCGGCGAATCCACTTTCAGTATCAACTCATTACAAGAAGAACGGGGACAAATTCCGCTGAACAAACGATGCGGAACATTCTTGAAATGAATCACGATTTCAGACCGGGATTCTTGCATGCGTTTCCCCGTATAAAAATAGAAAGGTACCCCTCCCCAACGCCAATTATCTATAAAAAAGCGCATAGCGATATACGTCTCTGTCGTAGAATCCGCCGCAACTCCATTTTCCTCCCGGTAGCCGACCACACTCTCCTCTCCTGCTTTTCCGGCAATATACTGTCCCCGAATCACATCATTGGGTGACAGGGGATGCAAAGCCCTGAACACCTTCGCCACTTCATCGCGCATCAGGTTGGCATCGAAAGCCGAAGGAGCTTCCATAGCAACGAACCCCATCAACTGCATCAGGTGATTTTGTATCATATCCCGCAATGCTCCGGCCCCTTCATAATATTTTCCCCGGTTTTCTACCCCTAATTTTTCAGCCGCATAAATTTCGATAGAATCGATGTAATTCCGATTCCACAACGACTCGAAAATCTGGTTGGCAAACCGAAGCACGAGTATATTCTGTACCGTCTCTTTCCCCAGGAAATGATCGATCCGGTAAATATCTTCTTCGTCGAAGATCGAACACAGTTGTTTATTCAGTGCTTGTGCCGTTTCCAAACTGCTCCCGAAAGGTTTCTCGACGATAATCCGCCTCCAACCTCCTTCTTCCGACGCTTTATTCAATTTACTTTTACGCAGCGCTTCTGCAATCGGGCCATATTTTTGCGGTGGAGTCGCCAGGTAAAAAATCAGATGATCCGGAATATCTTTTGCTTTCCGTAATTCGGCAATCTTCTCAACCAGCAAATGATACTCGGCCGCTTCATCCGAATTGAATCCTAAATAATGTACCCTTTCCAGAAAAGCATCCAATTGTTTAGCTTCAGGATGTTTCCCTTTCAAAAAAGCCTTCAGATTATCTTTCTGCTGTATCCGGAATTCCTCATCCGAGAAAGGAGTCCTCGCAACACCTAAAATCACAAAATTTTCAGGCAGCATATCCCGAGCAAACAACTCATACAACGAAGGCAATAATTTACGTTTCGTCAAATCTCCGGAAGCCCCGAAAATGACCAATATTTGTCCATCTGGTTTTATCATAATCCTCGATTAATAACTTTTAAACTTCATCTACTAAGCATTATAAGTTCCTGAAACATTCCCTCCTGTTTCATTCCAATCGGTATGGAAAAATTGTCCTCTCTCCATATCTGTCCTTTCATACGTATGAGCACCGAAATAATCCCGTTGCGCCTGAATCAGATTTGCAGAAGAACGTTCTGTCCGCAAACCGTCGAAATATGTCAAAGCGGCAGCCATGCAAGGAATCGGAATGCCACTCAACAGACAGTCGGCCGTAATCTTTCTCCATGCAGGCAAAGCCTCGAGTATTCGGTTTCGGAAAAAATCGTCGAAAAGTAAGTTTTCCAAACCGGGTAAAGCGTGATAAGCCCGGGTAATTTGCTCCAGAAAAACGGAACGGATAATACAGCCCTTCCGCCAAATTTTAGCCAACATGCCGTAATCTAAATTCCATTGATAATGCTCGGAAGCTTTTTTCAACAAAGAGAATCCCTGTGCATAAGAAATCAATTTCGAAGCATATAGGGCGTGTCGCAATAAATCCGGTAAACCGGCATGTTCATGAATATCATTATTTTCACTTCGATACAGAGCCGACGCCTTCGAGCGTTCGTCGGCCATGGCCGAGAGGAAACGGGCATGTACCGCCTCTGTGATCAAAGTCAACGGATCGCTTTCCTCAAGAGCAGCTTCGGCAGTCCACTTACCGGTACCCTTTTGTCCGGCAATATCCAAAATACGATCCAGTAAATATCCTCCGTCCGTATCTCTTACCCGGCAAATATCGGCCGTAATTCCAATCAGATAACTATTGAGTTCCCCTTTATTCCATCCGGCAAAAATATCGGCAATCTCGTCATTCTCCAACTGTCCGTATTTCCGCAACATAAAATAACTCTCAGCGATCAATTGCATATCTCCGTACTCGATTCCATTATGCACCATTTTTACATAATGCCCGGCCCCACCGCTTCCTATCCATTCACAACAAGGCGTACCGTCATCCAATTTGGCAGCGATCCCCTGCAGTAAATCCTTCACCAGCGGCCAGGCTGCCGGAGAACCGCCTGGCATTACCGAGGGGCCTGTCAAAGCTCCGATTTCTCCACCCGAAATCCCCGTTCCCACATAAAGCATTCCCCGGGCCTCCACCTCTTTCACCCGCCGTTCCGTGTCCCTAAAATCGGAATTTCCTCCATCGATAATGACATCTCCCGGCTCGAGATGAGGTAACAATTCCTGAATCATCTCATCGACCGGAGCTCCGGCCCGGATCATCATCATCACCTTCCTCGGCCGCTTCAGGGAAGCAACTAACTCCGGAATCGAGTAAGTAGCGATAAAATGTTTACCTGCACCACGGCCACGAAGAAAACGATCGACCACATTTTCTTTCCCGGGATGTAAACGGTTAAATACCGAAACTGTAAATCCCTTACTCTCGAAGTTGAGTGCCAGGTTTTCCCCCATCACTGCCAGGCCGATCAAACCAATATCAGATGTATGCATATAGATAATATTTATAAGTTTATATACGATATAAATAAGATTTTTATAAATATAAAGGAAATTTGCAAATATCGCCCCTTAGAAATTAAAAAAATATTGTTAAAACTCATTTTTCCCTCAACGGCCTATCCGAATTTTACGATAAAGAAAGCCCAAGGTTACTTTCACCCCGGACCTCCGAAACAGTCCTGGCACATAAAAAAAACGGTAACAACAGTCTGTATCCAGAACCGTTGTTACCGTCTCCTTTAGCGTTACCGTTATTTATTAGTAAAGACAATATGATCGTCTTTCACATCGATTACAATCTGGTTGTCTTTGGTAATCTTTTCTGCCAGAATCTGTTTAGACAGGTCGTTCAGCAAATTCCGCTGGATCACCCGTTTCACAGGCCGGGCACCGAATTGAGGGTCATACCCTTCCTGAGCTATCCATTCCACAGCTTTATCGGTAACCTCGATGGTAATACTGTTGTTAGCCAACATCTTCTGCAATGATTTCACTTGCAAGCGGACAATATCCACAATCTCGTTCTTCTGTAAGGGGGTAAACATAATCACCTCATCGATACGGTTGAGGAACTCCGGACGTATGGTTTGTTTCAGCAATTCATATACCTCATTATTGGTAGTCTCCAATACCTGATCACGGTTCTTCTCATTCAGGTCTTTCAATCTTTCCTGAATAATATGAGCGCCGATATTCGAAGTCATGATAACAATGGTATTTTTAAAATCTACAGTACGTCCTTTATTATCGGTCAAACGACCATCGTCGAGCACTTGCAGCAGGATATTGAACACATCGGGATGTGCTTTCTCGATCTCATCCAACAGCACCACCGAATAAGGTTTCCGCCGTACTGCTTCGGTCAACTGTCCACCTTCGTCATATCCGATATATCCCGGAGGAGCTCCGATCAATCGGGATACAGAGTGTTTCTCCTGGTATTCCGACATATCGATACGGGTCATCTGCGTCTCATCGTCGAATAAAAACTCTGCCAATGCCTTCGCTAACTCGGTTTTACCCACTCCGGTAGTTCCCAGGAAGATAAATGACCCGATCGGCCGACGGGCATCCTGTAACCCTGCCCTATTTCGCCGGACAGCATCGGCCAAAGCAGCGATAGCCACTTCTTGCCCCACTACCCGCTTATGCAATTCCTCTTCCAAATGTAATAACTTCGTCCGCTCACTTTGCATCATCCGGTTGACTGGAATACCTGTCCATTTCGAAACTACAGCAGCGATATCGTCGGAGGTCACCTCTTCACGGATCAGGGATTCACCATGTTTCATATCGGCTAATTTTTTCTTAACCACCTCGATCCGTTGTTCGGCTTCCTTGATTTTACCGTAACGCAATTCGGCCACCTTACCATAGTCACCCTCCCGCTCTGCACGACTTGCTTCGAATTTATACTGTTCGATAGCATCCTTATTTTTCTGTATCTCATCAATCAGAGAACGCTCAGACTCCCATTGTGCCCTGAGTTTTGTACGTTCATCGTTCAAATCGGCCAATTCTTTCTGGATATCCGACAATTTTTTGCTGGTTCCTTCCCGTTTCAGGGCTTCCTTCTCGATTTCCAATTGCTGGATCTTCCGGTCGAGTTCATCGATTTCTTCCGGCACCGAATTCATCTCTAGCCGCAATTTGGCTGCAGCCTCATCGACCAGGTCGATAGCCTTATCCGGGAGGAAACGATCGGAAATATACCGGTGGGACAATTCCACTGAAGCGATAATCGCATCGTCGGTAATTCTCACCTTATGGTGATTTTCATATTTCTCTTTCAGCCCCCTCATAATACTGATAGCACTCATCACATCCGGTTCGTCGATCATCACCTTCTGGAAACGACGCTCCAACGCTTTGTCCTGTTCGAAATACTTCTGATATTCATTCAGGGTCGTCGCTCCGATAGCTCTCAGATCACCACGTGCCAAAGCCGGTTTCAAAATATTGGCAGCATCCATAGCACCTTCCGACTTTCCGGCTCCGACCAAAGTATGAATCTCATCGATAAATAAGATAATCTCGCCTTCGGAAGCCAGCACTTCGTTGACCACTGCCTTCAAACGCTCTTCGAATTCACCTTTATATTTAGCTCCGGCGATCAATGCACCCATATCCAGCGAAAAAATCTGTTTCGAAGCCAGATTGGAAGGGACATCCCCATTCACAATACGCTGTGCCAATCCTTCGGCAATCGCTGTTTTACCTACACCCGGTTCACCGATCAGTATCGGATTATTCTTCGTACGGCGTGATAAAATCTGCAACACCCGCCGTATCTCATCGTCCCGCCCGATCACCGGATCTAATTTACCGTTCCGTGCACGTTCGTTCAAATTTATAGCATACCGCCCCAAGGCATCATAACTCTCTTCTGCCGATTGAGAGTTGACTTTCGATCCTTTCCGAAGCTCCGCAATCGCTTCTTTGGTCTCTTTCTCTGTCAAACCGCTATCTTTCAACAATTGAGCCACCTGATCCCGGTTATCCAGTAATCCCAATAAGATGTGTTCCAGCGAAATATACTGGTCACCCATGTCTTTCGCCAAACGGGTCGCCTTCTCCAGCGCTTTGTTACTATCCGGCGATAAGTATACTTCTCCGCCCGAAACCCTGGGATAGCTATCGATAATCCGGTCGAGTGCCGATAACAGATTATGGCTATTGACGCCCAGTTTATTGAAAATAAAATGAGTAACATTCTCACCGACATTGATCACGGCTTTCAATAAATGCCCGGTCTCGATGGCCTGTTGCCCTTTACTCTGCGCAAGCTGCACTGCATTTTGCAAAGCCTCCTGCGACTTGATCGTATAATTATTTGTATTCATTGTCTATCTCTCCTTTCACTTATAGAGGATTACAAATCTTATACCGATTCTCCGAATGAAAGGTTTCAGCAAATTTTTTATCATTATTTTGTCAAATTGACACAATCAATGCAAATATTCAAGACAAAACGACAGCCTTTAAACCAATAGAACAAAATGACCGGCCTACTGTCTTCCTTGATCCGGCCCGACAATTTATCCGGGTTTTATACTGTCAGACCGGGTCCCCGAACACGAACACCTCCGCCTAACGTTATTACTGAATCGTAGATTAGTCTTGATTTAAGAAAGATTATTCTCACTGGAAATAATCCGGAGAGTCCAACTTTCTATTGCTGCAAATTTCCGCTTATATTTTCTTGGCCGATTAGCTCTGCCGTGAAATGAAGGGTTTTATGCCGGAAGACCATTCCTTGCAAGTCTCCCAAAACAAAATAATCCCGATAAAGTAAAGACAAGTCCTTTACATTATTCCTCCAATATACACGCATCTCCTATAATCGTTACCGCAATCTCAAAACCAGTAGTAAAATAACGCGACTGTCCGTCTCCGACATACACTTACATCCTGCCCGCCGAATACCGGAAAAATTTACTGAAAGAACCCGAAGAATAATTATCTCTTATTTTAACCTTTTTTCAGTTGGAAAACACATAAGAAATAATATTCGCCCCCATCCGCAAGGCTTCCTGCCGCCTGTTTTCAGGATCGTTATGCACTTCAGGGTCTTCCCAGCCATCTCCCAGGTCGGTTTCGAGAGTAAATAAAACCACCAATCTTCCCTCTTTTACGATGCCCAAAGCTTGCGGCCGTTTCGCATCGTGCTCATGAATTTTGGGCAATCCCTGCGAAAATTTATATTTCTGATTAAAAATCGGATGTTCCCAGGGAATCTCAACCAATTCATCCTCAGGAAACACTTTTTTCATTTCCCGCCGGAAGGCCTGAGCCAACCCATAATTATCGTCTGCATGTAAAAAACCACCCCCCAACAAATACTCCCGGAGATTATGGGCTTCCACCTCTGTAAAAACAACATTTCCATGCCCCGTCATATGCACATAGGGATAATTGAAAATATCCCGGCTTCCCGGTTCGACAGTGGCCGGCTCTTTAGCCAGATCCGTTCCTAATTTATCGTTACAGAAACGGATCAGATTAGGCAGAGAAGTCGGATTGGCATACCAATCGCCTCCTCCTTTATATTTCAACAGAGCCAGTTTCGTTTTAGTTTCCTGGCTCCACAACCAGCGAGGCACAAACACAAACAAAACGATCAAAAACACCACTTTCCAAAGATGCTCCATATGTTCAGATTTAAACGCGATTCATAAAATCGATACTATGGCAAGCCACAATCCCCGCCGTCTCAGTCCGCAACCGGCTCGTCCCTAAAGTCACAGGCACAAAACCGTGGTGCCGGGCCAATACCACTTCTTCTTCCGAAAAATCTCCTTCAGGTCCGATCAGTATAACCACATCTTCCCCCGGCCGATACACTTCATCCAAGCGTTTTTTATCCCCTTCATTACAGTGGGCGATAAATTTATGGGGCTCCCGGCAAGAAGTAACCAACTGCCGGAAATCGGTCATCGGATTCAGCCGGGGCAAATAGGCTTTCAAAGACTGTTTCATCGCCGCCACAATCACTTTTTCCAGCCGTTCTTCTTTCACAACCTTCCGTTCGGAATGAGCTGCATGCAATAAGGTAATCTCATCGATCCCCATCTCGGTACATTTTTCCAGCATCCATTCGATGCGGTCTATATTCTTCGTCGGAGCAACAGCCAAATGCAGGTGAAAATTGCGCCGGCCGTATAGTTCCCGCCGATCCGTAATCCTGATTTCACATCCCCGCACTTCCGCCCGTTCGATAACTCCCTCATACCAAGTTCCTTTCCCATCCACCAACGAAACCGCTTCTCCGGCCCCCAACCTCAATACCCGTACACAATGTCTGGATTCATCCGCATTCAACGTATAAATATCCCCTTCGATATCCGGCGTATAAAATAAATGCATAACAACGATTAAATTTATCCGACAAAACTACATGTTTTCAACCATCAAACAAATTCTTACCAACCTGAATATTGAATTAATTTCATTGTATTATTTCATTCACATGAAGCGATTTTTTCATCGTTTCATGATTATTTTCGTCAAATACTCTGACTGTCGAATTACCTGTACGATCATACTCTACCGTCATTCTTGCAAATCCATATCCACCTTTACATAACTTATTTTCAGTATCTAAATATTTCTTTTCTATTATTCTACCTCAATCGTCAAACTCAGTCTTCTCCATAAAATAACCGTTCACCAAACAGGGCTTTTCGGCTATATCCCAAAAAGCGACCTCGGTAATCATCCCTTTTTCATTATATTTTTGGGAAATAGCAGTAAAACCGCCGGTATTTATACAGGGTTTATCGTCCGTACCGAAATACACCTGTTTTACCACATTCCCCCGGTCGTCGTACTGAAAAGACAACTTTGCATAACCATCTTTCAGCAGACAGGGTCTATCATTTTCATCCCGATAAGCCACTTCGGTACAATTTCCGCGGGGATCGTATTTTTCAAGCACTTTTGCATAGCCACCTGTACGCATACACAACTTATTATTCACATCAAAGTAAGCCGTTTCTTCCCGAAAACCACGCTCATCATACTTAAAATTCAACTTGGCGAAACCTTCCTTATTCAGACCTAACCTACCATCCGTCCCCCAATAAGTCATCTCCGTTACATTTCCCCAACTATCACATACAGCAGTCATTTTAGCTGCCCCCTGGGCATTTAAACAGGGGTTTCCTTCCGTATCGGAAGTAGCTTCCTCTATCTTATTTCCCCGTTCGTCATACCTCATCACACACCGGGCCACTCCACTCGAATCGGTACATGGTTTTCCATCCACCCCCAAAAACAGAATCTCCGTTACATTTCCCCACTCATCGTATCCATAAGAAACTTTCGCATATCCTTTATTATTCAAACAGGGTTTTTTAATTTATTAAAACACAAATTACCGTCTGTCCCATAATTTGCCGTTTCGATGATTCTTCCTTGCTTATTGTACTTTGCAACACATCTTGCCACCCCTTCCCGTCCCCAGGCAAGCTGACCGTCTTTATCAAAAATCGATTCGGTAATACTATTCCCATGTTCATCGTATTCTTTCCCGATTATTCCCCCACCATTACTTAACGGACAAACCTTTTGGTCTATTCCCAGATATACACCTTTTACAATATTACCGTTCTCATCACATTTTCTGGTATAAGTCGCCCACCGCTGTTCATTCAAAACAGGATTACCTGCCGGATCGAGATAAGCGATTACCGAAATATTACCATATTCGTCATAATTATATTTCTTAGAAGCTATCCCCATATTATTGGGAAAGTTAAAACCTTCAAACCCGATAAATCTGACCAACCGGGGCCTTCCGATAGAATCCAGGACATAATCAAAGCCATAAATTCCCTTTGCATCACAAGCAGCGATATCGTCGTTACCGTTATATTTTTTAAATAACTTACGTATAATGAAACCTTGCCGGTCCCTGATTAAACGATACCGCCGGATTTCAGATTTCGAATTACTAAACATACTTTCAAATGCATTCGAAGTGATAGAAGTAAAAGAACTTGTAAGTCCGATACCCATTCCCTTATCCAATGATTTCAGATCTACATATTGCAAACTGTCCCCGGCAATATAGGCAACAATCAAAGGCTTTTGTTTGGAATTTTGATATTCAATCTCAATGACAGATTGTCCCCGTCTATCTTTTCGGCTTTCTATCTGTTGAATAGAAGAACGATCGACATATTCACTAAAATTGTGCTCTATAGGAAAACCGGCAGAATTGGCAAAAACAACTCTTTTCAGCGTGCCCTTTCCTTTCCCCAATATACTACGGTGGGTATATTCGAAACGATAATGTGTACTTCTTTTTTTTACCTGTTCCGCACTTAACTCAACCACCCCTTCCGGTATTCCCCATCTATCCACATAATCAGCAAAATATTCATTTTTAGTCCGGTAATAGTCCCACAAGATGAATAAAACGAATAAGAATAAAACAACTCCGATTCCTGTACTCCATTTACGAATCCTCAGAATACGTTCATAAGGCTGCCATAAGGTATTGAACTTTATATCCAACAAACGGGCGACAACGCGGATAAAAGCCCTTTTTTTCTTCATCGCAAATGAACCGATCCCTTCTTCCCTGACATTTATAGCCAATAATTCTTCCTGGCTTATCGCCTTTATCTGTTCATGGATACATTCTGTCTCGATGTCATTACTGTAGGGAATCCCTGAAACGACAAAAGGGATGATCTTATCTGCTCCGTGAAGTGTAGCGAAATATTTCACTTCCTTTCCGACCCAGGGCGAACGCGCTGCTTCAGGTGAACATATCACAATAAGATAATGTGAACGCTCGAGTTCATGTCTTATATTTTCTTCCAGTCTCCCACTGTCGAGATCCGTATTATCCCTGAAAACAGGCCATACTTTTTTAGGCAACCGGGTGATTTGTCTACATAATTTCGAAGGTAACTTATACCATCTTAACCGATCCTGTAACCATTTAGCCCATTTCTCATCTTCCCGTTTATAGCTGATAAAAGCGTAATATTGAAATTGCTGTTCCATCATCCACGAATTAATTCAACTATCCCTATCCTTACAATTCACCACAAACAAAATTAAAAAATACATTATTCCATTAGCCATTTACCTGTTTTTTATTCATTTTTTAAACAATTCCTCCCTAACCCACTTCACTATCCAAATAATAAGAACAGACAATTTTAAACTACTTGGCAAATAAAATACAATAATCTGCAAATATTATCCATAGTAAAAGCTCTTAAAACGTTTTAGATATGTAACATGACGTCCATAAATTAATTTCGCATCTATATACTTTAATGTACCAAAGTTGATTTGCAAATTGCATTAAAAAATGTCAGCCTACGGCGAATAGGCTGACATTAAGCTGAATTACATTAAAGTTGAACTAAAATAGCCAATCGAACAAACAATGTATAAGATGTTTAAACAAATATGCAAAATCATTTAGCAACAACCTTTCCTTTCCGTATAATTCACCAAAAATTATTCATCGTCATCTGTTTCCTGATAAGCTTTCAACAATTCCTCCTGTACTTCAGACGGTACTTTTTCATAGCCTGCAAAATTCATTGTGAAAGTGGCCCGTCCACCGGTAATGGAACTCAGAGCAGTAGAATAACGCTGCATTTCCTTCAACGGCACTTTGGCTTTGATCTTCTGAAAACCGCTATCGGCATCCATCCCCATAATCATAGCCCGGCGGGTTTGCAAATCACCCATCACATCTCCCATATCTTCATCGGGCACCAGCACTTCGACATCATAAATCGGTTCCAGAATCTTCGGATTGGCTTTCCGGAAAGCCTCGCTAAAGGCATGACGTCCTGCCAAACGGAAAGAAATTTCATTGGAATCTACCGGGTGCATCTTACCATCGTAAATACATACGCGAATATCCCGGGCATACGAACCCGTCAACGGCCCTTCTTCCATTTTTTCCATAATACCTTTCAGAATAGCCGGCATAAAACGGGCTTCGATCACTCCACCTACAATACAGTTGTAAAACACCAGTTTACCTCCCCACGGCAAATCATATTCTTCTTTTCCTTTGATCGACATCTTGCTGTCCACACCACCGATCTTATAAGTCGTCGGCTCGGGCATTCCTTCTTCATAGGGTTCGATGACCATATGTACTTCCCCGAATTGTCCGGCTCCTCCGGATTGCTTCTTATGCCGGTAATCGGCCTGGGCATATTTCGTAATGGTTTCCCGATAAGGAATCTTCGGAGCATAAAATTCAATTTGAATCTTATCGTTGTGTTCGATCCGCCATTTCATCGTATTCAAATGAAATTCTCCCTGGCCCGAAAGGATCATTTGCTTCAATTCTTTGGAGTATTCCACCAACAAAGAAGGATCCTCTTCGTGCATCCGATAAAGCACTTCGGCCATTTTCTCCTCGTCGCCCTTATTCACTGCCCGGACAGCTGTACGGAAACGGGAATTCGGATATTTGATTCCGGGAAATACATAATCACAATCTTTCTCATTCAGGGTATCCCCGTTTCTCGTTCCTTTCAGTTTCACGGTCGCTCCGAGGTCACCGGCCCGGAGTTCCGTCACTTTCGTCCGGTTTTTACCGGCTACAGCATACAACTGTGCAATACGTTCTTTAGTACCGGTAGTCATATTGATCAAATCATCCCCTTCTTTCACCGTACCGGAAACAACTTTAAAATAGTTGATATCTCCCAGATGCTGCTCGATAGTCGTACTGAATACAAAAGCCGAAGCCGGGCCGTTCACTTCATAAGGCACCAGACGACCGTCTTTCGTAAGCATTCCCGGCATGGCAGCCGCACTCGGAGCCACGTTCACCAGGAATTCCATAAAACGCCGTACACACATATCTTTTTCGGCCGACACACAGAACACAGGGAACATATCACGGGCGATCAACCCTTTCCGGATACCGGCGCGCATTTCGTCTTCCGACAAGCTCCCTTTCTCAAAATAAAGCTCCATCAACCCTTCATCGTTTTCGGCAGCCGCCTCGATCAGGGCATTATGCAATTCGTCGGCTTTCTCTTTCTCCGACTCCGGGATCGGCAACACATCGGGTTTACCCCCCTCCGGTTTCCACTGATACATCTCCATTTTCAGGACATCCACCACCTGATTGAAACCGAGCCCCTGATTGACCGGATATTGCACCAGTACCACTTTCTTTCCGAAAGAAGCCTGTGCATGTTCAAGCGTTTGTTCGAAATTAGCTTTTTCATGATCCAGCTGGTTGATGACAAAAATCATCGGTTTATTTAAATTCCGGACATGCCGGCTAATAATTTCGGTCCCTACTTCAACACCCTTGACAGCATTGACAACCATCACCGCCGTGTCGGCTACATTCAGCGCAGAGATAACTCCACCGACAAAATCATCAGCCCCCGGAGTATCGATAAAGTTCAGTTTCTGATCTTTCCATTCGGTATATAATACTGCCGGAAAAACAGAAGAACCATACTCCTGCTCCACAGGCCTATAGTCAGAGGAAGTGTTTTTAGCACTTACGCTACCTCTGCGCGGGATGACCCCGCCCTCATACATCATCGCTTCAGCAAGTGTGGTCTTACCGGAACCAGCACTGCCTACAAGAGCGATATTCTTGATTTCATTCGGATTGTAGGTTTTCATGGTAATTAATTTTAGGTTATTCGTCAAAAATGTCGACTCAATCGTTTTAAATCGGTTCACAAATTAAACAGAATTTTTCTAAAATCAAAGAAACCCTGGTTCAAATTTAACAAAATCAACTTTTCCTTAGTTAAAATAACCATTGTTATTTCTTCCTTTTTTCCGGCTAAAAAACGAGATAAGAAATGTACCGTGTCTGTATACGATTTTGTCAGTATTTGTTAATTATTAAAAAACAAATGCAGGAAAAGCGATATCAGGCGTATACAATAAAAACTTTGGCGCATTTTTTGCACAGAAGAAAAAGATAAATATCAATCGATAAATAAAAAATGGAAAATACAACAATGTTTGGAGGTAGTCTTTGGATATGGGTTATATTCATCGGCTTCACAGTTATTAGCTGGCTGATCAGTCATCAACTGAAAAGCCGGTTTCAGAAATATTCGAAAATACCCACAGCAAACGGTATGACCGGAAGAGATGTAGTGGAAAAAATGTTGCGGGATAATGGAGTGACAGGCGTTAAAATCGGTTCTGTGGAAGGGATGCTGACCGATCACTACAATCCGGTGAATAAAACCATCAACCTCAGCCGGGATGTCTATTACGGAAACAGTATCGCCGCTGCAGCCGTAGCTGCCCACGAAACGGGCCACGCCCTGCAGCACGCCAAAGGATACAGTATGCTTAAGCTACGGTCAACGTTGGTGCCGGCAGTAGAGTTCGCTTCCCATTGGGTACAATGGATTTTGCTGGCCGGTATCCTGATGGTGAACAGTTTTCCGGGACTATTGCTGGTCGGGATCGGGCTTTTTGCCATTATGACCTTATTCAGTTTCGTTACCTTACCGGTAGAGATCGATGCCAGTCACCGCGCATTAGCCTGGCTGCGCAATTCCGGAATCACGGATTATCAAACCCAGGGATATGCTTTCGATGCTTTGAAATGGGCAGCCTATACTTATGTGATTGCAGCTCTCTCTTCACTGGCCACCTTGCTTTATTACATCATGATCTATTTAAACAGAAGAGATTGACCAATTGCTTCATGCGACAATTTTATCAAGATTAATTCCCAATAGCAAAAACGGGATCCAATAAAACGGATCCCGTTTTTTTATTGAATATCAGCAAGAATGCTTTTGCTATATATGGGTAACCGTATATTTACATTAAAAAATAAAAAAATCTGCTACCTCCTTTCGTCCCCCTCATCGTATATATAGAGTAAAATTAGCAAATCTTATAGAATGTTGGAATACGACAATAATTACATACGCCGTCTGATACAACTTGATTTGGTGGGTGGACTTTCCCCGGAAGAAAAAGGGAAATTGGAAAATTGGATTGATGAATCGGAAGAACACCGGTTACTTTTTTACAAAATAAAAAAGCAATTGAGTGTAAATGAAATAAGAAATTATTTACAGACCGATGTAGAAGATGCCTGGAAAAAAGTGAGGGAAAAGACGTTCGGAGCTCCCGCTGTCCGTCCGCGCAGGGTACTGAAGTGGTTGAAATATGCCGCAGTGGTGATACCGGTTTCATTATCACTGAGTTTGTGGTATGCCTGGAAAGAGAAAATGGAAAATAAACAGGCAACAGTGGCCTGTTTAAGTCCGGTTTTGACATTAGATAACGGAGAAAAATATCAGTTGGATCCGGAAGAACAAACAGAAATATATGTGGATGAGGAGGTAAAAGCATACCAGGCAGGAGGAGGGTTGATTTACGATACGACAGCCCGGCAAGAAGAAAATAAATATAACCGTATCGAAGTACCCCGGGGGAGCGAGTATTGGATAGTATTGCCAGATGGGACACGGGTGTGGCTGAATGCAGCGACCGAATTAAAATATCCGGTCGCATTCCATGCAAAAGAAAGACGGGTATATCTGAAAGGAGAAGCCTATTTCGAAGTGGCTCCCGATAAAAACCGCCCTTTCTATGTAGAAACAGAAGAGGTTAAAATCCGGGTACTGGGAACGGTGTTCGATGTGAATACCCACTACACCCGTGGGGTAAGGACCGTACTGGTCGAAGGTGCTGTAGCGCTTGAATGGGGTGATCAAAAAGAAATCCGGATGAAACCCGGAGAATTAGCTGACTTTGACCGCACCACGACAGAGGTTACTTTAAAGGAAGTGGATGTCACTTCCTATATTTCCTGGAAAGAGGGATATTTCGTTTTTGAAGACGAACCCCTGGAAGAGATCATGCACACCCTGTCGCTATGGTACGATAAAGAGTTTCTTTTTGTAGGAAAACGAAGCCGGGCTCTTCACTTTTCCGGCCATATCAAACGTTATGAGCGGATAGAAACGATTTTGTCGGCCATTACCGACGTGACAGGAGTGGAATTCCGGATGAACGGACAAATAATCTTAATACACTAGATATCAATTTAATTACAAATTTATGGAAAAAAGACGATTGTGTTTCCAAACTCCCCGAGGGTGTTGGGGGAAAAGTTGGAAGATTGCAAGAATGTTTTCAGTATTGATGTGTACGCTGACTTTTTCTGTATCTGCTACTGCTTTTGCACAGCACGAGCAGGTAACTTTGAATTTCAAGCAGGTAACGGTCAGGCAGGTATTGAATGAAATTCAACGACAAACCCGTTTGAGTTTTATCTACAACACCGAACAAACTGAACAACTGGGACAGATTTCTATAGAAGCCCATAACGAGAGTGTAACGAGTTTATTGGATCGTATTTTTGCAGGGACCGGATTGACTTGGAAAATTCAGGAAGATATGATTCTGATATCCCAGACTACTGCAGAAACGACAAAGCGCCAACAGGCTCAGCAAGAAAAAATGGTGATACTCACCGGGACAGTTACCGATGCTCAAAAGTGTTGTTATGAATAACTCAACTGCATTGTCTATATATAATCTGAGTGGCAAAAATATAGCCAATATGAGCTTTGATATGCCGGCTAGTAAGGTACTTCTACAGATGTTAACGGTAAATTCCAGTTTAGTTATCCCCAAAACCAACAACAGATCGTACTGGAATTTTCTTTTGTCGGCATGCAGACAACTTCTGTAAAATATGCCGGTCAAAAGGAGATAAATGTGATTCTTTATGAAGATCAGAAGGAACTGGATGAGGTGGTGGTGACCGGTTACCAGGTACTGGATAAACGGACCCAGACCAGTGCCATTACAACGGTTAAAGCAGAGGATATTATGATTCCGGGGGTAACGAGCATTGACCAGATGCTGGAAGGACGTATTCCTGAAATGACCTTTATGCTGAATTCCGGAGAAGTGGGAGCTACTCCCCGTTTACGTGTCCGGGGTACTTCTACTTTGCTGGGAAACCGGGAACCCCTGTGGGTATTGGATGGAATCGTGATGACAGACCCTGTCGATGTCGATCCCGACGATTTGAATAATCCCGATTATCTGAATATTATCGGTAATGCCATTGCCGGTATCAATCCTCAGGACATCGAACGGATCGATGTGTTGAAAGACGCTTCTGCAACAGCTTTATATGGAACACGTGCAGCGAACGGAGTGATTGTAGTAACTACCAAAAAAGGACGGATCGGAAAACCGGTTCTTTCTTATTCCCACTCTTCTAAAATCACCCGCCGTCCACGCTATACCGACCGGAATATCAATCTGATGAATTCTCAGGAACGGGTACGATTCGGGAAAGAACTGGCAGACCAGCATTATATATTTCCTACCCAAATGCCGTTGGTAGGGTACGAAGGTGCTCTTTATCGTTTACAGAGCGGTCTGACAGACTACGATACTTTCCTCAACGAGGTAACCTGGTACGAACAGGTCAATACCGATTGGTTCGATATTCTGACCCGGGATGCGTATTCCCATTCCCATACGTTGAATGTAAGCGGAGGTTCGGATATCGTTCGCTATTATGCTTCCCTGGGATACGACCGGGATAACGGGGTTTCCAATACAACTTATACGGAAAGATACACCGTAACTGCCAAAATGGATGTACAGATGACTTCCAAAATGCTGATGGCAATCAAACTGAACGGTAATGTACAAAAGAAAAACCACCTGGTCTCCACCCTTGATGCGATGGATTATGCTTACAATACGACCCGGGCATTACCTTGTTTCAACGAAGATGGTTCCCTGTTTTATTACGAACGTTATAGAGGAGGATACGGAGGACAGGGAAATAAATACCTGCGTTATAATATTGTCAACGAAATTGACAACAGCTCCAGCGGATATGACGGTAAGGGTATTCAGGTCGATTTAAACCTGAAATACAACATTCTGCCCACCTGGGATGTCACAGCTACCGGTTCATATTCTGTCAGCAGCACCTTACAAGAAGATTGGTGGGGCGATAAAACAGCCTATGTCGCTGCTTTGAAAAACGGGGAATACGAAGATAAACCGATACCGGGAGATGACGGAAAATGTATTCTTCCCTATGGAGGTATTTTGAAAACCAAGAATTCAGATACGGAAAATCTGACATTCCGTTTACAATCCAATTACCGTAAACTGTTCGGAGAAGATGACCAGCATTTGATTACAGCCCTGTTAGGATATGAGGTTAATATGCTACGTTCCAAATCGATGAATAATGAAGTGAGAGGCTATTTGAAAGAAAGAGGGATGCAGTTTGCCGATATGAGTTCGCTGAACCTCGACGACTACCCTTTATATAAGGAATGGCTCCAGCAAAATCACCTGACCCTAACCCGGGGATTGACCAATCAGTTGAGTTTATACTTATCCCTGACTTATGGTTATCGGGAATATTTTACATTGAATGTAAACGGACGTACGGATGCTTCCAATAAATTCGGAAGCCGGAGTAACGAACGTTTATTGCCGGTATGGTCGGTATCCGGCATGTGGAATATACAGGAAACTTTCCTGAAAGAGGCTTCCTGGTTGTCTGAAATGCGCTTACGCATGTCTTACGGTATGCAGGGAAATATGCTGGACGGCCAGACTCCGAATATGCTGATCACTCAACAACCGATAAATTCTTATTACAACGAGAACGTCTCCAATGTATATCAGTTCCCGAACCCCAACCTGAAATGGGAAGAAACGAAGCAAACCAATATCGGATTGGATATGAGCTTTTTTAACGGACGCCTGAATATCGGTGGAGATTTTTACTACAAAAAGACTGAAAATGTCTTCTCTTGGGTAAATGTAGCTCCTACCAATGGATTGACTTCTTATCTGATGAATAACGGGAGTTTGAAAAATGTCGGTTATTCGGTCACTTTGTCGGCAACTCCAGTTAAAATCAATGATTTTGCCTGGAGAATTTCTACCAGTTATTCAGCGAATAAGAACAAGACACAAACGGATGCCGTCGAAAAATACGAACTGGAAGATTATCTGGCAGGTACGGCTATCATTAGCGGAGAATCCGTCGGTACGTTTTACTCCTATGAATTTTTGGGATTGAACGCACAAAACGGAACACCGGTATTCGATGACTATACCGACCGCCGGCATTTACTGGAAGACAAAAGTCTGGAAGATGTAGTCCGTATGGTGATGACGAAGAGCGGGACCCGGGAACCGGTCTTTAGTGGTAATCTTTTCAATACATTTACCTGGAGAGGAATCACTTTATCCTTCAACCTGGCCTATAGTCTGGGTTCCAAAGTGCGTCTGTTCGCTCTGTACGAACCGATCATTTCGGGAGTCAGTGCGGAAAATAATGTACGGAAAGAGTTTGTCAACCGTTGGCAAGTGCCCGGAGATGAAAAACGTACCCGTATTCCGGCCATTATCAATCGTTCGGACGAGATGTACGATTACTATAACCGCCATTGGTCGCAGGAGCAAAGTAATAAAACCAAAACTTTTGCCTATAACCTCTGGGATATGTATGACAATTCCGACATCCGGGTAGTCAGCGGTAATTATCTGAAAATGCAGACACTGACTTTACGTTATTCCTTACAACCCAAATTGCTGAAAAAGACTCCGTTTTCTTCCGCTTCAGTTTCTTTCAGTACACAGAATCTGTTTACCATCTCCGCCAAGGCCCTGAAAGGCCAGGACCCTTCACAAGCCGGATTTGCTAAACCGAATCTTTCGGTACGTCCGAATTATACGATAGGACTAAATGTTTCATTCTGATAAAAATGATGGATATGAAAAAAATAATATACGGAATTGTAGTCGCCTTGTTTTGTTCCGGATGCGATAATTTCCTGGAAGAGTATTCGCAATCGCAGACGGTTGCCAAAAAAGTCTCTCATTTCGATGAAGTATTGTTGGGGGACGGATACTTACCTGCCCAAAACAGAGCTTATATTTCAACGGATCATGCCGGTTTCCTGAATATCATGGATGACGATGTCACTACGGTGGGAGGAAGCGGACTAGCCGTTTTCTTTTGGCCGGATTGTAGTGTAAATCTGTTCGGCTATTATGCCTGGCAATTAGAAGTAGGACGTAATCCCACGGGAGATGTATTACGGGATGACAGTCAGACCTGGCTCGATTTTTACCGGCGCATCAATGTGATGAATGTTATTCTGAAGGAAATCGACGACATCTCTGTCAGTTCTCCATCTGAAGAACTGGATCGGATCCGGGTAAAAGGAGAGTGTCATTTTATACGGGCCTCCCTTTATTTCACTCTGGTCAATCTGTACGGGAAAGCCTATAATAAGGCTACTTCGGCTACGGACTACGGAGTTCCTTTGAAATTAACGGAATATGTAGAACACGACAAAGATAAGAAAACCCAGTTTGAACGTACTCCCGTCGCAAAAATATATGAACAAATCGTAGAGGATTTGAAGACAGCGGTAAATTATTTGACGGAAAGTCCGCAAAAACGCCCCTTACACAGGGCTTCCAAAGAAGCTGCACAATTATTGCTCAGCCGGGTATATCTTTATATGCAGGACTGGCATAATGCAGCTCTGACAGCTGAAGAGCTGTTGAAAGAAGATACGCGGCTTTACCACATGTCCGCCCGGGATTCTGCCAGAATATTCCTGTCGGAAGACAATACGGAAGTTCTTTTCTCTCAGGGTTCTATGAATTTTTACAATGGAATGACCGGAAACAGAGGTGATTTTGCAGTATCTGACAGCTTGGTACAATTGTATGACCAAGAGAATGATTACCGCCGGTATTTTTTCGGAAAGAACCAGAGTACTTCTGCCAATTCATTACAATGGAAATACGATACGATCGCAGTTCCACACGTATCCGATATTTACACGTTACGGATTGCCGAAGGATATCTGAACCTGGCTGAAGCATACGCCATGGAAGATAATTTCCAGGGGGCCAACCAGTATCTGCGGTTACTCCGCGAAAGCAGAATCCGGAATTATGTACATACAACTTATACCGGAGAAAAACTGGTGGAAGAAATCCGGCTGGAACGCCGCAGGGAACTCTGTTTCGAAGGACATCGCTGGTTCGACCTGAGACGTTATGCGGTATGTGAAAAATATCCTTATAGCAAACAAATCCGGCATGCATTTAATGTATACGACGGTAATAAATACGAATGGGACCATACCGATATTTATGTATTGGAGAAAAATGATCCGGCTTATGTGATGCAGATTCCGAAATCTGTATTGGAATACGACGAAGAACAAATGCCGGAAAATCCGAGAAACAAACGTTCTCCGCTGGGCGATGACGAATAGTTGACAATCAATAAAACAAAAGTATGAAAAAAATAGGATTATATATGCTGCTGGCCTGCCTGCTGCTGGCTTGCCAGAAAGAGGACGGGATAACCCCCGGAACCGGATTTGAAAATCTGTATACGATCCAGGATGATCCGAACGATTCCATTCAGCACAAACGGTATGAACTGTATACCACTTATGGGGTTCCGGTCTTTTTTAACGATACCATCGGAAAAGTGTTTGTGAAAACAGATGTTAACGGAGATTCGGTTTTCCGTTATGAAACCCTGGATCTGAACTGGGCATTCAGCGGGACAAACAGCGGATCGGTCACCTATCAGGTGACCCGGCTGACCGATCCCGGACTGATGATGAAATCTTTACGTTTTGCGGAAATTTTTCTGAAAAACAGCCAACAGGCACTTTATCCATATGCATTGTGGCTGACAGAAAAATGTTATCAACTATCTTCTGCAGGAGTGGAACAAAAAGAAATAATCAGCCGTTACCGGAACCTGATGTTTTCCTGGATAAATCAGATAAACGAAGAGGATATGCTGGAAAAAGCCGCCGGTTACCGGAATGAAATCGTGAAACTAAAGGTTCAGAATTATAGTGACGAACTGAATGCTTTCAATAATATGTTGGATGAAAGTCTATATGATAAAAATTGGGGGGAGTTTTACCCGGACGAACGTATTCCTTATTGGAGAAGTTCGGCCAGTTTACAGATTTGGTTTCCTTGGCCGCTAGTGGAAGAATGGGAACAGGACAGCAGTTACCGGAAAGAGATGATGACCTATGGAAATGTTACCAATCCGAATTGGCCGGAAGGAGTCTGGACGGATGAAGAATTTGATAATTATGCCCTCTATTGCCGGGGATTAGTCGGAACATTGGGGTTTGTCAGCTATGATCCGGGGTATGGAAGCCGTTTTACGCCTAGAAATACAGATGTTGATCTGGAACTTTACCTGGAGGAGATGATGAAATATCCCCGGAAACAATTTCTGGAACGCTGGGAAAGTTCCCCGCTTGTGATTAAGAAATATGAAATCCTGTATGCCATCATCCGGGACGAGTTAGGTGTTGAATTATAATACTGAATTGTATATGAAAAAGATCGAATATTTTTGTTGTCTGCTAGGGCTGGTATTGACAGGACTGGCTTGTCAGGATGACGATGAGACGACTGTGATCCCGAAGCCGGAAGGGATTACCTACGGTACGGTAACGGATAAAGGAGGAAATGTTTATAAAACCCTGACCATAGGAAACCAGACCTGGCTGGCAGAAAATTTCCGTTACCGTCCGGACGAAGCTACAGCTGCCGATCTGGTGACTTACGGAGAATCATACGGAGGCACTGAGCGTGCCATATTGGAAGGTACAAATATGAATAGTTACCAAACTTTTTGCCGGAATTATTCCGGTCGGAAATTTCTGCTCTATCTGCGCGAACAGCTTTTGGCTGCCGATGAGGCAGGCCGTTTGAATACGAGCAGTCCCTACGGAGTAGACTGGATTGTGACACAAGTAGGCAACTACACCATTCCTAACCTCCTGTCTTATAATATGCACGATGATATTAAAGATGAATTGATGGCCATATGGAATGATGCTGTAAATTATTATTTTAAGGTCGACCAGGATTACCTGACACGTTTCGGTTACCTGTATTCGTATGAAGGAGCTTTAAAAGCCGTAAAAGAAGGAGCTCCGGAAGGATTTCATTTGCCCACTGACGCGGAATGGATGATGCTGGAACGTCATTTGGGAATGGATGCCGGAGAATTGGAGGGCCTGGAAAATTGGAGAGGCCACGCAGGTGAGCTATTGAAAACAGGAGAACAAGGAATCGGATTTGATGCCTTGTATGGCGGAGCTGCCGTATATGCCTTGTCAACAGCCTACAATTCCCGTTATGTGTATAAAAATGAAGGTGCTTACTTCTGGAGCAGTGATCAGATTGTAATATCGGACAGTTTATCTAACGGAATCGTCCGTAACATATCCCTGTATCATTCCGGAATCCGGCGCATGACAAGCCGTTTAATCAGTACAACTGAAAATGTACGCCCCTCTTATAGTGTTCGATTAGTAAAATAGAAAAAACCAAACTCATATGAAAAATATATTCCTGATTGTTTTTTGTCTGCTTGTTTCGACAGTGTGGGCTAAAGAAGAAAAGAACAAACGTATCCAGTATTGTACTACTTTGGAAGAGGCCATGCAACAGGCCGCCCGGAAACATAAACCGATTTTTTTCAATTGTTATGCCGGATGGGCCGGTCCTTCGGTACTGATGGACTCTGTCGTACTGACAGATCCCGATTTGGTTTCGTTTATTCAGAAACATTTCGTCAGTTTACGTGTGGATATGCCCAAAACCCAAGAGGGACGCAAACTGGCAGAACGTTACAGGGTAAAGTTTTATGCCCATTATCTGATTTTGGATGAAAAAGGAGAAATCATACACCGGATTTCCGGAGGAGCCAAAGCTCCTGAATTTAAAGAAAAATTGAAAGCAGGCCTGAATCCAAAAACCTCATTGGCGGGAATGACCCGGCATTATGAAAAAGGTGACCGGTCATTTAAATTTTTAGCAGCCTATGCCGGCACATTGAAAACGGCAGACGAAAATGAGAAATTTCAGGAAGTAGCTGACTATTATTTGGAGCATATCGATTCTGCCGGTCTCTATTTGCCACAGTCGTGGGAAATCCTTTGGAATAAGGGGAAAAGATATGACAGCGAATGGTTCCGTTTTATCTATGACCACAGAAATGAGTTGGTGGAGAAAAACGGAGAGAAAGTACTGAATTTTATAGTACAGGTACTTTTTCATCAAGTTTATCCTTACATGATGTTTGAAAAAGTATATGATATGGATTTCATTTCAGAAATAGAACAAAAAGCCGGTCACCTGGAATTTACTTCACTTAACCGGGACCAATTGTTGGATATGTGTAAGATTCTGCATTTCAGACAACAGAAAAAGTATTCGGAAATGCTGGACCTCTGGGGAAAAATGGTCCCGAACCTGCCGAATGAAGCCTTGAAAGTCAGATATGACGCTACATTGGGACGTTTGCAAGATATGAACGAGACTGAAAAAAAACAGGCAATCGCTTATCTGAAAGAAAGAATGGCAGGAATGACAGGTTCAACCCTGGAACGCTACCGTCAAATTGTAACTGAATTGTCAGACTATCAAGGAATACGGTTTGAAACAGGTGGTCTGCAGGAAGCCCTGGCAAAAGCCCGGAAAGAAAACAAAGCGGTTTTTGTCGATTGTTACACCAGTTGGTGTGGTCCCTGCAAAATGATGAGCTCTAAAGTCTTTCCGGATAAGCAAGCCGGAGACTTTTTCAATCCCCGTTTTATCAGCCTTAAAATCGATATGGAAAAAGATGAAGGCAAAGAACTGGCTCAAAAATGGAACATTCGTGTATTCCCGACTTATCTGATTCTGGATCCTCAGGGAGAAATCGTGTATACTTCACAGGGATACATACCCGCCGAAGAACTGATCAGGCGGATGAATGAAGGACTGGAACAATGGAAAAATAATATAAAAACCGGAAAATAACGAGCATATGATACACAAAATCTTACATCGATTATATATGGGAATTGTTACAATCGGCTGTACAATGCTATGGACTTTGTCCGGATGCGATAACGATACGTTAGATAGCTTTTTACAATTCTCTGATGATAATCTTTTACTAAGAGCGGCCGGTGATACTGTTGTCATTGACGTGACTGCCGGGTCCGGATGGGAAGCCGAAAGTATGGCCGATTGGTGTACTGTGGAAAAAAACAGGGAGAACCCTGAAGGAAAGTTGGTCATCCGGGTTAGTCCGTCGGATGACATATACGAAAGAGGAACGGCTGTAAAAGTAACTTGCGGAGACAATGTAATGCGTTTGGCTGTGCGTCAGGAACCGATGGTATTTGAAGTGACGGACGGCAAGAAATCGTTGGCTTTCAATAAAAGAGTTAGCTACGATACCCTGAAAATTCATACCAATATGGATTGGAAAGTAGAAATTGCCGATACGACAGGTTGGTTACAAGCTGCAGATACCGTGGGTTCGGGAGATTCCGAACTGGTTTTTATAACTACGGATAATAGCCAGAAAAAAGAAAGATCGACAACCGTTCGTTTGAAATACGGCGTACGTACAATGAAATTAACCGCTTCCCAGGATGGAGGGATCCGGGCAGACGGAAATGTCCAAAAACACCAGGGAGAACGTGAACTCACAAACGGCTTTAACCTGATTTTTCTGGGAGATGGCTTTACGTCCGATGATCTGATTGCAGAAACGGGAGTATTCGACCTGGCGGTAGAAGAAGCTTGTGAGGCCTTATTTACTGTCGAACCCTATAAAACTTACAAGGAATATTTCAATGTTTGGTCAGTGGCTTGCGAATCACAAGAGCGCGGGGCCGGAACTTCCGAGTCAGGAAATACAGCATTATTCAGTTACTTTAACGAAGATAACCGCATCATCGGAAATAATACAACGGCTTTCAGTTATGCAAGCAAAATATTGGGAATGAATGACGCCATACTGCAAACGAATTCCGTCGTCATTGTATTGGTCAATGACGAACGTTATGGAGGCTCGACTTATTGGTTCGGCGACCCGACTGATAGAAATGATACTGATTACAGGACAATCAGTTATGTCCCTTTGAACAGAGATATTCAATTACCGGGAGGATTCACCAACATTTTTCTGCATGAAGTCGGTGGACACGCTATCGGAAAACTGGGAGACGAATGGTCTACCGAACAGTTGTTTACTACTGAAGATAAAACTTTAATAACTTATTATAAAAATTACAGGTTATATTGTTATAATGTAGGACTACCAACAAGTGAAAGGCTGATAACTTCTTATCCGGAGATGAGTTGGCAGTTTTTCCGATATGTCAGTGGAAGCACAGCTCGTTACAGCGAAGTGTTGAAGCCTGCTGACGGAGGCTATGGATGTGTCAGTGATATTGCTAACAAGGCATTTGTTTCTCATTGTGAAGAAGAGAGTTGTATGATAAACAACGTACCTTATTTCAATGTTGCTTCGCGATATGCTATCGTACAATGGCTTTTGTTCCGTCTCAACGTATATGAATACTCCCCTCAAGGCATGACCGGATTGGTTAATTACTTTTTCGAACATGACCAATATGAACTACCGGCCGACTATACCGTATCGGACAGACCACCCCTTCCGATGCCGGCTCAGGTAAAATAAGAAATAGAACTTCAAGCCGAATAAAACATCAGATCCTGTCATAACTTACCGGTTAGCCGGAAACATTATGGCAGGATATCTTTTTAGAAATCTGTATAATCATAACTAACAGCACCAGATTTTGCAGTCGATTTTTTAAATAACGGAAAGCATTCTTCTTATGGGTTTTGACAGTAAGCACAGACAGATTCAGCAGTTGGGCTATTTCCTGATTTTTCTTACCCTCTAAAGATAAAAGAATGACCTCCTGGCTACGTTGCGGCAATTCACCGATGGCTGCGTACAACTCCCGCAATATTTCTTCCTCTTGCACTGAAAAATCGGGTAGTTTTTGTTCATAAAGCACATGTGCCATGTATTTTTCTTCGACTGCCCGGTGTTTCCAGTAATCTGCACAACGGTTCGAGACGGCTTCGTACAAATAAGCTTTAAATCCGTTGATAGAATTGTATTGTTTGTTACTTTCCCAGATATTGATAAAGATTTCCTGCACGATATCTTCAGCCACCTTGTGGTTTTCCACTCTGCGTTCCGCAAAAAGGACAAGGTAACTATAAAATTGCTGAAAGAGTTTATGATAAACTTGTTCGTCTTTCAAGTTAAAGCGCTGCAAAAAATCTTTCTGTTCGCTCACAGTGTCTTCCGTCGTTTTACCGAACAAAATAAAGGATTAATAATAGATTTTCCAATTTATATTCCAAATTCTTTTGAAAAACTGTGTCAGCAAAGTCCATACTTTATTCTTTTTCTTCGCTGACACAGTTCAAATTACAACTTCAATGTCCAGGGACACCTTCTCTTATGGCTGTGGTTTCTTAAACTCCTTGAATACCCGCTTTATCTCATCGACATAGTCCAGTTTTTCCCAGGTAAAAAGTTCCACTTCTTTCTCAACCGTAGGCCAATAATTCGAAGTGAACACTTTTTTCACTATTTCGGGTTTGCGTCCCATGTGCCCATAACTGGCAGTCTCCTGATAAATCGGATTACATAATTTCAAGCGTTCTTCGATAGCCCTCGGACGAAGGTCGAAAATCTCGCTGACTTTCCCGGCAATCTCTGCATCCGTTAAACTGACTTTCGAAGTACCGTAAGTATTCACATACACTCCTACAGGACGGGCAACGCCGATCGCATAGGAAATCTGGATCAGGATCTCGTCGGCTATCCCCGCTGCTACCATATTTTTAGCGATATGACGGGCAGCATAGGCAGCAGACCGATCGACTTTCGAAGGGTCTTTTCCGGAGAAAGCTCCCCCACCGTGGGCTCCTTTCCCCCCGTAGGTATCGACGATAATCTTACGCCCTGTCAGCCCTGTATCTCCATGAGGACCTCCGATCACAAATTTACCGGTCGGGTTGACAAAAAGAATGACATTTTTATCGAATAAAGCCTGTACCCGTTTTGGCAACAGGGCCTTTACCCGGGGCAGCAGAATATCGACGATATCTTTTCTGATCCATTCCACCATAGCCTCGTCGGCTTTCAGCTGGGCTTCCGGCGTTTCGTTGGCCGGCTTGATGAAATCGTCATGCTGGGTAGAAATGACAATCGTATGTATACGGACCGGTTTCCCTTCATCACCGTATTCAATGGTCACCTGTGATTTCGAATCGGGACGCAGATATTGCATCAACTGACCCTCTTTCCGGATTTGAGCCAATTCTTTCAGTAAAAGATGGGCTAATTCCAGGGACAACGGCATATAATTATCGGTCTCGTTACAGGCATAACCGAACATCATCCCCTGATCACCGGCCCCCTGTTCCATCGGATCTTCACGCACCACTCCCCGGTTGATATCCGGCGATTGTTCGTGGATCGCAGAAAATACCCCGCAACTATTTCCGTCGAACATATACTCACTCTTGGTGTAGCCGATCTCATTGATCACTTCACGGGCCACTTGCTGCACGTCTACATAAGTCTTTGTTTTAATCTCGCCTGCAATGACAGTTTGTCCGGTTGTCACCAAAGTTTCACAGGCTACTTTTGCTTCCGGGTCGAACGCCAGAATCCGGTCGAGCACTGCATCCGAAATCTGATCGGCAACCTTATCAGGATGCCCTTCCGATACAGACTCTGAAGTAAATAAATATCCCATAATTTAATTGAAAATTGAAAATTGAAAATTGAAAATGTACTATACGCAATCAATATCCAATCGGTTAATTATATTACGGGAAAGGCAATGGATGGTTGAATTCAGAAGTATATGCATTTTAGCAATTTTTTTCTGTGGTTGCAATCAGCCAAATCTTTCCACAATGACGGGACAAAGATAGGAAGGAAAAAGGTAAAAGTAAAAAGTTAAAGGTTAAAAAAAGCAGAAAGAGGAAAAGCGCATCATTCGGGTTTTATTATTAATTTTGCGGCCTATATTCAAAGTATCGTTATGGCATTCTTATATAATATTGGAATTCAGGCATATCATCTGGCAATACAATTGGCAGCTCCTTTCAATGAAAAAGCAGCCCTTTTACGTAAAGGCAGAAAAGAAGTCTGGAAAAAAGCAGCCGGTATACAACGGGGAGAAGGTCGTTTGGTGTGGTTTCATGCCGCTTCTTTGGGCGAATTCGAACAAGGCCGCCCGGTAATCGAAGCCTTGAAGGCCGCAGAACCGGCAACCCAAATCCTGCTTACCTTTTTTTCGCCCTCAGGTTATGAAATCCGCAAAAATTATACCGGTGCAGATTACATCCTTTATCTGCCGGGAGATACGCGACGCAATGCGGTCCGCCTGATTGAAAAATTCCGTCCGGATGCAGCGGTCTTTATCAAATATGAATTCTGGTTCCACTACCTGAACGAACTGAACAAACGAAACATCCCGGTATATCTCATCTCAGCCATTTTCCGTCCCAACCAGCCTTTTTTTAAAAGTTGGGGAAAACTCCACCGGCGGATGCTGGGATGCTTCAAAGAATTGTTCGTGCAGGACGGGCAATCGGTGGAATTACTGAAATCCATCGGCATAAAAAATGTCAGACTGACAGGAGATACCCGTTTCGACCGGGTAAAACAGATCGCGGAAAATGCAAAACAAATCGTCAAAGTAGAGCAATTCTGTGACGGCCACCCCGCCATCGTCTGCGGCAGCACCTGGCCACCCGATGAAGAAATTCTCCTGGAATATATCAACTGCCATCCGGACGGTTATAAATGGATTATCGTCCCTCACGAAATCGGGGAAAATCACATCAAAGCGATTCTGGACAAATGCAGGAAGAAGGTAGCCCGCTACACCTCGGAAAATATTGATTTGGCCGATAAGGAGGTATTGATTATCGATTGTATCGGTCTGCTTTCATCGATCTACCGGTATGGGAAGATCGCTTATATCGGCGGAGGTTTCGGGGTCGGTATCCACAATACCCTTGAAGCTGCCGTGTATGGAATACCGGTAATTTTCGGACCCAAATATCAAAAATTCAACGAAGCGGTCAGCCTGATCCGGGAAGGCGGAGCTTTCAGCATTTCCAACGGGGCAGAACTTTCGGAGATCCTGGACAGCCTGATTCAGCATCCGGCAATTGCAGAAACCGCCGGACAAAAGGCATTGGAATATGTGAACAGCCAACTGGGTGCGACAGCAGTAATCAGTGAAGCACTAAGCACTACAATTTAGAGAGAACACGATCAAAAGGAGGATATAAAATCCCTTTTTCGGTAATGATTGCCGTAATCAATTCATGACGGGTCACATCGAAAGCAGGGTTATACACCTTTATTTCCGGAGGTGCCATCCGTCGGGTATACCATTTTTCTGTGATTTCACCGGCTTGCCGTTCTTCAATGGGAATATGTACCCCATCCGGACATTTTAGATCAACTGTAGAAGTCGGTCCAAGTACGTAAAAAGGAATTCCATAATATTTAGCTAAAACAGCAACTCCGGAAGTACCTATTTTATTAGCAACATCTCCATTAGCCGCTATCCGGTCGCATCCTACCAAAACAGCCTGCACCTTTCCCTGTCCCATCACACAGGAAGCCATATTATCACAGATCAAAGTGACATCGGCTCCTGCTTTCTGAAGTTCAAAGGCAGTCAAACGTGCCCCCTGTAACAATGGACGGGTTTCATCTGCATACACTTTAAAATGATAACCACGCTCCTGCCCCAAATAAACAGGAGCCAAAGCCGTACCATATGCAGAAACTGCGAGATGTCCGGCATTACAATGAGTCAGCAGCCCCATTCCCGGTTGTAAAACACTTAATCCCCATTCCCCGATACTCCGGCAAGCAGCCGCATCCTCTGCCCGGATAGCTTCCGCCTCCTGCTGCAATTTTATTTTTATTGTATCAACCTGCTGATCCTGCAACGACAAAACACATTTTTCCATCCGGTCCAAAGCCATAAATAAATTTACAGCAGTAGGACGTGAAGAAGCCAGGTATTTTTTTACCTCCGTAAATTTTTGAAAAAAAACGGAAAAAGACTGTTCCCCGAATTGTTGTGCACAAACCGCCATGCCATAGGCAGCAGCAACTCCGATCGCCGGGGCCCCCCTCACCTTCAGGTGATAAATGGCTTCCCAAATCTCCTCCGGAGTATATAAGCGGAGATATGCTTCCCGATTGGGCAATTGCGTCTGGTCGAGAATAATTACAGCCGGCTCTTCCCAATCGACACTTACCGTCGTCAGGCCGGCCAAACCTTCACTTTTCATTTTTCTTGCATCCATTCGTTCAGCGTATCGAGCAAATCTTCTTTCGACACCGGATCGAAATCTTTAATCCGGCAAGCATGGCTCATATCCCCTCTTACGTATTTACGGCATTTTCCGTTTTTCTTCAAATCGACGCCGGTAGCATACCAGGGATCACTTCCGCCGTATACAAACAAAATCCGCTCGGCATCCGTCTGCAACCATTCGTTGATCGCCTTCATCTGTTTGTCATTAAAAGGCTTTTTTTCAACACCTTCAGGCATAGTGAATGAAAAGTCGATATCTTTATCGTCTTCGGGTAAGAATTTCTTGAACGGTTTTATTTTATAATCATACATCCCGATCTCGGTCAAAGCAGCATAAAAAAACGGTTGCATGCGGACGATGTACTTATCTTCAAAAAAATCAGGGGAAGACACTTTCACCAGGTATTCGAAGATCTCCTCCCAATCGGCACTTTCCTGATCGGGAATATCGGCACAATTATTCCCCCACTGCCAAAACGCAAAAGGATATTCCAGAATCATCAGCTGCAAGGCCCGTTTGGTCCCTCCCACCATCCGGTAGGTATATTTCTTTTCGGCAGCCAGTTCCTCGAGCATAGGAAGCAGCGTATCGAGATGTTCGAAACACATGGTCTGAAAATCACGGATCGTATAATGACAGGTATTCAGATCCTCCCAGTTAAAAAGCGCTTTCACCCCACTCTTCGCCGTCCCTAACCGGTTCAGGAATTTATCCAAACGGGGATCTACATACTCCAGATTCAGGGGAGCCACATACGGTACACTGATATCCACATCGGCCGGGTAAAAATAACGGTGAAATATCGTCGTCTGTCCTCCTTTGCTGATTCCGGTACTGATCCATTTCGATGCCGGATAAATTTTCTGCCTGATAGCCTGTATAATCTCGTGCTGGTCATCGGCAGCCTGCTTGATGGTCAGGTTTTCCCAGGGAATCCCTCCTTCCGGCACACTTTGATCGAAAAAACGGTGCTCTATCGTCAGCTGATTCCCTTTCAGGATATTAGCCAATTCACCTTCTTCCGACGACCAGATATTATAGCCTTCCAACTCGACGATTACCGGAGCATCCGATTGTTTATGCCCCAGCAACACCCGTTGCCGGAAAGTCCCTTTCGCGGGATCGGAATGATCGACCGGCTGCTCGAACCAGAATTGATAATACTCCTGAAAAGGCTTTACATCCAGTTTCTGAATCTCACTAATCTGTGGTATCTGTTGCAACTTTTCATAAATCCCATCTCCGGCCCATACCGCCAGGGTAAACCATACACAAACAAAAGTAGTTAAGAGTTTTCTCATAATTCAAATAATTTAAAACATCATCCAATCTCCACCCTTAGTCGGGACTTATCTCAACGGGGACAAGGTACGAAAAAAAGGCAGAAAGTAAAAAAGTAGCATGCAAAAAGTAAAAGACAAATGCTAAAAAGCGATCCGTAAAAGCAAGAAATCCATTTGCCGGCAGGCAAGAAATTGATTAGCTTTGCGACAATTATCAAAACAGTTTATAATCCAAATCCGGAACAGTCTATGAAGATATCCATAAGAACAGCTATGGCTTTGAAAACAAAAGCTTTGGCAGGAGAGTTATCCCTACTGTTTCTTTTAGGCGGATGTCATAAAAAAGTAAACTACTTTAACGGGGAGATCATAACCGTGAAAGATATTCCGGTAAGCGACACGCTGACCGGGAAACGGCTGCTGCTGGACAGTATCATTGCAAATGGAAGAGGTATATCGTTATCCGTTACCATTTTAATTCAGTTTATCGGGTCCCTGAGGCCATCGGACTTTATGAACTTTATAAATGCTAAGCGACATGAGCTATTTCACACCCTATAAAGAACATTACAAAGCCCTCATCCGTCTGGGTATCCCCATTGTCATCGGACAAATCGGTATTGTGGTGGTAGGCCTGGCCGATAATATGATGGTGGGACAATATGCCACTCTCGACCTGGCTGCAGCTTCATTTGTCAACAGTGCCTTCAATATCCCCATTCTTTTCGGTCTGGGTTTTTCTTATGGTCTTACTCCCCTGGTCGGACAATTTTTCGGCCGTCATGACAAATATCATGTCGGTCAACTGCTACGCAACAGTCTGTTGGTAAATCTCTTCATCGGCTTGCTCCTGACCCTGGCGATGACAGTGGTATGGTTCAATATCGACCGGCTAGGACAGCCTGAAGAATTACTCCCGTTGATCCGGCCTTATTTTCTTCTCCAGCTGGCTTCCCTGGTATTCGTCATGTTATTCAATTCTTTCAAGCAATTCGCCGACGGTATTACGGATACCAAAACGCCCATGTACATCATGATCTCCGCCAATCTGGTGAATATTGCCGGAAATTATATACTGATCTACGGAAAATTCGGACTACCGGCCTTGGGTGTCGTAGGAGCAGGCATTTCCACCTTAACGGCCCGTATCCTCATGTTTGCAGCTTTCGCCGTCTTATTTTACCGCAGCCTCCGTTACCGCCGCTATCTGGTCGGTTACAAACGGGGTAAATACAATTTCACCGATATCCTCTCACTCAATAAAATGGGCTGGATGGTCGGTTTACAGATGGGCCTGGAAACTGCCCTGTTCAGTATTACGGGAATTATGATCGGTTGGCTGGGAAGCATTGCCCTGGCCGCCCATCAGGTGATGGTGGCTATCTCAACTTTAGGTTTTATGATCTATTACGGAGTCGGAGCAGCGGTATCTGTACGGGTGAGTAATTATTTCGGCCGTCAGGACCTGCTCCATGTGCGCCGCACGACGATGGCAGGCTTCCATCTCATTCTTTGTCTCGCTGTCTGTGCCTGTACTGTGTTCTTATTTTCCCGGGAACTGATCGGATATCTATTCACCACCTCCGAAGAAGTCATCCGGGTCGTATCCACCCTGGTCTATATCCTGCTGGCCTACCAATTCGGGGATGCCCTTCAGATTACCTATGCCAATTCCCTCCGCGGTATCGGCGATGTGATCTCCATGGCTGTCATCTCCTTTATCGGTTACTTCCTGATCGCCATGCCCGTATGCTACATCTGCGGCTTTGTACTCGAGTGGGGCATCACAGGAATCTGGATCGGCTATCCGATAGGGCTTACCCTGACCGGAGTCATGCTTTGCGGGAGGTACTACTGGAAACTAAAAACTAAAACTCAGAGCAAAGAATTTTATTGATTTCCCGGTATCCTTTTTCCTTATCGGCAAAATGCACGGTATGGAAACCCAGTTGACGAGCCGCATCGACATTTTCCTTCAGGTCGTCGATAAAGAGCGTATCTTCGGGGTATGCCTGAAAACGGTCGATCAGGATCCGGTAAATCTCTTTTTCGGGTTTAATCAGTTTTTCGTGAGCCGAGATGATCTGGCCCTCGAAATACCGAAAGACCTCCCGTTCTTTCAGGTAGTCATAAAATTCCAGGGACATATTGGAAAGGCAGAATAAACGGTAACCTTTACCGGCCAACTCTTTAATCAGACATTGTGTTTGGGGAATATCCCGCAACGAATGTTTGATAAATTCGACAAAATCCCAACATTCGGCATAAGGACGTCCCGAAAAAACACTCATTTCCCGAACGATATTCACCTGATCGATCGTCCCCCGGTCGTAATCGGGCCAAAATTTCCGGAAAAACCCCCTTTCAAACAGACTCACCGGCATTGCACGATCACCGGTATATTCTTCCATCAAACGTTCGGGACTCCAATCGACCACAACTCCACCCAAATCAAAAACCACATTTTTCATATACTTGTCATTTTTCAATCATACCTATTTTCGATATCTAAAGTTACAAAACTTATACCAACTTATCCGCTCACTGAAAAATCTATCCGGCAAGTGGATTAAAAATCTACAATTACCCCGACAGAGGGTAAAACCGTTCCGCCCAATTCATTTTTTATGCTGCGCATCTGATAATAACCTTCCCGGTCAGGATCTTTGCGATAGCTTCCGTCGGGATTTTCGACAGGCACCAGCTCATCGGGACCTAAAGCTTTATAGTTATAGATATTCTGAATGTCCGCATAAAATATCAACGACCACTTTCGAAAGAAAAAACTCTTATCCACCCTGACATCCAGTTGATGGAAAGCCGGTAATCGCTGTGTATTGAAGCGCGAATAATCATAATAAGGCTGATGTTTGGCCTCCCAGGCTTCTATCCGTGCCGAAGTCTCCCGATCATAAGGCGTATAAGGCCCACCCGCCACATATCTCCATTTAAACCCCAAATCCCAACTTTTACCTATCCTACGGGTTGCTGTCAGAGAGAATATATGGCGGTTATCCCAACTACTGGGTATATAACGACGGGTATTCTGCAAATTTTCATCCAACTGTTTAAATTCGGAATAATACCAGGTATAAGCCAACGAAGCAACGACACCATAAAATTCCTGGGTTCTGAGCATCAATTCCAGCCCATAAGCTCTCCCTTCTCCGACGGGTCGAACCGCTTCGTCACCCACCGCCACATAGTCGGTACCTTTATTGGCCAAAGCAACCGAATCGGTCAGGGATACGGGATAATGATCGTAAGTCTTGTAAAAACCTTCCAGTGTAATCCGGGTAGTCGTTCCCGGACGATACTCAACTCCCAGTACATAATGATCGGCTCCGATATATCCGGTCTTATTCCGTTTATTCACCAGAACTCCCCCGGCGTCTGCAAAACCCAGCGTCGTATAGGCAGGCAACTGATAATACCGGCCGATATTGCCATTTAGCGACCAGCGTTCGTCGAATGCGTAAGAAAATGAGAAACGGGGCGATATTTGCCGGTAAAGAGCAGCTGTTTTACCGGTATAATTACATCCGTCCGCCCGGAGTCCCAGGGATAAAGCCAGCCGTTCGGAGAAAAAAGACCGGGACACCTGGCCGAAGACCGCCCATTTCCACATATTCAAAGCCCGGGAATAATACTGATCGATAGCTTCTCCCGCAGTGAACAGCCGCCGGGCCGTAGTATTGTCATAGTGGGCATATTCGATACCTGCCCCAACCTGAAGTTTAAACCCATTCGCTGCATAACGATGATGCTCGAAACGGAATTTATTTTCCGATTCTCCAGAGCGATAGTCGATTGTTTTGGGATTATGACGGTCATTGCCGGTGTATTTCTCGACCTTATTGTACAATCCACTCCGGCTTAGGACGAAAAAGTGATACCAGTTATTGCCGTAATGCTTAAAGGTCGTTCCCAAAGTATAACTCCATTGCCGGCTTTCCGGCAACCAATCGAGCAAATATTTCTGATGATCGTCGGGATTCTTCAGGTCGGTATTCAGACGGTTGATATCGTATCCGCCAATACCGAGCAAAGTCCATTCATTCCGGGCATTCAAACGGGTGACCGTCTTGAATTGCATATCATTATACACCGGAAGAAAAGGCAAACCGATGATACCGAACAACATCTTCAGATAACTTCGCCGGGCCGAAACAATAAAAGTAGTCTTTGGAGCCAACGGACCGTCCAAAGACAGGCCGTAATCGGTAGCACCGAAAGTAACCCGCGTCTTCACCCGGTCGGGATTTCCCTCGATCTGTCGAAATTCGAGCATAGAACTCATCATATTACCATAAGAAGCCGGGAAGGCACCGGAAAAGAAATTTACCTCTTTGACAAAATCGATATTCACAATACTGACTACCCCACCGGAAGCCCCCTGAGTAGCGAAATGATTTAAGATGGGCAATTCAACTCCGTCCAGATAAAACCGGTTTTCAGCAGGCCCACCACCCCGGACTACAAAATCATTCCGGAATGCAGGCGAAGACAATACCCCCGGCATGGATTGTACTACTTTGGAAATATCCCGGTTGCCTCCGGGATTTTTTTCAATCTCCGCAATTCCTATCCGCTGAATGGAAACCGGAGTTTCTACTGTTTTACGGTAAGGACTGGCTTTGACTACGACTTGTTCCAAAGTAGTCGATGCAGGTTCCAAACCGATATTTTCCGTTCTCTCTCCGGCAGTACCCAACAGAAACCCTACTGTCACCAAAGTCTGATAACCGATACTACTCACCTCCAAGCGGACAAGTCCCGGAGGAACATTTTCCAACCGGAATCTTCCCTCCTCATCCGTCGCTCCCCCCAGAGTCGTCCCATAAACTACGACATTTGCAAATGGGATCGCCTCATTGCTCGCCAAATCGAAGACTCGTCCTTTAACGACACCTTTATTTTGTGCCTGGACAGCTGGTCCGATACCCAGACAAAATAAAAATAATACGATCCAATATCTCATCTCTAAAATATCTTACTATTTATAAACTCTTCTCCCGACGGGTCGGCAAATGTACACAAACGAATCGTCATCTGACAAAAAATCCCCCATCGATTACCGGTCAATGAGGAATTTTTCAAGAAAATATGAGTATTGAACATTAAGAATATATCCTTTATACGAGCAACTTAGCAAAAAGATTCAAAAAAAATTCTACTTTTCTTTGGAGGTTATATGAAAATATCTACCTTTGCACCCGAGTTCTTTGCCCAGGTGGCGGAATTGGTAGACGCGCTGGACTCAAAATCCAGTGTCCTCAACAGACGTGCGGGTTCGATTCCCGCCCTGGGTACAAATTGAAAATCAAGGAGTTAGATATAATCTGACTCCTTTTTTTGTTCCTTACATCCGAAGTAAAAAGTAACAAAAAACACACTTTTGTGCTAAAAAAGGGGTTATTCCAGTAGAAATCTAGTAGAAATTTTTCAGTGTTTTTGAAACAATTCATAAAAAATGACGTTCAAAATTGAGTTTTAGAGCTATTTTTAGCTCATTTTATAGTTAAAAAAATATAAAAATCATGGAATTAAGTGTCGTGCTAAGGGATGTTTCAGGAAAGACAGGAAAAGGAAACATTAAAATTAAGATTAAGAAAAAAGGGAAAAATCCTACTTTTATTCCGACTAACTACTATATTGAGCCCAGTTTTTTTGATCAGGGGAATGGAATTATAAAGAAAGAATTTCCAGAGGCAGCGAAATGGAACTCAGATTTATTTGCTCAAAAAGGCAGATATCAGGATTATTATAAAGAATTGGGAGAATCCGTTAAGGATATGTCAGTCATGACCTTAAAACAAATTTTCATGTCTTATGACAGAATAAGATTGAATTTAGGGAAACCAGTCGAACAATCAACAGATTTTATAAGAACCATTGATAAAATTATATTTGACCTTGAATCCGAAGAGGTTACTGAAGAAATGAAAAGAAAGGCTTACGCAGATACATTCAGATGGACCAAAAATTTATTAATAAAGTTCTTTAAAACTGATAAAATTTACTTTCAGAACATAGATAGCTATACTCTTATAGAATTAAAAAAATTCTTTCTTAAAGGAACAAATAAGAAAGAAGTGTCGTTTACAAAATATCTCCGTTGTATCCGAAGAGTTTTTAAGGTGGCAATTGGACAAAAGGTAATAAGCCGGGATCTTTACCCATTTGATGCCATTTCAATTCCATCGGATTATAAAGCAAAGATAAGAAAACTTGACATAGAAGTCTTACGAAAATTCTATCAACGCCCTGGGATTGGACGTGATTTCTTCTTTTTATCCTTCTTTCTATGTGGAATGAATATGAAGGATATTTTCTATTTACCTTACTTTGAAAATTATATAGATATTAGTCGTCTAAAAACAGCACGTACAGCAAGAGAGGTACGTCTAAAGTTAAAATTGCAACCTGAAATATTAGAAATAATTAAAAAGTATGCTGATCCAAATAAAATAAGAATGATTAAAACTAAATACAAAAACCACAAACAGCTAACACACTTTATCGATGACAGGATAAAATCGGACATAGAAGAAATGAATAGGAATATTAAAAATGAAAAAGATAAAATCCCTCATTTTAGTTTTACCTATGCCAGACATTCATGGGCAACAATTGCAGGACAATTAAGAATACCGGATTCCACAATAGACAAAGGATTAATGCATTCAGTTACTGGATTAATGATTGAGAAATACCGTGAATATGACTACACACAAGTAGACGAAGCAAATAGAAAAGTAATAGACTATGTATTGTATGAAAAGACCGGGGAATAGTCCCGGTCCTTTTTTAACTATCTATAGAATTATATTCCATCCTTTTGTTCTATCACATCGACAAAACCGAACCCCATCGCATTCCCTTGCCCAAATCCGCATTTATAACCTATTTCGATCAGGTCCGGATCACCTTCGACTTTAAATGTATAGAGAAATCCTTTAATTTTAGTCTCTGAATCCTTCCCTTCTTTTATAGTAATCAGTTTTTGTCTAATTCCAGACACAATCGTTACAGAGGTCTGAATAAAATCGTGGCGGTCAGACTTATAAAATACGTTATATTTAGAAGCTAAATTTTTGTGTATTGCAGCAGAGTAAATATCTTTATGTTCTATCGGATTTAAATGCAGACTATCCGACTGAACGTAAATAGGAGATTTGGCCTTTAGTATTACGCCTGATTTAATATCGTCTTCTCTTAATACCTGTATTTCTTTTACTTTAAGATATTTACCAACATAAAATCCGGGGTTTTCAGATAATCCCCCGATAAAATCACATCCAATTTTATCTATATATGTAGAGAAAATAAATGAAATATAATCCGACAAAATATACATTCTCCTTCCTTCCAGCCTGAACTTCGGAATATACAGATTAGAAAATGTAAAAAATTTATAACGCCGATTGTCTGTTTCAGAAAATGATAACCCGGAATTATGCCAAAATTCTGCCGATCCCGAATTCGATTTATCCATAACGCGATAAATCCAGGCTGCTAAGCTGTATTGATAATTAATATCAATAAAATCTCCGGGATCAGCATTTAGGATTACTTTTATTCTCATTCCCGGATTTTTTTCATGACTTCATCAGCTATTTCGCAGGTAGAAATAGCGTATTTAGACATAAAATCAAACTCAGGCTTATCTTCTTCCCATGCCTCTTTAAATTCATCCGGCCGCTTTATTACTATTCCGGATATTAACCTTGTCCTTTTCAGGATTTCAAGGCAAACATCCGCAGCCTGATAAAACTCTTTCTGTTCAGGTGTTAATTCTTTCTGTTCTTCGGTTAGGGATATACATGAAACATAATCCCCTAACAGGTCGACAATTTTTTCTTCAGTTCCCATTGTTTTAAATTTTAAAAAAACAGAAGAACATTACTGTTGGTTCGATTTAAGACAATTAAAGGCAATCAGCCCTATATATATTTCAATTCCATTACAGTAATGTTCTTTTAAAAATCCCTTCTGCTGGTACAATTCAAGGCATAATAAAACAGCCACATACATATTTCAATTCCAATGCAGAAGGGATTACAAATATACATTATTATTTGGAATTGTAAGTAGTGTTGAAATAAAAATGTCCACTGTTACGGTTCAATTAAAATTTTTAAAAGGGACACTTTACCTCTTAAAAAACAAATTTCAATTCCGGTTACAGTGGACACCACAAATATATTAAATTATGGAAGAAAATACACTAGTGAAGGTGAAATAAATTATTTTTTATTCAACACCTGTCAATTCGGCAATATCGTATTTTTAGGTGCTGAAAATATTTTGTAGAAAACCTAAAAAAGTTCCCAAATTACTTGCACAGTAGTAACGTTTTTGTTACTTTTGTATTGTCTAAAAGTTCTTTGAGATATGAAAACATCTGAATTAAAGAGGATGCTCAGTGCAAAAGGATGTTACTTTCTCAGTCATGGCGGACGGCACGACCATTGGTTTAGTCCAATTACAAAACTAACCTTTACAGTTCCCCGGCATGATTCACAGGAAGTTCCCAAAGGCACTCTAAAGAACATCATGAAGAAAGCGGGGATTTAATTCCCCGCAACTTCTTCGGATTCTCACGTATCAATGAGAACTTTTAGTTTTTCAGACTAAAACGTAAGAATATGAAAATATTGGCTATTGTAGAAAAAGGAGATGACGGATTATATTCCATATATACCGAAGCAGAAATCGCCGGTCATAGTTTCGGTGGTTTCGGGGAAAGTGTTGAAATTGCCAAAAAAGACTTTATGGAAAGCATTCAGGAAGTCAAAGAAATGATTACTACCGAAAGAGGATCCGCACCGGAAGAATTTACGGATCTTAAAGTAGAATTCAAGTATGACTTGGAAGCGTTCTTTAATTACTTCGACTGGATTAACGCCAGTAAATTTGCAGCTTATACTGGAATAAATGAATCAAAAATGCGGCAATATAAAACCGGAGTTGCTTTTGCCGGTGAAAAAACAACTAATAAAATTTTAAAGGCAATTAAAAAACTGGGTGCGGAATTAAGTGCTGCATCCTTATAATTCAGATAACTTTTAGACAAGAATAAAGCCTTGCAATCGCAAGGCTTTATTTTATTATTTATTACATGGACAGTCCGGATCATGAATCACCCCCATTTTGTAATAATTGGGGGAAAATACGATGTAATAATGCCCATCAAAATACTCTCGAGTGATGTTTTTTGAGCTTGTGGTTTGTTTACTGCATTCTTTTGTTTCAATATCTTGGTTAACAATATTACTCTCCCTGACTTGGGTATTTTGGTTACTTTCCATGTATATACGATACCCAATAAATGAGTATATTATTACAACAATTACTAAGAAAATTTTTAACTCTGTATTCATAACTTTATTTTTTTAGGTTAATATATTTTCAGGCATCTAAACCCTAAGCAGGCAAATTCCTTTATTTTAGAGTTCAACAGTAGTCAGGAATGGATCACCTGGATACTGAGTCTTTAAGAACACAAAACCATCCGACTCTACTTCACTCTTCCCAAATTTGTAATCAGGGAAAGTTACATTTTTGTACGCTGTAAGAACTTGCTCAGCAAGTTCTTGCTCTACCTTTTCGTAGTTAACGCTATAACCATTAGCGTCATCGTCTAAAATTACAGACCTCCAGTTATTTCCATCCCAGTAATTGTAGGCTAAGGCTTCTGTGTAAACCTCGTTTTCATCACGCCAGTTTTCGACAAACTCCTTGATGGAGTTGTCATCGCTCTCAACAAAATCTTCCCAAGATTTATTTTCTACCTCAAAACCGGCCGTCTGCAGGTCATTTAAAAATCTTTCCCGTAATTCAGTGCAATAACTATTCTCTAAGCAATAATCCTCGGCATTTTCTTTGCCGATCTTTTGTCCAAACTTGTCATAGCACTCCGATAGGCGAGTCGTTTCAAACTTATTTTCTTCGATAATATACATTATATTATCTTCTTCATTTCTTTTCAGTACGATTAAATCCATAGTTTATTTGTTTGTGTTTTTAAATTCATTATAAACCTGATTCAGATCAAACTGTCTTAAACAGCTTGCATCCTGTCCCTCATATTCACCGTAAACTCCAAATACAACCCCTTTGTAGAGCATAAAAGTAACATTAAAGTTATTTTCTCCATTACTTTCGAAATTTTCCACTTCGGTAGATTCTGCCATTTTTAATACGTCTCCATCCTTATCCTGTACAAACGGGCGTTTTTCAATACCCAAATCCTGATACATGTTTTCAGGAAACATAGTGTAGTTTTCCAAAATTTCAGCAACCTTATTACTAATTTCTATTTTTTCGTTGTTTACGAAAACTGCCTTACCTGTTTTGTAGTTATAAATTTTCATAGCCTTATTTTTTAAAATCATGTATTATTATTTCGATACAAATATAACACATATATTAATATTACACAAGAAAAAACAAAAATATTTTTCACTTATGTATTGAAAAATATAAAATTCTTTCCGGATATACATTATTTATCTATCTTTGTCGATAATATTAAATATAACATATATGCTAAGAGTAAAAGAGATTGCAAAGGAGAAAGGAATAACCATGCAGGTGTTAGCCAAACGGATGGGAATAACACAGCCTGGTTTATCTATGCTGCTGAACCGGAATCTTACATTACAAAAGTTATACGAAATAGCTAAGGCTTTAGATGTACCGGTTCCTGAGTTATTTAAAGAAGAAAGTAGTAGTATCCGTATTACCTGTCC
>ENA-UEPH01000069-UEPH01000069.1-human-gut-metagenome-genome-assembly--contig:-NODE-69-length-113317-cov-9.372342_pt1 | contig 113317 bp, 88 predicted proteins | sample MGYA00242891_ERZ507898 | MGnify/ENA primary metagenome ERZ507898 (study PRJEB26167, sample SAMN06115411) | human gut metagenome | host: Homo sapiens | place: China:Guizhou | collected 2014-10-15...
GACCGGGAGACTCCCGACCACGATTTGCAAAAGGCTACGCATGAAGAGTTAGACCGTATTGTGGCTTTATTGGAAAAAGAGGGTATCCCGGCAACAGCTTCTTATTAAGAAAATAATTATATTGTACGACATCTGGATGTTGGTATATTGACCCTCGGATGTCGTACAATATATTTTAGTATAAATGAGTATTCTCTAATATAGGCCGTGCAATTATTAATGATGTTAATTGAAGCAAAAAAGGATATTTGGCACCAATATCGACTTTATAAAATACGCAATTTATTCTTCCCGCTTGTCAGTTTATAATAGAAACCGATGCAGAAATTATATAAAGGGTAATTTTGGTTATAAATTATATTACCAGAATCATCTTTCGGTTCATAATCTGGCCGTAGACGGGATTCAAATTTTTCACGCGGATAGATGTAAGCGCCATCGGCATTTTTACCATCCAGGTCGATATATTTGTAGAATCCTTTAGAAGAATCACTGTCACGTAGATTACCGTGTCCTTGCAAATGGTTTAGTCCCTGAGGTTGGTTCTCGATGCATGAACCGGAACCGGCGTACATGATGAGTACATCACCTTCCAGCGGTTTATCACAGGTTAATACCACTTTATCTTTTCCATTCAATTCTACTTTTGTAATGTTTATCCGATTGCCGGAGCGTGCTTTGTCCTGGTATACTTCAAAACCGTAATCGCGGATTTTGGGCAGGGTATTCACATCAAGAGCCAATGGCGGTACAGGTACATGAAATCGGATCTGAATCTGTCCCGTTGCACGGTCTAGCAGAATTTCTTTAGGTTGTAAGGGTTTGAAGTTCTTTCCTTTTATTTGTGTTTGATAGTAAACTTTTCCTAGCATTTCGCCGAACCAACGGTAGCCATTGGCATCAAGATGTCCTCCTCTGTCTGTCATCGGATAGATAGGGCCTGCGCAGATGATATCCTTATATTCGTTAGAAGCTTCGAGTTGGGCCATCGAAATGGCAAGTGTATCGCGCATATATTGTGCTCCTGTCTGGTAAGTGATCCATACCGGTTTTTGCTTTTGGCCATATTTCTCTACGACTTCGTTCTGCATATTGTTTTTCAGATTGATCATCAGCTTCTTATACTCCTGTCTGTCAAGTGTGTTGGGTTCATTCTTTTTTAGTCCTTTCTCCGGATTGGCAGTGCCGTAGTTGAACTCTCCCTGCATCCAGAAAATGACCGGACACTGTACGAAGTCTCCCTGTATTTCGGTAATCTGAGAGGCTAAAGAGACGGCTGTCTCAAAATCCTTGTAATGTGTACGTGTTTCCGATTCCTTTGACAGTTCTTCCACGCTGGCGCCACTGAATCCTACTGAAGTAGCGATGATTTTATCCATTTTCGGTTTTTTGAGCCGAACATAATTCACTGCTCCTACAAGCGGTGATTCTGCAAATGTTCCCGCTGATCTGCTCATCACATCCTTACCTTGGCGGAAAGGGATTGCAATATTGCCCACTAATGGATTAAGTTGCTTACGGTGCAAATTTCCGTAGTTAATCCACACTTGGTTGCTGATCATATAGTTTCCAGGTACATTTTCGGTAGACAGTGTCGGATAAGACTGATGGCCTGTGGAGAGACTCTGCCCATCCATGATGAAGTGCATATACATCTCCGGTTTCTTCTTGTTTCCATCTTTTTCTAAAGAGTGATTGTCTGCCATGGCTTCGCTTGTGCAGAAGCCGAGCAGAACGAGGCAAATTCCGGAGAACAGTTTAAATTTTTTCATTGTTTCTTTTTTTGTTAGAAGTTGATAAATTGTTTAATGCGAAAATAGAAGTGGATACTTAAAAAAGTAATCTTCCTGCTATTAATAAGTAATTAAAATACGGTTAATAAGTTTTATCTCGACATTCTGAACCGAAAATATCCGGAATGCAATTTATTAATTGTTTATTAATTGTTTGTTAATGTCCTATTTCGATAAAAATTAAGTCGGGAATCTTATTTTTGAGCAATCAATATATCGGAAAGCAAATATAATTGTATAACATAAAACTAATATCATGAGAAAAGTGAACTATATTTTAATAATTGCGATTTGTGTGATTCTTAATTTTTTGTCCGTGGTAAATGCCAAAACAACAGACCGTAATTTTCCACCCCCTTTGAGAGCTACTTATGATACTCCTGCTAAAATATGGGAAAGTGAGGCGCTTCCCATTGGCAATGGATACATGGGTGCCATGATTTTCGGTGGTGTTTATGTTGATGTTATTCAAACGAATGAGCATACATTGTGGTCAGGAGGACCGAGTGAAAATCCTGGTTATAACGGAGGGCACTTGAGGACTCCTGAAATAAACAAGGATAATCTTCAGAAAGCAAGAAACTTGTTGCAACAGAAGATGATAGATTTTATGGCCGACAAAGCCGCACATTTTGATGCCAACGGTAAACTCATTACGTATGATTATGAAGGTGACGGCGAAGGAACGGATTTACGCAGATATATAGATAATATTGCCGGTACGAAAGAACATTTCGGTTCATATCAGACCTTGAGTAATATTGTCATTACTTCGAACAATACCAAGTGTCCGGATTGTGCTTACTCTGATTATAATCGTACACTCGATATAGATAATTCTATCCATACAGTCAGTTATAAGGAGAGTGGCATAACTTATAAGCGTGAATATTTCATGAGTTATCCGGACAACGTAATGGTAATCCGGTTGACATCAGATAGTAAAGACGGTATTTCACGTACTATTGCACTTGAATCACTGCACAAGACTAAAAACATCATATCAGAAGGAAACACCATTACAATGACAGGCTATCCGACTCCGGTGGGTGGAGATAAGCGTGTGGGCGATCATTGGAAAAATGGATTGAGATATGCACAGCAAGTAATGGTCAGAAATGATGGAGGTAAGATTTCAGCAGTAGACGGTATGATTAAAGTAGCGGGAGCGAAAGAAATTGTTATCCTTATGTCGGCAGCCACTAACTATGTTCAATGTATGGATGATAGTTACAACTTCTTTTCTAAGGAAGATCCTTTGGATAAGGTGAAAGCTATTCTGAAGAAGGCGTCTGCAAAAAGCTATAAGAAACTGTTGATTGCCCATCAAAAAGACTATCGCAGTTTGTACGACCGTATGAAAATTAATCTGGGTAATGTGAAGGAAGCGCCTGTCATGACTACCGATAAGTTACTGAAAGGGATGGACGAACGTACTAATTCGCAAGCTGATAACCTCTATCTGGAAATGTTGTACTATCAGTTCGGGCGTTACCTGCTCATCTCCAGTTCGCGTGAAGGTTCATTGCCTGCCAACCTGCAAGGGGTTTGGGCTGACAGACTCCAAAATGCATGGAATTCAGATTATCATACTAACATCAATGTACAGATGAACTATTGGCCGGCACAGCCGACCAACTTGAGTCCGTGTCATTTGCCGATGGTGGAATATGTGAAAAGTCTTGTTCCTCGTGGCAGATATACTGCTCAGCATTATTATTGCCGTCCGGATGGAAAACCTGTACGGGGTTGGGTGACGCATCACGAGAATAATATCTGGGGCAATACTGCTCCCGCCAAAAAGGATACACCTCATCATTTTCCGGCAGGTGCTATTTGGATGTGTCAGGATATTTGGGAATATTATCAGTTCAATCAAGACAGGAAATTCCTGGAAGAATACTATGACACTATGTTGCAGGCTGCTCTCTTTTGGGTAGATAACTTATGGACAGACAAACGTGACGGAATGCTGGTTGCTAACCCTTCTCACTCTCCCGAACACGGTGAATATTCGTTGGGATGTTCTACCTCGCAGGCGATGATTTGGGAGATATTCAATATCATGATTAAAGCGAGCAAGGAGCTGGGCAGGGAAAATGATCCGGAGATTAAGGAAATCAGCGCATCACTAGCCAAGCTTTCCGGTCCGAAAATTGGATTGGGCGGGCAGTTCATGGAGTGGAAAGATGAAGTGACGAAAGATATCAATGGAGACGGTGGACATCGGCATACCAATCATTTATTCTGGCTGCATCCGGGATCTGCCATCGTTGCGGGCAGAAGTGAATGGGATAATAAATATGCGGAAGCCATGAAAGTGACATTGAATACGCGTGGAGATGCGGGTACCGGATGGAGCAAGGCATGGAAACTGAACTTCTGGGCACGTTTACATGACGGTAACCGTTCGCATAAGCTATTGGAAAGCGCCTTGAAACTAACAAAACCCGGTGCTAATTTTGGGGGAGTATATACTAACTTGTTCGATGCACATCCGCCTTTCCAGATTGACGGTAACTTCGGGGTGACGGCAGGTGTGGCGGAAATGCTGATGCAGAGTCACGGAGGTTACATAGAACTGCTCCCGTCATTGCCTGACGTATGGAAAGAAGGTTCTTTCAAAGGTATGAAAGCCAGAGGTAATTTTCAAGTGGATGCAGAATGGAGCAATGGAAAAATAACGTCTGTTATTATTACCTCTTATTCGGGTAAGGAATGTATTGTCAAGTGCCCGGATGCAAAGAATTTAAAAGTTTCCGGTACTTCTGCGAAGGTCATAGCAGATGATATGATCTCATTCCCTACTTCCTCAGGAAAGGCATATAGGATAATAGAATAGAAATGGAACCTCTTTGGTTGTTTGGTCTCTTATATTAACTTATGTTGTTTATAGCTTATTCTTGCTTATTCATATGGTAGCATTCATAATTTCTTCTGCATAGATTAATAACTTCTCCCCATCAGTTAATCAATTCTTCTATATGTATTCGTTGAATGCACTTGAGCAGCTTCCTTGTTGCACTTATGTAACAAGGAGGCTGCTCAAGTCTGTTCGGGAGAATGCACAAGTGCAAACAAAGATATAAATATGGGGAGCAATATGCCAGTAAATAACATATTGCAAAAAATGCAGTTTTCTCATGGAAAAAAGCAAAAACAACCTATTGTTTTCTGTAAACTTTTCTTAAAATAAGGGCCTTTTTAGGGTTAAGTAATTGATTATTAGTTCTGTGACATTTTTGTTTTTCCCCCTATAATACTTAAAATAAGAACAAAAATGTGGCGGATGGTTTATCCTCCTTGTTTCACATAACTTTTCTGTTCTTTATTTCACATCATCCCATGTATCTGTTCTGAATGGGAAAGCATTCAATCCGAAAGTATTCCGTAAGGTAATATTGCCTACATAATTGCGGAAAGCATATCGTACGGCTACCGGTTGAGGGACCTGTTCGCTTTGTACTTCTACCTTGTTGCTACGTCCTACAACCTTAGCTTTTGCCGGATAGAATTTTTTGTCAGCTTCTGCTATTTCGAATCCTTCCAGTTGTTCGAACGTGGGGAATAGTCCGGCACGAGCGTTGTCGAATGCTACTATTGCTTTGCCGTCAGTATATTCCACATTAGTCATCATAGGTCCGGTGGATGGCAGTTTGCGTACTCCGTAAGTTTGAGTTAATGCAAGAGTAGCAAGGCGGAGACCTACCGGTTCTTTAGGGGAAGGATGGATACAGAACTCATTGCCGATATGTTGTTTCCAGTGAAGATACTTTCCATTTTTTTCCTTCGAAATCTGTCCGCTTTTAAATGTCTTTAATTCTTGGTACGGTGATAAAGCGGATACGATCACGATAGTTACCATGTTATTATTTATTAGATAAGATTATTACTCTACAATTTCTTTCGCTCTGTCCAATGCTACATTGATATTCGGACAGATATTTTCCTCTCCCAATAGTTCATAGAATCCGGATTTCTCCAATACTTTATGAACTTTCTCGTTGACTCCGGAAAGGATAACGGTAATCTTCTCCTTCTGCGACATTTCACAAAGAGTGGTCAGGTTATGGATACCCGTAGAGTCGATAAACGGAACTTTACGCATACGGATGATACGTACTTTCGGACGGTCACCCAATTGCGCCATTGTCTCTTCGAACTTTGTGGCGATGCCAAAGAAGTAAGGACCGTTGATTTCATATACTTCCACTCCTTTGGGGATTATCAGATTCTCTTCGTGTACGGCGATATCGAGTTCCGAGTTCGGATCAATCTCGTCCGTGATAACAGAAATCTCGGTAGTCTCCATAACACGTTTCATAAAGAGTATACAAGCGATGATAAGTCCGATTTCGATGGCAACTGTCAAGTCGAAGATAACAGTGAGGAAGAATGTGATCAGAAGTACCGTTACATCCGATTTTGGATTTCTCAGTAAAGCCTTGAATACGCGCCATCCGCTCATATTATAGGAAACGATGACCAATACTCCGGCAAGGCATGCCATCGGGATATATTGAGCAAGCGGCATTAGGAAGAGAAGAATCAGCAACAGGACGACTGCATGGATGATTCCGGCTATCGGTGTCTTACCCCCGTTGTTGATATTTGTCATAGTACGGGCAATGGCTCCGGTAGCGGGGATACCGCCAAACAAAGGAGCTACGATATTTGCTGCACCTTGTGCAATCAGTTCTGTGTTGGAATCGTGGCGGTCGCCTATCACACCATCGGCAACGGTGGCGGACAACAGTGATTCGATAGCTCCCAACACGGCAATCGTGATGGCAACCGGGAATAAGTTTTTAATGGCTTCCCAGTTCAATGTGGGTACAACGGCATCGGGTAGCTCGGAATTGATTGTAAAGCGGTCGCCAATGGTTGGGATGCAGTCAATTCCGCCGTACATCTTCATCAGGTAAACGGCAACTGTCACCACGACAATAGCAATCAGTGAGCCGGGAATTTTCTTGGAAAATTTGGGTGAGATGGCGATGATAATGATACTGATAATGCTTACGATGGTATTCCACCAGTTCACCGTGTCGAAATGGCGGAAATAAATCAACCATTTTCCAATAAAGTCACCCGGAACTTTCTCGTCTCCAAACGACAGGCCGAAGATATCGGCTATCTGTGTGGTGAAGATGGTCACAGCGATACCACTGGTGAAACCTACGATAATCGGGTAAGGAATGAACTTGATAACGGCTCCTAGCTTGAATACTCCTAATAATATAAGGAGAACGCCTGCCATGAGCGTTGCTACAATCAGCCCGGCCTCTCCATATTGTTGGATGATTCCGTAGATGATGACGATAAAAGCACCTGTCGGTCCGCCGATCTGGACTTTGCTTCCGCCCAGCAATGAGACGATAAATCCGGCAATAATAGCGGTAATGATACCCTTTTCGGGTGATACGCCTGAAGCAATACCAAAGGCAATGGCTAACGGCAACGCAACGATACCAACGATGATACCTGCCATCAAGTCTGCCATGAATGTTTCTTTTGAATAATTTTTTAGGCAAGAAACCAATTTAGGTTTGAATTCAAATAGTTTCATTTTCTATGAGTTGTTACGTGATCGTTTGTCTTTTGTAAAGTAGAGGTTGCAAAATTATATAAAATAATCGAAAGAAGTATGTTTCTCGACATACAATTTGGATTCTGATAGGTTTTATCAATGAAGACATAGATTTTATTAATGAGGAAAATAGGATGTTTTATAAACAAATAGCTTATATTTGTGTTGTGAATGATACGACAAGTTACGTGTGGTAATCAACCAATTTAAAATATAATAAGAATTATGGCTAAGAGTATTAAAGGAACTCAGACAGAGAAAAATCTGCTGACTTCATTCGCAGGAGAATCACAGGCAAGAATGCGTTACACCTATTTTGCAAGTGTGGCTAAAAAAGAAGGTTACGAACAAATTTCGGCTATTTTTACTGAAACGGCCGATCAGGAAAAGGAACATGCGAAACGTATGTTTAAGTTCCTGGAAGGTGGTATGGTAGAAATCACTGCCAGCTATCCGGCAGGTGTAATCGGTACTACACTCGAAAATCTTCGCGCTGCCGCTGCCGGTGAACACGAAGAATGGTCGTTGGATTATCCTCATTTCGCAGATGTGGCAGAACAGGAGGGTTTCCCGATGATTGCCGCTATGTATCGTAATATTTCTATTGCTGAGAAAGGTCACGAAGAAAGATATCTTGCTTTCGTGAACAATATCGAGAATATGACTGTATTCGCTAAAGAAGGTGAAGTAGTATGGCAATGCCGTAACTGCGGTTACATCACTGTAGGTAAAGAAGCTCCGGAAGTTTGCCCGGCTTGTTTGCACCCGCAGGCTTACTTCGAAGTAAAGAAGGAAAACTATTAAAAGAGGATTTCTGATTAGAAGATAGTTGGTTCCACGTCGGGAAGTTTTTCGTTTCCGGACGTGGAACTTTTTTTATTGTGTGGATCTAGTACTTTATTCTACTTTGCTAAAGTGAATACGAAGAGGAGCATCTTCCATAGAGTTCATAAATTCATAAATCATGGCTCCAAAATCTTCTCCTTGCGGTTCATAATCATCCAATGTGCATTCCAATACTTCTTTGCTATCCACTGTGATTAGTCGGAAACCGACAAGAGCCGGGCGAATGTCTTTGTGGGTAGTAGAGAATTTGACGTTTATGTCAGGTATTTCCAGTATGGATACTTTTACGTTTGCGCCACTATTCTCTTGGAACGATTTATCTCCTTCTTCTTTAAAAGTGATTTTACGGGGAGATGTCCCGAAATAATTCTTCAGGTCTCCGGATAGATCGGGAGTGAATGTATATTCTAAGTAAGAGTCACCTTCAAATGTTATTCGGTCTGAAGGTGTCCCTTTGGGTGCTTTGCTGATATCTTCTCCATACATCTCGAACAAATCAAGATTTGTTATTTTATCAAATGCCCAAGTTCCGGTAAATATATCCGGTCCGCTTATAGTGACAGTAAGTGTGCCGTTGCTGCCTATGGCATACCCGTCTTTATTGGCCAGACGGAGGATAAGTTTATCTTTCCCTTCTTCTTTCTTCAGGTACTTGATAGAGAAACTCCCTTTATTTTTGTTGATAGGAACAACAACTTGGGCTCCATTTACGAATTCATAATGTACCCCTTCTATTGCGGTAGAACTTTCATCTACTTCAATATCGAAGGTTGTCGCTACTTTTACCTTATATACTCCTCCTTTCATATTAGTCAGTTTGATAGAGAAGTCAGCGCTGAATCCAACTTTTCCTGTACTGTTCTCAAAGGACATTATGATTCCATTATTATTTAATAAGTTTACAGAAGCATAATTCATCAATCCCAACGAGAAACCTTCCGGAGCTTTTTGTAAATTAACATATAATTCTTTATTTTCATCACCGATATTTTCTTCAATACGGGTTAATGTAAAAGTAGTTTCTGTCTCACCTGCTTTTAATAAGATGGATGGTTCTGATACGGTGAAATCTACGCCTTCCACAGCTGTTCCACCAAATAGAACGGGAATAAAGACATCCGTTAGAGGAGCTTGGTCAGCTTTTATTTTCAATTCTATACTTCCTTTTGCCAATGTATAGAATGGCTGGTCGATATAGATTTGAGGCAGGCGCTGGTTATCATCAGATGAACAGGAAGCAAGAATAAATGTCATGCTCATCAATATACATAGATAATGCCCTAATTTCTTCATAACATTTCTTGGATTTTATGTGGTTATTGCTGTTGATTTATACTGCTTTCATATTCTGCTTTTATCGCATTATATTCCGCTACTTCTTCAGTAGTCAACACAGTAGGATTGGGTAATTTATAAGTTTTATTTATGAAATTAGTATCTGATTGCGGTGGCAATTCATCTATATCTTCGCAAGCTGCGTAAATTGCTCCGGATAATGCGAGGGAGATCATAAATATCCCGCTATATATTTTCTTTTTCATATTTAAATCCTCCATTTTATTTATTTTGTATCTCTTTATATCCAGGATTTTGTATCAATCCGTTCTCTAAATCCAAATCGTGCAAAGGAATTGGAAAGGTATACATATATTTCTCTGTCACATACTTCAGGCCATTGAGTGCTGTCCAATATTCCGGTGAGCCATTTCGTTTTTGTTCAAAGAAACGGTCTCCTTCCAGAAATAACTCTTTTCTGCGTTCTTGCAGAATGAATCCCATTAATGGGGTTAGAGCATTACCCTCTACATCCGTTTTTATGACTTCTTTATCTGAAAGAGTTGGTAGTTTGTCAACTGTCAGGTCGGTATAATTACTGATACGATGTGCTCGTAATTCGTTAATAGATTTCAAGGCTTTGTCTTCTTGCTTCATGTGATAATAACATTCCGCTTCTATCAGTTTGAATTCGGCTGCTCTCATACCACAAAAGAAAATCTTTTTTGCTTGCCGTTGGGTGTTTACCCAAAGTGCATAGCGGATATCGCTTGTTTTTTCTTCTTCAGAGAAAGTACTTAAAAAACGCAGACTAACGGGACGGTATTGAAGGGTAGTATTTACTCCGGAGAGATCGTCACTACCGGTGGCTGTGACAGCAAGATATGATTTTAAAAGCTGGTTGCCCGTCAATTCGTATGCATTAGTCATCATAGCTTTGTATGCTTCACCTTCCAATAAGGGATATTTGTTCAATAAGTCTTGGGCTATCGGAAGTGCTTTGCTCCATTGCCGTGTCCAGAAATACATACGAGCCTGATATCCTTTTATGACATCTTCCGTGAAACGGTAGATATTATCATTGATATGATAGCTGGCAGCCTTTTGCAAATCAGACTCTATCTGATTGATAGTGGCCTGCATGGTACTGCGGAGTGGCTTTTCTTCCATGTCAAATGTTGTTACAAGCGGTAGGCCAAGCTGAGTGTCGAATTCTCTAGTGCGGGGTACTTCGCAGAATATTCGTAATAATTGATAATATGCCACACCTCGTATAGCATATGCTGTACCTCGAATATTATTAGCTCCTTCCGTATCGCTTTCTTCCATTTCGTTCAATACAATATTACAGTCACGGATAAATTCATAAAGAGATTGGTAGTAATTGGGATATTGATTTTGACGAATAATATCGCCTACGTATGTTGCCAAAGAACGTGCGCCTGAGCTTGTCAGACAGGTTTCAAAATCGTCACCACATACTGCATCCCACGTCATCCATTGGTTGGCGTTTCCAACTAAATAACTGTCTGACCCGGCATCAATACTGTTAAGTCGTGTATGAATAAGTGCAGAAAATTCTTCTGCTGTTTTAGGAATAGTACGTCCATAAGGCTTTATATCTAAATAATTGTTACACGATATGCATAATAATGCAATTAGTCCGATACTTATTATATTCTTTTTTTTCATAATGTTTTGTTTTTAAAATCCGATAGAAACTCCCATAGAAAAAGTACGTGGAGTAGGATAAACTGCTCCTGGGGTTTCGGGGTCAATACCGGAATAATTGGTTATTATGAATAAATTGCTGACACTGAATGATAGTGCCAATGAACTGATATGTGCCCTTTTGAGCCATTCATTTTCAAAGTTATAACCCAATAGTAATGATCCGAGTTTGAAGTAAGATACTTTTTCCAACATAGAGGCACGAGTGATCTGGCTGCTGGTTATCATATAATTATCCAATCCCAAATATTCTCCATACGCATCAATGATACGTGGGTATCCATTGGTTATCGGGTTATCTTTTGTCCAACGATTCACACGGTCTTTTGTTACGTTCAGGAAGTTAGTATACAGGTCATTTTCTTGCGTAGGAATGCTTTCGACTGCTGCAGATGATTCATTTAGCATGGTGTAAGATACCGGACAAGTGATATTGTTCAGTATTTTTCCTCCTAAAGAATAAGAACCTCCTAAACTCAGGTTTATTTTCTTGTATGATAAAGAGATGGAATATCCTCCGTTGGTAGGTGCGTTACTGGTTCCCAAATAGAAAGCATAGTTTTTAGCTTCACCACGATCTGCTTCCGTAGACATTGTAACGTCCGGACGGGTAGCATAAGCATAAATTCCTAATTTCTCATCAATGCCTATTACTTTTCCACTGACAATAGAACTTAATGGGTAGCCTACGTAGTTAGAATTGAAAATGCTTCCATTAGGTGAGGAATATTTTAGCAACTTATTACGGTTGTAGGCAATATTGGCAGTTAATGAAAGATTCCAGTCTTTAGTTTTCAATACATTGGCACTTATTGTTACTTCCGCTCCTTGATTCAGTAATTCTGAGGTATTATAACTTTGATATGAGAATCCTGTGGTGTAAACAACCGGAACACTGGTTACGGCATCTCGTGTGCGTCTGTCATAAAGTTCACCTTGTAAGCGTAGACGGTCATTCAGAAAACCTATATCCATTGAGATTTTCATATCGCGTGTTTTTTCCCAGCGTAATTTGGCGTTCGGGGCATTCCGTAATGTTCCCATGCGGTAATAATCATTGTCGGCTTTGCGGAATGAGTTTTCATAATCCATTACCAATTGTGGATAAACAGACTTATTGATGTTTCCTGTATATCCGAATGCAGCTCGTAAAGATAAAGTGCTGATAATAGGTTTTAAAGGTTTCATGAACTCTTCCTGATCAACATTCCAAGATAGACCGACAGAGCCGGTAGGGTTGAATTGTTCATTGCTACCGAAATTATTCGAGCCATCGGTACGTCCTGTCAAACTGAGAATATAACGTTGCTTGAATACATAGTCTAATGAAAGGTAAAAAGAAGCGAAGGCGTCTTCTACAATACTTTGACCGGATAGCTGATCGACAATGGCTGCATACGAAATCAGGTTGTTATAGCCTATATCCATACTTTCCGGATATATGGGGATAGAAGAATTACCGGATATGGGATCATATCCATATCGTTTTTCGTAGATGCTTTTGGAATATTGTCCCCGTATCTCCGAGCCTAACAATGCGCTTATATAATGGTCGCGACCGAAGGTGTTGAAATAATGGAGCTGGCCGCGTAAATTGTAATTGGTGTTATAAGCATTGGTCTGAGTAATGGAACCGTATGTACGTTTAGATATACTACTTGCACTACCTTCAAATGGGCGGTCCTGCCAAGCGGCGTATGTGTTTTTGCCATTGATATTATCGGAGGCATTTGTCACATATCCGTAAGAAGCCAATCCTTCGAAACTTAAATTGTCTAAGATGTTAACGCTTAGATTAGCGATTAATGATGCGGACATATTTTTGGTTTCGTTGGATGTTTCATTGATTTCTCGGAAAATATTGTATCCACCATCCGGTAATAATTTGTCATAAGCACCATTGGCATGAGTTATACTGTAATATGTATTGTCTGCTGCATATGATCCGTCTTCGTTGTATATTCTTTCGTATGGATTGGCAAAATAGGCATACTTGAAAGGGTCAACATTCAGTGATGGTGAAGTGGATTCTTGTATAGCCATATCAGCAGAGATACCAAGTTTCACCCGTTTGTTGGGCTTCATATCAAGTTTGGCACTTACATTGTAGCGTTCATAATCGGTCTTTTTTACCAGTCCATTGTTTTTCGCATATCCTAAAGAAACGTAATAAGAGTTTTTTTCCGATCCTCCGGAGAGAGAAAGATAATGGCTGTTTGAAACTGAATTTTGAAATAATTCGTCAAACCAATCAGTTGTTTGTTCGCCAAGACGGGCTATTTCCGCATTTTGCTGTTCTAAGGTCATATTGGCGTATTTCCCGTATCCGGATCGAATCATGCCGACCGCGCCAATAACCGGATAGTGAGTACCATCGGCAAAACCTTTGGCAGAGAATTCATTCCACAGCTCTTGCTCCCAGGCCAGTTTCTCACTGGAGTTCATTAGATTAGCATTTCCCGGAGGTCTTGTGACGATGGAAACATTGGCTGAATAATTAATACTCATTTTCCCTTCTTTTCCTCGTTTGGTTGTTACCACGATAACGCCTCCTGCTGCACGCGAGCCATAAATGGCTGTTGCTGAAGCATCCTTCAATACTGTGATAGATTCAATGTCGTTTGGGTTAATTCCGGAGATACCATTTGCAAAGATATCATTGAAATCACCTGCACGGATTTGGCTGCTTGATATGCTTGGAATATCTTTCTGCAAAGGTACCCCGTCTACCACCCACAATGGTTCTGCATTACCTGTAATTGTGTTTGTGCCACGAATACGTATTTTGGCCGATTCTCCCGGGCGACCGGAAACAGCTTTCACGTCCATTCCGGCAACTTTTCCTTGCATCAACATATCCAAATTGGCTGTAGGGGCTCCTTTCAGGTCTTTGGCTGTCAGTGTTGTCAATGAACCGGTAGTACGGCGTTTGGTCGTACGTTGGTATCCGGTGACTACTACCTGATCCAGTTCGGAGGTTTCATCTTCTAATGTGATATAGCCGGACAGTGGCTTGGTTACCCGCATGAATAGCGGTTTCATACCCACGTACTTAAATTCAATCTGGGTGTTCCGATCTACCCACAGAGAAACTTCTCCTTGGTCGTTAGCCACTACTCCCTGTGCCTTACCGGTAACTTTTACTGTTGCACCGGGCAAGGGATTCTTGTCTACGTCTACAATGGCTACTTTCACTAGAATGGTCGCATCGCCTTGCGGCTTTTGAGCGAACAGGATTGTAGCCATGCAACAGAGACAGACAAACACGAATGCTTTGAATGTTTTCTGATACTTCATAAGCTTTTTGAGTTAGGGTTAATTATGATTGATGATATCAATATGTTGCTTTACCGGTTGAATGAGATTCTCCACAAAATAGTAGCGGATCAAATTCTGATAATAGGGACACATTACTCCATGATCTTTTCCCGGCAGGATAAACATATCGAAACGTTTGTTGGCTTTTATCAGAGCGTCTGCCAGACGATAGGTAGATGAAGGCGGGACATTCTTATCTACATCACCGGTGATAAGCATCAGATGGCCTTTTAAGTTCTTTGCCAGTTCCATATTGGTCGGAATCTTGGTGGAAAATACCGTTTTTCCAGTCTTTGGATCAGTCTTCTCGGTCAGTCCGTGAAATGCTTCTCCCCACCATTGGATATAGATATTGTTGTCATGGTTGCCCGAAGCAGCTACCGCTACTTTATAAAAGTCGGGATAAGTGAGGATGGCGGCTACTGTCTGGAATGCTCCTCCGGAGTGTCCATAAATACCCACACGGTTAAGATCGATGAACGGGTAGTTCTTTGCTAACTGCTCAATTACGCTTTTATCATCAGCCAACGGATAATCACGCAGATTACCGTAGCCGAAGTTATAGAAATCGTGTCCACGCAAAGGAGAACTTCCACGTGGAGCCACATTGATGACTATAAAGCCAAGCTCAGCCAGTGACTGGTTACCATTATCGTCAAGTGTGAATGATTGCGGAATCTGGTCGTCTTGGGGACCGGGATACACATTGCTGATAATAGGATATTTTTTGTTTTTATCCAGTTGAGACGGTAGATACATGAGTCCGTAAAGATCTGTTTTCCCATCGGCCGCTTTCAACTTTAACAGTAAAGGCGGTTGCCATCCTGCTTTTCGCAACAGGCTGTCGTCCATGCGATTTACCTCAAAATATTGTGTGGGACGGTCGATAGACAATACATTCATTACAGGCGCCAAGTCCATACGTGAATATGTATCGATGGCATATCGTTGGTCGTCGGATAGGGTTAATTCGTGGTTACCGTTTCCCGGAGTAAGCAGCGTTTGTTTTTTTCCGTCAAAATCGGCCTTATAATAAAAGGTATAATAAGGGTTAGTATCAGGTTCGTTACCATATCCGGCAAAAATGATATTTCTTCGTAAGGTATCTATATGTACGATACTGCCTGCTACGAGGTTATCACCATGTGTGATGCGGTTTAGTAATCGTCCGTCACTATTGTACAGATAATAGTTACCTTTTCCTGTACGTTCCGACCACCAAATGAAATATTTTCCTTTCTCTATAATGCGATAGCCCGATAGGGTCAAGTTGATGTGCGGAGCACATTCTTCCGAGATAAGCTCAGTGACTGTGCCATCTGTCACGTTGATACGGCAAAGGTCTATTTTATCACCCTTACGGCTTCTGCGCGTGAAAAAAAGAGCTTCGGGAGAACGGAAATAGTCTAAAGTTACTACTTGGTCAGGATATTTCCCAATCGGTAACATCTTCCCTTGTTCATGGTCGGCATCATACCAAAACATACGGTATTGCCGCACTCCGGCATCACCGGGCATAGGCATCTTGAAGGTATTTGTCGTCGGACGTTGCCGTGCAAGGGAGTTGATAAGGCTGATTTCTTTTACTTCACTCATATCCTGCATCAGGCAGACATAACGGTGTCCCAGCCAGAATCCTTTGGTATTAGACTCTATTGTGTCTTTAGAGCAACGGTAAGTATAGGACGCATCCTCTTTACCGTCTTTTGTCAGACGGTGTATGATTCCTGTACGGTTGTTACGTATATAGAGGTCATATCCGCATCCCAACATAGTGAAGAGTGAGTCAGAGCTATGGTACGATGGTTTGAGAACAGGACGTTCCTTCTTTTTGTTTTCTGCCTTTATCTGTGTCAGTATTCCGGTGCGCATATCATACACCATAGACTTTCCTTTCTTATCAAGATAAAAGCGGTTGAAGTCATTCTTCTTAAATCGATACCCGTAAAGCTGTATATTCCTTGCGTCGAGTGTGTCACCCGTGATTCTTGCATATTGTTGTACGAATTGCAGGTTATCCTTTATCATATTGCGTTTTTTACCATTCTTGGCATTAACCAGATAGTAAGAAACTCCATTATCTTCTTTTACATTGTAGTAAAAATAAGAACTACCTTCAATCCAGTTGGGATAAGGTCTTTTGCCTTTTATATATTGCTCCAGTGCATCAGAGGAAAATTTTTCAGCACGTGCCCAGTCCACATCGTTTACAGTACTGTTTACCGATGTGGATGTTCCTTGTGCTTGTATGCATAAGCAGAACAGCAGGCCTATAAAACTTATGACAGTATTTTTTCTCATCTCTTTTTATATTCGGTTGCTAATTTGACTGCTTGTAGTGCGTCAATGATTCCTCCGCTTGTACAACGATCTTTTAAATTGTCAGCCGGACGAACGCTCTTTATTAATATCTCTTTGATTTGTGTGGCCGTCAGCTTTGGGAAATGGGCACGTAACATTGCTGCTACACCACTTACTATGGGGGTGGCTATACTGGTTCCTTGTGATACCATGTATTTGTTGCCGACCGTTACCGAGGTAATTTCTTCTCCAGGGGCGAATACATCTACTTCTTTTGCTCCATAGTTGGAAAACTGACTTAGTTGCCCTTTTTTGTCAGAAGAACCGACTCTCAAGTAATTAGGGAATATTTTTCCTTGCGCATCCTTTGCTGAAGGAAAATAGGTGATGAGATCGATATTCCGTTTGTTATTGCCTGCCGCTTGGATGATAAGTACGTCTTTTTTGAGAGCATATTCAATAGCCTCATTTACCATGTCGGCATCGGGTGAGGTGTATTTTCCTAAACTCATGTTTATAACCTTAGCGCCATTATCCACTGCATAACGGATAGCGGTTGAAATGTCTTTGTCGTATTCGTCACCGTCAGGAACGGCACGTATGATCATCAACCGCGCTTGAGGCCAGACACCGGTGATGGCAGCATTATTGATTCCTTGTCCGGCAATCACTCCTGCAACGAAAGTACCATGGTCGCATCCTTTTGCTTGTAATAACGAATTTCCGTAAAAACGATCTGAAGGATTTTTTAAATCGTCGCCCATTAATAACCTTTTGTCAGCATCATGCTCGATACCATATAATCTTTTCTGCATCAAGGCAAATGTGTTGCGGTGTTGCTTATGAACATCTTTCCATAATGATTTTTTCCCACTCTTGAACATATCGACAAAAAGTGTTTGGTAGGCGTTGCCCCATGCCGGATCTTCAATAGGAAGATGAGTTAATCCATTGACTGTAAGTGTGTCTATATTTATTCCGGGAATAGTAGTCAGCACAGAATCTATCAGCTGATATGCTTGGTCTTTTGCGGCCGTATAACCCACATATTTTATATAACTCATGATACCCGCCTTCTTTTTCATCTTTTCGTAGTAGGCATATTCAGTAGTATCTTGTATATCTGCCGGATCGATATTTTTATATTTAGGATATAACCGTTTGAATTCGCGGTACTCTTCAGTTCCGGCACTGGTCATGTTGAATGTCCCGTCTTTAGTTCCGAGAAAGTTCCATCCGTGCAAATCGTCCGCGTATCCGTTTTTATCATTGTCTTTTCCATCGATTTTTTCTTTTGGATTACACCAAAGTGCGGGTGCTAGATCGATAGAGGTCGTATCTATACCCGAATCGATGATACCCACGATGATTTGCCGATGGGGTTTTAGCTTTTTTTCTTGTAGAAAGTGTAAGGCTTTTTCCATATTTATGCCCTGCAATGTATCATTATACACTTTGTACCAGTTTGAATACGCTGTTGTTTGTCCTTTGAGATTGTTTACGGATATCCCTAGAAGGATGAGCAAAAAGATTGGTAGTTTGAATTTTCCCATGCTTTCATGTTTTTATATTTGCCATATCTGTGGCAAATAGGATGATGGCACAAAAATACAATATAATAATTAAAAGACAATAAATCCAGTCTGTAATTTAATAAAAAGAATAAATATTCGGAAATAGCTGTGAAATCCTGTATTTATAGACTTGTATGTTAGGAATGTGATATAAGATAGGTATAGAAGACTAAAAACGCGTAAAAAGAACAAGGTAATCGTTCTTTTTACGCGTTTTTATAATATTCTACTTACACTTTGTAAGTTGTGGAATGTTCCTGTTAATCTTTCTTATGCGGATAATCAATCGTGTAATGCAAGCCTCGACTCTCTTTACGTTCCATAGCCTGTTTTGTGATGAGATAACCCACATTGATCATGTTGCGCAATTCGCACAGCTCGCGGGTAGCCTTGCTACTCTTGAACAACCGTTCGGCTTCTTCATAGAGGATGTCCAGCCGGTTCCATGCACGTATCAACCGGGTATTACTGCGGACAATGCCAACGTATGCTTCCATGATCTGGTTAACTTCCTTCATACTTTGGGTAATCAGTACACGTTCTTCATTGGAGATGGTTCCTTCGTCGTTCCATTCGGGGATATCTTCGTTAAAGTCATAACGTTCCAATACACTGAGCGCATGTTTGGCGGCAGCGTCGGCATAGACAATCGCTTCTATCAGCGAGTTGGAAGCCAGACGGTTGCCTCCGTGCAGACCTGTGCAGGAGCATTCTCCTAATGCATATAGGCGACGGATACTGGATTGTCCGTCCAGATCGACCGTGATACCGCCACAGAGATAGTGTGCTGCGGGTGCCACGGGGATGTAATCTTTGGTAATATCAATGCCGAGACTGAGGCATTTCTTATAGATATTGGGGAAGTGCTTTTTTGTCTCTTCCGGGTCTTTGTGTGTCACGTCGAGGAATACATGGTCTTCCCCACGTTGTTTCATTTCATTGTCAATGGCGCGGGCCACGATATCACGTGGAGCCAGTGAAAGCCGTGAGTCATATTTTTGCATGAACTCTTTGCCGTCTTGTGTACGCAGTACGGCACCATATCCACGCATCGCTTCCGTGATAAGAAAAGCGGGGCGGTCTCCCGGATTGAAGAGGGCTGTAGGATGGAATTGGATAAACTCCATGTCTTTCACTGCACCTTTGGCACGATAAACCATAGCAATCCCGTCTCCCGTAGCTACCAAAGGATTGGTCGTATTACGGTAAACAGCTTCACAACCACCTGTTGCCATCACGGTTACTTTGGAAAGGAAAGTATCCACTTCGCCTGTTGCTTCATTCAGCACGTATGCGCCGTAGCATTTGATACCCGGTGTATAACGGGTGACGATAATTCCCAAATGATGTTGCGTGATGATCTCTACGGCAAAGAAGTTCTCGAATACTGTGATATTAGGGTGCTTTTTTACTGTTTCTATCAGACTCTCCTGAATCTCGGCGCCCGTATTATCTTTGTGATGAAGGATACGGAATTCCGAGTGTCCGCCTTCTTTATGTAAATCAAACTCTCCGTCTTCTTTCTTATCGAAATTTACTCCCCAATGAATAAGTTCGTTGATCTGTTCGGGAGCATTGCGGACTACTTTCTCCACAGCATTTCGGTCGCTGATCCAATCTCCGGCAATCATTGTGTCTTCAATGTGCTTCTCGAAATTATCTACTGCAAGATTGGTTACGGAAGCTATACCGCCTTGTGCAAAAAAAGTGTTGGCCTCTTCCAATCCGGCTTTACAGATAAGCGCAACTTTACCTTTGTGCGCTACTTTCAGTGCAAAACTCATACCGGCAATTCCGGAGCCGATGACGAGGAAATCGAATTTTCTTACCATAGTTTTGTTATTTCTCACCGCAAAGCTACAAAATAAGTTACTTCGTTGTACTTTTCGTTGTCACTAATTCATAAAATTGCTACCTTGCGGGCAAAAATCTGACAAAATGAATCGAATTTTCCATGCACGTATTGCTTGGTACCAATATTTCTTGTTGGTAGTACTTACTGTGAACGTTGTCGGTGCATTGTGGTGTAAGTATATCTTGCCGGCAGTGTTGCTGATACTTATGCTGATTGTTGTGATCGAGCAGATTATCCATACTGTTTATACAGTTACTCCTGACGGGATTCTGGAGATATCTACCGGGCGTTTTATCCGTAAAAAAGTAATTCCGATCTCTGAGATTACTGCCATAAGGAAATGCCACTCTATGAAGTTCGGACGTTTTTCGGTGACGGAGTATGTGTTGATAGAATATGGAAAGGGTAAGTTCGTCTCTGTGATGCCTGTCAAGGAACGGGAATTTGTCGAATTGCTTGAAAAAAGATTAACTGATTATATACTATGAAGTATCAACTAATTATTATTGGTGGCGGTCCTGCCGGATATACAGCTGCCGAAGCTGCCGGTAAGGCCGGTTTGAGCGTATTGCTTATCGAGAAAAATAATCTGGGTGGTGTTTGTCTGAATGAAGGATGTATTCCGACCAAGACATTATTGTATTCGGCAAAGACGTATGATGGTGCCCGCCATGCGTCAAAGTATGCGGTGAATGTCTCCGAAGTATCTTTTGACTTGGCAAAAATCATTGCCCGTAAAAGTAAAGTAGTGCGTAAACTGGTATTGGGAGTAAAATCCAAACTGACTTCCAACAATGTTACGATAGTGGCGGGAGAAGCACAGATCATTGATAAAAATACGGTTCGTTGTGGTGAAGAAACCTATGAAGGGGATAATCTGATACTTTGTACAGGATCTGAAACCTTTATCCCTCCTATTCCGGGAGTCGATTCCGTAGATTATTGGACGCATAGGGAAGCATTGGACAATAAGGAGCTGCCCGCTTCACTTGTCATCGTTGGCGGTGGAGTGATCGGAATGGAATTTGCCTCGTTCTTCAACAGTCTTGGAGTACAGGTGACGGTTATAGAGATGATGGATGAGATTTTGGGCGGTATGGATAAAGAACTCTCCGCTTTGTTGCGTGCTGACTATATGAAACGGGGAATTAAGTTTTTACTTAGTACGAAGGTCGTTGCTTTGTCACAGACAGAGGAAGGCGTCGTTGTCTCATACGAGAATGCAGAGGAGAGCGGAACAGTTGTTGCGGAGAAATTACTGATGAGCGTCGGCCGTCGTCCTGTGACGAAAGGTTTCGGACTTGAAAACCTGACTCTGGAAAAGACAGAGCGTGGTGCCGTCAAAGTAAATGAGAGAATGCAGACATCCCTTTCTAATGTCTACGTTTGCGGTGATTTGACCGGATTCTCTTTGCTGGCGCATACGGCTGTCCGTGAAGCGGAAGTTGCCGTACATTCTATTTTGGGAAAAGAGGATACTATGAGCTACCGCGCTGTTCCGGGAGTTGTCTATACCAATCCGGAGATTGCCGGAGTGGGCGAAACGGAAGAATCGGCTTCTGCAAAAGGTATTCAGTATAAAGTAGTAAAACTTCCTATGGCCTATTCCGGTCGTTTTGTAGCAGAAAATGAAGGCGTGAACGGAGTTTGCAAAGTATTGTTGGATGAACAGCAGCGGGTGATTGGCGCTCACGTATTGGGAAATCCCGCTTCGGAGATTATCACTCTTGCGGGGACTGCCATTGAACTCGGACTGACGGCAGCGCAATGGAAAAAGATTGTTTTCCCACATCCCACGGTAGGAGAAATTTTCCGGGAAACGTTGTAGTACGAATTAATAAGATTGAGGTGCGTGACTGGACAGGTAAAGAATATGTGATAAATGTAAGATAGTATAAACAGTGTAGTATGAAGAATATTATTTTATCAGTTCTTTTTTCTTTCTGTTTTCTTCCCCTATGGGGACAAAAGGACTTCTCCCAAATAGATTCGCTTATCAAGCAACTGCTTCCTGAATCATCCGAAGTCGGCATATCCGTTTACGACTTGACGGCTAAGAAACCGCTTTATGACTATCATGCGGAGAAGCTGTCCCGTCCCGCCTCTACTATGAAACTGCTGACTGCCATTACCGCCCTCTCCCGTCCCGAAGCCGATGAGCCTTTCCGTACGGAAGTGTGGCACGATGGAGTGATAGAACATGATACATTGCAAGGAAACCTGTATGTGGTGGGTGGATTCGATCCGGAGTTTGACAGCCAGGCAATGGATTCGTTGGTTAAGAAAATAATCAGTTACCCGTTTTCTGTGATTAACGGGCAAGTGTATGGGGATATTTCGATGAAAGATTCCCTTTACTGGGGGCATGGATGGGCATGGGATGATACTCCGGCAGGTTATCAGCCCTATCTCTCCCCGTTGATGTTCTGCAAGGGAACGGTGCGGATATCGGTAGTTCCCTCTACCGTGCAGGGGGATACGGCAAGCGTCTCCTGCCAGCCCGTATCTTCTTATTATACTTTGACAAACCGGACGAGAACACGCGCTTCCTCCGCCGGAAAGTTCTCTTTTACCAGGGATTGGCTGACGAACGGGAATAATCTGACTGTTTCGGGCAATGTCACTTCGATCAGAAAAGATGATATCAATATTTATGACTCTCCCCGTTTCTTCATGCACACCTTTCTTGAACGTCTTCGGGGAGAAGGAATCGCCGTTCCTCCGTCGTATGATTTCGCCGAGTTGCCCCGTGACAGTGTGAAAGTGGAGCAGATGGCGTGCTGGAATACTTCCGTGCAGAAAGTGTTGAACCAGTTGATGAAAGAGAGTGATAACCTGAATGCGGAAGCCTTGCTTTGCCGTCTGGGCGCGCAGGCTACGGGAAAGAAACAGGTGGCGGCCGAAGACGGGATTGTCGAGATTATGAAGCTCATCCGTCGGCTGGGGCACGACCCGAAAGACTATAAGATTGCGGATGGCTGTGGACTGTCCAATTATAATTACCTCTCTCCCGCCCTATTGGTCGATTTCTTGAAATATGCCTATTCGCGGACGGATATTTTTCAGAAGTTATACAAGGCTCTTCCCGTTGGCGGGGTAGACGGTACGTTAAAAAACAGAATGAAGAGTGCGCCTGTATTTCGGAACGTTCATGCCAAGACAGGATCGTTTACAGCGATAAATACGCTTGCGGGTTATCTGCGTATGAAGAACGGGCACGAGGTGGCATTCGCCATCATGAACCAGAATGTACTTTCGGCTGCTAAGGCAAGAGCTTTTCAGGATAAAGTCTGCGCTTTCCTCTCTTTATAAGGTCTATGGTGATGTCATCCCTCCGTTAATACATTAATCCGAACAACCAAAATGGAATCTCGTTATTGAATCCAATTTCTATGTTGTCAAGAGCCAGATATCCGTTCTCCACTCCTGCTAATTGTTTTTGAATTTTGTTTTTACCGCCAATCTCGAAATTGTATGTCTCATTCAGTGTGAAATCTATTTGAGAGGAATAGGTAACTTTATGTTTTACGGCTGTTTGATTGAAGAAGAATGTTTCGCGGACATTTCCTATGTCTGTTTTTTCTCCTCCCAGTGCGTATGCATAGTTTGTATTACCTAAATAAATCTTTTCCGGTTTTGTCAGTTGTTTGATGCCGGAAGTTTCTTTGTCGAGCAGCAAGAGGGCTTGGGCCTTTTGGAGATAGGATAGATAATTCAACAGACTGATGCGACTGACTTCTATTTCTTTGCTGAGCATTGATATATTGGGAATATATGGCACAAGTCCTGCGAGGATGGAAAATAGCTTTTTTATTTTACCAATGGAATAATAATCTATTTTTTCAGTAGAAGGTAAGTCTACATCTAGAATTGTATTCAAGATGGCTAATAACCTCTCGTGGTACAATATTTTATCTTCTTTATAAAAAGGGAAATAACCGTAAGTTAAGTATTCGTTGAATGCTACAAGCGGTTTCAACTGTTTGCTTACGTTCATGGCCAGTTCTATATGCTTGGTCAATATATCGGAAAGCGGGAGCACTTCCATTTTATATCCATATTCAAATTGCAGGAACTCACGGAAAGAAAGTCCGTGCAAATGATAGGTAACGGCTCTTCTTGAAAGATCGGCTTCACCTTTATGTATTTCGAGCAAAGAAGAGCCGGTTATGCACTTCGTCCAAAAACAAAGCTTTCCCTCCCATTTTCTGAAACTCATCCGCCAACTCAAATAGAGAGTGGGTAGTAAACCAAATATTATCCAATGAAACATAAAGTGTATCATTGTCATAACCAGGGTAATGCTCTTTTATATATTGAAGCATGAGGGTTGTCTTCCCCGTTCCACGAGCGCCTGTTATGGCTATTAACCGGTTGTTTCAACGAATCTCATGATACAGATATCTTACGAAGTCTAATGAGACCCGTTCTCTTAGTTGATAGAATGTGGCAAATAGTTGTTTCATAGGAGTGGTTTATTAATTCCTCTATAAAAATACAATTGTATTCTCTAATAAACAAAAATAACCGGATTTTGTTTACCAGAGAATACAATTATATCTATTTGACCTGGAATACTGTAAATTCTATATTCTATTTATTTTGCGTATTCAGCCCAGTTCGTATTCTTCATATCACCGCTCTTAGCCAGTTCCGCGTGCATTCCGAGTGCAGCTTGGATGGCGTGTGGAGTCTGGGCTTTGCCGTCGGCCAGTTTGAGATAATCCCAAAGCAACTGTTTGTAGTCGGGATGCGCACAATTCTCGATGATAGCCTGCGCACGTTCTTTCGGACTCTTGCCACGAAGGTCGGCAACACCCTGTTCGGTGATGATGATATTTACAGAATGCTCGCTGTGGTCGAGGTGAGACACCATCGGAACGATAGCGCTGATCTTACCTTCCTTAGCCACAGACGGACAAGTGAAGATAGAGATATAAGCGTTGCGGGTGAAGTCGCCCGAGCCGCCGATACCGTTCATCATCTTCGTGCCACCGATGTGGGTAGAGTTCACGTTACCGTAAATATCCGCCTCGATAGCCGTATTGATGGAAATTACACCGAGACGGCGAACCACTTCGGGGCTGTTTGATATTTCCGACGGACGGAGCACCAGCTTGTCGCGGAAGAAATCCATATCGTTGTAAATACCTTCAAGGCAGTCGTTGGTGACAGTCAGTGAGCAGGCACTGCCGAACTTGATACGTCCTTCGCGGATCAGACCTATCACGGAGTTCTGAATCACTTCAGTGTACATTTCGAAAGGGGGAATTGTTTTGTCGCGTCCCAATGCACCGAGTACGGCGTTAGCGATGTTTCCCACGCCCGACTGCAACGGAAGGAATGTAGCCGGAATGATACCGCGTTTCATATCCGCGGCAAGGAAGTCGGCCACGTTCTGCCCGATTTTGTCGGTCAGCGGATCGGCAGCGGCGAAAGAACGGGCTTCGTCCGGCCAATTGGTTTCCACCACACCGACAATTTTTTTCGGATCTACCTGCACGTACGGCAGTCCGATGCGGTCACTCGGCTTGTAGATCGGAATCTCGCGACGATAAGGAGGATCCAGAGGTTCGTATACGTCGTGCAGTCCCATGCCGGATTTACTGTGCGCACTGTTCAGCTCGATAATAATCTGGTCTGCCAGGCGGCAGATGGTCGGGGCGATACCGCCGGCGGCAGTCAGGTAGATTTTTCCGTCCGGAGTCACCTCGCAAGCTTCGATGATGGCAACGTTCACTTTGCCCATGAATCCGTAGCGCACCTCCTGCGCCATCTGTGAAAGATGTATGTCGTTGTAGGCAATTTCTGCGTTGTTCACAGCTTTGCGGAAATCGGCGTTGGTAGTGTAAGGAGCGCGGTAACGGATGGCTTTGGCACGTGATAGTATGCCGTCACAAGATTCTCCGGTAGATGCACCTGTAAAAATTCCTACTTGAAACGGGTTTCCTTTCGCGTGTTCCGCTTCAGCGATTTTTGCGAGTTCGGCTGTGACAGCCTTGGCTGTTCCGGCGGGAGTAAATCCGCTAAGGCCGATGTTGTAGCCATGTTTGATCAGGCTTGCAGCTTCCGCTGCCGAGATACGATTTAGTGGCATAAATAGTACAATTTCGTGTTAAAATACAGTTGATATTTTAGGGTTAATTATCGCTTAATATTTTCGTTGAAGAATCTCTCCCCAGATAATGGCGCGTCGGGCTTCTTCCGCCGAGCGGATTGTGAAATCCTGTTCGTTGCCGGGCGACGACTCGTCGGGAGCGTTGTATTGGGAGTTTTGCCGGATATTGCGTTTGTCCTGTGCGGCGCTGTTCGCTATGGAGGCGGCTACGGATACTTCTTCCCGTTTCTTTTTCCGTTTGGGGTTACTCCACGCTTCGGGCATAGGAACTGCGTCCGGTTTTATTTCGTCGGACGATGGCATAGGGGAAACGGGGCGTTTGCCGGGCTTTTTATTCTTATTCACCTCTTTAAATATTCCCACAAGAATGACGCCTGCTATCAAGAGAAATTTTAAGAAATCTTCCATTGTGCTTCACTGCTATTTAGTTATCTGCCAAAGTTACGTATTAAATCTGATTCAGGATAACTTTTCAGTATGAAAAAAGGGCAGCTTCACAGCTCCCCTTAATTTTTTTAACCTAAACCTTAACTATGAAAAAATCTAATGTTTCTTTCATTGCACAAATGTGAAAAATAAAATTAAAATTGCCAAGAATACTGCCGGAAAATGTTTATTCCCTTAACATTAATTACAGGTTATGTGACTTAATCGCAAGTTTTGGTGTTATTTTCGCGCTAATTTGTATCTTATTAAAAGCGAAGCCGTATCTTTGCAGCCGAATTTTTAATTTAGATTTGAGTATGAACGAATTAACGGGAGCGGACTTTAAATCCGCAACTGCTGATGACAGCAAAAAGCTGTTTATCGAGACTTACGGCTGCCAGATGAATGTGGCCGACAGCGAGGTGATTGCCTCAGTGATGCAAATGGCGGGTTACTCTGTGGCGGAAACGCTTGAGGAGGCCGATGCCGTGTTTATGAACACTTGTTCTATCCGTGACAATGCGGAGCAGAAAATCCTGAACCGTCTGGAGTTCTTCCATTCGTTGAAGAAAAAGAAAAAACACTTGATTGTGGGCGTACTGGGATGTATGGCCGAGCGGGTGAAGGACGATCTGATAACGAATCATCACGTAGACCTCGTGGTGGGGCCGGATGCATACCTGACATTGCCCGATCTGATTGCCGCTGTAGAAGCCGGAGAGAAGGCGATCAATGTGGAACTTTCCACTACCGAAACTTATCGGGATGTGATTCCGTCGCGTATCTGCGGCAACCATATTTCCGGATTCGTGTCCATCATGCGCGGTTGCAACAACTTCTGTACCTACTGTATCGTGCCCTATACTCGCGGGCGCGAGCGTAGCCGTGATGTAGAGAGTATCCTGAACGAAGTGGCTGACCTGGTGGCGAAAGGTTATAAGGAGGTGACATTGCTGGGACAGAACGTCAACTCCTACCGTTTTGAGAAACCGACGGGCGAGACAGTCACTTTCCCGATGTTGCTGCGTACTGTGGCGGAGGCGGCTCCGGGTGTACGTATCCGTTTCACGACCTCCCATCCGAAGGATATGAGCGATGAAACGCTTGAAGTGATCGCGCAGGTTCCCAATGTGTGCAAGCATATCCACTTGCCCGTGCAGAGCGGTAGTTCCCGCATTCTGAAGCTGATGAACCGCAAGTATACCCGCGAATGGTATCTGGACCGGGTGGCGGCTATCAAACGTATCATCCCCGACTGCGGACTGACAACGGATATCTTCTCCGGTTTTCATTCCGAGACGGAGGAAGATCACGCCATGTCGCTCTCTTTGATGGAAGAGTGCGGATACGATGCGGCTTTCATGTTCAAATATTCCGAACGTCCGGGAACGTATGCCTCGAAACATCTTGAAGACAATGTGCCCGAAGAGGTGAAAGTGCGTCGCCTCAACGAGATTATCGCCTTGCAGAACCGTCTGTCCGCCGAGTCCAACCAGCGTTGTATCGGAAAGACGTACGAAGTCCTCGTGGAAGGAGTCTCCAAGCGCTCGCGTGACCAGCTGTTCGGCCGTACGGAACAGAACCGTGTCGTAGTGTTCGATCGGGGCATACATCGTGTCGGCGACTTCGTGAACGTACGTATCACGGAAGCCAGCTCGGCTACGCTGAAAGGCGAAGAAATCTGATTTTTCACCACAGAGGACACAGAGGACACGGAGGTTTAAAAAAAAGGAAAAAACCTCTGTGTCCTCTGTGGTGAAAACTGTGGTGAAACTTACATCATCATGTTTTTCCTGATCGAGAATTTTACGATAGCCATCGTGTGAATGCATTTCAGAGGCAGGTCCATGGGGTCGTGATGCGGGTTGTAGCTGACGAGTCGGATACAACCCTCTTTCTCTGATTTGCTGACGTACTTCACGGTCAGATATTGGTCTCCATCCAAATCGAAAGAGACGATATACATCTCTCCGTATATCACTTCTGTTGTGGATGTGGCGAAAGTGGCAGCAGGATTGTGTGATACCGTGGGTCTTGGCGGTTCGGGATATAGTGTGACGGGTCTCTCTTTGGTGTCTCCGACATTGTTGGCAATTAATTATTATGATGATTATTCCTTTCTTGATACATCACTCTTTTCTGCCCACAAGGTTTTCCTGTTAGGCGACTCTTGTGTTTCAGGATTTTCACCTATTTCCTCCTGTATTCCCCGTGGTTTGCCCACAGGAGCGGTGTATATGTGTTTGTATGGGGATAGTGCTGTGTCTATTAATTGTTCTGTGAGCTATTATGATTCCTTGGAGCGTATTGTACAGACTAAATCGCTCAATCATCGGGGAGGTTATGATATGTCGTATCTTTCTTGCAATCTTTCGGGTGAACTGTTAGCGGAAGAGCGGATTCATCATGCCTGCAATGGTGAAGAACCGTTAACGGAGCGGTTTGTTTATACCTACGACTTGATGGGCCGTTTGCTGACAACGTCCTGTCAGTTGAATGATTCCTCTCCTTTTCTTTTGGCGGATAATAAATATGATGAATTGGGACATTTGCAGAGGAATAAACGCAAGGGCCATCCGTCTTTGCAGACTGAATACAGTTATAATGTCCGTTCTTGGTTGGGTAAACTGTCCGGTCCTTTATTCGCTCAGAAACTGTATTATAACGATGGTATGGGAATCGCCCGTTATAATGGCAATATCAGTGCTATGACTTGTCAGTATGGGAGTGAGAGTTCGGAGTGTGGGTATAAGTTCGAATATGACGGACTGAATCGTTTGACTAATGCTTTTTATGGTGAGGATTCTGCTCTTTCGTTGAATTCCCATCGTTTTGATGAGCAGGTCACGGGGTATGACAAGCAAGGAAATATTTTGAGATTGCTCCGTTATGGTCGGACTTCATTATCCGGCTATGGTCTGATTGGCAATCTGAACCTAACATACCACGGTAACCAATTGCAGTCCGTTTATGATAATGCGACGAATTCCGCTTATGGTAATGGAATGGATTTTAAAGACGGTGCCAGTCAGTCTCAGGAGTATGTTTATGACGCTGAAGGTACTAAACTTCGTACCACGCACATCATAGGAAATGATACTATGTTGACGGATTATTGCGGCAATTTGATCTATGAAAACGGTGTCGCTGCATGGTTGCTGACCGAGTCCGGTTATATCACTTTGGCTGATGATAAGTACCATTACTATCTGAAAGATCATCAGGGCAATAATCGTGTAGTTGTTGATGAAACCGGCAATGTAGAAGAGGTGAATGATTATTATCCTTTCGGTGGCCTGATGTCTTCTTCTTCTTCGAATTCAGTTCAACCTTATAAGTATAATGGTAAGGAGCTTGATAGAAAAGGTGGTTTGGATTGGTATGATTATGGTGCGAGACATTATGATGCGGTGATAGGTAGATGGCATGCGGTGGATCCGTCAAGTGAGAAGTATTATGGCTGTAGTCCGTATACATATTGCAAGAATAGTCCTGTGTTGAGGATTGATTTAGATGGAAAGGATGATTATGTAGTGACCAAATCAGGAAGATTATTCAATGAAACCCCAAAGAATATGAGGATATAGAAGTTCTACGGATAACCTTGCTTCCTTTGACGACCGTTCGAAGTCGATTAGAGTAAAAGCGGGACTTCTTGGGAATATGTATAATTCACAAAAAGGAAATGCATACATAAAAGCTTATGGAAGTACACAAGATTTGGAAACAGCTGCTGCAGTATTTAAATTTGCTGCTGACAATACCTCGGTAGAGTGGCAATTAGATGTATATGATGATAACAGTATTAAAACAGTAGTAGTAACAGATAAGAGTGAATATTCTGTGAATGGGACCTGTGCTCAAAAGCAACTTCAGATAGAAGGTGAGAGAATAATAGATATTCATTCCCATTTTCGGGAGGTACCAAACGAGGAGCCGGGAATGATTTTAATCTGGCCAAACCTAAACGTAAAAATGCTGTTTACATTAGAGATAGCGGAAAGGAGGGAATGCTATATGAGTATAATAACAAAAAGTCGCAGATAAAATCTATACCTATATTTTCAAAAGAAGACCTATTATAATATATACGAAAATAGTAAACATATGAGAAAACTTATCAGAATTATTATGGTAGTGATATTTTGGGGATGTATGTCCCCCTACCCTTCCTGAGATACATCAACGTGTTGCCGATCAAGTAACGATCTTGATAGACAAGGGACATTTATCTGCCCCTTACATAGAAATTTACGAATCATTCTCTAATGATTCTATTTGCAGATTCAACCTTTTGTTTTTTGAATATAAATGGAAAACCGACAGGATTTAGAATACAACATGATGATAGATATTCAGGTATTATTTTGAAGTCAGATTCATTATCTAGAACGATCAATAACGAAAGTTTTTATGATAAAGAAGATAGGATACGTAGATTCTTTAAATGGGATCAGTAATTAATAACGTGTCTTACCTTGATATAAGTTGACTTAAATTTGTCTAATCCATATCAGGGTAATTTTTTCTATTAGCATGATTAGATACTCACTGGTATACTTCTTTCTCCCAACAGGCTGCTTTATCATTTTATCTCTCAAGATTTAGCAAAATCATGCAGGGTTTATATTTCTGTTTTCTATTAAAAGTCCTTAACGAAAGCCCAATCCATCACATTTTATTTGTTTCTTTGCACCAAATTAGGGTATAGTGTTGCTTCTTGCATTGAGGCAGCACTTAATTTTGTTTTAGGATTAATGGAGAAACTCAGTATAAATGCTTGTCCGGTGTGTGGTTGTACGCACTTGAAACGCGTCATGACTTGTACGGATTTTTATGCTTCGGGCGAACAGTTTGAGCTGTATTCGTGTGACGATTGCAGCTTTACGTTCACGCAAGGAGTTCCGGTGGAAGCAGAGATAGGCAAGTATTATGAGACTCCCGATTACATCTCCCACACTGATACGCGCAAGGGCGCGATGAATAATATCTATCATTACGTACGTTCCTATATGCTGGGCAGCAAAGCGCGTCTGGTAGCCAGAGAAGCGCATCGCAAGACGGGACGTTTGCTCGATATAGGTACGGGAACCGGTTACTTTGCCGATACGATGGTACGTCGTGGTTGGAAAGTGGAGGCGATAGAGAAAAGTCCGCAGGCACGTGAATTTGCAAAAGCGCATTTCAATCTGGACGTAAAGCCGGAGTCGGCACTGAAAGAGTTTGCTCCCGATAGCTTTGATGTCATTACCCTTTGGCACGTGATGGAGCATCTGGAACACCTCAATGAGGTGTGGGGACGACTCCGTGAGCTGCTGACGGAAAAAGGAGTATTGATTGTGGCAGTGCCCAACTGTTCTTCGTACGATGCCAAGCGTTATGGCGAATATTGGGCGGCATACGACGTTCCCCGCCACCTTTGGCATTTTACTCCGGGCACTATACAGCAGTTGGCTTCCCGTCACGGTTTTATTATGGCAGCACGCCATCCGATGCCGTTCGATGCGTTTTACGTATCTATGCTGAGCGAGAAACATCGTGGCAGTTCGTGCAGTTTCCTGAAAGGGATGTATGCAGGCACGCTGGCTTGGTTCAACGCTTTGGGACGAAAGGAACGGAGCAGTTCTATGATTTACGTATTCCGAAAAAAGAGATAACGCATGGGAAATAAAAACAAGTATAAGTCAGGTTCGATTTTCGACATGCAGTTCATTACGTCGAGTATCAGTACGACACTGGTGTTGCTGTTGCTGGGACTGGTCGTCTTTTTCGTGTTGACGGCACACAATCTTTCCGTCTATGTTCGTGAGAATATCAGTTTCTCTATTCTTATCAGTGACGATATGAAGGAGGCCGACATACTGAAACTTCAGAAGAAACTGAACGGTGAATCTTTCGTGAAAGAGTCCGAATACATCTCTAAGAAGCAGGCTTTGAAAGAGCAGACGGAGGCGATGGGCACTGACCCCAAAGAGTTTCTGGGTTATAATCCTTTCACCGCTTCTATCGAAATCAAGCTCCATTCCGAGTATGCGAATTCCGACAGTATCGCGAAGATAGAGAAGAAGATCAAGAGGAATACCAACATACAGGATGTGCTCTATCGGAAGGAGCTGATTGACGCGGTGAATGACAATATACGGAATATCAGCCTGGTGCTGCTTGCGTTGGCAGTAGTGCTTACCTTTATCTCTTTTGCATTGATAAACAATACGATAAGGCTGGCCATTTACTCCAAGCGATTCCTCATTCACACCATGAAACTAGTAGGTGCGAGTTGGGGATTTATTCGTGGCCCATTCCTCCGGAAGAATGTGTGGAGCGGAGTGTTGGCGGCGGTTGTGGCAGATACGGTGTTGATGGGAACTGCTTATTGGGCGGTGACATACGAGCCGGAGCTGCTCCAGGTCATCACGCCCGAGGTGATGTTGATTGTATGTGCAAGCGTATTGGTGTTTGGAATTGTGATTACATGGCTCTGCGCCTATGTGTCAATCAATAAATATCTGAGAATGAGGGCGAACAGCCTGTACTATATTTAGCGGATAATGAGTGATAAGTAATAAGTTGAGGTAGTGAGACACGTCGTTTGCGACTTTAATTTATAATTTTTAATTTATAATTTTTAATTGAAACTATGTCTGACAAGCAGAAATTTGCCTTTGATAAAGTGAACTTTATCTTGCTAGCAATAGGAATGGCGATTGTTATCATCGGGTTCCTGCTGATGGCGGGACCTTCGTCGTCCGAAACAGCCTTTGAACCGGATATCTTCAGTGTACGTAGAATAAAGATAGCGCCTGCTGTTTGCCTGTTTGGCTTCTTGTCTATGATATACGCTGTGTTGCGCAAACCTAAAACTCAAAAGACAGAGAAATAAAGATGGGGGATCTGACTACATTTGAAACAATTATCATCGCTATTGTAGAGGGATTGACGGAGTTTCTTCCGGTTTCTTCTACGGGACACATGATTATAACACAAAACATACTGGGAGTAGAGAGTACGGAATTCGTGAAGGCTTTTACAGTTATTATTCAGTTTGGCGCGATTCTTTCGGTTGTCTGCCTTTATTGGAAACGGTTCTTCCGGTTGAACAACACTCCGGTGCCTGCCGGTACTTTCTGGCTGAAGCGTTTGCTGCATCGGTTCGATTTTTATTGGAAACTGTTGGTCGCTTTTATCCCTGCGGCTATATTGGGTTTCTTATTCAGTGATAAGATAGATGAATTGTTGGAGAGTGTGACGGTGGTTGCCGTTATGCTGGTAATTGGCGGAGTGTTCATGTTGTTTTGCGACAGAATATTCACGAAAGGAAGTGAAGATACGGTGCTGACGGAAAAGAAAGCATTCAGTATCGGCTTGTTTCAGTGTATTGCCATGATACCGGGCGTTTCGCGTTCGATGGCTACTATTGTGGGCGGTATGGCGCAGAAACTGACACGTAAGGAAGCAGCCGAGTTTTCGTTTTTCCTGGCAGTGCCGACGATGTTTGCGGCAACCGGATATAAGGTGCTGAAACTCTTTCTGGATGGAGGGACTGAAATACTGATGAATAATATGCCGGCACTTATCATTGGTAATGTAGTGGCTTTTATCGTCGCTTTGCTTGCTATAAAGTTCTTTATAAGCTTCGTGACCAAATATGGTTTTAAGGCCTTCGGTTGGTATCGGATTATCGTGGGCGGAGCTATTCTGGTGATGTTGTTGATGGGATATAATCTGCAAATAGGCTGACGGGCTTTGGATGAGTTGTCGCAGAAGCGAATGAGTTATAAATAAAGGCTGATGAATTTTAAAAAAGGAGAAGTACTGTTTTTTAATAAACCTCTCGGGTGGACTTCATTTAAAGTAGTGGGACATGCCCGCTATCATATCTGTCGCCGGATAGGAGTGAAAAAACTGAAAGTCGGACACGCTGGTACGCTGGATCCTCTTGCAACGGGGGTGATGATAGTATGTACGGGTAAGGCCACGAAGCGGATAGAAGAGTTTCAATATCATACGAAGGAGTATATCGCCACGCTCCGGCTGGGGGCTACTACGCCGTCGTACGATTTGGAACACGAGATAGATGCTACCTACCCTACCGAACATATCACACGGGAGATGGTGGAAGAAGTGTTGACACATTTTATAGGTACGATAGAACAGGTTCCTCCTGCCTTCTCCGCCTGTATGGTGGATGGAAAACGTGCTTATGAGTTGGCACGGAAAGGCGAGGAAGTCGAACTAAAGGCGAAGCAGCTTGTTATCGACGAGATTGAATTGCTGGAATGCTGTCTGGAAACACCGGAACCGATGATTCGGATTCGTGTGGTATGCAGCAAGGGAACGTATATCCGTGCGTTGGCACGCGATATTGGCGAAGCACTCCACAGCGGAGCGCATCTGACGGGATTGATTCGTACACGTGTGGGCGATGTCCGTCTGGAAGACTGTCTGGACCCTGAACACTTTAAAGAGTGGATAGACCGGCAGGAAATAGAAAATGAGGAAGAAAATAATTAACGTAATAAGGAATAGATATGAAATTATCACAATTCAAATTTAAGTTACCCGAAGACAAGATCGCGTTGCACCCGACGAAGTATAGGGATGAATCGCGTTTGATGGTATTGCATCGTAATACTGGTAAGATTGAGCACAAGATGTTCAAGGAAGTTCTAGAGTATTTTGATGATAAGGATGTGTTTATATTCAACGATACAAAGGTATTTCCGGCTCGTTTGTATGGTAACAAGGAGAAGACTGGTGCCCGTATCGAAGTGTTCTTGTTGCGTGAGTTGAACGAAGAACTACGCCTGTGGGACGTGTTGGTGGATCCGGCCCGTAAGATCCGTATCGGTAATAAGCTGTATTTCGGACCGGACGATTCGATGGTGGCTGAGGTGATTGACAATACTACTTCGCGTGGCCGTACGCTCCGTTTTCTTTATGACGGACCTCATGACGAGTTCAAGAAAGCTTTATATGAATTGGGCGAGACTCCCCTGCCCCATACGATTATCAACCGTCCGGTAGAGCCGGAAGATGCGGAGCGTTTCCAGTCTATCTTTGCGAAGAACGAAGGTGCGGTGACTGCCCCGACTGCCAGCCTGCATTTCAGCCGTGAGCTGATGAAGCGCCTGGAGATCAAAGGAGTGGACTTTGCTTACATCACTCTGCACGCCGGTTTGGGCAACTTCCGCGATATCGATGTGGAAGACCTGACAAAGCATAAGATGGATTCGGAACAGATGTTTGTGGATGAAGCGGCTGTGAAGACTGTCAACCGTGCGAAAGATAACGGCAAGAATGTGTGTGCGGTAGGTACGACAGTGATACGTGCGATTGAAAGTGCGGTCAGCACGGACGGGCATTTGAAAGAATTTGAAGGCTGGACCAACAAGTTCATCTTCCCCCCGTATGAATTCACCGTAGCCAATTCAATGATTTCCAACTTCCATATGCCGCTTTCTACCTTGCTGATGATTGTAGCTGCCTTTGGCGGTTATGAACAGGTGATGGATGCTTATCATGTAGCGCTGAAAGAAGGTTATCGCTTCGGTACGTATGGAGATGCAATGCTGATTCTGGATAAATAATGGCGAAAGTGTATGTAGGACTCGGGACTAACTTGGGAGATAAAGAACAGAATCTTAAGGTTGCCGTGCAAAAAATAGAAGAGCAGATAGGGAAAGTCGTTTCCCTGTCTGCTTTTTACATAACTGCCCCTTGGGGCTTTACCTCTGAGAATAGTTTCCTGAATGCGGCGGCTTGTGTGGAAACGGAACTGTCTCCTTTGGATGTGTTGCAGAAAACGCAGTCGATTGAACGTGAATTGGGGCGCACGAAGAAGTCGGTCAATGGCGCTTATAGCGACCGCCTGATTGATATTGACCTGTTGCTTTATGAGGATCTGATTCTCTCTGCAGTCACTCCGTCCGGAGCGGAATTGAATCTCCCCCACCCGCTGATGGCGGAACGTGACTTCGTGATGAAACCGTTGGCGGAAATAGCTCCGGAACTGGTACATCCGGTATTGGGGAAGACGATGCGGGAACTTATTTCTTCTTTTTCTCCGCAATAAATACCGGCAAATAGGCAATGCAGCCTATCAATATTGCATACAGCAGATGAATCTCCTGGAACGGTCTGTCAATGAAATGGCAGACAATGGCATAGATGGCAATCGTGAAGCCTATATAAAGCGCCAGGACTAAGAGCGTTTTTAATTTCTTATTTAGAATCATTTTAAATCTATTTATGTGTTAAATACGGACCAAAGATACTCATTATCTCCGAAATCTCTTTATCTTTGCACCCGAAATGAAGGTGTGGACAGATTTGAGTAGCTTGCAACCACGGAAAAAAATGCTAAAACACGTCTTACCGACGCTTTGCGGTTTAATCCTTGCAGCACTCACCTCTCCTGCTCTCTCTCATTTTTTAATTTTCAATTTTTAATTCTTAATTTAAAAAGATGGGATACTTATTTACATCCGAATCGGTGTCAGAAGGACACCCCGACAAGGTAGCCGATCAAATATCGGATGCTGTGCTTGACAAACTGTTGGCTTACGACCCCAGTTCGAAAGTAGCTTGCGAAACACTAGTGACTACCGGACAAGTGGTGCTAGCGGGTGAAGTGAAAACAAAAGCGTACGTTGATCTCCAGCTCATCGCACGTGAGGTAATTAAGAAAATCGGCTATACCAAAGGAGAGTACATGTTCGAAAGTAACTCTTGCGGTGTGCTTTCCGCCATTCATGAGCAGAGCCCCGATATCAACCGTGGTGTGGAACGTCAGGATCCGATGGAACAGGGTGCGGGCGACCAGGGTATGATGTTCGGTTATGCTACCAATGAAACGGAAAACTATATGCCGCTTTCTCTTGATCTGGCACACCGCATTCTGCAAGTGCTGGCTGATATCCGTCGTGAAGGAAAGGTGATGACTTACCTTCGTCCCGATGCAAAAAGCCAGGTAACTATCGAATATGACGACAACGGAACTCCTGTTCGTATTGATACAATTGTTGTTTCTACGCAGCACGATGACTTTATCCAGCCGGAAGATGATTCGCAGACTGCCCAGCTGAAGGCTGACGAAGAGATGTTATCTATCATCCGTCGTGATGTGATTGAGATTCTGATGCCTCGTGTGATTGCTTCCATTCATCATGATAAGGTGTTGGCGCTGTTCAATGATAAAATTATCTATCATGTCAATCCTACCGGAAAGTTTGTAATCGGTGGTCCTCATGGAGATACCGGTCTGACAGGACGTAAGATTATCGTTGATACGTATGGCGGCAAGGGTGCTCACGGTGGTGGCGCTTTCTCTGGAAAAGATCCTAGCAAGGTAGACCGCAGCGCAGCTTATGCGGCACGTCATATCGCAAAGAATATGGTTGCGGCAGGCGTAGCGGACGAAATGCTTGTACAGGTGAGCTATGCTATCGGCGTGGCTCGTCCGATCAATATCTTTGTAGATACTTACGGCCGTTCTCACGTGAACATGACTGACGGTGAGATTGCCCGCGTTATCGACCAGTTGTTCGACCTTCGTCCGAAAGCTATCGAGGAGCGCCTGAAACTTCGTAATCCTATTTATCAGGAAACGGCTGCATACGGTCACATGGGGCGCGAACCGCAGGTGGTAACGAAGAAGTTCTTCTCCCGCTATGAAGGAGACAAGACGGTAGACGTTGAACTCTTTACATGGGAGAAACTCGACTATGTAGATAAAATTAAAGCCGCTTTCGGTCTGTAAATAGTCTGAAACCGAGCTTGACTTATTTGATAAGAGCCGCAATTTCATTTTCCTTTTCGGGGAAAGGAGGTTGCGGCCTTTATTTTTTTTCGTAATTTTGCAGGGTGATACAATAAAATCGTAGCAATGAACCAGATACATTCCGTATGCGTATATAGCGCTTCCAGCACCAAGATAAATCCTGTATATTTTAAAGCAGCCGAAGAGCTGGGCAGCTTGCTTGCCGAACATCACATTCGTCTGATTAACGGGGCAGGCAGTATCGGCTTGATGTGTGCCGTTGCAGATGCGGTGTTGAAGAATGGCGGTGAAGTGACGGGAGTGATCCCCCGTTTTATGGTGGAACAGAATTGGCACCATACCGGATTGACAGAACTGATTGAAGTAGAATCCATGCATGAACGGAAACAGAAGATGGCAAATCTGAGTGACGGTATTGTTGCATTGCCCGGTGGCTGCGGTACGTTGGAAGAACTGCTGGAAATTATTACCTGGAAGCAATTGGGGCTGTATCTCAATCCTATTGTCATTTTGAATGTAAACGGTTTCTTTGATCCATTACTGGAAATGCTTGGGAAGGCGATTGACGAGAATTTTATGCGTCAACAGCATGGAGATATATGGAAAGTGGCACAGACACCTGAAGAGGCGTTGAGATTGCTCTATGAGACTCCTGTATGGGATATTTCCATTCGTAAATTTGCGGCTATATGATTGTGGAGCTGTTTACTTCCGGTGTTGAAGGCATTCCTGTCTCCTATTCTCCCCGTACAGATGATACTATTGCTCTGACCTTGCTGGTTTGCTTTTTTCTTTCGTCTATTGCTTTGGCTAAAGGAAAGAAATTTCTGTCTCAGCAAGTGAAAGATTTTGTACTGCATCGCGAACGGACAAGTATTTTCGATAGCTCTACAGCGGCTGATGTGCGTTATCTGCTGGTGTTAGTATTGCAGACCTGCGTGTTGTCGGGTATCACTTTTTTCAATTATTTTCATGATACGTGCCCTACCCTTATGGATCATGTGTCCTCTCTCCTGCTAGTGGGAATCTATGTCGTCTTTTGCCTTACCTATCTCTTACTGAAATGGTTACTTTATATGTTTCTGGGGTGGACTTTCTTTGATAAAAACAGGACAAATATGTGGCTGGAATCTTATTCCGCACTCATATATTATATTGGATTTGCTCTTTTTCCGTTCGTGCTTTTTCTTGTTTATTTCGACTTGAGTTTTACCAATTTGATTATAATCGGCTCAATTATTCTGATTTTCACCAAAATGTTGATGTTTTATAAGTGGATAAAGCTTTTTTTTCATCAATTTGGCGACCTTTTCCTATTAATTTTGTACTTTTGCGCTCTTGAAATAGTACCTTGTCTGCTACTCTATCAAGGTATGGTTCGAATTAATGATATATTGCTAATAAAATTTTAGGACGTTGAAAATTAAAAAAGTACTAGTTTCGCAGCCTAAGCCTGCGTCAGAGAAATCTCCCTATTACGACATAGCAGAGAAGTATGGCGTAAAAATAGATTTCCGGCCGTTTATCAAGGTTGAAAGTCTTTCGGCGAAAGAATTCCGGCAACAGAAAATTTCGATTCTCGATCATACTGCCGTTATATTCACTTCTCGTCATGCTATTGACCATTTCTTTAACTTGTGCACCGAGTTACGTGTGACGATTCCTGAAACGATGAAGTATTTCTGTGTGACGGAAGCCGTTGCGTTGTACATCCAGAAATATGTGCAATACCGCAAGCGTAAAATTTTCTTTGGAGCTACAGGGAAGATTGAAGACCTGATTCCATCCATTGTGAAGCATAAAACGGAGAAATATTTCGTTCCGATGTCGGACGTGCATAATGACGATGTGAAGAATCTGCTCGACAAGAACGGTATACAGCATACGGAAGCTGTGATGTATCGTACGGTCAGCAATGATTTTACACCTGATGAAGACTTTGATTATGATATGCTGGTATTCTTCAGCCCTGCCGGAGTGACTTCATTGAAAAAGAACTTCCCTGATTTTAACCAGAAGGAGATAAAGATAGGTACTTTCGGTTCCACTACCGCACAGGCTGTACGCGACGCCGGGCTTCGTCTGGATCTTGAGGCTCCTACGGTGCAGGCTCCGTCAATGACTGCTGCGCTTGATATGTTTATCAAAGAAAACAATAAATAAACAAAGTGGGTATATATACTTTGTGCAAAGCCGAAAGGCTGAATAGTAAGATTTTGATCGGAAAGATGTTTGAGGGCGGCATTTCAAAGTCGTTTTCCATCTTTCCGATACGCGTTGTATATATGCCTGTCGAACAAGGCGAGGCTTCGGCTTCCATACTGATCAGCGTGTCGAAACGACGTTTTAAGCGGGCGGTAAAGCGCAATCGGGTGAAACGTCAGATACGCGAGGCTTACCGGAAGAATAAATCCATCCTGCTGGAATGTCTGCAAGGCCGGGAACAGCATTTGGCAATCGCCTTTATCTATCTGTCGGACGAGCTTACAGCGACTGCCGAATTGGAAGAGAAGATGAAAATAGCGCTTTCGCGCATCTCTGAAAAACTGTCCTCATGAAATTTCATGGTTCCCGAATATCTGTCAGCTGGATATTCGTAAAAGATATGCTGCGGAGAGTGTTTTCATTCTTGCTGCTGATTCCTATTTATTTTTATCGGGTTTGTATTTCACCGTTAACTCCTCCTTCTTGTCGGTTCACACCGACCTGTTCGGCCTATGCAGTTGGGGCGATTAAGAAACATGGACCTGTAAAAGGCCTGTATCTGACTGTGCGACGTATTCTGAGATGTCATCCGTGGGGTGGCTCAGGTTATGATCCCGTACCTTAATCATATAAATAAAAAGTAATAATGGGAGAGAGTGATATAAACGCTGTTAATGCTATTTTGGATATTCATACCCATAAGGGAGAGGAACAGTCCGGTGGTAAGGCGATTATCAATTATCGTCAGTTGGCAGGAACGCCGTTGCAAGAGGGGTATTATTATTCTGTCGGCATTCATCCTTGGGAACTGACACCGGATAATTTGAAACAGCAATCGGATTTTATTATTGAGCATTTGCCCGACAAGCGCATTGTGGCCATAGGAGAGGGGGGACTGGATAAATTGAAGGGAGCTTCAATGGAAATTCAAACGGCAGCATTTATGGCGCAGATGACTCTGTCGATGGAATATGATTTGCCTCTGATTCTTCACAATGTGAGAATGACGGATAAAATATTGGCTGTGAAAAAGCAATTCCGGCCCGGACAGCCCTGGATATGGCATGGCTTTAGGGGAAAGCCCGAACAGGCGGAACAATTGCAGGATAAAGGATTGTATCTATCTTTCGGAGAGTTTTATTCGGATGAAGCAATGAGAGCGGTATCCGATGATCGTCTGTTTCTGGAGACAGACGAAAGTTCGCTTGATATCGAAGAGCTTCTGTATCGGGCAGCCCGAGTGCGTAGGGTAGGAGTGGAAACACTGCGAGAAACCATCCGCCGGAACATTCAAAATGTCTTTTTTAGGGCATAAGAGTTGTATCTTCCGAGAAAGAGTCGTACTTTTGCCCCCTACGGGATTGAAATAGAATAAAAACCTAATAATTAAAGAGTAATACGATGAATTTTGTAGAAGAATTGAGATGGCGTGGCATGTTGCAGGACATCATGCCGGGAACGGAAGAGTTGTTAAGCAAAGAGCAGGTGACTGCCTATTTGGGTATCGACCCGACTGCCGATTCGCTACACATTGGTCACCTTTGCGGAGTGATGATCCTTCGTCATTTCCAACGCTGCGGTCATAAACCGTTGGCATTGATTGGTGGCGCTACAGGTATGATTGGTGACCCTTCGGGAAAATCAGCGGAACGTAACCTGCTGGATGAAGAGACATTGCGTCACAATCAGGCATGCATTAAAAAACAGCTTGCCAAATTCCTCGACTTCGAGTCGGATGTGCCTAATCGTGCCGAGCTGGTGAACAACTATGACTGGATGAAAGATTTCAGTTTCCTTGATTTCGCTCGCAAAGTGGGTAAGCATATCACAGTGAACTATATGATGGCGAAGGATTCTGTAAAGCGTCGCCTGAATGGTGAAGCGCGTGACGGGTTATCATTTACCGAGTTCACTTATCAGCTGCTTCAGGGATATGATTTCCTTCATTTATATGAAACAAAGGGATGTAAATTGCAAATGGGCGGTTCTGACCAATGGGGTAACATTACGACTGGTGCCGAATTGATTCGTCGTACGAATGGAGGAGAGGTTTTTGCGCTGACTTGTCCGTTGATTACAAAAGCTGACGGTGGTAAGTTCGGTAAGACGGAATCCGGAAATATCTGGTTGGATTCCCGTTATACGTCTCCTTACAAGTTCTACCAATTCTGGCTGAATGTAAGCGACTCTGATGCAGAACGTTATATCAAGATTTTCACTTCCATCGAGAAGGAAGAAATAGAAGCTCTGATTGCAGAACATCGGGAAGCTCCGCACTTGCGTATCCTTCAGAAACGTCTGGCTAAGGAAGTTACCGTAATGGTTCATTCCGAAGAAGATTATAACGCAGCAGTGGATGCATCAAACATTTTGTTTGGTAATGCAACTTCGGAAGCGTTGCGTAAATTGGATGAGGATACGCTGCTTGCTGTATTCGAAGGCGTACCTCAGTTTGAGATTTCCCGTGATGCATTGGCGGAAGGTGTGAAAGCTGTTGACTTATTCGTTGATAATGCGGCTGTATTTGCTTCGAAAGGTGAAATGCGTAAGTTGGTTCAAGGCGGAGGTGTTTCGTTGAATAAAGAAAAGCTGGCGGCTTTTGACCAGGTAATTACGGCAGCTGACCTGCTTGATGAGAAATATCTGCTTGTTCAGCGCGGTAAAAAGAACTATTATTTGCTGATTGCAAAGTAATAGCTCATTATTTATTAGGTAGCAAAGTAAAAAAATGAATGAAATATTTGGAGGTTTGCTTGCAAACCTCTATCTTTGCACCGCTTTTTAACAGAAAGCGCATAAGTTTGGACTATGGTGTAATGGTAGCACAACAGGTTTTGGTTCTGTTTGTCCAAGTTCGAATCTTGGTAGTCCAACAATCTAACAGTTTAGAAGATACAAAACCCCGCAAAAGTAAATATTTTGCGGGGTTTTTTGTAGCCTTTAGCGAGAAGGTGTTTTGATACACCTTTTATGAAGAGCGTCACTTAATAGTGAAGGATGCTTCCAGGTTTGCGTTGGAGTCTCCGCCTATCCATAGTTTGTACTCACCTTTTTCTTGTCCCCAAGTCATATCTTTGCGTGTGAAAGAGAGGTCTTCGGGAGAAAGGTTGAAAGTGACTTTCCGGCTTTCTCCGGCTTTAATCATGATTTTCTTAAAGCCTTTCAGTTCCTTGACCGGCCGTGTCACGCTACCCTTCATGTCACGTATGTAAAGCTGTACCACTTCTTCACCGTCTACATTTCCGGTATTGGTGACATTGACACTGAACTGAAGGGTATCGCCTTCTCCCGCAATGACGGACGAGGGCTGGATATCCGAATACTCAAATGTAGTGTAACTCAGACCATAGCCGAAAGGATAAAGCGGTTCGTTCGGACAGTCGATATACCGTGACTTATATTTCTCGCTCGATACCGATTTTAAGCCCATAGGACGGCCTGTATTCTTCATATTGTAATAAAGAGGCACTTGTCCTGTGACCAGCGGAAAGCTCAGTGTCAGTTTGCCGGAAGGGTTGTAGTCACCGCTGACAACTTCTCCCAATGCCGCTCCCGCCATTGTACCGGGATTCCATGTAAGTAGGAGAGAGGATACCTTTTCCGTCACCTCTTCCAACTCGATGGGACGTGCCACAACAAGCAGAACAACGATGGGCTTTCCTGTTGATTTCAGTTTCTCAAGCAGTTGCATCTGTACTTCCGGCAATTTGAGCGAAGTCATGCTGGCTGCCTCACCGCTTTCCTTTTGCGACAATCCCATTGTGTAGAAGATTACATCCGCCTTTTGTGCTTGTACCACCGCCTTTTTGAAGCCATCGGGAATCTCTTCATGTATCCGGCAACCGGGAGCAAAGTAGATATTCTGTTTTCCATATCTCTCTTCCAAACCTTCCAGGAACGTAACTGTACGTTTCGGTTCCGGGGCCAGTACCCATGAACCCAGCATTTCCCGTTTATGGTTGGCAAAAGGACCGATGAGCGCAATCTTCTTTCCTTCCTTTACGGGAAGTACGTTATTGTTGTTCTGCAATAATACCATTGACTTTTTTGCCAGTTCTTTGGCAGCCAATAGATTGCTCTCATTGAATATAGTGCTCTTTTCTTTCTCTTCACTGCCGTAGCGGTAAGGATCGTCGAATAGTCCCAGTTTATACTTCATCGTCAGAATCTCCGCACATAATTCGTTGACCGTTTCTTCACGTACAACCCCTTCCTTTACCAGCTTCTCACCATGGAAAAGATAAAGATTATCCACCATGCACATATTTACTCCGGCGTTCATGCCCAAAGAAGCAGCCTCTTCGTCATTGCCGGCAACACCGTGCGCAATCAACTCTTTCACAGCCGTATAATCTGAAACGACAAAACCTTTGAATCCCATCTCTTTTCTTAAAAGATCGCGCATCAGAAAGCTGTTGGCGGTGCAAGGCACTCCGTCGTATTCATTGAACGCACTCATCACGGTAGCGGCTCCGGCGTCAATGGCGGCTTTGAAAGGTGGGAGATAAGTATCCCGCAATTCCCGTTCTGAGATGTCCACCGTGTGATAATCACGTCCTGCCTGCGCGGCACCATAGGCAATGAAATGCTTTGCGCAAGAGAGAATAGTGTTGTCTTTTGACAAATCGTCTCCTTGATATCCGCGTACCATCGCTGCTGCGATAAGACCTCCGAGATAAGGATCCTCACCCGAACCTTCGGACACCCGTCCCCAACGGGGATCACGGCTGATATCGCACATCGGGGAGAACGTCCAATGCAATCCTACGGACGAAGCTTCCTCTGCAGATACTCGTGCAAAACGCTCTATCTCTTCCAAATCCCAAGAAGCGGAGATACCCAGATTGACGGGGAAGATGGTCTTATATCCGTGGATAACATCGCATCCCAGCAACAAAGGAATTTTCATACGGGTATTCTCCATAGCTAGTTTTTGCAGTCTGTGGGCTTCCGAAGCGTTGAGAGCACCAAACAGATTCCCGCATTTTCCTTCCTTTATCAGTTCCTCGATGTTGTCTATCGAGCCCGTAGGACCTGTAACATTACCCTTGGTGGGATAGATGATCATCTGTCCCAGCTTCTCTTCCAATGTCATTTTCTTTAAAAGAGAATCTACTTTGTGGGCGATTATCTGATCGGAGTTATCAGTCGTGCGCTGATTGCCGCACGACGATAACGTTAATAAGCTAAAAGCAGCTACATACAAAAAAATTCGTTTCATAAGTCTTATCTGTAATATTGGGTTTGTTTCACATTCAGCATATCTGATAACACAGTGGTAGGAATAGGCATGGTATAATTGCGCGGGAGTTCCAGTTTGTTGCAAAGAGGAATCATCGTTCTGAAATTCTCTTTGGTAATCGGGAAATTCGGTTTGTTGATGGCTCCCCACCCGTTTGTATCATTCAGATGTTTTTCTATTCCGTTGAATTCATCGTTTACTTTAGCATCCATAGCCGCCATCATATAGCCCGGATGCAACTTATCTATGCGTACCAGTTCATAGTAACGGTTGCTCCATTCAAGTGCTATCTCAAGACGCTTGTCTTTCCATATCTGTTCCAATAGAGCTGTACCCGATGTTGACGGAGAATCTTTCAGGTTTGCCCGGTGTCGTACCAGGTTCAGCCATTTTACGGCAAGCCCCTCCTCACCGGCATAATAAGCGGCTTCCGCTCCTATCAGTAGCACTTCTCCCATGCGGAGCAACTTCAGGTTGCATCCTCCTAAGTTCGTTTGCGGAGTATCACCTGTTCCTACCGGTTTCTCCTGTGCGGCTTTCCGTGAATAGCGGTTCGGCCATCCGGCAGCCAATAAGTTCTTGTTGTTGAAGGCTACCCCGTTTATCCGGTCACCGTTTATTTTTCGGAACGGACTGCTGTTCTCGGGATGTTTCATACCGCTGAGCGGGTTAGTGACCCCGAACAGGACGGTTCCGAAGTAACGGGTATCGATAATTTCTCCCGTGCTACCGTCCGTTTCATACTGATTGATGAGATTCAGCGTAGGGGCTACACGTCCGTATCCGTTGTATGATCGGGGTTGGGAAGGCCGCCATCCGGCGAAGCGGGTATCTCCGGTAGAGGTGGACTCCGTACCTATCTCGAACAAGGACTCCGAGCAGTAATTGCCTGCCCTGCGGAATATCTCTTCAAAGTTATTATATAGCGGATAATCCTCTTCCATTGCTTTCACTATTTCCACAATCTCCTCATAGCACTTGTCCGCTTTCTCCTGATCATGATTGAAATAAATCTCGTTGGCCGCCTGATATAGCAAGGCCTTTGCCAGCAAGCCTTGTGCTGTTCCCAGATGAGCACGTCCTTGCCAGTCGGTAGTGTAAAGCTCCGTCCATTCCTGTTTGGTGGGAATATACTTCACGGCTTGGCGCAAGTCCTCCACAATATAGTCATAAAGTTGCGTCACAGACTTGTCATTGGTCAGCCGGGCATATTCGGCAGGAGTGATGTCTCCCTCTTCGGGCAGGATAACCACCTCTCCGAACGTATTGACAAGCATCATATAGAAGAAAGCGCGCACTACTCTGTTCTCGGCAATCAGCCCGTTCTTATATTTGTTCATGAACTCGTCAAAGTAGCTTTCCAGTGCGCGTATATTGATATTTGTGCGGTCTATTCCCTTGTAACTTGCCGTCCATATATCATTGATATAATTGGTGGAAGAAGGAGTGATTCCGTAGAAGTTCTGAAACTGATTATACAAGCGGTTGTGCGTGATTCCTCCGGCGTCGCTGAGTATGGAACCCCTCAATGCATTATCCGAAGCGATTTCTCCCATAGTACTGAAAGCATCGCCTTGCCCTTCCCCTAATGTGAGTATGGCACTGTAAACAGACGAACTGAGTTTGATAGGATCGTTCAGCGATACGGAGGGAGTCATATTATGTGCCGGTTTATCCAGAAAGTTATCCATACAGGAGGATAAGAATCCGGCAATCAGACCGGTCATCACGGTGGTTATAATGATTCTTTTGTTCTTCATGATTCTTGTTTTTTATCGTTTAGAAAGAAAAGGAAGTACCTACTGTAAATGTACGGTTGTCAGGGTATAATCCGAAATTATCGATACCGCCCCTGTTGGCATTGCCCGTAGCGCCGATATGTGTCTTATATCCCGTTGCTTTGGTGAACGTATGTAAATTGGCTCCCGACAGGAAAATGCGGGCGTTCCTCATACGAATCTTTCTCAGCAGCTTGTGGGGGAAAGCATAGGAGAGCTGTACATTGGCAATGCTCAGGTAGTCTCCGTCCTCGATGAAATAGCTGCTGTCCATAGATGAGGCGTCTCCACGTACAAACACACGCGGGATATGATAAGATGTACCTTCACCGTGCCATGCACCGAGCATATCGGTTGTGAAGTTCTGTTCATTCTGGCGGTACTGGGTGCGTCGGTTATAAATCTTATGCCCCAGTCCGCTGGTGAGGTCTACTATAAGCGTGAACCCCTTGTAGGAGAATCTTGCATTGAACCCAAGCTGTACTTTCGGGATATAAGAACCCAGATAAACATAATCGTTGGTATCGATCACTTTGTCACCGTTCACATCCTCAAATATCAGCTCGCCCACACGTGTGCCGCTTATATGAGGCAGACTTGCCAATTGTTCGTCATTCTGGAAGACCCCGACAGCTTTGTATCCCCAGAAGCTGCCGATAGGATAGCCCTCCATTGTACGGTTGGGAGCATTGCTGATACCACCGATATTATCGTTGATTTTCTTCACATTGTTCTTGACGGTAGAACCGGTGAAAGTGAACATACTGTTTACCTTTCCCAATTTAGGAGAATAGGCTACATTCCACTCGAATCCTTTGTTGCTTACCGTTCCGATATTGCTTGTCACGTTAAACTTCGACGGCTGAATCAGTAACGGCATCATAACCTTCGATGTCTCTTTGTGGAACCAGTCTACCGATACGGAGAGAAGATTGCGGAAAGCGGCGAAGTCGATTCCCAGGTTGAAAGATTTCATCTCTTCCCATGACAGGGTAGTGTCGTACATCAATCGCAGTGCGTCCGTAGAATAAATGCTATTATTAGGTCCCGTTACGATATTCACGCTGTTGGCGTAGAGTGTCTGCGCATTGCTCACCCCTTTATCGTTGCCGACTACTCCGTAGCTCGCTCTGAGTTTCAGCTTGTCCAACCATCGCGTACCTTTCAGGAAATTCTCTTCGGACATCGTCCAGCCCAGTCCCAATGACGGGAAGAACCCGTAGCGATTGTCCTTAGGATAAGCGGACGAACCGTCCACACGTCCGGTAGCTATAACATTATAACGTCCTTTCAAGGTATAGGTGATACGTCCGAGATAAGACACATAACTCTTTTCCGAGCCACCGTCCTCACCGGTAACGGTTGTTCCCTGTCCTGCGTACCATAAGTTCTGGTTCTTCCAGGCTTCCCACGGAAGTCCGGTAGCAAACAGATTGGCATACTGTGTGCGGTAATATTGCATGGTGAATCCACCCATGACTGTCAGCCGATGGTCTTTCTTGTGCAGATTGTATGTCAGCGTGTTTTCCAACTGCCATGAATTGTTGTTGAAACTGTTGTGGGTCAGTCGTGATATTTTGTAAGGCGAATTGGAGTCTTCCACGTTCTCCATGAAAGCCGGAAGGAAAATCTTCTCTTCCCCGTTGGCATACGTTGTAGAGAAAGCAGTCCGGAACTTCAACGGCTTGATGATATCCCATTCCAGAAAATAATTACTGTTGAACCGGTTCGTTTTCCGGTAGCGGTCGTGCGTATAGTAGAGCAGGGCATACGGATTGTTGTCTCCTCCGTTGAAGTCGTTCTCACTATCACTGTCCCCTGTCAGATTGTACACGGGGGCATTCGGCAATCGTTTTCCTGTGAGTGAGAAGACGTTGTTGTCTACCCCTCCCTTATCGTCTGTGGTAAAGATCATATTCACTCCTATTTTCAGATTCTTGTAGAGCTGATAAGAAGCGTTGACTTTGGCATTCAGGCGTTTGTAATCAGTATATTCTATTACACCCTCCTGATGCAGATAACCCAATCCGGCATAGAAGTTGGCTTTCTTTGTGCTGCCCGATACGCTAAACTGATAATTGCCCGTCAATGCTGTGCGGTTGGCGAGATCCTGCCAATCGGTACCTGCGCCTGCCGTCTCCCAATCCGGATAAGGAATGGAGTTGATAACGTCCGCGTTCTGATAATTATCCGCCAGATATTCCAAGTTGCGTATCTGCTGGTATTGGCTTGTGTTGGCGAGTGGCAGCAAGCGTTCCATCTCTGCCAGAGAGAAGCTGGCTGATGCATTCACACGGGTGACACCCTGCTCACCGGAACCCTGCCGGGTAGTGGCGAGAATCACTCCGTTGGCTCCTCTCGAACCGTAGATAGCGGTAGCCGAAGCGTCTTTCAATACCGTGATAGATAAGATATCGTTCGTATTGATGGCATTCAGTTCGTCCAGTGTCATGAACTGCCCGTCTACAACACAGATAGGTTCGGAATCATTGTACGAACCTACACCGCGTATACGGACAGAAGCCGTTGCACCCGGTTCGGAAGTGCCTAATACTTCCATTCCGGGAATCTTGCTTCCGATGGCGTCAAGCAGATTGACAGTCGGTATTTCGCTCAGTTCTTTGCCGGAAAGGGTGGAAATTGCTCCTGTCAGGTCCTCTTTCCGTTGCGAGCCGTAACCTACCACTACTTCCACCTGCTCCAGTTGGTTGACAGCCGGTTCCAGTTGTACACGGAGTTTTCTCCGGCCTTTCAGCTCTATTTCGCGTCTTTCATAACCGATGAAAGAGAAAACTAATGTAGCTCTTGGACCTGCTTTGATGGCGAAGTCTCCGTTTACTCCGGAGGAAGTGCCCCGTTGGGTCCCTTTCACTTGGATGGATACGCCGGGAAGCGGTTCTTCCGCTTCGTCGAGCACCACTCCACTGATTTGAATATTCTGCGCTTGCAACAGACTTGCCATTACAAGCAGGCAAATCGTAAACAGCGTTCTATGCATTGGACTGAAATACATATTGTTCTTCATATTTTTCTGAGTTTAAGACTACTAAGGTGATTATAATTACTCCATGCAACGCTGAGGAACCTTGTACTGCTGTTGCAGTCTGGTGAGTTCCTTTTTCAGCTCCGCCGTTATTTTCTCCGTTCCTTTCTGACCGTAGATATTGTGCATTTCCATCGGGTCATTTTTCAGATCGTAGAGTTCCCATTCCTTATCCTGATAGAAATACATCAGTTTATAGCGCTCTCCCTTTACTCCGTAATGCTTGTGAACACTGTGGAAACCGGGAAATTCATAGAAGTGATAGTACAGGTACTTTCTCCAGTCCGGAGTTTTCTTGCCCTCCAGCAACGGGAGGAATGATACGCCCTGCATCTCTTTCGGGACATCAATACCGCACATTTCCAGGAAAGTGGGAGCGAAGTCTATATTTTGTGTCAGTTTGGTGATATGCGTGCCCGCTTTGATTTTCGGAGGGAAGCGCATCATCATCGGCATTTTCATGGATTCCTCGTACATAAACCGCTTGTCAAACCAACCATGTTCGCCGACGTAGAAGCCTTGATCGCTGCAATATACAATGATTGTATTGTCGAGCAATCCCTCTTTCTTCAGATAATCGAGCGTCTTGCCTATGCTTTCGTCAAGGGAAGCGATGGTTGCCATATATTCGCGCGCATACCGTTGATACTTCCAGAGAGCGAGGTCTTTGCCTTGCAAATCGCGTTCCCATAGAGAGTTGTTCTTCTCACGATAGTTATCGTTGAAACGTTTCCATTGTTCGGGTGTCATACGACGGTTGAGGTGCTTCCACGGATCGAAGCGCAGCGAATCGCTACCTTTGGCTACGTTCATTTTCAGATCGTGCCCTTCGTACATATCACGGTAGATATTCATTTTCTGTTTCTGTGCCGCTTTACGTCCTTCGTAGTTGTCGAAGTAGTTGGCGGGCACGGGGAAGTCCACGTTGTCATAAAGATGATAATGACGTTCGGCAGGCCACCAGTTGCGGTGCACGGCTTTGTGGTTCATCATCATAAAGAAAGGCTTGTTCCGGTCGCGGTGTTCCAGCCAGTCTATGGTCTTTTCGGTGATAATGTCCGTCACGTATCCGTCTATGCGTACCGTATCGTTCTCGGTGATGAAGTCGGGGTTGTAGTATTCTCCCTGATCGTTCAGGATAGTCCAATAATCAAATCCGGTAGGCTTCGTCACCAAATGCCATTTACCGATCAGAGCGGTCTGATAACCGTTCGCTCGGAATATCTTCTGTACCAATAGTTGCGAGCCGTCGAACTTGTTTCCGTTTCTCATAAATCCGTTGGCATGGCTATACTTTCCGGACATTACCGCAGCGCGGCTGGGACCCGACAGGGAATTGCAACAATAATTGGCTTCGAAAAGCGCACCTTCGTTGGCTATCCGGTCAATGTTCGGAGTAGGTGCCAGGCGTGAGAATTCGGAGCCGTATGCACTGATGGCCTTCTCTGCATGGTCGTCCGACATAATAAAGAGAATGTTGGGAGCGGACTCCTTCGCTTTGTCTTGCGCATGAGTGCCGACAAGTGGGAGTAGGGGAATCACTGCTCCTAATAATAGTTTGTTCTTGGCTACTGTTTTCATAAGTTCCATTAATTTTTCGTTGTGATGCAAAGGAAAGAATTGTTCGACAAGGCATAAAAACAAGCAGTGCCATTTGGTTACGTCAGACCGATTTTTCTTAGGAAAACAGCTACTACATCACTACTTCACTTCTCTTTTTTTAATTGATAAACAGTTGATAATTAATGATATGTGATTACCCTATTTATAAAACATGAAAGTAGTCTGTATGCTTAGATATCAATGAGAAACTGTACCAGATCTACGCTTGAATCCAGTTCCATCTTTTTCCTGAGGCGGTATCTGGCTGTTTCCACCGCGCGCACTCCTATGTTCAGCATATCCGCCATGTCTTTGGTACTCATATTCAGGCGTAGCAAGGCGCATAATTTCAGGTCGTTCGGTGTCAGTTCGGGGAAACGTTGCCGTAGATTCCTGAAGAAGTGCTCATGAATCAGATCGAAATTGGAGAGAAACAGGTCCCATTCCTTGCCTTTTGTGGTGGCGTTGTCTATCATATCTATCAATTTCTGATAGTATTTATTGGGATATTGGCTGCCCAACATCCGTTTATGGTTCTCTATCTCCTCCTTGATGGTGAGCAGTATCTTGTTGTTCTCTATAATCGTCATGGTCGATTGCGTCAGTTCCTTGCCTTTGAACTGTATTTCGTCATTGAGCCGTTTGTTTTCAAGTTCAATGATTTGCTGTTCGCGCTCTTTGATGATATGTTGCTGTTGGCGCAGCGTTCTCCGGCGTACGCCTGCATAGACAGCAATGAAGATGATTGCCAGCAGACAGAAATAGCCGATATAGGCCCATGAACTCCGGTACCACGGCGGAAGGATACGGAATGCGAAAGAAGCGGTGGCTACAGCTATCCCTTTCTCGTTGATAGCCCTGCACTTCAGGCAATAGTCGCCTGCCGGAAGCCGTTGCATATTGATGGAAGGCGTGTTCTGCTTTTCCTGCCAATGCTTTTGGATACCGTTCTCTTCCAGTTTGAACTGAAAATAAATGTCTTCATTATAGGCAGGATAAGCTACCTGCACGTCCAGACTGTTAAAGTCGGAAGTCAGCAGGCACGGAGTGTCTCCGTTGCGCACGGGCAGGCTGTGTGTCTCGTCTTTCAGTATATTGTAAGAGGTGATATGGCTGAAAGTCATTTCCTGATTGAGGGACGGAAGGCTGTCCTCCGGCTTGTTGGGGATAAGCACGAGTACATTCTCCGCACATAAGATGGAGTGCTCCGGTGTGATGGGGACGATACTCTCGAAATCCTTGTGCATCCGCAGATTATAACTGTCGAACAGCAATACTCTCTCTATGACCGGTGCTTCGGAAGCCGATATATTGACCAGTGCCACGCCCATATCGGTGATGAACCAGTAGTAAGTGTTATCCACCTTCACAATCTGTTTGGTGTGGGCTATGAACTCCAGGTGGGTATTCAGCCGGTCGTACGGAACGATGGAGTCCGACAGGTCATTATACGTGTAGAACTGTTTTTCATTGGTAAATACGATTCTTCCGCCGACATTGAAAACACCGATGTGCGTCCGGCTTGAGTCTCCGATACAGGAGATGAATTCGTTTCCGGTGAAGCCCGTATGGTTCCGGTTCATTTTCAGCTTGTATATTCCCTTGCGTGTATGCGCTACCCAAAGGTTTCCGTTATTATCGAACTCCATGTATCGCGGATAACCGTTGAAGTTGTTAAGGCGCTGGCGGAACAGGTAGCCGCCGTCCGGTTCTACATCATAAAGGTTGATGGAATTATAACTGCCCAACAGGAAGCCTTTTCGATGTTGCGGGTAATGAATCTCCGTTCCCGCCAATGCTCCTCCTGTGGGATACATCTCGGTCAGGCGGTTTTGCCTATCCAGCAGGTAGGTCGCTTTGCTATGCCCGATGATAAGTCCTTCTTCGGTTTTGAGCAGTTTCTGTACGTAGCCGCTTGGCAAGTTCATCTTTTCCGGTGAGAAATTCTGTTCCTGAGTCATGAATTCCCCTGCTTTTATTCGCCATAAACCTTGATTGGAGGCGATGTAGAGGTAATCATTCCATAGAGCGACATCAAAGATGGAACCGATACTTTGTTCTTTCAGGTAGTGGAAAGAGAAAGAATCATTGACAAAGGCGAGTGAAAGTCCCTTCTCCAGTCCGATCCAGATATTGTTGGCCTTGTCTTTAAAGAGTGACAAGACGGTATTGTGCTGTAACTTGTTCCGATGATCCAGTTTGTAAAGCAGGTTGCCTTGCGGGGTGAAACAGAGCAGGCCGTTACTGCGTGTTCCTGCCAGCAAATTGCCGTTCTCCGCATAAAGAGCTTCGTTATTGCCGATGATATCCGGTGTCTTGTTGATGGTCGATTGCGGGATGTATTTCCCTTGATCGTAAATCCAGAATCCTTGATTTTCTGTTTGGATGAGCAAACGGTTGCCTTCATAAGGCAATATACTGCGGACAGGGCTTTGGAAAGGGGCAGAGGAGGTGGGTAACTTGGTAAGGTTGTTCTTCTCCAGCAGATAAAGCTCGTCCTGAATCACCGCATAGATTTGGTTATTGACTTTATAAAGGCGTTGCATCATGTTTTTCATCGGATAGAAAGCAATCTTCTTCGATTGGGTATCGAAAGAGAAATAACCGGCAAAAGACTGGAAGTAAATCAGGTTTTCGTCCTGTTCGATACTCCATATATCCTTGTTCTTCAATTCCTTGTGTTGGAACAAGCTGGAGATAGAAGTGTAGACTAGTTTGCCATATTCGTTTCTTTCAAAGTAACCGAACTCTTCGTAGCTGCCGATATAGATACGGTCGTCCGGAGAGATATAAAGGGAACGGATGGTTCGGTTCTCGTTGGTGGTGTATGTCTGCCATGTTTTCCCGTCGTAACAGACCAGGCCGTTACGGTTGGCTACATAAATAACGCCTTTGCTGTCTTGTCCGATGTCCCAATTCTGGCACATCACTTCCTTATTCGTGAAGTTTCTGACGAATGGAATAGAGACTGCCAGAGCGTTGGCAGAGGTTAATAATACGATAATGAGCGCATAAATGTATTTCATAGTTCCAATATCATATAGGGGATTCCTCGACAAAAATACAAAACTTTGGGTAGGATGCAATGTAGAGTGCGAAAACATTTGTAATATATGTCGGCTTATTTTAGGCGGAATCTGTATATCTGTGGGAGTAAACATCCGTATATAAACTTCCGCTCTACTACTGCCAAACTTCCTTTCAATAGGAACTAAACTTCTCTCCTACCGCACATAATCTATAAACGAAGGCTTCGTTTTTAAAAATGAAAGTTCTGTTTTTATAAACAAAGCCTTTGTTTTTATAAACGCAACTTGCGTTTATAGATTACTAGTGCGGGATTCTAAGTTTATGTTCTATTGAAAGGAAGTTTGGCAGTAGTAAAACGGAAGTTAGTTACTAGTAGACGGGGAGCAATCTCCCCGTCTACTCAAACTAAACCTACTCTGTCTTACTGACTTCTTCCCCGTTCTTGTATGCCTTACCCTTTTCAGAGGTGACGGTAGAACCTTCCAAATTATAATTGTCGTTGTCTTTGAATGACTCGTTAAAGCCTTTGGTGGTAGCTGTATCTTTACTCCAGCCTATTGCGTAACAGATGATTGCATCTCCGTTGGCATTGGCTGATAATGTTCCTAACATTTTAGAGTCTTTGACGGGAAGCTTATCGGTCAATAATGCAGGGGCAGAGTTTCCTAAGAACCCTCCGAGCCATACTGTACCTGTTGTATTAGTGGATTTGGCGGTGATGTTAGATTCTGCTTCGACTGTACATTTAGCATTGGTCATTTTAGCCTCTGCCATCATTCCACCGATAATTCCTCCTATATGGGCATTCTTTGTACCTTGATTTTCTACTTTCAGCTCTCCTTTGTAAGATAAATCACAGTTGGCAACAGAAGAACTTTTTGTGAGTTCACCAATTACTCCTCCGTTTTTAACATCATTGTTTACTGTATTTGTTACGGTAATGTTAACTTCTGAACGGATATTTCCGGATAATACCGTATTATTGCTTTGTCCTATTAACCCTCCTGTTTGAGCAGCCCCTGTAGTTGTAATATTGATATTTCCTACGATAGTCAGATTCTTTATTTCGGCGTTATGGGTATAAGCGAAGAATCCGGTACCTCCTGATGCGGTTATTGTAGAAATCTTCATACCACTGATTGTTTTTCCGTTTCCATCAAATACACCGGAGAAAGTTTTGATAGGCTCCCAGTCTTCTTCATCGAGGGAAATATCATTATCCAATTTGAAATGTTTACCTGCAAAGACCGTACCTGCTTCACCTTCTTTTGAATCACGACTGATAGCCCGTAACTGTGCAGCATTCGTAATAATCCAGGGACTTGTTTCTGTTCCTTCCCCTGTCTTGGTATAATCTTCATCCGGTTCCGGCTCCGGTTCTTCCTCTTTGGCTACGGTCACTTCGAACGTATACTGCTGTCCTTTTTCTAAAGCAACACCTTCGAGCGTACCATTATAGACTTCGCCACTTTCATCTGTAACCGCTATTGCTAACTGCTTGCCGCTTAAATCGACAGGAAAGAGGAGCACGTTTGCTTCCAATTGCTGCAAAGCCTTGAAGTCTTTCAGATTCAGTGTCACCTTATTAGTGCTCTCATTCGTAACAAACTTAAAATCTGCGGCAGAAGCCGGATAATTGTTACAATTAACCGATTTGATAAGATTCTTGCCATTGGTGCTGATATCCACAGTTGTCGGGATGACCTCTGCGGGCAATGTGATCTTTAATGTCAGGATAGCCATTTGCGGTTGGAATTCAATCGTATTGATAGCACCGTTCCCGAAGGCACTGACACCGTACATATAGTAGAATGCTGACAAATGGTCTTTCGTCGCATTCCCTTTCTGGGTAAGAACATTCTGGGTATCGGTCGGATCTGTACCGGGAGCGAGTAGGGGAGTACTTGCTGCGTTTGCTTTCTCTTTGGCTTTTCCTGCGGGATAGAAAGCGCGGATATAATCACCCTCTTCCGGTGTGGGGAACGCTTTTTTGACCGCTTCAAATGTTGCCTCGCTCACTTGGGAATCTTCGGTGTAGAAGAGATCCTTCTCGGAATCGGCTTTTTTGGCATATAAAGCGATGGTATTGTCGGTATTCCATAGCATAGGTTCAGGTATAATAGCCTCAACGGTGGTTATTCCTTGACTGCTGCTGCCGCCCTGTGCGGAATCATCATCGTCGGAACAGCTGCTGATAAACAGTGCGGTGGCCAATGCTATGGAACATTGGATAAAATTGATGGTTTTCATGATGGTAAATTGATAGGTTATTGATTATAGCTTGTCTCCGATTTCGTTTTGAGTCTTTCGGAGTGTTTCTTTTAATTCGTTTATCACTTTCTGATACTTCTTGTTGTTGTATTGGTCCGTCATCTCGTGAGGATCGTTCTGTAAGTCGTAGAACTCCCATACAGGCTGGAAATTGGGCTTGTCGATAGAACCTTTCGTTCCGCATGACTTTCCGTAGAAATAAATCAGTTTGTAGCGGTCGGTGCGCAGTCCGTAGTGGGCGGGGATGTTGTAACCTTTGAAATTCATCCAATAACGGTAATACGCTGTCTTTCTTGCGTCGGGAGCTTCCTTGCCGTTTAGAGAAGCGGAGAAACTTCTGCCGTCCATATAGTCGGGAGTCGATATGCCTGCATACTCGAGAAGCGTCGGAGCAAAGTCGATGTTCTGTACGAAAGTCTTACAAATAGTGTGCTTCGGTATTCTTTTCGGGTAGCGGATAACTAATGGCATACGCAATGCCTCTTCGTACATCAACCGTTTGTCTACGAGCCCGTGCTCACCCATATAGAAGCCTTGATCGGAAGTATAGACGATGATGGTGTTGTTCAGTTGTCCGTTCTTTTCCAGATAATCGAGCAGGCGGCCTACATTCTCGTCTATTCCGGCGATGCAGGAAAGATAGGTGCGGATGTATTCTTGATAAGCGTCCTTCACTCTGTCTTCTTTGGGAAGTTCCTTGTTGGCAAACCGCCCTCCGGAAATCTTATTGTGCACGGACTTCAGTATAGGACGGCTGTCGAGGTTCTCATACAGGTTATCCGGTTCGGGAAATACAACGCCTTTGTACAGGTCTTTGTGTCTCTCAGCCGGAGTGAATGGTGTATGAGGTGCTTTGAAGTGGCACATCAGGAAGAAAGGCTTGTTCTTGTCCGTTTGCTCCATCCAATCGATACATTTGTCCGTGATGACATCCGTACAGTAACCTTTGGTGCGTACGGCGTGTTTCACGTCGAAAGGAAGTCCGCTTTCCATAAAACCGGGATTCTCGTATTTGCCTTGTCCGGGCATGACACTGTAGAAGTCGAAGCCTTCGGGCTGTGTGCCGATGTGCCATTTGCCTACGATGGCAGTCTGATAACCGTTCTTTTGGAGTTCCTTTGCCATAGAAGGATGTCCGGCAGGGAGTTCATCGGCGAGGGTATATACTTGGTTATGATGACTGTATTGCCCCGTCAGGATAGCCGCCCGGCTGGGAGTGCTGATGGAATTGGTGACAAAGCAGTTCTCCATCTTGACGCCTTCGTTGGCTATACGGTCGATATTGGGAGTTTTCACATAGTCTTTCAGTACTGAGGCGTATACACCGATGGTCTGGAAAGAATGGTCGTCGGACATGATATAGAGTATGTTCGGCCTGCCGTCGGCGGCAAAGGCGGCTACGGCGCTCAAAGACAGGGCTGCCGTGCTTATACCCGTTTGAAGGAATGAAGTTTTCATCGTAAATTAATGTTTAAAGTATCTATTCGTTTATTGTCTTTGTACATATCCAGGCTATATGCGCGCTTACTCCATCGGTCGTAAGGGAGTTGCAACACATTGATTCCCTGCTTTATCTCGTCCGGAGTGACTTTGCGGGCTTTCTCTTCACAGTTGATTGTAAAATAGATGTCAGCTGAGGCTGCGTCAGACCAGTATCGTATGTTGTAATCCTCTGTATCCGGATGAGCGGTCAGATCGACGGCTCCGGTCTGGAGATTGACAGGGTTCTGGCAGAATCCTTCAGGATAAGTCACCGCCTTGAATCCGGCCGCTTCAAGCCCCTGTCGGATAGGTTCGCTTTGCAGGGCTAGTTTCCATATCAATCCGCTGCGGTAATTCTCGATGACGGATACGACGGGCATTACGGAAATGGATAAATATCGGGAGTCTGCCCAAGCCAAACTTCTGTTGTAGGCATCCGTAATGCCGTAAGTTCCTTGTAGATGGGGCGTTTCATAGAGCAAGCGAATGACTTGCAGGGCATAGAACGGAGTGACGGGAATTGTTCCCATAGCTCCTGTGGTGCAAATCGTACCGTCGTCGCGGCTCTCTCCGGGGGCGCGGCCTTTGTATCCTAAAGGCTCCGGTCCGTAGCAAGCACTCAATCCCCAGTTGTATTCGTCGTACAGATACTCTTTTGGAGCGTCGTTCAGACTATAATGGCGGTTTATCAGCGCATGGTTGGTGCAGAACTCCCAATAATCTGCATAGTTATCCTGATATAAAAAAGGGTTTATCCATAGGAACGGATGCTGCGTGGTGAAGAGCGGACCGCCTTTTTCTTCTCCGCCCAGCTCGAACGTATATCCGTAGGTGGTACGGCCTGCATTGAAGAACTTATTTCCCCGCCATCCGTTGGTGTACACATCTTCCGTAATAGCATATTCTTCGGGAGCGGAAAGCGCGAGCAAGTAAGCGGGCAAGGCTTCGCAAGGACCGGTTATCTTGAGTGGAGCAAAGCCTAAGTCCTTATCCCATGCCCAATACAGCGTCTTCTCTCCGTTGGTGTAGAAGTTCCAGTCTATTTCGTTGTGGAACTTGCTGACAAAAGCCCTTGCTTCGGTTTCCGTTGCATCTTCCGAGTTGAAGTATTCGGAGCAGATGAATAGTCCCATCATCATAAAAGAAGTCTCCACCAAATCGCCTGCCGACTGTTGTTTCTGATTGAAAGGCAGGCCTGTCCCCGTCTTTCCGTCCATCCAATGCGACCATGCTCCGTGATAGCGTTCGGCCTTATTGAGGAAAGTACACATATCCAGAAAACGCTGTGCTCCTTCCTTGCGGGTGATCCAGCCACGTTCTACGGCAACGGGAATGGCGGTTGCCGCATATGCCGACCCTGCCAATGCCACTGTGTTTGTGGAGCGTTCCGTTCCTATCAGCGCCATTTTGCTGTCTGCCTGACAGTTCTCGTAGAAGAAGCGGAAGTATCCCCGCTGTATATCGGTCAACGTCTGCCTTTGCTTCTCAGGAGTATATTCCAGCGAATCGGCAAAGTAGTTCCCTTCCGGAACGGTGGGGACAGACGGTGTCTCCGGTTGTTCCGGTGAATGGAAATCCTGCTCGTCCAAACAGCTGGACAAGACGGTGACGGCTGTCAGGAGAAGACAAAGTATCGGTTGATGGCTCATCATTCAATCAGAGGGAATTAATTCAGTTGGACTTTTACTTCTGCTTTCGGTTGGCCATTTTCCTGCAGACGGATGATGCAGCGTTGCGTATCTTTCAATCCGCTACGGTCGAACGAGAGTTGGTTGAGGCCTTTCGGGTACTTCTTTGCGGGAATCTCCGAAAGCACTTTTGTGCCTGCCTCATTGCAGATTTGGAATGACACTTGTCCGGCTTCCTCCAGATAGAAATCCAGTTCGTACATTTTGCGGTCGGGGTGACGGAGCATATCGTAGTAGCCCGTGCGTGTGTCCGCAATGGCATACGGAAAACCTGTGGGATGGACGGGCAGATGAATGCCTGCTTTTTCCATACCTTTCCTGATGTCGGGATGATTGGCGAGCAGCTTCCATAGGAAACCACTGCGGTAGTTTTCTATCATGATAACGATAGGGGCCTGGTCGATGGCGATTCTGCCTTTGAAATACCAGTCGTCTACAAGGCTGTAACCGTCTCCGAATCCTCCCGGAGTGTGCAGCTTCGGGCAGTTATAATGCAGGTTGAGCAACATCTGTATGGAATAGAAAGGCGTGTAAGGCATGGACGAGAGGGCGGCGGTAGGAGCTATCACGCCATCATCCCGTTTCGGAGTGCGTGGCTTGTACCCTTTCTTGACGGGCTGGTTCGGTCCGGAACCGGCACTTAGTCCCCAGTTGAACGCGTCATACCGGTATTCTTTGGGAGCTACTTCCATGCAATAATGCCTGTGTATCATGGCGTGGTACGTTCCATATTGCTGATAGTCTACGTATTCATCCTGCATCGTTTTGGGGTTTATTCCTAGAAATGAATAATGGGATAGGAACAGAGGGCCGCTCAATTGGGCTCCCATGACAAAAGGATAACCGTAATGCACACGGTTAGGTTTGCATATCTTTCCGTTCTGTTGCCATCCGTTCTTGTATATATCGGCACCGATGGCGTACTTGTCCGGTGCGCCCAAAGCAAGAATGTAGGTCACCAGCGCTTCATTGTATCCATGTAGCGGTAAGGTGTACGCTCCGTTCGTGCGTTCCCACAGCCAATATAACTCTCCGTTGTGCACGAAATCGCTCCATTGTATGGTCTTGCGGAAGCTGTCTACCGTTTTCCGTATCTCTTTTTCGACGGAATTGTTTTCTGTCAGGTAAGCTTGGGCGGCATACAACCCCATCATCATAAAGGAAGTTTCTACGAGATCTCCGGCTTCTATCTGTTTACCGAACTTCACGGGCTCACCTTCCGCGCTCATCCAATGCGACCATGCGCCTTTGATACGGTCTGCCTTGTTGAGATAGCGTACTAAGGACAGGATACGTTTGGCGCCCGCTTCGCGGCTAATCCATCCCCGCTCTATTCCCGTCAGTATCACCATGACGCCAAAACCGCTTCCTCCGGTAGTCAGATTCTTGTTGTTGACGTTGGCGCTGGCATGAATCATACCTGTCTGCTTGTTGGCAAACTGCCAGAAATGATTGAATGCGGCACGCTGTTCCTGCTCCAGCACTTTGCGTACGGAGTCGGGTTCGTATGAGAAAGTCGAAGTGGCCCGTGCGGGTGTTGCTGCATACCCTGATATATATAGGCTGCACATCAGAAGAAGACTGAATATTGTTTTTGTTAATAGGAAGTAATTCATAGTTTTTATTTTTTGAGCAAAGTAAAGCTTTTCTTGCTTTCTACTCAAATTCCGGACGTCGTATCGAATACGTCAGTATGAAAAAAGAGAATCTTTTTACTACTATTTCTATACTACATTGGTAGATAAGTGATTGTGTATTAGTTGTGTGTATCTGTTATTTGTCTTTTGTTTCCTGCTGTCCATTTCATCCGTTTTTATGCGCTGTTTAGTTATTTGATGATGATATGGCATGTATTCAGACCTGATTTTGTATCTTGTTTGTTTTTTGCCGGTAGTCTTAAAAAATACAATACTCTCCTCGCTTTAAGTAAAAATTTCCTCCGAAACGTATTATAGTTCGTTAAAAAAGTGTACATTGCAACGTTTCTGGACATTTTTGATGGATAATTGGAACAAAATTGTAATGTTAACCCGTTTTCTTTTGCTATTTTTGCATCGTGTACGTAAACGACGTGCATTTAGCAGAGAGGCTTATTCAATAACTATAAATAAATAAAGTATGAAAACGAACTATGAAATTCGCTATGCCGCGCATCCCGAAGATGCAAAAAGTTATGATACCGCAAGAATCCGTAGAGATTTTTTAATCGAAAAGATATTTGTCCCCAATGAAGTAAATATGGTGTATTCCATGTACGACCGTATGGTGGTAGGTGGCGCGCTTCCTGTTGGTGAGGTGCTGAAGCTTGAAGCGATTGATCCGTTGAAAGCTCCGTTCTTCCTGACCCGCCGTGAAATGGGTATCTTCAATGTGGGAGGTCCCGGTGTTGTAAAAGCAGGTGATGCGGTATTTGAACTTGATTATAAAGAAGCCCTTTATCTGGGTTCGGGTGATCGTGAGGTGACCTTTGAAAGTAAGGACGCTGCCCATCCGGCTAAGTTCTACTTCAACTCGCTGACTGCACACCGCAACTATCCTGACCGCAAAGTGACGAAAGCCGATGCAGTCGTTGCCGAGATGGGTTCTCTGGAAGGGTCCAATCATCGTAACATCAATAAAATGCTGGTGAATCAGGTGCTTCCTACCTGCCAATTGCAGATGGGTATGACGGAACTTGCTCCGGGAAGTGTATGGAATACCATGCCTGCTCACGTACACAGTCGTCGTATGGAAGCTTATTTCTACTTTGAAATTCCCGAAGACCATGCTATCTGTCACTTTATGGGTGAAGTGGACGAAACGCGCCACGTATGGATGAAAGGCGATCAGGCGGTTCTTTCACCCGAATGGTCTATCCACTCGGCTGCCGCTACCCACAATTATACCTTTATCTGGGGCATGGGCGGCGAGAACCTTGACTACGGAGATCAGGATTTCTCATTGATAACAGACTTGAAATAAACAACTACAATAATTTTCCTAATTTAATAACAAAAAATTATGAATCAGTTTTTGAATTTTTCTTTGGAAGGTAAAGTAGCTCTCGTTACAGGTGCTTCTTACGGTATCGGATTTGCAATTGCTTCTGCATTCGCAGAACAAGGTGCTACTATTTGTTTCAACGACATCAATCAGGAGTTGGTGGACAAAGGTATGGCTGCATACGCTGCAAAAGGTATCAAAGCTCACGGTTATGTATGTGATGTAACAGACGAACCGGCTGTACAGGCTATGGTTGCCACTATCGCGAAAGAAGTAGGTACAGTTGATATTCTTGTTAATAATGCAGGTATTATCCGTCGTGTGCCTATGCACGAAATGGAAGCCGCTGATTTCCGTAAGGTGATTGACATCGACTTGAACGCTCCGTTCATCGTTTCTAAGGCTGTTTTGCCCGCAATGATGGAGAAACGTGCAGGTAAGATCATCAACATCTGCTCTATGATGTCTGAATTGGGACGTGAGACTGTATCTGCATACGCTGCCGCTAAGGGTGGTCTGAAAATGCTGACTCGCAATATCTGCTCTGAATATGGTGAATACAACATTCAATGTAACGGTATCGGCCCGGGTTACATCGCTACTCCGCAAACTGCTCCTCTTCGTGAGCCGCAAGCAGACGGAAGCCGTCACCCGTTCGATTCATTCATCTGCGCTAAGACTCCGGCCGGTCGTTGGCTGAATCCGGAAGAACTGACTGGTCCTGCAGTATTCCTTGCTTCTGAAGCTTCTAACGCTGTCAACGGTCATATCCTTTACGTAGACGGTGGTATCCTTGCTTATATCGGAAAACAACCGAAATAATAGTGAGATAACGAGATATTCCGATAAGGTGATAGAATGGTAAAGAGCTTCCTCTTTTCGTCTGTCACCTTATCTTTTTATTATTCATTCAATGTAGATTAATCATGAAGAAGATATTAATTCTGGTTGCTGCAGTCTTGATGGGAGTTGCTTCCTGTGCTGACAGCAAACAGGCAATGACGGTTACAGTGACCAATCCTTTGGCTTTAGAGCGTACAGGGGAGATGGTGGAAGTACCGATGAGCGATGTGGTTGCGAAGTTGAAACTGGCGGACACGGCACAGATTGTAGTGCTTGATGCGGACGGACAGCAGGTTCCCTATCAGGTGACATACGATGAAAAGGTTATTTTCCCGGCTACGGTGAAAGCTAATGGTACGGCCACTTATACCATTCAGCCGGGTGCTCCGGAAGCCTTTAATGTGATTGCTTGCGGTAAATATTACCCCGAGCGTCTTGATGACCTTGCTTGGGAGAATGACTTGGTAGGTTTCCGTGCGTATGGTCCTGCTTTGCAGGCAAGAAACGAGCGTGGATTCGGTTATGACCTTTTCACGAAGTATAATACTACCGAACCGATCTTGGAAGCTCTTTATGCCGAAGAACTTAATCCGGAGAAGCGTGCGAAGATTGCCGAACTGAAGAAAACGGACCCCAAGGCGGCTGCCGAACTTCAACGTGCCATCTCTTATCACGTTGATCATGGCTACGGAATGGATTGCTATGCGGTAGGTCCTACGCTAGGCTGCGGTACGTCGGCTTTGATGGAGGGTGATACGATTGTCTATCCTTACTGCTATCGTACACAGGAAATCCTTGATAATGGTCCGTTGCGTTTCACTGTGAAGCTGGAATTTAATCCGCTGGTGGTTCGTGGAGATTCCGGTGTAGTGGAAACGCGTGTAATTTCGCTGGATGCAGGCTCGTATTTGAACAAAGCGGTGATTTCGTACACCAATCTGAAAGAAACAATGCCTGTGGCTACAGGATTGGTTTTGCGCGAACCGGATGGAGTAACGATGGCGGACGCTGCGAATGGCTATATCACTTATGTCGATCCTACAACCGACCGTAGTGGTGGAAACGGCAAAATCTTTGTTGGTGCTGCGTTCCCTGCACAGGTGAAGGATGCTAAAGTGGTTCTTTTCCAAGAGAAGGAAAAGAAAGAACGTGGTGGGGCCGATGGTCACGTGCTGGCTGTCAGCGAATATGAACCGGGTTCGGAATATACTTATTACTGGGGATCTGCGTGGGATAAAGCTGCTATCAAGACGGCAGAAGCCTGGAATGAATATATGTCCCAATATGCACAGAAAGTACGCACACCGTTGACTGTGGCTTATTAAACTGTTTTTGGTATAAAATACCTTGTTTGTAGGCTGTTAATACTTGTCGTCTCGGGTATTAACAGCCTATATATTAAGTGTTAATACCTGAGACGACAGGTGTTGATACTCTATGCGGCATATTTTAATAGCCTGCACTTGAATGCAGATAATCTAGATGAAATACTTCAGGCTTATCGGGAACTCTATCCGGCAATTCCTCTGAAGGATGTATATATGTTCTTTGATGAAGTACAGATGGCGGATGATTAGCAACCTTTTGTAAGGAGAGTATACGAGCAGGAATGCAGACATATCTTCCTTACCGGAAGTAACTCTCGAATGCTTTCCTCCGAATTGGCTACCTCTTTGCGTGGCCGGACATTGCAATACGAAGAATTCCCGTTATCATTCAATGAATTTTGTAACTTTACCGATATCAATACAAACTATTATGTGCCTGAGAATCGAGCCAAGCTTGTGAATGCGTTTAAGACGTATTTGCATGGAGGAGGTTTTCCGGAAGTTGTATTGGCGGCTCCACTGTATAAAGACAGGATTTTGCAGGAATATTTCTTTGTAATGCTTTACAAAGATCTTGTAGAGAGATATGAAATAAAGAATCCGGAACCGATACGTTATTTTATAAAGCGCGTGATGTCGAATCTGGCTAAGCCTACTTCTATCAATCGTATTTACAATGAATTGAAGTCGCAGGGAGTCAGCATTGGGAAGAATACGCTTTATGATGTGATTGTGCAGACAGAATCTGTCTACCTTTTCTTCTCCCTGACGAAATATGAGCCATCTCTGGTGAAAGAGAGCACAGGAGATAAGAAATATTATTGCATTGATAATGGTTTGCGCTCCGTCCTCTTAAATCCGCATAGTGAAGATAATGGAAAGCTTTTGGAGAATGCGGTCTTTCTTCATTTGCGGCGGAACCTGCGAATCCAAGAGGAGTTGCATTATTATAAGGGGAAGAAAGAGTGTGATTTTGTAGTTGTTGAATATGATAAAGTGACGCGATTGATTCAGGTAAGTTACCAAATTGGGGATGAGGAGACCCGTAAACGGGAAGTTGATGGTTTGTTGGAAGCAGCCCAAGCGACAGGTTGCCGGGAACTGACTATCGTTACGATGGAAGCAGAAGCCGAATGGAAAGAACAAGATATGTCTATTCATGTGGTACCCGCCTGGAAATGGATGCTTAGTTGAGGGTTCCGATTCATATCGGCGCCCTCAACTTATGTGAAATATATTTTGGGTACATTGCTTATTGAGCGATTTTCTTCAGAGTCTCTTTTTCGTATAATTCCCATCCGGTTTCTTTCCAATGATATTCCCATACAAGTTTGTCAGCGGATATCTCTACAATTTTCATAATATCCGGATCCTCATAATCGTATCCACCGTCATTCGGATAATAGAAGATAAGATGGACAGAGCCGTTTTTTAACTCCCATTTACCGGTTTCGCTAGGGTTACTGCTTCCTTTGGAGTAACTATTGAAGGTCATATCAGATTTCAGTTCATATCGTCTGCCGACATAGTATGATGGATTGTCCTCTTCGCGTTCGCCATCTTCTATTTCATATCCGCTATGTTCGACGACTTCCCACATTCCTACTAATTCATCTACTGATCCGATGGAGTCTTCGTCATCGTCGCCACAAGAATACATACTGAATGATAATAATACTACGGCTACGCAAGTAACCAGTTTCCATAATGTTTTCATATTAATTTGTTTTGAGTGATTTGAAAAAACAGCATTCAAGTCTCTTCTTACGGAGAGAGGAGAATATGAATGCTGGATAAAAATGATATTGAAAGGTTTGATTTTACTCTTCTTATAATCTTGTTGGCAGAGTTTAGAATGCTACACCTAACCGAATCAGTACATTGCTTGTATTTGATTCCCAAGTTTTGATAAATCCGCGTTGATAGGTAATGTCGAAATTGAAACGGTCGTACCATATGCCTACGCCGATATTCATTCCTGCGTCAAAACGTTTCCAGTCATCCCAATCTCCAATTTTCACGGTAGTTTCTTCTGTTTTACCATTATAGTCTTCTTTTTCGGTGATTTTTCCTAAATAGTCACAACTTACATAGGCTCCGAGATGTGCGTCCAGTGCAATATTATTTGTGATGTTGTACTTATATCCGAATGTAAACGGAGAAATTTGTACGTTGTGTGCTATTTGGCTGATTTCGTAATCATCTTCAGAGTATCCCCAACCACGAGAGCCAAGGCCGAATTCCATCCCCCAATAGGTTCCTATGCTTCCCATCGGTTTCTGAAAGCCATATATGAAGTTGTAACCAAGTTTGCTACCGCTTTCATCATCGTCTCCTGTCATTTTCATAACGTTTAAGCCACCGCGTAAGAACCACTGCTTGTTGGACTGTTGTTTTTCTGTTCTTACAATGGAACTTCTGGATGATACGATCTGTGCCTGTGTGCCTACACATAAGAGAAGTGCGGCTACGATTGATAATACTTTTTTCATTGTTTCTTATGTTTTAATAGTTAATTATTGGTTTTTACGACCGGTGCTATTACCCCTTTCTCATCGGTAGGAGCGAGTTTCTTTATCCTTATCCATTCATAATCGTCCTTAGTAGCGGTGTACCATTTACTAAAAACGGCAGGGAAGCCTACCACCGTTACTGTGTAGCCTCCTTCATCGTTAGTCTCCACTTTATAGGTGGCTGCCATGATAACGTCGCTACCGGCATCTTCGTTAGCCTTATAAGTAGCCCATGAACGGACATTGCCCAAGTCTCCTTTCAATCCGATTTCTACTTCTTCACGTGTGAATTTATAGGTGAATACTTGTCGTTTGGGAGTCTCTCCTCCCAGCAGCCTGACTTCCGCCACTACAGGTTTTACACATACTTCGCTTACTGCATCACCTGCACGCGATTGTGCGTCACGAAACTGAAATGTAGACTTTTGAGCATAGCTCTCCAATGTACAACCGAGAATCAATGCAATTAATAGAATTAGTTTTTTCATCTTCATCATTCTGTATTCTGTGAGTTTTGTTAATATGTCGCAAAGGTATGTGAAAGGAACATAAGAAAGGGGAAACAGGTAGTTCCTAAAGGGTGACAAATATGTCGCCTATTTGGAAACAGTATTCGTAGGAGGGATGAGGTTGATTGTATCGGACAAATCTCTGAAGAAGTCGTGATTGAGGATGCAGGATATACGCCAAAGCAGTTGGATATCAATATTCTCTTTGTGGAATATTTTATAGACATTGGGACGGGTACAACACAATTGGGCAGCGAACCAAGTGACGCTGCGTCCTTGGTCGTGAAGAATACGTTCGATAAGCTGTCCTGCATGAATCATATCCATACAACGCTGTGTGTTTCGCCCAGATTCCCGTAGGTGAACTAATTTTGGTAAATGTAACTTTGGAAGAATATATATAGAAAAGGCGCGGGAATCTTACCTTCGTCCGTTCCGTGTTCAAGGCCTTCGCAATGCCAGCTACCGGGAACGAACAACGCAGAAAGCCCACGCCGATATGTACAACACCCGCAGCCTCTCTTTGTTTCTCAAAGTGAGGCACGGATGTATATAAGCACACATCAGGAGGACGTCTTCGTTGCAGCTCGTCATTCCGGTAGAACGAAATTTGCGAAGTTTTGAACACCAATGACAAACGCTTGTAAACGTCTTCTCAATATAAAAACGGCTCCCCCTCACCACCCGAAGGCTTTCTGCGGAAGAGTCCGTTGCAAATGTAAATAAAAAAATGAGATTATGATAGGGTAGGAGGGAATATATGCTTTGAATTATACGATTTATGTAATTCAAAGCATATAATCAGAGTCATTTATGAGATATCCTAGAATACTTTAAACTCGTATCCTTCTGCCTTTAGGAATTCGATGGCACGGGGTAGGGCATATTGCAAATTCCCGTTGTTCCAAGATTTCAGTGAATCGTGGAAGGTAATGATAGAGCCGTTACGTACATAGCGTTTCACGTTGTCCAATACCTGTTCGGGACGCATACATTTACTGTAATCGCGGGTTACGAGATCCCACATGATGATGCGATAGTGGTGGCGAAGCGTATAGTACTGCCGGAAACCCATATGCCCGTGTGGCGGACGGAATAGGTCTGAATGGATAATCTCGTCTACTTTCTTGGCATTTGCCAGATAGTCCGGATTGGAATACTCAAATCCGCGAATATGGTTGAATGTGTGGTTGCCGATGCGGTGTCCGCGCTCTACTACCATTCGATATTCATCCGGGTGCTTGCGTATATTGTCGCCTACCATGAAAAAGGTAGCTTTGATGTGGTGTTTTTCCAATAAATCCAATATCCAAGGAGTAACCTCCGGGATGGGTCCGTCATCGAAAGTCAGATAGACTGCCCGTACGTTCGGATCCATCCGGAAGATTGCTTGTGGATACAACGCCCGGAAAAACCAAGGTGGTTGTTCTATAAACATTGTACTAAATTACTATTTCCCTTTCATTCTCGTCACATACTCGTTGTATAATTGGTCGAGTTGCTCGGAGTAATGTTTTGCGAGTTCTTCTGATTTGTATTTCTCCATTAAGCGAATTTCCGCGTCAAGCAAGCTTGCGTTATATACGAAATTCTCTCCGGCAATGGCAAGCTGGCTATCGTTCAGACTGAGATACCAGATCATATATTCGAGTGACTTGTTGGCAAGGTCGTCAATGATCTTGTTGGCCTTCTCGTTCTGACCTAATTGATAGTAAGATTCTGCCATTTGGAAAGCACCGTTTGCCCAGTCATACGGCACGTTGTAAGCCGGAATCACCTTCTCTGCATAGTCGAGCGCAGCGAGTGCCTTATCTTTCTTGCCCTCTTTGATGAGCTGCCCTACGAGTTGCGTGAAGATGCGACGATGTGTGTAGCACATACGCATCACGTTCTCGTCGATGTATATGCCCGGCTGGTCGATGCCACCGAACTTGAACTTTTTCATCAGGTTGTTGTACATCTTTTCGCTGTCAATCTTGCTGTCCAGCTTTTCCGTATCGAACGGAGTGAAGCGGTAAGCGAGACCTTCCTGCGTGAAGTGATTGCCCATGCCCAAATGGTTCTCTCCGCCTACGGTGATTGCCATATAGATAGGACGTTCCCAGTTGGCGTTAGCGAGCATTTCGAGCATCATCAGTTCACTCTTGTAGAGCGCACGTTTCGGGCTTCCGTTGGCGTCTCTGAGGGTGATCGTCATATATTCGGGGATAGAGTCGCCCAAAGCTTCCGGTATCTTCATGCCGGAGCGGCGTACAGCTTCTTCGTCTATCTTCATCACGATACTGTCTGTTGGAATCAGCGGGAGCTGTATATCCTTTCCGGTCTTTTTGAGAAGCTCCTTCAGCTGGTCGTTCTTGCCGAGCATCCAGCGGTTGATGATTTCCTTCAGTTCATAAGGGTTCTCACCGAAGATGGAGTGTACGAGCGATAATATGGTCGTATCTCCTTTGGCAGCCAATTCGTTAGCTTGCTTGAAGTAACTGTCGATGAAGGCTTTCATTTCCGGGCGTACCGGGATATATTCATTTTGTCCTTCCACATACTCCACACGGTCCCAAGTGATAGGGAGCGATGGAGAATCGTATGCCGGACGCTTCATCTGGTCGATGTACCAATCCGTTTGCAGGTAGCTTAGGTTGCAGGTACGGGCATCTGTGCGGAAGCCTTCTGTTTCCTGATTGTACCACAAGGGGAAGGTATCGTTATCACCGTTCGTGTAGATGATCGGGTTGCCTTTTTCCTGCAGAGTCATCAGGTAGTTCTGTCCGAAGTCACGTGCCACGAAACGGCCGCTACGGTCGTGATCATCCCACGTCTGGCTTGCCATTTGTATGGGGACAAGCAAACAGATGATGGAAAGGATGCACGCCATTGCCGCAGACGGTTTGTACGGGACGTAAGTTTCGTATAGCGAGTCGAGCTTATATTGCAGCTCGGCCTCTTCTTCTTCCGTGATAAACTTCGCTCTTTTCTCTTCCAGCGTTTTTCTAATCTTCTCGGCTTCTTCTTCCGTAGCTCCTGCGATGAGGCGTTGTTCGGGTTTCATTCTTGAGCACCACTGAATCAGTCCTGCCACTCCCATACCGACCCAGATGGCGAAAGCATAGAACGAACCGGCATACGCATAGTCGCGTTCACGAGGCTGTGCGGGTGTCTGGTTGAGGTAGAGCACGATGGCGATACCTGTCATGAAGAACAGGAAGAATACTACCCAGAATTGCTGGATACCACGCTGGTTGCGGTAAGCCTGCCAGAAGAGTCCGATCAATCCGAGAATCAACGGCAGACAGTAGAATACATTGTGCCCTTTGTTGTCCTTGAGATCTTGCGGAAGCAATTCCTGGTTGCCTACAAGTATGTTATCTATGAACGGGATACCGGTGATCCAGTTGCCGTGTTCTATCTCCCCGCTACCCTGTATGTCATTCTGCCGTCCGGCAAAGTTCCACATGAAATAACGCCAGTACATGAAGTTCAACTGGTAGGTGAAGAAGAATTTGATATTTTCCCACTGGGTAGGCATATTTACCATTACCATTTCCCCGCATTGGTCGTATGGCACATCGTGGCCTTTCACGTCCACCCATTGCTTGTAAAGCTGGGCGTGTGAGGAACTGTACATACGTGGGAAAAGCATATTCTGCGCATATTCGTACTCGATACGTCCCGGAAGTTCGATGTAAGAGTCTTTCTCGTCGGGAGAAGTCTTCTCTTTGCGGACATACTTGCTGCCCGTTTCTGACTGGCGAGGGATGCAATAGCCGTCTTTTACGTCAAGCGCTACTTTTGAAGAGAAAGCAGGACCGTAGAAAAGCGGACGTGTCCCGTATTGCTCACGGCCGAGATATTCGCCTAGCGTGAAGATGTCTTCCGGCGAGTTCTGATCCATCGGAGTGTTGGCGGTGGAACGGATGACAATCAGCGCGTATGAAGAATATCCGATTACGATCATCATGGTGCACAGCATGGCTGTATTCATGGTACGTGCGGAAATACGCCATTTCTCTTTGATTTTAGCCTGTACGTTCGGAGCAAGATAAATGCCCAAAGCGGCAATAACCAGAATACCGATAACGATACTGCTTGGACCATGACCGTAGAACGGGATACCCAGCAAGGCAATCGTCAAGATGAATGAAATAGCCATGCGTGTCTTGTTCTTTTCGGTGTAGCTTTCGTATACTCCCCAGATCAAGGCGGCTGCAAGCAGGACGATATAAACTACAACGCCGGAATTGAACGACATTCCGAGTCCGTTGACAAACAGCAGTTCGAACCAGCCGCCTACTTTCACAATACCCGGCACAATGCCGTAGAGCACGGCGGCTACCAATACGCCTGAACCGAGTAGGGCTATCAAAGAGCCTTTTGCAGTAGCGTTCGGAGTTTTCTTGTAGTAGTATACCAGTACGATGGCAGGCAGACAGAGCAGGTTCAGCAAGTGTACGCCGATACTTAAGCCGGTCAGATAAGCGATCAGGATAATCCAGCGGTCGCTGTGCGGTTGGTCGGCCACGTCTTCCCATTTCAAAATCAGCCAGAAAACGACTGCGGTGAACAGGGAGGAGAAAGCGTATACTTCACCTTCTACGGCGGAGAACCAGAATGTGTCGCTGAATGTATATACCAGTGCACCGACCAGCCCGCTGCCCATAATGGTGATAAGCTGCCCTTTGGTAATGTTGTTCTCGTCGGTGATGATAAGCTTGCGAACCAGATGGGTAATACTCCAGAAAAGGAACAGGATACAGGCACCGCTCATCAGGGCGCTCATGTAGTTCACCATTTTCGCAACTGTCGTTACGTCAGAAGCGAACTGTGTAAAAAGATTCGCCATCAGCATGAAGAAAGGTGCACCGGGCGGGTGTCCGACTTCCAATTTATAGCCGGTAGTTATAAACTCAGGGCAATCCCAGAAACTTGCGGTCGGTTCTATCGTCATGCAGTAGACTGTTGCCGCAATGATGAATGTAAGCCAACCCATGAGGTTGTTTACGGTTCTGTACTGTTTCATTAGCACTATGGTAGTTTATTCGTTAAAAACAGGTTATGCGGTCGCAAAGATAGTGATTTAACTGCATAATGCAGAAGAAAGTAAGATTTATTAAGTATAAGGGAAACTCTTTGATAGTTAATGATGGTGATGATGCTCTCCTAAAACCCGGTGAGGCAATGTGCCGTGTCCCAATAGCTCGATAGGGCAGTTGAAGTTTCTTTCCAGCCATTCCGTAGTAACGCCTGTATCCGGATGGTAATCCAATGTTTCGTTGACACAAGCGATGGATTTTACCTGTTGCAGCACGGTGCCGATGTCGTGGCTGACAAGGATGATGGCGCACTCTTTATTGATTTCGGCCAGTAGCTCATAAAGACGCGCTTCGAAACGTTTGTCGATATACGTGCTGGGTTCATCGAGAATCAATACCGCAGGGTCGGAGATAATAGCCCGTCCCAGCAAGGCACGTTGCAGTTGTCCGCCGCTTAATTGTCCGATAGAACGGTGTTCTAGCCCTTCCAGTCCCATACGGGAGATAATCTGTTTGCCTTTCTCTTTCTGTTCGGAAGTGAATCGGGAGGTGAGAGACTTTTGTATGCTCAATCCTGACAGGATCACTTCTTCCACCGAAATAGGAAATTTTTTGTCTATGGTGCTGTACTGGGGAAGATAGCCGAGTGAGGGCTGAATATCAGACCCTTTTGTGGCAGGGATGTGTAAAATAATCTCTCCCCCTGTCGGTTTCAGCAGACCGAGGATACACTTGATAAGTGTTGTCTTACCACCTCCGTTGGGACCGATAATACCTAAGAAATCACGTTCGTAGACGTTCAGATTGACGTCATGGAGAACAGTGCGGCCGTCATATCCGGCGGATAGGTTCTTTATTTCGATGATTGGTTTCATTGCTTGAAATGGCTAGGCGGGTTCTTGATTCTTCTATTTTGCTTCAGCTTGCGGAGCAAGTGCTTGGGCTACGTTCAGCATTTCTTCTTCCCAATCATAGCTTAACGGATTGATGGGGACAACTTTCGTTCCGGTTTGCTGCGCGATGGTTTCCGCATTGCGCTTGTCAAACTCCGGTTGTACAAAGATGACCTGTACGTTTTCTGCCCGACATAGATCTATTAATTCCTTCAAATGAGCAGGAGAGGGTTCTTTTCCTCCTTCTTCGATAGAAATCTGGTGCAGTCCGTAGTCGCGGGCGAAGTAGGAGAGAGCCGGATGATAGATCATAAAGGCTTTGGCTGCCTCCGGTGAAGAAAGTTGTTGGCGAATCAGGCTGTCGGTATGTTGTATACGTTGGCAGAGAGAGTCGTAGCGAGCCATATAATAGGCGTCATTGGCCTTATCCAATTGGCTGAGGGCTTTATAGGTATTTCCCGCAATAATTAATGCATTGGCGGTAGAATTCCATATATGCGGTTCTACAGCATGGATATGGCCGTCGTGGGGGCTATGTCCGTTTCCATGTCCGTGGTCGTTATTGTTCAAGATAAGGTCGATTCCTTTGGAAGTATCGAATACCTGAATATGGGGCGTATTGTTCATCAAGCGGTCCATCCAGGTTTGCTCGAAGCCGATATATCCGATGCGGAAGTAGGCTTTGCTATCCCCTAAAGAAACAAGTTGCTGGGGAACCGGATCGTATGTTTCCGGGCTGGAACCTTTGGGAACCATGCTGACTACTTTGAACTTATCTCCCGCAATGGCTTCGGTGAAGTAACGTTGAGGCTCCAACGTAACCGTAATTACAGGTTTCTCTTCATTACTGTTGGTTTGGGACGGGCGTCCGGCACAGGCTGCCAATAATAGGCAGACACTTCCCAAGAATAGGTTTCTTATATCTTTTAGTTGTTTCTTCATTGGTCTTTCTATTTCGTGATTTTCTATCTTATTTCTCGTTTCTTGTTTTTCGGGCGCGTAATATCTCCCGTTTTCCTCCCGGAGGTCCCGGAAGGCGTTCTACTGTGAATCCGGCTGTTTGTAACATTCTCCGGACAACCCCTTTGGCACAATAGGTAGTCAGGATTCCGCCTTCGTCTAATAAAACGTGAAGACAGTTGAATAGTTCTTGAGACCACATTTCCGGTTGCTTTTCGGGGGCGAAAGCGTCGAAGTAAACCAAATCGAATTGGAAGTTGAAAGTGCTTTCAACTTCCAATTGATTTGCGTCCTTTTCCATTTTCCGCAGGGTGAAATGGGGAGTGAGTTGTACGTCTTCTTGCCAGGGAGATGTGTGGAGTTGTTTGAATAGCTCGATGGATGGTTGCAGTTCACCGTTTACCAATAATTGTTCGTCATTGCGGACATATCCGAGCTCTTCCACTGTCTGCCATTCCAAAGGATATAATTCCAATCCGGTGTAATGTATATGCCGGCCGCTCTGTTCGGCCTCTTCGAGGGTGAGCCATGCGTTTAATCCGGTGCCGAAACCTACCTCAAGAATACGTGGGGCGGTGGAAGCAGAAGCCTTCAGTCCCATCTCAATAAAAATATGTTGAGATTCCGTGCGTGCTCCTTTCGTCGAATGATAATGTTCATTCAATTCCGAAACAAACAGGGTAGCGCTCCCATCATCGGTTTTCTCAATAATTCTTTTCATCACTCACTCTAATGTTTTGTTATCTAATATTCTTACATTCTTATGTTGCCACTGCATCCCATGCGCTTTCGAGCACATATAGGAGAAGGATATAACGTATTAGTTTGCCGAGAAACATAGAACCTACCGTAATCCATGTGTTGCTCCGCATAAATCCCAGTGCGATGGCAATCACTTCCCCTATGGCGGGGAGGAAGGCGAAGAATGCCATCATGGCTCCTTTCCCTTGCAGGAAGTTTACCATCTTGTCTACTTTTTCTTTCTTTACCTTGAAATATTTCTCAATCCAGGCGATTTTGCCTAAGCGTCCCATGTAATAACATGTCATTCCTCCGGCGGTATTCCCCAAAGTGGCGGAAAACAGACAGGCGATAGGAGGCAAGCCAAGCTTGATTAAGGCTACCAATACCAGTTCGGAACTGAAAGGCACGATGCTCCCCGCCAATAAAGCCGAGATAAATAATCCCGGAAGTCCCCATTCTATGAGGAGTTGTATCGCTGAGTCTATAAAAGCGTCCATATATTGAATGCGAATAAAAGGGTGAGACTGACTAAGGAAATGATGAAAAATACATTCGAACTTTTGCTGTTGGTCAGTACAAAAAAGTGTCCTATCAGAATACTGTTGCTAATCATAAGCAATGGCAACAGGTCATTGCAGTAATTCGGTTGGATGGCTATCAGCAGGAAGAGGAAGATGGTCAAGTCTATCAGGAATTGCAGATAGGCGCGTGTGCGTATCTTATCTTCAAATCCCGCAGCGATGCAATGAACCGCACTGACAATAAACAGCACAAGCAGATATCCCAATATCGCCAGTTCCCAAGACTGAAGGGTCTGTAGGTGGAAAGCTTCTCCGAAAGTTGACAGCTCGATAAAAGGACGGTAGAACAGGTCCATCTCATTGTAGAAGAATGCGTGTCCGAACAGAAACCAGTAAGGCAACATCCAGCCGAGCAGTGCCCCGCAGAAACTGCGTAGGGTGAGAGATTGGAAACGATAAGCCTCAAGTATCCAAAGTACCGAAAAAACAGTTAGTTGGGGAAAAATGATACTTCCCATTCCGATAAAGAGGAAGGAATAAAAAAGGTAACCCGCCGCGTGTGATTGCTGGTAGCTTCTGAACAGGAAATAGATGGATATCAGAGAAGCCAAAGCGGCAATATCTCCCGCATATAGCAGATGCATCTCCGGACAGACGGTGACAAACAGGAAGTAAATGGCTGTCTGCATGGAAGCCCTCATACGGATAATGCCGAACTGATTGTTCAGTTCTATTAAGAAATAGCCGATAATGGCGTAGATTAGAAAGCTGACGATCTGTTCCGCCCAGCCCGGAAGCAGGAAGCTCTGTATGGATTGCCAGAAGAAAGGCTGGTTGCCCTGTGTGGGGATGGATGCGAGTTGGGGAAATAAAAAGGAGGTCGACACCCAGCAAAGAGTGCAGATAAGGGTAACGGCAGGCAGGGTGAACCGTCCTGCCGTTACTTGATTCTGTAACCTTTTATTTCTCATTCGTCTGTTATAAATCGAATCCGATATCGCGGCGGAAGTACTTCTTGTCGAAGTTGATCATATCCGCCACCTTATAGCTCTGCGCCAATGCTTCTTCTTTGGTTGCACCGTAAGAGCAAACGGCGATGACACGTCCTCCGTTTGTCACTACCTGCCCGTCTTTCATTGCTGTTCCGGCATGGAAGATGATACTGTCCGTAGCGGCAGCTTGTTCCAGTCCGCTGATGGGAAATCCTTTTTCGTAGGCTTCCGGGTATCCGCCACTGACGAGAATGACACAACCGGCTGAACGTGGATCCATAACCAATGTCTTTTCGTTCAGATTGCCTGCGGCAGTGCCTTCAAGCAGTTCGACGAGATCACTTTGGATACGGAGCATGACGCTTTCTGTTTCCGGATCGCCCATACGGACGTTGTATTCGATAACCATCGGCTCGCCTTTTACGTTGATAAGTCCGAGGAAGATGAAACCTTTGTAGGTGATGTTTTCTTCTTTCAGTCCGTTGATTGTCGGTTCGATAATACGTGTGCGTACTTTTTCCATGAACACTTCATCGGCGAACGGAACGGGGGTTACACTGCCCATACCGCCTGTATTCAGTCCTTTATCGCCTTCGCCGATACGTTTGTAGTCTTTGGCAACGGGGAGGACCTTGTAGTTTTCTCCATCTGTCAGTACGAACACGGAGCACTCGATACCACTTAGGAATTCTTCGATGACAACAGTTGCAGATGCAGAACCGAACATACCACCGAGCATTTCTTTCAGTTCTTTCTTCGCTTCATCCAGAGTAGGAAGGATAAGAACACCTTTTCCGGCACAAAGTCCGTCGGCTTTCAGTACGTAAGGAGCTTCCAGTGTTTCGAGGAAGGCCAGACCTTCTTCGATGTTGGTGGAAGTAATGCTCTTATAACGGGCTGTCGGGATATGATGACGCATCATAAAGCCTTTTGCAAATTCCTTGCTTCCTTCCAGCTGTGCTCCCTGTGCGGAAGGACCGATAACGGCAATATGTTTTAACTCCGGCCGATTCTGGAAATAGTCATAGATTCCTTCTACCAACGGATCTTCTGGACCCACTACTACCATTTCGATGTTTTCTTTCAAGGCGAAAGTACTGATAGCGTCAAAATCAGTTGCTTTGATATTGACATTCTCACCTACGGCAGTTGTTCCGGCATTACCCGGTGCAATGTATAGTTTTTCAACTTTCGGACTTTGGGCTATTTTCCATGCAAGTGCATGTTCGCGGCCGCCCGAGCCTAGTAATAATATCTTCATAATGAGTTGGTATTATAGATGTTCTTCAAAATATCGGGTAATTTTCTCGTGCAGATGTACGCGGTCACGGCCCATTACGTTGTGTTTATGGCACGGATAAATGAACAGGTCGGGATAAGTGCGTGCATCTACGCAGGCTTTCATGAACGATAGGGTGTGCTGCGGCACACAGGTGTCATCATGATCGTCGTGGATAATCAACAGATGGCCTTTCAGCTGTCCGGCTAAGTTCTTCAAATTACACTCCTTGTAGCCTTCCGGATTCGTTTCGGGTGTATCCATATAGCGTTCGCCGTACATTATTTCGTAGTACCCCCAGTCTATCACAGGACCTCCGGCAACACCTACTTTGAATATTTCCGGATAGCGGAGAAGCAGGGCAGTAGTCATGTGTCCTCCGAAACTCCATCCATGTACACCGATACGCTCACTGTCCACGTAAGGCAGGGATTTCAGATATTCTATACCTTTTACTTGGTCTTTGCCTTCTTCCACACCGAGACGACGGAAAGTGGCGTTCTCAAATGCTAGTCCACGGTTACTGCTGCCACGATTGTCGATGGTGAACATGATATAACCTTTATTTGCCATATAAGTATCCCACCCGCGTGCACCGTTCTGCCATCCTCCGGTGACACATTGTGCATGAGGACCTCCGTAGACATAGACGATGACCGGGTATTTCTTGCTTGAATCGAAGTCTGCCGGTTTCATGATTCGGAAATGCAGGTCGGTAGTGCCATCGGCTGCTTTGATTGTTCCGGTTTCGATACTTGGCATTTGGTAACCTTCGTAAGGACTTTTGGCGGTTAGCAGATTGACGGTTTCTTTGAACTTCTTTGTGTCTACCAGATTGATAATGCGGGGTTGGTCTTTGGTCGAATAACGGTCGATAAGATATGTGCCGGATGCATTGAGCAGTCCGTTATGTTCGCTTTCTTGAGAGGTACTGAATGGCTGATTCATCTTTCCGTTGGCGGTGTTAACGGCGAAATGTCCGCTCTTCAACCCCTCTATGGCAGTGAAGATGATATCTTTGCGTTTGGCATTGAATCCCAGAATCTCACTTACCAACCAATCTCCTTTAGTTAGTTGTTTTACCTTACAGTATTGACGGTATGTGCCACCGTTGGCAGAAGTATGTGTTTCGGGATATATCTTGGTGCGTGTATCGAAGAGATAAAGGTGGTTGTAGCCATCCCGCTGACTTTGGTAGATGAACTTGGTGTCATCCCATGGCAAGAATACGATTGGATTTTGCGGTTCGACGTATTTGGGATGTGTCTCTTCATATAAAGTCTGCATCAGCTCACCTGTCTCTGCATTATATTGGCAGAGTTTGGCATGGTTCTGATCGCGGTTTACCTCTATGAGATAAAGACTTTTTTCGTCCGGTGCCCAACTGATATTGGTGAAATAACGATTGGTGGGATCGCCTGTATTCAAGTAAATGCTTTTATCGGTAGAAGGGTTATAAATACCGACTTGTACCTTGTGGCTGGTCATTCCGGCCATCGGATAACGTATGTTATTTACTTCTCCTACACGTGCTGTGATGTCTACAAGCGGATATTGAGTCACCATACTTTCGTCCATGCGGTAGAAAGCGAGCAAATTGCCTTTCGGACTCCAGAAGGTTCCTTTGTTGATACCGAATTCGTTGCGGTGCACAGATTGTCCGCAAACGATACCTTCGGGTTCGTTGGTGATTTGTCGTCCGTTGACATACAGATTGTTTTTTACGGTATAGGCGAGATTCTTATTGATAGCATAGTCATAGTTGGCAGATGGTTCTTTGGGCAGGTCATCTCTGCCGATAACTTCTCCCTTCTTCCAATTGTAAACAGCATAGCGGACGTTTCTAGGTAGCAATACTTCCGTTTTGTCATCCCAGAGGAACTGGAGGTCGTAAAGATGAGATAACTTTGGGTATCCGGCAGATGCCAGTGCTTTGTTTACTTGTTCACGGGTGAACAGGACTTCTTCTTTTCCTGTTTGGGGTTGAACCGAATAAAGAGTGTCGATGCCCGGTTTGATGCATTCGTCACCCCACCATTGCAGTCCGTACAGGTTTTCTGCATAAAGGTAACTCTCGCCGCCTGGAATCAGTTCTTCCAGCGTCGGCTTTTTGGTTTCTTGTGCCATAACATTGAATCCGATTGGTAGTGCCAACAATAACAGAATAGCTCTTTTTCCAATTTTACTCATTGCTCTTTTCTTTATTATTTGTTTTAAATCCTTCTATTTTTACTCTGTCCAAAGGAGTCTGCTTTGATTGGATAATTGCACTTATTTTTGCAAAGGCATTAAATAGGTCGTCAAATTGTTTTTTGTAGCTTTCTCTATCAGAAGTGATATCTTCTTCGAGGTATTCGATGCGTTGTTTTAATTCTTCCAATTCTTTTGGGGGAACACTAGATAGAAGATATTGGCGCATACGTACAAAAGCGCGAATAATATTGATATTCACTTCCACAGCGGTCTTGGATTTGAGGACGCTAGATAACATGACTATACCATACTCAGTAAATGCAAATGGAAGATATTTGATGTTATGTCCTTGTCCAGTTTTCAAGGTCGCAAATTGCGACCTTGAAAACTGGACTTCTTCTTTTGTTAGCTCGAACATAAATTCAACAGGAAAGCGCTCGATATTACGACGCACTTGTTCCTTGAGACGTTTAGTCTCAACTCCATACATTTCTGCTAAATCAAAGTCAAGCATAACCTTTTGCCCTCTGATTTCGTATATTTTGTTTTCTATAATGGCTATATCATCCATTTTTGACTGATTCCGATTTTCGGGTGAACATTAGAGCTATGATGTAAACTTGAAATTCCAATTTGGAACTTCAAGTTTTTAATTGATTATTAACTAGTGAATTACAGAGCGAATAAGTGCCCAAGGTTGAAACAGCCTATTCCTCTTCCTTCTTCGGAATCCTCGGCTCCCGGTTCCCCCTAAATTCTCGTGTCCCTCTCGAATCTCTTCCTTCGCGGAATTCTCCGCGTGGTTTTCTATCTCTGTCACCACTTTTGAAATCACTACCTTCTCTGCGTGGCTTGAATTCTTTTCTTTCTCTGAATCTTGGAGTCTGTTCAGTTGCACTTTCTTTCTTTTCTTCACCCTCTTCCTGGCTCTTGAACTCTTTGTATTTTCCGTCAAAAATCTCATATTTGCGGAACTCACACTCCAACGGTCCATTGAACAATGGAACCTTCTGACTTGCTTTCAAACCAATCTGGTCGAAGCACTCTTCCCGATAAGAAAGCACCCATGCTTCGTTTCCTACAAACGCATGTTTCAGACGTTCGCCGATCATTTGATAAAGGCCGAGCAAATCATTTGTAGAAATACGTTCTCCATAAGGAGGATTGGTAATGATGATTGATTTCTCTTTTGGCTGTTCAAACTGTTGGAACGGTTGCAGCTTCAGCACGACGTCTTTCGACACACCGGCAGCTTTTATATTGTGAGTCGCAATCTCATTCGCTTTCGGATTGTTATCATACCCATAAATCTTATGAGTAAACTCACGCTCCTGGCTGTCGTCATTGTAAATCTCATCGAACATATCCGCATCGAAATCCACCCATTTCTCGAAAGCAAATCCTTTACGGAATACTCCCGGTGCAATATTTTTTGCAATCAGTGCCGCTTCGATAGGAATAGTGCCCGAACCGCACATCGGGTCAATCAGGTCGCATTCTCCACGCCATCCGGTCATCAGAATCATGCCGGCAGCCAATACCTCATTCAACGGAGCCTCTACCGCTTCCTGGCGATAACCGCGACGGTGCAGTGATTCTCCTGAAGAGTCCAAAGACAAAGTGCAAGTAGTCTGTGCAATGTGAATATTCAGCAGTACGTCCGGATTGTTGATGCGGACAGACGGGCGTTTCCCGGTTTTCTCGCGGAAGTAATCCACAATCGCATCCTTTACCTTATATGAAACGAACTTTGAATGGCGGAATTCTTCGCTGAACACTACCGCATCAATGGCAAATGTCTTGTTTACATCAAGATATTCTTCCCATGGAATGGTTTGTATCTGATTATAAACCTCGTCTGCATCTTTAGCAGTGAAGTTTTTAATTGGTTTCAGAATGCGGATAGCAGTACGAAGGCAGAAATTGGCTTTATACATCATACGTTTATCTCCACTGAATGAAACCATTCGACGGCCTATTTGAATGTCGTTGGCTCCTAATGTTGTCAGTTCCTCTGCAAGTATCTCTTCCAGTCCTTGGAAGGTCTTGGCTATCATTTCGAATTGTTCGCTCATATATAGTTATTTGATATTATTTTTTTGCTTTGGTTTGTACGATTCTTGCTCCGGCAGGCACGTTCTCCGTTACCCAGATGTTACCTCCTACAGTTGCATCGTGCCCGATAGTGATTCTTCCCAAAATAGTGGCGTTGGAATAAACAATAACATTGTCCTCCAGAATAGGGTGGCGGGGAATCCCCTTGATAGGCTTTCCGTCAGCATCCAATGGGAAACTTTTGGCCCCCAAAGTAACACCTTGGTATAGTTTGACATTATTACCGATAATACTGGTTGCACCGATTACGACACCCGTACCGTGGTCGATAGTGAAGTAACTGCCTATTTTAGCTGCCGGATGGATATCAATCCCCGTTTCGCTATGCGCCATTTCTGTGATGATACGGGGAATTAAGGGCACTCCGAGTTCCAGCAATTCGTGTGCTATCCGATAATTGCTGATAGCTTTAATAGCTGGATAGCAGAAGATTACCTCTCCATAGCTTTCAGCGGCAGGGTCACCGTTATAGGCGGCTTCCACATCTGTTGCCAGTATTTTCCTCATGGTGGGCAGTTTGCTGATAAACTTAGCGGCAAGGCGGGCTGCTTCTTCCCGTTTGGAATCGGAGCAGACGTTGCATTTTCCCTCTATGGAAGTACTGAAACACAATCCGGCCAGAATTTGCTCTGCGAGCAGATCAAATAGTTTTTCAACGTTTACACCAATGTGATAATTGATAGTCCGGCTGTTAATGGTCGAATTTCCGTAATAACCGGGAAATAGAATAGAGCGTGAGAGCTCGATAATTTCATACAAGACTTTAGCAGAAGGCAGTGGTTCGCCATCTTTGTGTTGATGAAACAGTCCTTTGTAAGATTCGCTTTCCGATAGCTCATCGACTGCCTGTGTCAGAATGTGGGTGAAGTTCAGTGGACTCATTAGGTCAGTTACTCATATTTATATGGGTACAAAGGTATTAAAAAAATAATAAGATTGATTGGGATTCAGGATAAATAATGTATTTTCACGTGGAACATCCGATTATATAATGTGAAATGCCACTTCTTCACCAGAAGCGGCATTCCTTGCTATTAGAATATTAGAATGAGAGAGAGTTTTGTTACATATTTGTATTATCCATCGTAACGGTCATTTCGGGAACCAATACGTAGGCTTCCTTTTTAGTGTTCCATTTATAGTAATTGGTAGTGACGGTTTTACCTTCGTAAATATAGTTGATTCGTAAATCTTTTTGCCATTCATCCTTGTCACTGTCCCATCTCAAAGCTTCACTTTCAACCATCCGTTTGCTATCATCGTACTTATAATTGTACTTCATGTAGTTAGCAAGGGTACTTCCGTCCATTTTGTAAACAGTTTGTCCTATTGTCATACCATTTTCTTCTACCGGATTGTAGATCAGTTGGCCATCATTGCTGCGCGCAGAAGTGGCAATTGATGCAACCAGAAGAACTGCTGATACAACGAACATCTTTAAAAATACTTTGGCTTTCATGGCTATTTAAGTTTTTGAATTATTCTTTCATTTTTCTATAACTGCATCTGTTTTACGCTGCGAAATTACATATTAATTTGGTATTTATGCAATATTGAAGATGAAATATTATCAAAATGTCAGATTTGTGCGTTAGTATTGACTTGCTTTTTGGCAATATTGGTGACAAAAAAATATCCGGCAGTCAATCTGCCGGATATAGGATGAATCACTTCGTTGAAAAAGTGTTCCTTTTTCTTGCTTTCTGGTTGTCAGGTTAAATAATGTTATTACTTAATCCTTTTGAAATTTTGCCGGTATGCACTGTGGCGGTGCAAGATGCATTATCGGTTTTAATGTGCTTCGAGCCAGTTCTTTCCCCATCCGCAATCCGCTTTTAAGGGAACGTGCATACGGTATGCTTTTTCCATTTCTTCGATAACGATTTCTTCTACCCGTTCTTTCTCATCAATGGGGACACTGAAATTTAATTCGTCATGTACTTGCAGAATCATTTTGGCTTTTATTCCTTCTGCCCGGAACCGTTGGTAAATACGTGCCATAGCCACCTTGATAATATCGGCCGCGCTTCCCTGAATAGGAGCATTGATGGCGTTTCGTTCCGCATATCCGCGTACGACTGCATTCCGGGAGTTGATATCCGGCAAGAAACGTTTCCGGTGGAAAATCGTTTCCACGTATCCTTTCTCTTGAGCCACCCGGATACTCTGATCCATGTAGGCTTTCACTCCGGGATAGGTTTCAAAATAACCGTCGATTAATTCTTTAGCTTCTTTTCGTTCTACATTCATCCGTTCGGCAAGTCCGAAAACGGATATACCATATATAATACCGAAATTGGCGGTTTTTGCTTTGCGGCGCATATCAGAGTCTACCTCTTTCAGTCCGATCTTATAAATCTTTGCGGCTGTTGCAGCGTGGATATCATGATTGCTGAGGAAAGCGTCAATCATATTCTTATCTTCACTGAGATGTGCCATAATCCGTAATTCGATCTGTGAATAGTCGGCGGAAAAGAAAAGACAGCCTTCATCCGGAATAAATGCTTTACGGATTTCTTTCCCGTTTTCGTCGCGTATGGGGATATTCTGTAAGTTCGGATTGCTTGAGCTGAGACGTCCTGTAGCGGTGACAGTCTGATTGAAAGAGGTATGTACCCTTCCCGTACGTGGATTGATAAGTTGGGGGAGTGCGTCGATATACGTTCCCAGTAACTTCTTCAGTCCGCGGTGTTCCAGAATTTTCTCCACCACCGGATGTTTGTGGCGAAGACTTTCGAGAACCTCTTCCGAAGTGACATATTGCCCTGTCTTTGTCTTTTTGGCTTTTTCTACAATCTTCAGCTTATCGAACAGAACTTCACCGACCTGTTTCGGCGAAGCGATATTGAAAGTCTCGCCTGCCAGATCATAAATCTCTTTTTCGATGCGTTCCATCTGTTCTGTAAAATGAGCGGACGACTGTTTCAACGCTTCCGTATCCAATAACACTCCGTTTCTTTCTATATTGACCAATACCGGGACGAGAGGCATTTCGATATCATAGAACAAACGTTCGGCGCCATTCTCTTTCAATTCTTTCTCCAGTACGTTTTTCAGTTTCAGCGTTACGTCTGCATCTTCGCAAGCGTAGCGGTAAACATCCTTCGGAGCAAGGTCGCGCATATTCTTCTGGTTTTTACCTTTTGGCCCTATCAACTCATCGATATGAATCGTCTGATAATGCAAATAGATTTCTGCCAGATAATCCATCCCGTGGCGAAGTTCCGGTTGAAGAACATAGTGAGCAATCATTGTGTCGAAGAGCGGGCCTTTTACTTCCACTCCATAATTTTGGAGAACAATCATATCGTACTTGATATTTTGCCCCACTTTCAGCGAACTTTCGTTTTCGAATACCGGTCGAAACTCATTGACGATTTTTAACGCTTCTTCTTGGTTTGCGGGAACCGGGACATAAAATGCTTCATTTTCGGCAATGGAGAAACTCATTCCGACCAATTCTGCATCCATCGGTTCCGTTCCGGTGGTTTCCGTATCTAACGAGAGAATTTTAGATGTAAGTAACTTTTGAATAATTTCCTTTCTTTTCTCTTCTGTATCAATGAGTTGATAGTCACAACAGAGCGATTCTAACGTCTCTAGATTCGATTTTTTGGCTTCACTCGGCTCGTTGCCCGTGAAATTTGCAAATAAATCGCCTTGTATCCCTTCACTTTTTTCGGGAAAGAGTGAGAGAGGAGCGGAAGTCTCTTTTTTAAGTACCCGGTCGATAAGTGTTCTAAATTCCAGTTCCTCGAAGATGGAACGAAGCGCCTCTTCGTCCGGTTGCTCGCGAACGAGCGCATCCATCTCAAGTTGGATAGGTACATCGATTTTGATAGTTGCCAGGAATTTAGAGAATGTTATCATCTCCCGGTTCGTTTCCACTTTTGTCTTTAATGCTCCTTTCAGTTGGTCGGTATGCTCCAATAGGTTCTCGATACTTCCGAATTCGGCAATCAGTTTCTGAGCGGTCTTTTCGCCTATGCCGGGACAGCCGGGGATATTATCCGAAGAGTCGCCCATCAGACCGAGCATATCAATCACTTGTGCCGGAGACTTAATATCGAACTTGGCTTTCACTTCTTCCACTCCCATTACCTCAAAGCCTCCCGTATGTTTGGGACGGTACATGAATACCTTGTCACTTACCAATTGTCCGTAATCCTTATCAGGTGTCATCATATAAGTAGTGATGCCTTGACGACCGGCTTCGGTAGCAAGTGTTCCTATCACGTCATCGGCTTCGTAACCGGAAACCTCCAGAACAGGAATGCGATAAGCATGGATAATATCCTTTATAATAGGTACGGATAACCGGATTGCTTCCGGAGTTTCTTCGCGTTGTGCTTTATATTGTTCGAAAGCTTCGTGGCGGAAGGTAGGCCCCGAAGGGTCGAAAGCCACTCCTATATGCGTCGGGTTCTCTTTTTTCAGCACCTCTTCGAGGGTATTCACAAAGCCTAGTATGGCTGAAGTATTGAATCCTTTGGAGTTGATTCTGGGGTTTTTGATAAAGGCGTAGTATGCACGGTATATCAGTGCATAAGCGTCTAAAAGAAATAATTTATTATCTGAATCCATAGATTTAATTAATTTTTCATGGTAAAAGTACAAAAAAATACCGTATTAAGCGTTTTATTATTACTTTTGTGCTCAAATTGTGTAGTAAATGGACAGTATATCACTTATCAGAACTCCGATTGAAGCGGAACTGGAGGCTTTCAAGAAACTTTTTGATAGTTCTCTTTCCAGTTCGAATGCATTGCTCGACAGTGTCGTATCCCATATACGGCAGAGGAATGGTAAGATGATGCGTCCTATTCTTGTCTTGTTGGTGGCACGTCTTTACGATGCCGTCCGTCCTTCTACCCTTCATGCGGCTGTTTCGCTGGAACTGCTTCATACGGCCAGTTTGGTGCATGACGATGTAGTGGATGAGAGCACCGAACGTCGTGGTCAACTATCCGTAAATGCCATCTTTAATAATAAGGTAGCCGTGTTGACGGGAGATTATTTGCTTGCCACTAGTCTGGTTCACGCCGAGCAAACGAAAAGCCATCTTATCATTCGACTGGTTTCTTTGCTGGGGCAGGACCTTGCCGACGGTGAATTGCTTCAACTTTCGAATGTAAGTAATCATAGCTTCTCGGAATCCGTTTATTTTGACGTAATCCGTAAGAAAACCGCTGCTCTTTTCGCTGCCTGCACGAAGGCTGCGGCTCTCTCGGTAGATGCAAATGAGGAAGAAGCCGAATTCGCCCGTTTACTAGGGGAGTATATTGGTATTTGCTTCCAGATTAAAGATGATATTTTTGACTACTTTAATAGTAAGGAGATTGGTAAGCCGACAGGTAATGATATGCTCGAAGGCAAGTTGACCTTACCGGCTCTCTATGTGCTGAACAATACGAAGGACGATACTGCTCGGGAGATTGCGATCAAGGTGAAAGACGGTACGGCTACCCCTGACGAAATAGCCCGTTTGATCGCGTTTATCAAAGAAAACGGAGGTATCGAATATGCAATTCAAACCATGAACCTGTATAAAGAGAAAGCTCTTGGATTATTGGCCTCTTTGCCGGATTCGGATGTATGTACAGCTCTCCGGGCCTATCTGAATTACGTGGTGGACCGCGAAAAATGATTACTTTCGATATTTATCCAACCGGGAATAACAAGACAAGAATCGATCCCAATCTTCTATCTTTTCTGATTTCATAGCTTTGCCTATTAGGAAGCTTTTATCTATTTCTTCCGGCGTATGGAGTACATCAGCGCATAATGTATTGGCCTGTTCTATGTATCTCCAGGCTTCTTCTTTTGTAATATATCCGCTTCCTAAAGCACTGCGAACCAATCCTACGAGCAGCCCCATATCCCATCCGACAATACCTCTTTCCAAATCATTTATCCATATAATAGGGTCTCTTCTTTCCTCTGTATACTTCACGAAATTGTATAGATTCTTTCCTTGTCGGATGAAGCGTTCTATTCCGGAAAAGCGTTTGTGGATGATCTCTTCGAACTCATGTATGTTACTTGCTGAAAGCAGGTGAGGGAGCATGATTTGATAGGAGACCCTATCGCCTTCATTGATCAGAAATTGGAATAATCCGGTGACGGATTCGGTGTCGTTACAATAAAATTTCTCTAACAATAAATCGGATAATTTTTGCGGATGCATTCCGGTTTCTATGGAATTAAGATAAAATCCTTCCAATGCGGCTTCCATATAGCCGATGCGTAATCCTTTTTTCCTCTCGGTTTTGAGGAATAGATTTAGAGGGTTATGATTGAATCGTAAGGTTCTCGTGTATACGTCCATCCTATACTTTCATTCAGATTTAAGAAAAGCGTGAGAACTGTTGCAATGTATCCTCCTGAGGCTTCGGCAAGCCGTTATGATAATACAAGCAACAGTCCCACGCTCCATTCGATATATAACAAAAGTATATACATGAAGGTGCGTGAGACCCGTTTGCTTATTACCTTCATAACTTTGAATTTTGCCGAATTTCAGGAAGTTGGTAATAAATGAAACGTTCTCTAATATAACTGATTAGCTATATTTTCATCGCTAAATCGTTTACAAAGATAACGAATTTTCCGAATTGTAGGATAACGAACTTTAGTTTTTCTTAATATAAAAAATGCCGCGTCGGCTTCCGTAAAGACGGGAGCCAGCGCGGCAGGGCATATTTGATTGCTAATGTAGCCCTTGGGGTTTAGAAGAATTTGATTTCTTCGCCTTTGATATCCGAAAGGAGGAGATTGGCCAGACGGCTGGTACCCAAGCGGAACAGCTGGTTGTTGAGCCATTCCTCGCCCAGTACTTCCTTGACGATGGTGTAATAAACAACTGCATCGTTGACCGTATTGATGCCTCCTGCCGGTTTGAATCCGACTTTATTTCCTGTTTTCTGATAGTATTCCTTGATGGCTTCACACATCACATACGCAGCTTCCGGAGTGGCGGCAGGCTGTTGCTTGCCGGTGGACGTTTTGATGAAATCCGCACCCGAATACATGGATAGGATAGAGGCTCTTTTGATGTTGGAAGCACTCTTCAAGGCTCCTGTTTCGAGGATTACTTTCAGATGATGTTCTTTGCATACTTCCTTCAACTCCACTATTTCTTCGCACATTCCTTCGTAGTCTCCGCTCAAGAACTTGCCTATGGAGATTACGATGTCTATTTCATCGGCGCCGTCTGTGATTGCCAATGCAGTTTCTGCTACTTTTACTTCGATGAAAGTCTGAGATGAAGGGAAACCTCCTGATACACAGGCGATATTGACTCCGTCTACCTCCAACGTATTCTTGACGATAGCGGCAAAATTAGGATATACGCAGATTGCCGCTACATTCTTCAGATCAGGGTATTCATCGTCAAACTGATTGACTTTTTCGGTGAAATGCATTACGCTTTCATCGCTATCTGTGCTGTTCAGTGTAGTCAGGTCGATACAGTTGAACAGGAACTTCTTAACGTCTTCCGTATTGTTTTCCGGAACTTTCTTCTTGATCAGTTCGGCTACGCGAGCTTGGATGTCCGCATCGTTCAGATTGGTGTTATACTTTGCCAGTGCGGCATCATACTTGCTAGGCTGTGAGTTATTCTCTTCCATGATCTTTCAGTTTTGGGTTGTTGATATGTCTTTTATTATCTCGTTTCGTTTTCTTGTCTATACTCTTTTGTAGCGCATCGGTGATGTCTACACCCGTCTGGTTGGCAATGCAGAGAAGCACCCATAATACGTCTGCTATTTCTTCATCAAGGTTGTCTTTTTCTCCCTCTTTGAAGGATTGGTCGCCATATTTTCGAGCCATAACCCGTGCCAGTTCTCCGACTTCTTCGGTCAGAACTGCCATGTTGGTCAACTCGCTAAAGTAGCGGACACCGTATGTCTTCACCCATTGGTCTACTTGTTTTTGAGCTTCTTCCAGAGTCATTTCTTTAGTGCTTAGGGGTTAATAATTGTGATTAATAGGGTTGTTACTGATGGTTAGTCAGTCTGTTATTCTTTGTTCTTGGTATCTATACATATAGTAACAGGGCCGTCGTTTAAAAGTTCGACTTTCATATCCGCCCCGAAAGTACCTGTACCGATTGCCTTGCCCAGTGCGCTACTCAGATCTTTGCAGAACTGCTCGTAAAGCGGAATGGATACATCCGGCTTTGCGGCTTTGATGTAGGAGGGGCGGTTCCCTTTCTTGGTGGAAGCGTGCAGAGTGAACTGGCTGACGACCAGAATCTCGCCTCCGTCTTCCAGAATAGACTTATTCATTACTCCATTTTCATCATCGAAAATACGTAGATTTACTATCTTTTTGCAGAGCCAGTCAATGTCCTCCTGACCGTCGGCTTCCTCGATACCGACTAAAATCAGCATTCCTTTTCCGATGGCAGACTTGCAGTTTCCGTCAATAGTGACTGATGCATGGCTTACCCGTTGTATAACAATTCGCATTACTCTTCTTTTATTTCATGATTATGAAAGGCAAATTTACAAAATTAAGAAGAGAAAACGGTGTATTGGGAAGAAAATATTATAATCCTTCTTTGACTATTTTTGCTTTGGCTTCTCCGACAACGGCAGCAATATCCTCTAATGAGGCCTCTTTGATTCGTTTTACGCTCTTGAACTCTTTTAGAAGAGCCGTTTTGGTCTTTTCTCCAATCCCTTTGATGGTATCCAGTGCAGATGCCACTTGCCGTTTGCTGCGTTTATCGCGATGGAAACTGATTGCAAAGCGGTGTACTTCATCCTGAATCTGTGTCAGTATGCGGAAGAGTGGGCTATGCTGCTTGATACCGATTGTTTGCGGTGGAAAGCCGAATAGGAGTTCCGATGTACGGTGGCGGTTGTCTTTTGCCAGTCCGGCAATAGGAATATTGAGGTGCAACTCATCCTCAATAACTTCTCTGACGACCTCCATTTGTCCTTTTCCACCATCAGTGATAATCAGGTCGGGTAAAGGAGCGTTTTCTTCAATAGCGCGCTGATAACGCCTTCTGACGACTTCTTTCATCGAAGCGTAGTCATCCGGGCCTACGACGGTCTTTATATTATATTTCCGGTAATCCTTTTTCGATGGTTTGGCTTTTTTAAATACGACGCAGGCTGCCACTGCGTCAGAACCTTGTATGTTCGAGTTATCGAAACATTCAATCTGCAATGGAGGCCTTTCCAAATGCAATTCTTGTTGTATCTCTTTCATCAAACGCATGCTCCTCTGCTCCGGATTCAGCTTTTCCGCCTGCTTCAGGCGGTCGGCCTTGTATTGCTTCACGTTTAAGATGGAAAGTTCCAATAGCTTCTTCTTATCTCCCCGTTGGGGAACGGTGAAAACTACATTATTCAGCTCCATATCAAGCTCAAAAGGAACGATAACCTCTCTTGACTGACTTTTGTAACGCTCTCGCATCTCGATAATGCCCAGCGTCAGAAGTTCTTCTTTTGATTCATTCAGCTTCTTCTTATATTCGAAAGTGAAAGCCTGGTTGATAGCTCCGTTGGTGATATGGAGGTAATTGATGAAGGCTGAATTGGTTTCGTCTTCTTCGATAGAAAAGACATCTATATTATGAAGGACAGAGCTGACCACCTCCGACTTCGAACGATAGTTTTCTATTAAAAGATACTTCTCTTTTATTTTCTGTGCCTCCTCAAACTTCATCTCACCTGCCAATGTCTGCATTTTCTCCAACAGCATACGGCTTACTTCTTGCGTATTTCCCTTGAGAATCTCTTTGATCTCATCGATATTCTTGAGATAGTCTTCCTGTGATTGCAGCCCGATGCATGGTCCGGCGCATTTCTTGATATGATATTCCAGGCAGACATTGAATTTACCTGCCCGAATGTTCTCCGGGCTTAAGTTTAAATTGCAAGTCCGCAAAGGATATAGATGCTTTATTAAGTCCAATACCGCATACATCGAGGGGATGTGGCTATACGGACCATAATAGGAAGAACCGTTTCTTATTATCTTTCTCGTTTTGAAAACTCGGGGAAAATATTCGTTTTGTACGCAAATAGAAGGATAAGTCTTGTCATCCTTCAATAAAACGTTGTAACGGGGTTTGTATTTCTTTATCAGATTATTTTCCAGAAGGAGAGCGTCCTCTTCCGTGTTGACTACAATGTAGCGAATATCCACGATTTTGCTGACCAACACCCGTGTCTTTCCGGGTTCGTGTTCTTTACTGAAATAGGAGTAGACCCTTTTCTTTAAATTTTTAGCCTTTCCAACGTATATAATCGTTCCTTCCGAATTCAGGTATTGATAAATACCCGGCTTTTCGGGTAGATTGGCTACGATTCCTTTCAGATATTCATTGAACTTCGCTTCCATACGTATACTTATTCTCATTCTTTGGGTTTCATCACACAGAGGACGCGGAGTATTATAGCGTCAGTACGGATTCTACCTCTACATCATCGCCGAATACGGCTTTCCCGTTCAGGTCTTTCAACTCGATGATGAAGTTTACATATACTTTTTTAGGCTTTAGCATTTTCACAAGTTCACAAGCTGCTTTCATTGTTCCTCCTGTTGCCAGCAGGTCATCGTGTATCAGAACTACATCGTTCTCGTCCAGCGCATCTTTATGAATCTGCACGGTATCTTTTCCGTATTCCTTGTCATAACTTGCCTCAAGTGTTTCGGCCGGAAGCTTGCCTGGTTTGCGGATAGGAACAAAGCCGGCATTCAGGCGGGTTGCTAAAATAGGCCCCATGATGAAACCTCTTGATTCTATGCCTATAACTTTTGTGATACCTTTGTCCTTATACATATCGAACATGACATCCGACAATTCCTGCAAACACCACGGGTCTTTGAATAATGTCGTAACATCATAAAACAAGATTCCGGGAATGGGGAAATCTGGTATTTCCCGAATACTTTTGATTAGCGTTTCTTTGCTCATAATCATTGATTTATATCGTTTCTTTAAATGTTTTGTTTCACGTGAAACGTTGCACGATTATCATCGTCCCGAAAGCACCAGCAATACATTGATGTCGCTTGGAGATACTCCCGGTATTCTGCTTGCTTGGGCAATTGTTTCCGGATCTATCTTTACCAGCTTTTGGCGGGCTTCGGTAGACAGCGACTGAATGGAAGCATAATCAAACTTCCCTTTAATTTTTATACTTTCCAATCGTGCCAGTTTTTCTGCTATCATCCGTTCTCTGTCAATGTATCCTTGATACTTGATTAAGATTTCAGCAGCTTCGATAATTTCTTCTTTTCGGCCCTCATCGGAACTTGTCGCTTTTTCCAATTCCCGTTGGAATGCCGGAATATGCTCTGATATGTTTTCAATCGTCACTTGCGGACGATTCAGTATTTCTATCAACTTGCATCCTTGACGCAGGGGAGTGGTTCCTATCTTTTCGAGTGCATCATTGATTAATGCAGGTTTCATCGAATAGTTTTGTGCGAAGGAAACGATTTGCTCCACTGCTTCCTTTTTGCTTTTCATTAATTGATAACGATTTTCTTTGGCCAGGCCAAGCTGATAGGCTCTTTCGGTGAGTCGCATATCTGCGTCATCCATTCGGAGCAAGATACGGTATTCAGCCCTCGAGGTGAACATTCGATAGGGCTCATCTACACCTTTAGTTACCAGATCATCGATCAATACGCCTATATATGCTTCGTCACGTGCTAATGTGAATGCTTCGCCACCATGACAATTGATATGTGCGTTGATTCCGGCTATTAATCCTTGTCCTCCGGCTTCTTCATATCCGGTAGTACCATTCACCTGTCCGGCAAAGAATAGATTTTTGATAATCTTCGATTCCAACGTATGTTTCAATTGTGTCGGGTCGAAGTAGTCATATTCGATGGCATATCCCGGACGGTAGATCACCAAATCTTTGAATGCCGGAATTTGTTTTAGTGCTGCAATCTGTATGTCCATCGGAAGTGAAGAAGAGAAGCCGTTCAAGTACAACTCCTGAGTCGTCTCGCCTTCCGGTTCCAGAAATAGCTGATGCTGGCTCTTGTCAGGGAAAGTAACGATCTTGGTTTCGATACTCGGGCAATAGCGCGGGCCGATACTTTGAATCTGCCCGTTGAATAGAGGGGAATCCGGCAGACCTTCACGTAGGATACGGTGTACCTCCTCGTTTGTATAGCAAGTCCAGCATTGCAGTTGTTTTAAATGCCGCACACTTGTGTTCATAAATGAAAATTTATGGAAGTCACATTCTCCGTCTTGTGTTTCCATCCGGTCAAAGTGGACGCTACGTGCATCTATTCGTACCGGAGTTCCCGTTTTCATTCTGCCGTATGTGATTCCGTGACGGGCGATGGATTCAGTCAGCTGGTAAGAAGCCGGCTCGGCCATTCTTCCTCCCGGCAACTTATGACGTCCGATATGCATAAGCCCGTTGAGGAAAGTTCCTGCGGTCAGTACAATGCATTTTGCCTTGAAGGTAACTCCCCAAACTGTGACCAGGCCGGTCACTTCTCCGTTTTCTACCAAAAGTTCGCAGACGGTATCCTGCCAGATATGGAGATTGGGTGTATTTTCCAGTCTCTCCCGCCAAGACCAGATAAATTTGGCACGATCGCATTGCGCTCGCGGACTCCACATGGCAGGACCTTTTGAACGGTTCAAGATTCGGAATTGGATGGCCGTCTCGTCCGTAACCAATCCCATCTGTCCACCCAATGCATCTATTTCGCGTACAATTTGTCCTTTGGCGATTCCTCCTACTGCCGGATTACAGCTCATTTGCCCGATCTTGTTCATGTCCATGGTGATGAGGCAAGTCTTTGAACCTAAATTGGCGGCAGCGGCTGCCGCTTCGCAACCGGCATGTCCGGCACCGATTACAATTACGTCGTACTTAAAATCCATTCCTGTTTTATTTATTATCTAACGCTGCAAAGTTACAGAAAAGTTGTGAGAGTTGTATCCTCAAGCTGTTTTTGCTTCCGAAAAATCGGGGAGGGGGACGGGCGGATTGAAAAAAACGCCGTGATTTCGGGTTATGAACATACAGTTTGTTCAAAAAATAAAGTTGTTCTTGTTGATTTAGTGGTTTACTCTCTACTAAAAAGTAAGAATTTTGCCTCTATATGTTCTCGCATGCTTTCTTTTTGCTACTTCGAAAATTATCGGAATTTTGAAGAAACTAGGGTTTGCTAAGGAAGAATTAAAGAAAATAGTATAAGCAGTGAGGTTCAATGTGCCAATTAGCCTGTCTTTTTATCTGATCTCTTGATATAAGTCAAAAAAACAAGTCTGAATATATTTTTTAATAAAATGGCTCTTGTCATTTTACAAAACAGCTATACCTTTGCAGTGTGGTTGTGAAACTACTTAGATTTTTAGGTATTAGAAAGAGTAAAATTAAAAGGTGAAAATTAGAAGGTATTAGTTTATAAATTTTAGGTATTAGCATTTTAAGATTGTTTTTCAGGAAAAAAGATTGTTTTATTAGGTATTAAGTAAAAAGAGTAGTTTTTGGGTAACAAGTAAATGAAAGATGAAAAAAAGAAGAATCCCGTTTTATGGGGATTCTTTAAGGTAGAGCGGAAGGATTCGCTCTTTTTTTATGCCCGTTTGTGTCATTAGCAGTACTATTTCATAGATGAATACTTTGTAGTCTTATTCTAGATTGGCGCTCTTTTCAGATTATTAAAGCGACATTCCATTCGTTCCACGCTAGTGGATAGAATCATTCACTTGAGTAGACGGAATTGTTCACTATAGTGCAATGATCTGTTCACTGGAGTGCAACGGTTTGGATGCGCGATAGATAATACGGGAGCGCAGCTTGATAAAACGCTCTTGAATGCTTCCTTGCATATAAATGTCTGTTAGTTGTGAGGCAAAGTGCTGCTTGATAAAAAAGAAGAAAAATGTTGCATTTGTTATGAAAGGAAAGAAGCAGTATGAGAGATGCAGGCGGAAAATATGAGAGATACGAGATTTTAAATTATCTCTCATTATATAATCATTTGATGATATGATGTTTACATTAATTTATGAGAGGTATGAGAGATGGAAATGAAAAAAATCTCGAGGTGCAAGCCGGATATTTTGAACGAGAGGGGACTCGGTCGAGCTGGTTGAAAGTTACTTTTATTTTCTATTTTATAGTTTGGCGAAGCTTATGTTTTTGAAAAAAACAATATATTTGCATTTGTAAATATCGCAAAAGTAAGTAGTTGCGGCGATTTTAATGAATTTTGTTTGTTTTTCGCAGGTAGTGTGACAGTATGAACGATAAATTTGACACTATAGTAGCAGGAGTCAATCGAAAGGATGAAAAGATATGGGGCGATTTCTATGATCGTTTTTATGCTGCTTTATGTGTTTATGTTTCCAAAATATTGCCGGTTCCCGATGTGGTGGAAGATTTGGTCCAGGAGGTGTTTATTTCTATTTGGGAGGGTAAGCGTACTTTCTCTGATATCAGAGAACTCACCAATTATCTCTATCGTGCCTGTTATAACAACACCTTATTATATATACGCAACAATCAGATTCATGATACCATTTTAAGTTCCCTTGCTGAAGGAGAAAGCGTAGAAGATGAGGATATGATTTATGCTTTGACGGTGAAGGAAGAAATCATCCGTCAGTTGTATCACCATATTGAAGAGCTTCCGACCGAGCAACGCCGGATCATCTTACTGAGAATCGAAGGGTATACTTGGGAAGAGATTGCGGAACGTTTGGGAATCAGTATCAATACCGTCAAGACCCAAAAGGCGCGCAGCTATAGATTTCTCCGTGAAAAAATGGGAGATGCGATGAGTTTTATAATTCTTTGTTTATTTCTCTAAAAATAAGAAAAAACAATCTGATATGTATTTCTCTTTTTATAGATTGATTAAGTTTTATTTTTTTTGTTAAAAGCACTATCTTTCCTTTTATTATGTGACAAAATGATATATTTCTGTCGCTGAAATCTCGCTATTTATATTATTATTCCGAAAAAATATCATCTTTTTGTCACCCTTTTTTATGGGTTATGTATATCTATAATAAAGAGAAATTAAACAGTCGTTTAATTAAAAATGGTCAATAAGATGAATAAGTTCGAAAATGTATATCAAGATGCCGTTTTGATGAGAAGAGTTCTTCTTGGCGAAGCGGATGAAGCGGAGCAACAAGAGCTTGAAAAGCGATTGGAAGAGTGTCCGGAGTTGCGGAAGATATACACTCAATTGCAGGATGGCGGGACGTTGAGCGCAGCCTTTAAGGAACGTCAAAAATATTCATCGAGAAAAGCTTATCGGTCTTTCCTTCAAAAGATAGGACAAGTTGAGCCGAAAGGACAAAGACGCCGCTCTCTTCGCATCGGATGGTATATTGCTGCCGCTGTTGTCATTTTGGCAATAGGACTTTCTTTTTATGTGTCGAATTACACTTCACCGGAAAAAGAAAATAAGACTTTGATCCAGCCGGGTACACAACAGGCACAATTGACTTTGACCGATGGCAGTGTCATTGATGTGGATAAAAAAGAAGTAAATGTGGTAGTAGATGGCATTCAGGTAAAATATAAAGAAGGAGTACTGTCTTATCAAACAACCGCTGCAACACAACACGAAGAAAAAAACGTTGAAGAGCAACCGGAAAAATCAAATGAACTGGTCATACCGCGTGGAGGAGAGAACACGGTAATACTTGCGGATGGAACGACTGTTCATTTGAATGCAGGTTCCAAGTTGACCTATCCTGTGCGTTTCACCGGCAAACGTAGGATTGTAGCTTTGGAAGGTGAGGCTTATTTTGACGTTGTTGAAAATGAAGAACATCCTTTTGTCGTACAGACTCGTTTTGGCGAGGTGACTGTGCTCGGTACTGCATTCAATGTCAATGCTTATGTTAATGCTTCTGCCTGTTATACGACATTGGTCCGTGGTAAAGTACAATTCTCTGCACCGAATGCGGAAGTTATCACCCTCTTGCCGGGTGAACAGGCAATTGTTTCGGCTAATGGTTCGGAGAAACGTGCGGTGGATCTGGAGGAGTATGTAGGTTGGGTAGAAGGTTTGTATGTTTTTAATAATCGTTCTTTAGGAGAAATTATGGAGACATTCGAATGTTGGTACGACATACAAGTATATTATGAAACCGAAAATTTACGCAATATAACTTATAGTGGTAGTTTGAAGCGCTACGGAACAATCAACTCATTCCTTGAAGCATTGGAACTGACCGGTGATCTGACTTATAAGATCAGTGGCCGGAATATCTTGATTTATGGTAAAATGGGAGAATTAGGAGTAAAATAGAGTATTAGATAAGTTTAATTGTTAATTTATGAGAGAAAGACGATGGCTGCTATGTTTTTTAGTGGCGATGTGCTGCACGCTTAGCACATGGGCTTTACCGTCACAAGACAAGACGGTGACTTTGAATCTGCGTAATGTCTCAATCGAGACGGCTTTGAATGCAGTGAAGAAGCAGACAGGAGTGAATATGTTGTATAATTCGCAAATGTTTAAGGGAGTTTCTCCGGTATCTGTTAATGTGAAAAATGAGAGATGGGAAGTGACCCTTAAGCTGATTTTGAATCCGAAAGGATTTGATTATGCAATGAAAGATGGTATTGTTGTCATTCGTAGGATGCATACAGAGAAGCGGGTAAATCGTATCCGTGGTACGGTATTTGATGCAAATAAAGAACCTATACCGGGAGCCAGTATTATTGTGAAAGGAACCCGTACAGGGACTTCCACCAATATTGAAGGTGAATTTACACTGGATGTGAGAGATGATAAAGTAGCTTTGGAAATCTCTTTTATCGGTATGAAAAAGCAGACTCTCCAGGTAGATGCTTCTCGTAAGAAAATGCTCGAGATAACATTGGTGGATGATGTCAAGACATTGGATGATGTGGTAGTAACAGGATATAGTAATGTGCGTAAGACTAGTTTTACCGGTAGTTCTACGCAGATTTCGGGTGATGATTTACGCAAGGTGTCGCAGACCAACGTAATCGGTGCTTTGCAGACATTCGACCCTTCTTTCCGCTTGGTTAGCAATGCCCAGTTCGGTTCCGATCCGAACGCACTTCCGGAGATGTATATACGTGGCCGTTCCGGCTTTGGGGTAAAAGAACTGGATAAAGATCAACTTTCCAAATCAAATCTCGAAAATAATCCTAACCTTCCTACTTTCATTATGGATGGTTTTGAGGTGAGTATCGAGAAGATATATGACTTGGACCCTACCCGTATTGAGAGTATGACAATTTTAAAAGATGCAGCTGCTACGGCTATTTATGGTTCTCGTGCTGCAAACGGTGTGGTAGTTATCACTACAGTTGCTCCAAAGCCGGGAGAAGTCCGTGTTTCTTATAATTTTACCGGAACTTTGGAAATGCCGGATCTGAGAGACTATAATCTGGCTAATGCATCTGAAAAGCTAGAGATAGAACGTCGTGCAGGTTTGTATGACAAAGGTAATAATGGCAACAACACAACGGCAGATGGTTTGAATAAATATTATGAAAAATATGCATTGATTCAAAGTGGTATAGATACAGATTGGTTGTCTTTGCCTTTGCGTAATGCTTTTGACCATAAACATAGCCTTTATATAGAAGGTGGTACTCCTAATTTACGTTATGGGGTTGATGCATCATACAATGGTGGTAATGGGGTTATGAAAGGGTCAGGACGTGACCGTTATAGTATTGGTTTTTCATTGGATTATCGAGTAAAAAAACTACAAGTAAAAAATACGGTAAGTTTTGGACATACTAAGTCGAAGGAATCTCCTTATGGTGCTTTCAGTGATTATACAAGTTTATTGCCCTATGAGACTCCTTATAAAAATGGTACTTTGGTGAAGCAGTTGTACTATTCTAGGAAAGGTAGTAATTCTGTTAATAATCCTTTATATGAAGCCACACTGAGCAATTATGAGTGGAGTGCTTATGATGAAATTATAGATAATCTGAGTGTAAACTGGTATTTGAACGATTATTTAACTGTTAAGGGTCAGTTTAGCGTAACTAAACAATATACCAGTAGTGAGCGTTTTTATGATCCGTTATCTTCTAAAGTTTCAGTTTATGGTACTACGGATACCAAATTGCAGGGTGATTTGTTCACCGGTGAAGGTAGTAGCTTGAGTTGGAATTCTAATGCTTTCTTATATTATACCCGTAGCTTTGGAAACCATAACTTTAACTTTTCCGGTGGTTGGGAAGCCTCTGCTTATAATACCGAGAACACCTCTGCCCAATATCGTGGTTTTCCGTCCGGTCAGTTTAATTCGTTGAATTATGCTTCCGAAATTTACAAAAAGCCGACTCTTACAGAAAATACGACACGTCGTGTCAGTATATTGGCTACTCTGAATTATACTTGGAATGATATTTATTTGGCCGATGCTTCCGTTCGTTTTGACGGCTCTTCCGAATTTGGTGCAAATCAGAAATGGGCACCTTTCTTTTCCGGTGGTTTGGGTGTGAACATTCATAATTATGATTTCCTGAAAGGAAATGAGAAGATTAATAAATTGAAGGTACGTGCATCTTATGGTCGTACCGGTAAAGTGAATTTCCCGGCTTATGCAGCAACTACTATGTATGAAACTTTATTTGATGAATGGTATATTACAGGTTATGGAGCTGTTCTTAAGGCGTTGGGTAATAAAGATTTGTCATGGGAAAAGACTGACAAATTCAATTTTGGTATTGAGACCCAATTCTTTAATCAACGTTTAACAGTTGATTTGGACTATTATTATGAGAAAACAATTGATTTGATTAATGATGTGACACTGTCACAAACTTCAGGTTTCTCCACCTACAAGAATAATATGGGTGAGGTTGAGAACAAAGGTTTTGAAATGCAGATACGTGCCGATATTTACAGAGATCGTAACTGGTCAGTTGCTTTATGGGGAAATATGGCTCATAATAAGAACAAAATATTGAAGATTTCTGATTCTCAGAAAGCATATAATGAACGTGTTGCGGAATTTTATAAAAAAGAATTACAATATCAGGCAATTTATAATACTTCTTTAAAAGATGCCAATTATGCAGTTCCGATTTCGCAATATGCGGAAGGGGAATCATTGACTTCTATTTGGGCAGTCCGTTCTTTAGGTATTGATCCGACTACAGGAAAAGAGCTATTCTTGAACAGAGACGGTAGCATTACTGATACATGGGATGCAAGCCAAGAGGTGGTTGTGGGTAATACTGAACCAAAGCTAAACGGCTCAATAGGTCTGAATGCTACGTATAAGAACTGGAGTTTATTCGCTGCTTTTCAATATGAGTTTGGAGGTCAGGAGTATAATCAGACTTTGGTAGATCGGGTGGAAAACGCAGATATTGCTAATGGTAATGTAGACTTGCGTGTTCTAACCCAACGGTGGCAAAAACCCGGAGATGTTGCCGAATTTAAAAATATTGCAGATAGTAAATTAACGACTTTACCGACATCCCGTTTTGTGCAAGATAAAAAGTATATTCGACTGAGTGCTTTGACATTAAGTTATGACTTTAACAGGGAATGGATTAAGAAGCATTTACATATGAATATGTTACGGTTGGAAATGAGCTCCAGTGATTTTATTAATTGGAATTCTATTCGGCAGGAACGCGGTTTGAGTTATCCCAAATCTTGGAAGGTGGATTTCTCGTTAAAAGCACAATTCTGATAAAAGGAGAAAGAAATATGAAAAAGATATATAAAACGATTGTCTTACTAGGGACGATAGCAACTTTAGGAACATCATGTAATGATTGGTTAAATGTATATCCGTCCGATCAAATCAAAGAGGAGTTTCTTTTTGAAACAGGAGATGGATACCGTGCAGCATTGAATGGTATCTACCGTAAAATGACTTCATGGAGTATTTATGGCAGTAATCTGAAATGGGGGATTATAGATGCTTGGGGGCAGGTATATGATATGGAACTGTCTGCAATCGCCAATGGCGGGCAGCCTATGAAGAAAATTGAGATTCTGGATTTTAAAAATTTAGAGCTGACTCCAACTACAGACCAAATGTGGAGTGATGCATGGAATATAGTGGCAAATTGTAATGAGTTGGCGCAACAGGCGGAATTGGCTGATAGTACACTTTTTTATGAAGGAGAGTCGGAGCGCCGGATGATTCTGGGAGAAGCCATCGGTTTGCGTGCTTACCTTCAGTTTGATTTGTTACGTGTATATGCTCCTTCACCTGCTATGAATCCGGGAGAGCGTACATTTATTCCATATGTAAACACCTATCCGGCTTATGTTAATAATCGTGAGACGGTTTCCTATTGTTTGGAGCAAATTATTAAGGACTTGCGGAAAGCGCAGGATCTGCTGTTGAAAGTAGATCAGAATTCAAATTGGAGCGACCGTTTTGAAGAAGTAAAGAATGACGAAAACCTGTTTAAGGCCAGTCGTGGATTTCGGTTGAACTATTATGCCGTTACTGCCGAATTGGCTCGTGTGTATCTGTATGCAGGTATGCCTGACAAGGCATATGAACAAGCTGATATTATTATTCAGAAAAGTGATTTATTTGCTGCACTGACTGATAGAGAAGAGGCGCTGAAGAGAATAAAAGATGGTAATTTGAAAATGTATGATGACATTATATTTGCACTTTACTCTCCTACAGACCAGGTGGAGTGGGATCGCTTGATAAATCATTCTGATGATAAGGCTGAAGGTAGTACAGATAGAGAATATTTTTTAGGTATTTCTTCTGCTATTGCCAGAGAACGTTATGGTGATGATTTGGAAACGGACTGGCGAATTTGCAATCAAATGGAACAGAGAAAGAGTGGTGATTATCGTACATTAAAATATTACGAGCAGTTGAATAGTTATAAATATGCTGAAGTCAACAACATGATTGTACCTATGTTCCGTATGTCGGAGGTCTATTATATTGCTGCAGAAGCTATTTATAAAAAAGATCTGGACAAAGCGAAAGACTATTTGAAGCTTGTGAAAAAAGGCAGAGGAGTTGAAGATGATTTAGGCAATGTGACAGAAGCAGATTTTATGGATGTTCTTGTGAATGACGCTCAGAGAGAATTTCTGGGAGAAGGACAGACTTTTTTCATGTTCAAGCGTTTAATGAGGACAATGAAAGGAAGGGAAGAAGTACAAGCGACTGAAAAGAACATGGTGTTGCCGTTGCCCGAATCGGAGAGTGCTATTTAATTTAAAAAGAATAAAAACTTATGAGAACAAAAGATATATTGTTTGCAGGAGTAATGGTATGCATGGGCATGTCATTCTTTATTTCCTGTCAAGAAGAAGGACTGGTTGTTAATGGTAATGATGTATCTTATATCAACTTTAATAAAGACATAACAAAAGATACGACTAGAATTTGTTTTGAGTTTTATCCTATGGAAGAAGGTATGGATGTAAAAATAGCAGAAGTGCCGATAGAAGTGGCTATTTCCGGTAAAGTTCAGGATAAAGATCTGGAATTTACTATCGGGATAGATGAGAGTCTGTCTACTTATCCTGCATCCCAATGTATTTTGCCGGAAAAATGCATTTTTAAAAACGGACAACTATTGGATACGATTTATGTAAAGCTGAAAAATTCGGATGATTTAAAGACGGTTACCAAGTATGTTGCATTAAAAATAAATGCAGGTGGTGAAGTCAGTGAAGGCTTAGCCACCTATTCCAGGGCTATCATTGCTGTGACAGACCGTCTTGTAAAACCTGAATGGTGGGACTATAAAGACCTATATGACGGTGAGTACAGTTCGGTTGACTGGTATTATCTGGGAGATTATTCGGATACCAAGTACCGTCTGTTTTTAAAAGTGTTACAGGAGAATGATGATGTATTGTTCGATGGTAAGGATAAGGTGAAATTGCGCAAATATTCTTTGCAATTAAAGTATATGGTAGAAGAAATAAACGCTGGAAGAGATCCTGATGATCCGTTGAGGGATGAAACAGGTGTGATTATTGAAATACCGGTTGTAGGATAATTAAAGATTAATGATAGTATGAAAAGAATATTGATATATATATATGTTTTGGCTGGCATAATGAGTTTTTCAGGTTGCCTGGATGATGAAAACAACTATGATTATAGTGAATTTAACGAGTTGGAGGGGAGAGAGATTGGAGGAATGAAAGACGAATATTTTCTTTCGTATGCTCAAAAGTTGACTATTACTCCGACTTTTGAATTTACTATTGATAAAGAAAATCCGGATGTATCTTATGAATGGAGACTGGATGGTGTATTGTTGCCGGAAGAAACCGGACCTTCTTGCACTTTCAGTTTTGAGCGTGGGGGGGTACATGAAGTTACTTATACAGTAATCGATAATAAAAGCGGGGTTAAGTTTTCCAGGAGTTGTACGCTTAGGGTACGTTCACCATTCACTCGTGGTTGGTTGATATTGAGAGAAGGTGAATCTCAGGAGTCTGAACTTTCTTTTGTCGGTGCCAGTTCGGTTCTTCATAAGATGACGGTTACTGATGGTACAACAATAGCTGAGATTGACAGAGACTCGCTTGTGTATGATCAAGTAGTAGAGAAGGTTTCGGATGGATTGGGATCTAACCCGGTCGGGTTGTTTTTGAATGCAGGTTATTTAGGTCCGTATGGTGAAGTTTTTGAGACAAGTGATGAAGTGGGAGTGATGCAGGACCGCTGGGTGGAACTGAACGGTAGCACGTTAGAGCGCTCTGTTTATACAGAGGATGAGTTTAGAGGAGATTTGCCGGAAGCCGGTTTACATCCTCAGGCTGCTGCTATGACTTTTTCCGCTAAAGCTTTGTTAAATTCCGATGGATATATTTATTGGGCGGGTACGGCTTTTGCCAGTGATTTTCATTCTTGTGCTTATACCTCCTTTCCGTTGGGAAAGGATAAAAAGTTCAAGGGAGTTTATCCAAGCTTTAAGCTCAATAAGCATCATGGAGCTATTCCGGCTTATACAGCGGATAATGAAATTGTGGGGATCATTGATGATGCGGAAGTTGTTTCTTATGCTGAACCTAGTATAAAGGAATCGACTTATAGCAGTGGAGTGCATAGTGTACAAACAGGAGAGTATGAGGAAGATCCTGTAGATGATAGATATAAATTGGGGAATGGAGAATTGCTTACTATAATGCCGGCAACCTCAAATGATGAGGGGTATCAGGATGTTAAACCTAGTTGGGTCGCAATTGTACGTAACGGTTCTCAGTATGAACTGTTATATTTTCAATGGAAAGTGGGAAATTATAGCTATTCAAGCAGAGTTTCTACCAAAGTATTTGAAAAATTCTCACTTGATGGCTTGAGTGGATATACAGATATGGCAGTATTTAATATCAAGCAGTATGTGGTAATTGCTAATGGAAACGATTTGTGGTATTTTCAATATGGGGCAGGTGATAAAGCGGTGTTGAAAAAGTTGCATTCATTTGATTCTCCTGTTAAGGCATTGGCTGCTAATGATATTAATGTATGGTATTCTGGAGAACCGGCTAAATGGCAACCGGAACATAACGGGCAATTAGGAGTAGCATTAGAGGATGGCACGTTTGGCATTTATGAAGTTTGGGAAACGGAAGACAAACAGGCGTTGGCTACAGATGTGAAGATTAATCAGCTTTTCCCAGATCCAAAGGCTGAGACCCCGGTGAATAATAATTTTGGCAATATTGTAGATATTATTTACAAATATGGCTCTATCCGAGATTTTGTATCATTCAATTTTTAAAAAGAAAATCATCCAGACACGATATGGGATATAAATTTGGAATACTATTGGCTTTATTTGCCGGAGGTTTGGTTACTGTTGCCAAACCTCAGCAACAGGCTAATTATGAACTTGCAGAGAAGTTCAATGCTTTTGATTTAGGTGGAAAACTTTCCAGAAATAGCTTGGCCATTTATCCGCATGAGATTAATGGTACAGATAATTTCTGGTTTGATTTTCAGACAACAGACGGGAAATTCTATTATTATGTGACTCCGGCAAATGGCAAACGGGAACTGCTGTTTGACAATGATGAAATGGCAATGGCTCTTACGGAGTTGACGAGAGAAACAATTGATCCTAAGGACTTTTCATTCCATGAATTTAAATTTTCCAAAGACCAGAAATCATTTACTTTTGAACATAGAAGCAAAACTTATGAGTATAATCGCATAAATCGTAAGTTGAAAGAAATCAGAAAGACAGATGACGATAAAAGGACGGAGGGAGAAGTTATATATTCTTGGATGAATTTTTCTCCGGACAGAAAGTATATTCTATATGCAAAGAACCACAATCTTTATGTAAAGGGAAATAAGGCATTGGGAATGGATACTACCGAAGTGCAATTGACTTTCGACGGGATGCCTTATTATACGTATGCACGAGAGCGGGATGGATTCGAACCAGATAAAGAAATGGCTACCAATGCGCGTTGGTGTAAAGATAGCCGCCATGCTTACTTCGTTTTGGAAGATGAACGGAAATTACGTGATTCTTGGGTGATTAATTCTTTATCTAAAGTCCCCCAATTGGAAAAATATAAATATGAATTTCCGGGTGACAAGCATGTAACACAATATGAATTAGTGATTATTGATGCGGTGAATAAAACAGCCAGAAAAGCGAATGTTGATAAATGGCCTGATCAGTATGTAATGGTGTTTGAAACTTCTTCCAAAGGCGATTTGGTGTTCTTTGAACGCACTAAACGAACGTGGGATGAAGTGGATGTCTGTTCTGTAAATACAAATACGATGGAGGTAAAAGAAATTATTCATGAAGTGGATAAACCTTATCGTGATCCTCATGCTCGTAACGTTGTCATATTAAATGATGGAAAAGATATCTTGTTCCGTTCGGAACGTACCGGATGGGGGCATTATTATCATTATGACGGAGATGGAAATTTAAAGAATACTATTACATCCGGTAAATGGAACTGTGGTCATATTGTGGCTATTGATACATTGGGACGAGAAATTTATTTCTACGGTTATGGTAATGAGGACGTTAATCCTTTTTACTACAGGGTGTATAAAGCAAATATTGATAAGGAAGGGGCTACGCTTATCAGTAAAGAAGACGGGCAGCATAATGCTCATTTTTTGCAGTCGAGACGTTATTATGTTGATACTTATTCACGAGTAGATATGGAACCGAAAATTCTTTTGAAGAATGATCAGGGAAAGACTATCGTTGAGTTGGCAAAGCCGGATTTACGGGCTGTATATGATGCCGGATGGAAACAGCCGGAACGGTTTGTGGTAAAGGCTGCTGATAATGCTACTAATTTATATGGCGTGATGTGGAAACCTTCGGATTTTAATCCGAATAAAAAATATCCGATTATTTCTGTAGTTTACCCCGGACCTTATTTCGGATTTGTACCTACTGGATTTTCTTTATCCGACAGATACAGTTTGCGTATGGCACAATTGGGATTTATCGTAATCGCTGTAGGACATCGCGGTGATTCTCCTATGCGAGGAAAGACATATCATCGTTTTGGTTATGGTAATATGCGTGATTACCCCTTAGCAGATGATAAATATGCTATCGAGCAATTAGCCAGCCGCTATTCATTTATTGATATTAATAAGGTGGGCATTTATGGTCATTCGGGTGGTGGCTTTATGGCAGCATCAGCTATCTTGACTTATCCGGATTTTTATAAAGCTGCTGTTTCTTGTTCCGGTAATCATGATAATTATATCTATAATCGCGGATGGGGAGAATGTTATAATGGTGTGAGGGAGATAGAAAAGACTGTGAAAGATAGTTTAGGTAATGAGAGAAAAGAATACGAATATAAATTTAGCGTGAAAACAAATGCCGAGCTTGCGAAGAATTTGAAGGGGCATTTGATGCTTGTAACCGGTGATGAAGATAAAAATGTAAATCCGGCTCATACTTATCGTTTAGCACATGCTTTAATTGAATCCGGCAAGGATTTCGATATGCTTGTCATTCCGGGTGCCGGTCATGGATATGGCTCTGCTGATAAGTATTTTGAGAAAAAAATGTATCGTTTCTTTGCAAAGTATCTGCTGGGAGATGACCGGGCGGATTATTGGGGAGACATTAACCGCAACAAATAGGACAATAGATAAGATTTATGAAAAACTCCCTCTTCAAATATGCATGTCCGGTGGTTGCCTTGTTGGTATGCGGCTTTGTCAGCGCACAGCAGAAGGCGAATTATAAGCTGGCGGAAAAGTTTCGTTTGTTGGAGCAGAATCCTATAGTAAAGTATTCGACAGAAGTCAGGCCGACATTTATTAACGATACGGATTGTTTCTATTATTCTTTTACGACACGTGAAGGAAAGAAATATTATTATGTTAATCCGAAGAAGAAAGAAAAACGTTTGTTATTTGATACGGATGAACTATTAAGCAAAATTGCAGCATATACAAAGAAAGCTTATTCTTCGGCAGATCCATATTTGTCTTTCACCTTTATGAAAGATAACGAAACGATTCGCATTGATTTTGACCGTGGGCTTTATACGTATAATATTCATACGAAAGTGTTGGAGAAGCTTAATGAAAAGCCTTCTTATGGGAATGCTGACCCGTATTGGATGAAATATTCGCCGGACAGTCTTTTCTTTTTATATGCAAGCCGTCATAATTTGTATTTTGTAGGCAATCCTCAAAAGGGGCAGGATACCATACCTGTAAAATTAACCGCTGATGGGGAAAGGCATTATACTTTCAACCGTGAAGAAGAAGGAGAATCAGAAGGACGGTTTGGAGCCGAATCCGCTCATTGGATTCCGGGTACTCATCGTTTTTATGCCGTGCGTGAAGATAATCGGAAAGTTCGTGATTCATGGCTCATCAACTCGTTGGATACTCCTTATCCGACATTGAAGACATATAAAGCCGAGCTTGCAGGCGATAAATATGTTACCCAATATGAATTGTTAATTGGTGACGTGGATAGCCGTGAAGTGAAGAAGATTGATATTAACCGTTGGCCGGATCAATATATCGATGTCCTTTACGTCTCGGGAGATGGAAAGCGTTTGTATTTTCAACGTTATAACCGCACGTGGAATCAGGCGGATATTTGTGAAGTGGATGTGGAGACGGGAAAAGTCCGTGTCGTGATTCATGAGGAAAACAAGCCTTACCTTGACTACCAGATGCGTAATGTTTCCTTCCTGAATGACGGAAAAGAAATCCTTTTCCGCTCTGAACGAAATGGGTGGGGACATTATTATCTTTATGATACGGCTACCGGTAACCTGAAAAATCAAGTGACGGATGGTACATGGGTAGCCGGTCCGATAGCGAAGATTGATACTGTTAGACGTAAAATTTATTTTTATGGTTACGGTAGAGAGAAGGAAATCGACCCTTATTATTATATTCTTTATGAGGCACAGTTGGACCGTTCGAATACGCTTCGTCTGCTTACATCGGAGAATGCTTCACATGAGGTCAGTATTTCTCCGTCTTGCCGATATTTGGTAGATTCTTACTCTACTGTTTCGCAGGAACCGGTAAATGTGGTTCGTAACCGGAATGGAAAGATAATCATGACCTTGGAGAAACCGGATCTTCAGCCTGTCTATGAGATGGGATGGAAAGCACCGGAACGTTTTAAGGTAAAGGCTGCCGATGGGGTGACCGATTTGTATGGTGTGATGTGGAAACCTGCTGATTTTGACTCGACGAAAGTGTATCCTATTATTTCGAATGTTTATCCGGGGCCATTTTTTGAATATGTACCTACACGCTTTACGATTAACGATGTTTATAATACACGTTTGGCGCAATTGGGATTTATTGTAATCACTGTAGGGCATAGAGGTGGTACTCCGATGCGGGGGAAGGCTTATCACACTTACGGATACAACAATATGCGCGATTATCCGTTGGCGGATGACAAGTATGCTATTGAGCAACTGGCCGCCCGCTATCCGTTTATTGATATTACTAAAGTCGGTATTTACGGGCACTCAGGTGGTGGATTTATGTCGGCTGCTGCCATTTGCACTTATCCCGATTTTTATTCGGCTGCCGTTTCGTCGGCAGGTAATCATGACAATCGCATTTACAACAAAGGTTTTGTAGAGATTCATTTCGGTGTAGACGAAAGGGTGAAAACGACTAAAGATAGTTTGGGAGTGGAAAGTACAACTTATGATTACAGTGTTCGTGTGCGCCCGAATCAGGAGCTGGCGAAGAACTACAAACATGGCTTGTTACTGTTTACGGGTGCGATGGATAAAACTGTAAATCCGGCCCATACATTGCGTCTGGCGGATGCATTAATTAAGGCAGACAAGGATTTCGATTTGTTTGTATTACCGAAATGCACGCACGGATTCTTCGGTGAGTCTGAAGAATTTTTTGAACATAAGATGTGGCGTCATTTTGCCCGTTTGCTGCTATATGATAATTCGGCTGATTTTGATGTTGATTTGAATAAAGATATGATTAAAGATGACAGGAGAAGATAAGATGAATCGGATATTTATGTATATAGGGGTTATAGTGGGGTTGGCGTTAGGAGCTAATCTTCCGGTTGAGGCTCAGAAAAAGTCGTTGGATATAGAGGCATGTACATTATGGAAGCGTATTGATGCACCGGATATTTCACCGACAGGCAGATGGGTGACTTACCGTATATCGTTAATGGAATATAATCCGGATAACAGAGAAGAGAAGCCATTGCATCTATTTGATTCTCATACTCGAAAAGAGATATTGTTGGATGGTGATATAGAAAGATTGGAATTTTATAATAAGGACCAGGGAGCTTTTTATCAACAGACAGACTCTGGGGGAGTAATGAAAACAATCTTGTTATCGTTGCCTTCAGGAATGAAGACCGAATGGAAGCACCAAGAGGATTTTCACCCTGTAGAAGGGACCCCTTATTCAATTTCGGTTATTAATGTACCCAAAGATACTACAAATCATGTTCCGGCTTTTAACAGGCTGGTGATACGTCATCTGAAAACAGAGGTTGCTTTTCATATTGACAGTATCGGCTATCATACCTTGTATGACGGAGGACGTTCTATTCTTTTCATTCGTAAAAAGTCCGGCGGAAACGAGTTATGCTATGGTCCTTTAGCTGGTCCATATAAGACTCTTTATCAAAGCTCTATAAAGAAGGAGCCTTCTTCTTATAGTTTTAATGAGAAAGAGATGACTGGAGAGTTTAGCATAAATGATTCTTTGTGGTATGCTTTCTCATTAAAGAAGCCGGGTTGTAACCTGTTTTTTGACCGGAAAGAGATTGTTTTGCCTGATGGTATGTCTATCGGACGTATTGACTTGTCTAAAAGCCATAATTTTCTGAAACTTGAACTTCGGGGCTCACAGCAAATTTCACGTAGAAGGGAAGAACCGGAGAAGAAACCGGACAAGAGCTTTGAATTGGAGTTGTGGACATGGAATGAGTGAAAACCGACCGGCTACGGAGTATTTTTCCCGCGCCATATGACAAAAACCGACTATCCATGACTATTCCTGCCAG
>ENA-UEPH01000070-UEPH01000070.1-human-gut-metagenome-genome-assembly--contig:-NODE-70-length-110361-cov-11.460901_pt1 | contig 110361 bp, 88 predicted proteins | sample MGYA00242891_ERZ507898 | MGnify/ENA primary metagenome ERZ507898 (study PRJEB26167, sample SAMN06115411) | human gut metagenome | host: Homo sapiens | place: China:Guizhou | collected 2014-10-15...
AAGGGACCCTTTGGAAAGGGTCTCCTTCTCCCCTCCCCCGGACCCCCACCCCTCATCCCCCCAAACATTTTGACTGGTGGGGAGGCCGCGCGGCGGGAGTTCCTGCCGCGCGGGAAGGGGAAAAAACAACAACGGGTTACTGCCCGTCGAATAAGGAATATCGTCATGGCTGAAAAGAAAGCCCTTCTCGTGTTGGCAGATGCGCTTGATCTCAACGGTTCCGGCGAGGCGCTGGACAAGCTGAAGAAAAAGGCCGCCGTGCTGTCCCATGCGGACGCCGCCGGGCTCAAGGATCTGGCCGTCGCCCTCGGCGGAGTTTGCGCTGGCGCATCCGGCATCGAAGCCGCGTTTGAAGCGGACGCCGCGCTGGTGATCGTCGAAGGTGCGGACGCCCTCTCCCCGGCTCTTGAAGCCGCCGACCGCCGCACGCTGGTCGTGGTCGTTTCCGCTTCCGGCACGGCCTTCTACGGGCTTGCCGTCAACCCCAAGGCGGGCATCGTCGGACGTGCCGTCAACGCGCAGGACATCGCCGTGACCATCGCCACCATCGCCGACCTGCCCGTCGACGAGGACTGCACCGGCGCGATCATCTATCAGGTGATGAAGAATCCCAACCTCAAGCTGGAAGAAATCAAGAAGCTCAAGGAAGCCCTCGTCCGTATGGAGTCCGTCATCCAGCGCGACAACCGCGAACCCTGGGACAAGCACGACTGCGCATAAGCAGCTCATTTGAAGCATTGGGGAAGGGAGGGAAAACTTTTCTGAAGAAAAGCTTTTCCCTCCCTTCCCCAAACCCCATCCCTCCCTTTCCAAAGACTTTTGTGTTTATCGAATCCCTGTTCGGTATTTTCCCGTGATATGGGAGTGTTCGCTCCGTGTGACGGGCTCCTTCAAAGATTTTCAGGCAAAAAAGACAAGGGGATATTTCCTCGTCTTTTCTGTTTTCATCTTCTTGTATTTTTTATCCATGTAGCCGGGAGACGTCCGCATCCGAAACGGCCTTACACGCCACCCGTCCCGCCGTCGACCCATACAAATGTCTTGGGAGGGAGAGGGAACCTTTCCCCAGAGAAAGGCCACATTTGTTTTGGACGTAGTTTGGGTTGTCGCCTTTGATGAAAGCGGAGGAATGATTCTAGAAATTGATGAAGCCGTCTATAGCGGCGGCATGTTGAGGGGGCCCTGCGTGTTTTCGGAGGTTTTACCGGAAGTCAGGAGCATTCTTCTCATCACGGAAAAGACGGCATGGCGATAGTCGGGCTGGCGCATGGGGACCGGACAACCGTTTCCGGATCGCACGCGTGCCGCGCCCCGAAGCCCGCAGACGTCCGGCGAGTCCTCCCGTTTATCCGTTGCGCGCGGTGGCCCGAAGGGGCATGATAGGATTGCCGCACGCAGGGCTGCCCACTCCGGGGTGCAGGTTCCGCATCCGGCCGCGGCGAATGACGAGGAGGCCGCATGAACGCAGATCCGTTGACCTATGCCCCGTTTCTCTTACTCCTTCTGCTGGGCGCGCTTGTTGAAATCCGCTACTGGATCAGAAACCGCGCCCGGATGACGCCGAAGGCGCGGCTCAGGCGCGGCCTGTTCCTTGCCGCCGTGCCGGTGCTCTGCGCGGCGCTCTGGCTGGGCTGGGAGCGGGCGGCTTTTTGGCTGGAGGAGCATTCCGCGCCTCCGTATGCCCAGATCGAAGTCCCGGTATCGGACCTGAGGGACAATCAGGATGGCCTGCGGACGTTCACCGAGCGGCTCTGGGAAACGGTACGGAGCGGGACGCACGCCGAAGCGCAGGCCCGGCTCCATGATGCGCTCTTCTTCCTCGGCCTGTGCGAGCTGTCCTCCGGCTCGGGGGGAAAGGGCACCGTGGACGAGCCGCTCAGCACGCGCGACGTCAAGATCGCCGGGGTGACGGCCCTGTTCCGTACCGCGCTGGCGAACGGACATTTCGTGCTGTCCGACATTCTTGACCGCTACGCCGAGGCCAAGCGGGAGCATCCGGAGCTGCTTTCAAAGTAGCGGGAACGTTTCTTTCCCGCCGTCTCTTTCGGAACATTCCTTTCCTGAAAGGTGAGGGGGGGCGGCTTTCCCTGAGTTAAGGAGGATCTTGCCGCCCTATTGGTTATCTCCCCGCCTCACCTCCTAAAAAAGGGTGCTGCGCCTTCCAAGCGGAACACCCTTTATCTATCTAAAAAGTTTTTAATCCCTGACTCATGCCACTATCTTCTCATTCCCCTATCTCCCCATGCCAAGCCGCTTCATCTTGCGCTGGAGGGTGCGCAGATTTAGGCCGAGAGCCTCGGCGGCGTCGCCCCTGCGCCAGCGGCAGCGCTCAAGAGCCTGCCGGATGAGCCGCTCCTCAAGCTGAAGCGTGGCGGTCTCAAGGGTAAGCCCCTCGTGATGCAGGGCGGGGAAAAGCAGCTCCGTCTTGCCCGCATCGCCGAGTGACTCAAGGGCCACATCCCCGAAAGCCGTGTAACGGTCGAGAAAATTGTGCAGCTCGCGCACGTTGCCGGGCCAGTCGTAATGTTCCATCGCCAAACGCACTTGGAGCGGCAGGGCGCAGCTGATGCCTTTGCGCTCCATGTAGGCCTCGACAAGCAGCGGGATGTCCCCGTGCCGCTCGCGCAGGGGCGGCAATGTGATGGAAAGCACATGTACGCGGTAATAAAAATCCGAGCGCATCTTTTTTTCCAAAACCATTTTTGAAAGGTCTTGGTTCGTGGCCGCGACCAGACGGAAAGACGAGGCCTTGGGGGTGTTGCTGCCGACAGGGGTATACATCTTGTTTTCGATGGCCCGGAGCAGTTTTACTTGGAGATGAATGGGCAGTTCGCCGATCTCGTCAAGGAACAGCGTGCCGTTGTGGGCCGCGCCTATATAGCCTTCCTTGTTGGCGTGCGCTCCGGAGAAGGCCCCTTTGGTGTGCCCGAAGAATTCGCTTTCGAGAAGCTGCTCGGGGATGGCCCCGCAGTTGACCGGGACGTAGTTGCCCTTCCGGGCGCTGTACTCGTGGATGGCCTTGGCGACGAGATCCTTGCCCGAACCTGTCTCGCCGTAAATGATGACGTTGGTGTCCGTTTCGGCAGCCTTGAGGATGAGGCCGTATACCCGCCGCATGGCCTCGCTTTTGCCGACGATGTTCCCCAACCCGTAGAGATTGCTGACGGAAGCCTTGAGCTGGCGGTTTTCTTCCTTGAGCTCAAGCTCTTGGAACTTCTGTTCGCTGATGTCCATCATCAGCCCTTCGAGGTAGCGCAGTTCGCCGTCGGCGTCGAAAACCCCCTCGCCCTGATCCCATATCCATTTCAGCCGCCCGGACGGGAGTGAAACCCGGTACATCACCTGATAGGGCTGGTGCGCGACAATACTGTCATACATGTTCCGGCGCGTCTTCTGGAGATCGTCGGGATGCATCATGCGCTCGATGGTATTGTTGTTGTTCCGTACCATGTCCTCGGCGGGGATGCCGAGCAGATCATAACTGCCTTTGCTGACGAATTCCAACGTATATTCAAGGCGTTCCGATACAATGGGGTCGGTGCGGCCCACGCGGCAGCGGTAGGCGAGCCCCGGCAGGTGATTGAGCAATCTGACGTAACTTTCCTCCACGGCAAGGCCGGGAGCGGACGCGAACAGTTCCATCGGCTTCTCTCTTGAATGATTTGTCGCGTTTAACGACATTTTTGTCGCTCTTGTTGTGCAGTATTTCACGTTTCAGGGCGGACGGCAAGGCCAGACGCGGGGAAAAGCGGCCCATGTCGGCGGCTCGCTCTTTTTTTTCCAAGAAAGATGCCCGGATAGGGAAACGGGATTTTCCGGGGGGACAAAGCCGGGCGGAGGGGAGGGCGGCAAAGGCCCCGGATGGGGTTGGCATCCAAAATGCAAAAGAAAAGGCAGCCAAGGAAAGCCAAACGCGGCCAGCGCCGCCATGTTCCGCAATCTATCCGGGAGGATATGCCCATGTCACACGAACTCAGCGTTTCCATCGCCCGCCGGGGCGCCAAAGTCGATCTGGATATGGAATCCGCCGCTTTCGGCGTCATTTCCATCGACGGGGAGCAGATCCCCGCCGAAGAACGGCCCGGCACGGCCAAGAAGCTGCTCGCCTCCTCCGCGCTTTACTGTTACTGCGCCGCGCTGGACAAGGCGCTCGAAACCCGCAGCGCCAAGTACCGCCGCATCGAAGGCAAGGCCACGGTGCGCACCGGCACGGACGACAAGGGCCGGGGCCGCGTGACCGGGATCGATCTGGACGTGACCGTGTTCATGGATCAGGAATACGAGTTCATTTTCGACCGCGTGGAAAAGATCATGAAGCAGGGCTGTCTGATCACGGGCTCGCTCGAAGCGGCCTTCCCGGTGAAATACAATCTGAATCTCGAATGCGACGAGGACTAGGAGGCGCGCCATGCCCATACGCCTGACCGTCATCGGGGGAGGCCCCGGCGGGTACACGGCCGCCTTTGCCGCCGCCCGCGCCGGGATGTCCGTGACCCTCGTGGAAAGCGGGAACCTCGGCGGAACCTGCCTGAACAACGGCTGCATCCCCACCAAGACGTTGAAAGCCTCCGTCGACGCGCTGGAGCTGGCCTTGCGCCTGTCCCAGTTCGGCATCACCGGGCAGGGGGCTCCGGCTGTGGACCCCGCCGCCGTGCTGGCCCGCAAGGAAAAGGTCTGCGCCACCCTGCGCGGCGGGCTCGAAAAGGCTTGCGCGAGCCTCGGCGTCCGGCTCCTCAAGGGGCGGGGGCGCCTCGTCCATGCCGGGCTGGTGGAAGCCTCCACAGCCGAAGGCCCGGTTTCCGTCGAGGGCGACCGCGTGATCCTCGCTACGGGTTCGGGCGCGCTGGAACTTCCCGGCCTGCCCGTCGATCATACGCATATCCTGACCAGCGACGATGCGCTGGCGCTCGACCGGGTGCCCGCGTCCATCGCCATCGTGGGCGGGGGCGTCATCGGCTGCGAACTGGCGTTCATCTATCAGGCCTTCGGGTCCAAGGTCACGGTGGTGGAAGGCCAGAACCGCCTGCTGCCCCTGCCTTCCGTGGATGCGGACATGAGCGCGCTGCTCCAGCGGGAAATGAAGAAACGCCGCATCGGCTGCGAGCTGGGCCGGACGCTCAAGGACGTGCGCGTGGAGGGCGGCATGGTCAGGGCCATGCTCGGCGCGTCGCCGTTCATCAAGGAGCCCACGCCCGCACAGATGAAGGAAACGCCCATCGAAGCCGAAACCGTGCTGGTCACGGTGGGGCGCGCGCCCAATACCGCCGGGCTCGGGCTGGCCGAAGCCGGGGTCGCCGTGGACGGGCGGGGCTGGATACGGGCCGATGAGCACATGCGCACCTCCCTCCCCGGCGTGTATGCCGTGGGCGACGCGCTCGGGCCGTCCAGAATCATGCTGGCCCATGTCGCCGCCGCCGAGGGGCTGTGCGCCGTGCGCGATTGCCTTGGGCATGACGGGCGGATGGACTATTCCGCCGTGCCGTCCGGCATCTTCACGTCGCCCGAAATCGGCTGCGTGGGGCTTGCCGAAGCGCAGGCTTCCGAGGCGGGCCGCGACGTGCGTACGGCCACGTTCCAGATGCGCGAACTCGGCAAGGCGCAGGCCATGAGCGAACTCCCCGGCATGTTCAAGATCGTTTCGGACGGGGCCACGGGCAAGGTGCTCGGCGTACATATCGCCGGGGCCCATGCCACGGATCTCATCGCGGAAGCCGGGCTTGCCCTGCGTCTGGGCGCGTCCGTCCGGGACATCGCCTCAACCATCCACGCCCACCCCACCTTGGCGGAGGGCCTGTACGAAGCCGCGCTTTCCCTCGTCGAGGCTGGCGGATGAAGCACTGGGGAAGGGAAACTCTTCTGAAGAAAGGGGAGCCCGCTTTCCCCCTTCCCCAAGCCCCACCCTCCCATTCCAAAGGCTTTCGTATTTATCCAATCCCAGTTCACGGCGTTCCCAAAAACAGGTTCCCTTTGGGCTACTCCGCCGTTCAAATTGAATATATTCCAAGAAAAGGAACTTCCCATGAAAAGCAATGAAGAACTCAACCTCCCCGAATCCCTCCGCTACACCGACGAGCACGTCTGGGTGCGTATGGAGGGCGGCGAAGCCGTCATCGGCATCAGCGATTTCGCACAGGATCAGCTCGGCGAAATCGCCTTTGTGGACCTTCCCGCCGTGGGTGTGCGGTTCGATGCCGGGAGCGACTTCGGCACGGTCGAATCCCTCAAATCGGTCAATCAACTGTATATGCCCATCCCCGGCGAGGTCGTCGCCGTGAACGAGGAACTGGAAAGCACGCCCACGCTGGTGAACGTCTCTCCCTATGGGGAAGGCTGGATGATCCGCATCCGTCCGGACGCATCCGCCGAATCCCTGCTTGATGCCGCCGGGTACCGTGCCCTCCTCGGACTGTAAACCGTACCTTTCCCCTCTTTCACCAAACTGGGGAACGGCGGCCCCCGTCCGCCGAGAAACGCCGTTTTTGACAAAACCCGCCGTGCCCCGGCCTGAATTTCCGGGAACGCCTTCCCGCCTGAAGCACGATAGGGGCTCCCTTCGGGCCGTCTCCCCAGTCAACCCCCACACCCCAAAGGACGCCGACAATGAACAACCTCGCCAGCCTGCGTGAACAAAAAGAACTGCGCTACGCCAAGAAAGGGCTGGCGCTGGCCCTGATGTCCGGCATGATCTGGAGCTCCGACGGCCTGATCCTCGGCAAGGGGCTGGCGGAAGAACCGTTCGGCAGCCCGGCGCTGTGGCTGTTCGCGCCGCTCCTCGCCGCAGGGCTCCATGACTTCTGCGCCGCGTGCCTCTCGCTGGCGATCAACGGCGCGCAGGGCAAGGGCCGGGAAGTGATCCGGACACTCCGCAGCAAGGCGGGGCGGGCCTGCATCTGGGGGGCGCTGCTCGGCGCTCCGCTCGGCATGGGCGGCTACCTCATGGCTCTGTCCATGGCGGGCCCGGCGTATGTCCTGCCCATCACGTCGCTTTATCCCGCCATCGCCGCGCTGCTGGCCCTCGTCTTCCTCAAGGAGCGCGTCAGCCTCAGGGCGTGGGGGGGCCTCGCGCTGTGCGTGATCGGGGCCATCGCCATCGGCTACACCCCGCCGGAAGGGGCCGGGGGCGGCCTGTTCTATCTTGGGATCGCCTTCGCGTTCCTCGCGGCGTTCGGCTGGGCCGCCGAGGGCGTGTGTGTCACCTCGGGTATGGACTTCATCGAGCCCGCCGTGGCCCTGAACGTCTATCAGATCGTGTCCAGCCTGCTCTACGCGGGGATCATCGTCCCGCTGGCCCTGTGGCATTTGAGCGCGTCCGCGCCGGGCTGCGACATCCCCGGCCTGCTGGCCCGCGCGTTTTCGAGCCCCGGCGTGGGGTGCTTCGCGCTGGCGGGCGTTGTGGGCTGCATCTCGTACCGCTGCTGGTACAAGGCCATGAACATGGCGGGCGTGAGCCGTGCGATGGCCCTCAACATCACCTACGCCCTGTGGGGCGTGCTGTTCGGCGCGCTGTTCACGGACGTCGAAATCACCCGCAGCCTCGTGATCGGGGCCGCCGCGATTTTTGCGGGCATGTTCCTCGTCATCGGCAACCCGCGCGACATCATCAACCTCCGCAACGTAAGCTCATGAAACACCCCATCCGATTGACCATTGCGGCGCTGCTGCGCGACGGCAAGCCCCGCACCGCGCGGGACGTCTTCGAAGCCCTGCGCCCGCAGTACCCCGGCGAACGCCAGCTTTCCCCGGACGCCGTGGACGGCCATTTGCAGGCGCTCAAGGCCGTGGGCATCGTCCGCATCGCCGAGGAAACGCTTGAGGCCGGGACGCTCACGCAGCGCTATGCGCTCAGCGAGTACGGCAAGGGCCGTGTCGAGCGCTTCCTGTAACGCCGAAAAACGTATCCGCCGCCCGGCGAAACCCTTTTTGCAAAGGAGTCCCCCATGTCCTGCTGTACCCCGACGAACCCCTCCGGCGCTTCCGGGCTGTCCGGCGCGTGGCCCGGCTGCGCACCGGCTATCTGGCCTCGAAGCCCAACATTTCCGCCTCCCGCGCGCTGGTGTGCACACGGCCCTCGAAACCTGCGGGCTGGCGGACTGGGAAACATTCCGGGAGCTGGTCCCGCATCTGGATCTGTTCCTTTATGACATCAAGCACATGGACAGGCCCACCGGAGGCTCACGGGCGCGTGCAGCCGGCGGATTCTGGACAACCTGCGCGTGCTGTTCCGCATGGGCAAAAAGGTTCTGATCCGAATGCCGCTGCTCCCCGGACTGAACGACGATCCCGCCGGGCTGGAGGCGGCTTTCGCCATGCTGCGGGAGGAAGCGGCACAAGGGGCCGACATCGCGGGCGCGGAACTGCTGCCCTAACCGCTATGGGGAGGGCAAGTACCGCCAGCTCGGACAGGCGTACACTTGCGGAAAACCCTATCCGGAGGAGCGTCTGGAGGAACTCAAGGCTTTTCTCGCGGCCCGGGGCACGGAGGGATTGCCCTTGCGGCTTGTCCGGAACGCGTGAGTCTGTGCTGGAACACGCTGAAATTTTTACAAGGGAGGAAAAACGTGGGGAGTCTCCAGAAACGTTTTCCCTCCCTTCCCCAATATTGCCTTAAACCATGATCCCGCCGGGGGTGAATGTGGCCGAAGCGGACACCGCCACGGACGGCAGGGCGTCGATGCGCGCTTTCCAGTGGATGAGCTGGGCAAGGAACGCATTGATGGCGGCTTCGAAGTCCGGATAGTCCGTGAAGGCGTCAAACCGCTTCCAGAGCACGATTTCCCCGGTGCGTTCCCAGACGGAGAGCGCGCCGCCGTCCGTCTCGGCCCCGAGGAACGAGGCAGTGAGCAGGATGCGGAGATTGTCGGGATTGGACAGGCAGCCCCCGTCCCCTGCGATCCCGTGCAGGATGACGGCATTGCCGTCCCGCTCGATGGTCACGTCGTGCTCCCCGTCGAAACGCAGGGTGCAGCGGCCTTCGTCGAGAGTCAGTTCGAGTCCGCAGGCTTTTCCGAGATCTTCAATAAGTGATGCCAGTTCCATAATCTTTCCTTATGCGGCTGTGGGAGTGTCGTACCCGCGCCCCTCGGTGGAAGGGCGCGGGGAGGGAGGTTTATTATGCCAACGGATCGAGGTAGTACCGGGTGAGCAGGGGGAACATGTCCGGATGGGCGCGGATCTTGCCTTCCACGAAGGCGAGGAAATCTTCTTCCGCGTCAAGGGCGAGCTGCCCGGCCACGGCTTCGGACGCCGCACGCTGGACATGCACCATGTCCTCGGCTTCCCCGGCCTGAATGAGCTTCATGCGCAGATCGCGGGTTTGCGTCAGAGGGTCGGTCATGCGTGCGAGCAGGTCGGCTTCCTCATGCAGAGCTTGGCGCAGATTCTGGTACTCGGGGACAAGGGCCTTGGGGCCTTCCTGCTCCCCGCCGCGCAGGAACGGGAAATACTTGAAGTCGAATTCCGTCACCCGCCCGATGTCCAGCGAGTCCGCAGCGTTGAGGAGCATGGATTCCAGCGTGGGGCTGGCGTGCCCGACGATGGCGGCGGTGAATTCGCGCTCGTAGTCGTCCCCGAACGTGTCCGCCCCGAAACGCTCGTGCATCTTTTCAAGGGCCAGCCGGGCGCTTTCGGCTTCCTGCTCGGGCGTGTCCGCGCCGTTGCGCTCGCGCCCGGCGTCGTGCCCGGCTATGCCGCACAGGAGCGCCGTCCTGTCCACGGTATGCCCCATTTCCTCCATGAGCCCCGCCATCGTCGACGCGAAAATGAAGGCCCGGCAGATGTGCCCGCGCCCGTGATAGGCCGCGCCGTGATCAAACGCGCCGGGGCGCTCGTGATCGTGATAGATCGGCAGCATGGACAGCAGGAAATCGCGGTGCTGCGCCGGGGTCGCGGCCAACTTGCCCGCTTGGGCGGGCGGGAAGGCCGGACGGGCGGGGAACGAGGCGTCGAGGGTGTCCGCAAGGCCCGGCAGGGCGGCGCGCAGACGGCCTCGGTCGGCCTGCGGGATGAGGGACAGTTCCCCGGCAAAGGCCGCCGGGGGGTCCGCCCTGCCGCCGAGCGCGGCGCGCAGGCCGGACTGGAAGGCGTTGAAGGCCAGCGCGTCACGGAATCCGGCATCTTGCGGGAAACCGCGTTCGGCATCCCCGAGCCGGAGGAGCACGCCGGAAAGCCCCCGCATGGCGGGGCCGTTCAGCCGCTCGGCGACCCGGCCGGACACCTCGGGCGAGGCGTCGCGCATCAGGGAAAAGGCCAGCCCGCCGAACGCCTGCAACAGCCTGCCTTCGCCCGCGGCATCGCGCTCCCCTTCAGGCATCGCGTCGAACGAACGGCGGAACGAGGCCGCCGCGCCGCCGAATCGCGTGAGCATCGCCTCATCATCCAGCGGTTCGCCTTCCGCAGGGGCTAGGCCGTTCAGAACCCCGGCCCCCTGGAGCGCGGCGGAGGCCAGCGCCCGGAACGCCTGCCCGCTCATGGGCGGATGCCCCATGACGAAATCCCTGAGCGTCGCCCGCTGCGCGGGGTCAGCCGTCAATTCTTCAATGGCGGCAAGGGAATCGAGGCGCCCTTTGCCCATCACGTCAGATACGGCCTGCCACATGGCGTTTTGCAGCACGTCATCCTCCGTGTGCTGCCCTCTCAGGGGAACATGCCGGTATTGTTCTACATAGGCGGCAAAGGCTTCGCGGACGTTTTGCGCGTCCCCGCCCGCTACGAGGGGCACGGTGCCGAGGATGCGGGAAACCGCCGCTCCGCCGGGGCGTATACTGAGCATCTGGCTGATGAAAGCCTGAAGCCCGGCGTCGTCCTGCTGCACGTCGTGGAGCTTCGCGTCGATGCGGGCTTGATCGAGGTGCGCGGCGTAGAACGCGCGCTCTTCGGACCTGACGGTATTTTTGAGATCCAGCTCCGGAATCTGCTCTTCAATGCGCACAGGGATAACCGCGCCGCCGAGCTGTTCCCGGATGGCGGCAAGTTCGGCCCGCTGCTCCGCCGAAAAAGCGTCCATGTCCGCGGCGGCGGGCTGCTTGCCGCCGAGCACGGCGGCCACGGCATTGAACCATGCCTTTTGAGCCTGCGGGAGCTGATCGAGCCCGAATTCCTTGTTGATGACGATTTCCGCCACATCCCGGGCGAAAACGATGGGGCCGTGCACTTGTGCTTCGATGTAGTTGCATTCGCTGGCGACGCGGCCCATGCCGTGCTGCTGCCTGTCCAGCGCGGCGCGCGCGAGGCTGACGGCGTCCATGTCGCCCAGCTCGGGGAGCAGGGTTTCGAGGCTGTCGAAAGAGGCCATTGCCTTGCGCGTGGACTGGGTATCCTTGAAAACCTTGATGAACAGCCCGGCGAGGGCGCTGTTTTCGTCGTCCTCGAGCCCGAACAGCTGGAACTCGTTCTTGAACAGGTCCGCCCGGAATTCCCCCTTGGCGGCCATCCCGTCGAATATCGCGTCGAGGCGCCGGCGGAGCTCGCTCCCTTCGGTCATCAGATCGAGCTTATGCGCCTCGCTGATGCCGGGGGAACCCGGAAGCAGGTCAAGGACGGCCTGACGCCCCGCTTCGGTATAGCGCAGGCGCAACGCGACGAAGGTATCGTCCACGGTGTAGGTGGCGCGCCGGGCGACTTCGGGCTTGAGGTGCAGGGCCACGGTGCCGTAGGTGGGGGCCGCCCCGGTGCGCTGGCGCAGGAGGTTGAGCGCGGCGTAGGTGGGGCGCTCGTTGGCTACCGCCGGGCGGTCCTCGCTCAGTTCGGGGAACAGCCCCCGCTCCACGTTGTCGCGTTTCTGGATGTAGCCCGCGCCTTTCACGTCGATGGCGGCCTGACGGCTGGCCTCGTCGGGCGCGGCTTCGATGGAGTGGAAAATGTGCTCCCACGCCCCCCCTGCCTTGAGCAGGGGCTTGGGCCCGTTCATGCCGAACAGGAAGCCGAGATCCACGTTGATGGTCAGCCCGGCGGAGCGGAGCACGTCCCCGAACTGCCTTGCGTCGATGTTTCCGAGGTTGCGGCGGCTGGCCATATCGGCGACGAGCCCGCCCACCCGTTCCCGGCGCGCGGAGCTGTCGATGGCCACGTCCATGAGCACGTGCATACTCACGGCGCTCATGTCCGCCGGGGCCTCGTGGGGCCGGGCGGCGCCCATGCCTTCGATGCCCGCGCCGTACTGGGCGGAGAGGGGGGGGATCTGTCCGGGCTGCGCGAGGCCCTGCGCGATGATGATGCGGTTGCTCGCCTCTTTGGTGACGAGCGCTTCGAGGCTGAACAGGTTGGCGGCCGCGGCCATGACGTCCTCATTGCGCGGATTGGCGCTCATTTCGGCTTGCAGCGCCCGCTTGAGCAGGCTCATTTCCGGGGAAAGGAACTGCTGGTAGGCGTTGAGGAGTTCCGTATTGGAAAGGCTTTCCACCTCGGGCGCGAAGGCGGCGATCACGGCGTCGTCCATCGTGCCGCGTATTTCTCCCAGCGTGCCCAGCCGGTTGAGGTGGGTCTGCATGGACTTGGCCGCGTTGAGGAGGGCCTTTGCGTCCAGCTTGCCGTCCGGAGAGGCCAGCGAACGGAGGGCAAGGGCGGCGTTTTCACGCGCACCGGTTTTGGCGTTGACCACTTTGGTGGCGGTTTTGAACCCGGCGAAGGGAATTTTGTTGCCTTTGATGGCGTCAAGGCGGACGGGCGGATTGGTTCCAAGCTGCACGCTGTGAAGGCCGAGCTTGCCGACGGAAGGAGAAATTCCCGTGGCCTGCGGCTGTTGCGCGCCGTTGATTCCATGAAGTTGCGACATGATGAGGCTCCCTCGTTTCTGAAAAGGGTGTACGATGTTTTCCTATGCAGCAAGAAGCGGACCAGAGCTTTGCCGGTCCCGGAGGCCTGTCCGGGAGGGGCTCGTGTGCGGGGCGGAGGGGCCCCTGTGCCCCTGCCAAGTGCTGTGCGGAGGCGGGTTCCCGCTATGGGGCAGGGGCGACCGCCTCCTCTCATGCCGAACGGCTGGTTTCCGTGTGCGGGGCAGGGGGGACCGCTCAGGGAAAAGGGACGTCGCGGCAGGCTCTGCTGATCCGGGGGCGGACGGCGCTATCCGGAGCAAAGGCCCGTTCCGCCGGAAAGCGTCTTTTTCGGCAGAATCCACACCGTGTTGCGGGGCATCGGAACTGTTTCCGAGCGTTATGTCTCTTTAAATTTGAAAAGGTATAGGGCATTTTCCCTTTGACTGAAAGGGGGCTCGGGCAATCCGCAAAAACAGGAAACCGCGGCGGGCCATGCGCAGGCCCCCGCCGCGGTTCATGGTGAGGGCGGAAGAGAGCGGGTGTGCTGCAAGAAGAAGGCGTTTTGCCGCCGTTCCCGCTCGGGATGGGCTCGGCGGTCGGCGCTTTGGGGGAAGCCGGGAACGGTGCGAAGACGCCGCGCATTCCGGTTTGTTTCCCGGAGGCGCTGCCCGTGCCCGTGCCATTGCGGGCCGCCTTTCCCGTGAGGGCTTTTGCAAAAAACAGACAGGATCGCCCCGGCAAGAGGTGATCCTGTCTGTCTTTTGGGAAAGGGGGCGGCACGCTTGCCTGCCTCCCTGAAGGCGGATTGCCCGCCGCTTACTTCACGAGGCCGAACGCCTTGTCCTGTTCGCGGCGCAGGCGGAGCAGCGTGGATTCTTCGGGCATGTCGAGATCGCCGAGGGTGATCAGTTTCCCGGCTGGGACGTCCCTGCACAGCGTCCGGTGGCTGAGCAGGTAGAAGGGCAGGGCCGCGTCCGGGCCGATGGCGGCGGCGGGGTTGAGGACGCCTTCCACGCCGTCGATGGTGTGGTGGTGGCCGCCCATGTCAAGGACGGTCCCCTTGGGAAGGTCGCGCACGGCGCGCCCGCACAGGTCGCACAGCGGGCGCAGGTTGCCGCCGCCGGTGGCGTGCTTCATGAGGGCCGCCGCGAGGACGCTGGTGCCCGTTTCCACGCCGAGCAGGTGGGCGGGATGGTACAGCGCGGCGTAGCGGTCGTTGCGGCTGCACGGGTGCCCCTTGGCCTTGAGCACCTGCCACGATTTTTTGTCCTTGCATTCCACAACGATGAAGACGCCCCCCGCCATACTCGCCTCGTCGGGGCGGCGGAAGCAGTTGAAGATGTCGAGGCGCCCCGGCGCGTCGAACAGGCCGCCGTCGGCCTTGGGGCAGAAGAGATCGGGCATTTCGTCGATGCGGGCCACCGGCGCGTGGAACAGCGGGCGATCCGGCATCATGCCCGTGGCGTTGGCGACCACGGCCATTTCGCAGAGGTCGGGCACGGAACGGTGCGAGAGCGAGGTGAGCATGGCGCGGCGCTTGCCGACGACCTCTTCCGCCGGGCGGTCGCCGAACTGCCACAGCGAGCCCATGCCGGGGGTGGCGATTTCCTGCTTCTGGCCGGGGCAGAGCACCATGTCGCGCGCGGGATCATAGATGAAATCGTATTCGCTGGATTTGCCCGCGCCCACGATGTTCATGCCGAGGACGCGGCCCCAGCTGATGAGCCCGATGAGCAGGCTGGGCTGGTCGCCGTCGCCGGTGGTGTAGACGAGGCCGCGTTCGGCCGCCTTGCGCGCCAGGATGGAGCCGACGACGGAGTCGGTTTCCTTGGAGACCATGACGACGTGCATACCGCGCTCGATGGCAAGCTCGGCGGCGGCTGCGCTGGCTTCCGGCGCTCCGGAGCTTTCCACCAGCACGTCGAGGGGGAGGTCCACGATGTATTCGAAGCTGTCCACGACGACGTTGAAGCCGTCGGCGTAAGCCTTCTTCGCATCCTCGGCGGATTCGCACACGCGGACCTTGGAGGCGGGGATGCCCGCGTTTTCATAGGCGTCCACCGCGCGCTGCACGGTACGCGTGCACACGGCGGGGACTTCGAGCAGGGGCATTCCCTGCGCCTGGAAGAGGAAGGACGCACCGAATTCGCCCGCGCCCGTGAGGCAGGCCTTGACCGGGCGGTGGATGGACGGATTGAACAGCGATTCGTAGAACATGATGACTCCCTGTGGTTGCGGATGAAAAGCAGGCTCCGGCGGGAGCGCGGCGCGCTCCAAGCGGAGGGAATCCCTTCGCGGTCAGTTGGCGTTTGCGAGAAGGCCGAGCGCCTGCATGAAAAAGTCTTCGCCGCCGAAATTGCCCGACTTGAGGGCAAGGGCAAGGTGCGGGGCGCCGGGGTTGGCCGGGTCGAGCAGCGTTTCCGTCCACGGCACGCCGGGCGCGATGGTTTCGCCGATGCGCAGCGCGCGCACGCCAAGGCGGGACACGACCGCGCCGGAGGTTTCGCCCCCCGCCACGAGGATGCGCCTGACGCCGGTTTCCACCAGCGCGGCGGCGATGTCGGCGAGCGCCCGCTCGATCATGGCTCCGGCGGCTTCCCTGCCGAAACGGGCCTGCGTGGCGGCGACCCTGTCCGGGGAGGCCGTGGAGTAGACGATGCACGGCCCTTCCGGGCAATGCCTGCGGGCGAAGGCGACGGCCTCGGCGACGTACCCGCCGTGATCCTCGGCAAGGGCCAGCGGATCGAGGGCGAAGCCGGGGCGCTGCCGCGTGAACCGCGCCACCTGCGCCTGCGTCGCCTGCGAACAGCTTCCGGCGAGCACGAGCGCGAGGCCCGGCGCGTTGACGGGGGCCGGGGGCACGGGGCCGTCCGCGCCGATGCCGAAGTTGACGCCGAGCCCGCGGGCCACGCCGCTGCCGCCCGTGACCAGCGCGTGCCCGGCGCAGGCCGCGCCGATGGCCCGCAGATCCGCGTCGGACAGCGCGTCGCAGACGAGCCACGGCGTGCCTTGCGCCGCAAGTTCATCCATACGGGCTTTGACGGCTTCGATGCCTTCCCGGACGGTTTCCAGCGGAACCAGCCCGCTTTTGCGCGAAGACTGCGCGTCCATGAGCCGGATGAGGTTCGCGTCGGTCATGGGCGTCAGCGGGTGGCTGCGCATGGAGGTTTCGTGCAGCAGCCTGTCGCCCACGAAAAGGTAGCCCTGATAGACCGTCCGCTTGTTTTCGGGAAAGGAGGGGCAGACGACCGCGCGGTCGCCGCCGAGGGCTTGGAGCAGGGCCTCCGCCACCGGGCCGATGTTGCCCTTGGGGGTGGAGTCGAAGGTGGAGCAGTATTTCCAGAAGAACTGGCGGCAGCCCGCGGCGCGCAGGGCTTCGAGCGCGGCGAGGGCCTGGCTGACGGCCTCATCGACGGGGACGGTGCGGATCTTCAGGGCCACGACCAGCGCGTCGGCCTGTGCGGCGGCTTCCGAGGCCAGCGCGGTATCCGGCACACCCAGAAGCTGGATGGTGCGCATCCCGTTGCGGCTCAGGGTTTCGGCAAGGTCGGTGCCGCCGGTGAAATCGTCGGCGATGCAGCCAAGAACGGCAGTCATGGGATCAGGCTCCTTTGGGGGGAAGAAGTTCGGCGGCCTGCTCAGGAGTCAGGCAGCGCACGGGCAGGCCCCGCAGCGTCAGGTAGAGGCGGCAGGTGGCTTCCAGCTCCTCCGCCGCGTCCAGCGCCTTGGTCAGGCTTGCGCCGCCGGTGATGGAGCCGTGGTTGGCCATCAGCAGGGCCGTGCGTCCGGGGGCGAGGCGGGCGACGCCCGCGCACAGCTCCGCCGAGCCGGGTTTCGCATACGGCGCGACCGCGAGGTGCCCAAGCTTCATGAGCTGGTAGGGCGTCAGCGGCGGCAGGGGGTTGCCGGGGTCGAGATCCGCCAGGCAGGAGACGGCCACGGCCCACGGCGAATGCAGGTGCACCACCGCGAGGTGATCGGGGTTGGCCTTGTACCACGCGAGGTGGAACGGCGCTTCCTTGGTGGCCTTGGGGCCGCTGACGAGCGCGCCCGTTTCGTCCAGCAGGGAAAGGTTCCCGGGCGTCAGCTCGCCGAAGGGGATGCCCGTGGGCGTGGCGAGGATGCCCCCCTCGACCCGCAGGCTCATGTTTCCGGCGGAACCGCCGGTTAGGCCGCGCTGGAAGACGGAGCGGCAGGCTCCGGCAAGCAGGTTCCGGCCGGTTTCGCAGTCAGGGCAGGTACTCATGGTTTCTTCCTTGGTCTTCCTTGCACAGCGGCGTGTGCCCACGGGCGGGGACGCCGGGGCCTTCCGGCAAGGCCGCGCGATTCCATTTCCGGGGGAGGCGGGATCGGCGGCCCGGCCCGGTTACGGCCTGAATACGATCTTGATGGCGGCATCGTCCTTGTCGGCGAGGTCGAACCCGGCCTTGATGTCGTCCAGCTTGAATTCGTCGGTTATGAGCGGCTTGACGTCGACGAGCCCCTGGGCCACCGGGCGCAGGGCTTCCGGGCACCAGACATAACGCTGCTGCCAGGTGTGGTGCACGAGGCAGGTGTTGATGAATTCCAGCCCGTCGTCGTGCCAGCGGCTGATGTTCAGCGTCACCGGGGTGGTGACCCAGCTGTAGAACACGAACTTGCCGTTGTGTTTGATGATCTCGCTGGCGGTGTTGAAGGATTCGGCGGTTCCGGCGGCTTCGACCACCACGTCCGCGCCGAGGCCGTTGGTCAGATCCTTGACGGCCTCGATGACGTCGTCCTGTCCGGGGTTGAGGGTGATGTCCGCGCCGAGCCTGCGGGCGAGGGCCAGCTTGCCTTCAAGAACGTCCACCACGATGACGCGGTACGCGCCTTTACGTCTGGCGCACTGGGCGATGATCTGCCCGGCGAAGCCGCCGCCCATGACCACCACGGTGTCCCCGAGCTGCACCCCGCTGTTCAGGCCGGAATACATGGCGCAGGAGATGGGTTCTCCCAGCGAGGCGATGTCCATGTCGAGGCCATAGGGCACGGGCTGGAGCTGGAAGGATTTGGCGGCGAAGTATTCGGCGAAGTTGTTGTTCCAGCCGAAGGCCATGACCTTGTCGCCGACCTTGTAGTCGGCCACCCGGCTGCCCACGGCAACGACCGCGCCGCCGCTCTCGTGCCCGAGCAGGAAGGGGAACTTGGGGTCCTGCCGGAATTCGGCGGTCTTCGGAGGCAGGTAGCCGCGGTAGAAGTTTTTATCGGAACCGCAGATGCCCATGAGGTGGTTTTTGACGATGATGTCGTCCTCGCCGCAGACGAGTTCGCGTTCGATGAGTTCGATGTCGCGGGGGCCGTTGAGGCGGGCGGCCTTGGTGACGAAAGTATCCATGTCCGTTCCTTTATGACGGGGAGAGGCGGGGACGGTTTTGATGCGTTCCCGCCTTTCCCATGCCATGCGTCCTTGCATGGCGCATTGGGGGCTCCGGCCGCCGGGGGGAGGCAGCCGGGCCCGCCCGTTGGTTTAGATGATCCCGGCGAAGTGCAGGATGACCGTGATGGCCGCGCCGGTGACCCCGGCCACCGTGGAGCCGCCGCCGACAGCGCGGATGCCCTGCCGGATGTCCATGTTGGACATGGTGACGGTCACCCAGAAGCCGGACGAGTTGGCGTGCTTGAACATAAGCGCGCCCGTGCCGCAGGCGAGGAAGGCGGCGAGCGGCGAGATGCCGAGCGCGCCGAGCATGGGCTCGACGAGGGCCGCTGCGGTCATGACGCCGAGGGCGTTGGAGCCGGTGATGACGTGGATGAGCGCGGCGATGAGGATCGGGATGATGATGCCGGGGATGCTGAACTGCACCACGGTTTCGGCCACGGCGTTGGCGACGCCCGCGTTCTTGATGAACGCGGCGAGCGCGCCGCCCATGGCGGTGACCATGATGGGCATGGCCGAGGAGCGCAGGGCGGATTCCACCCAGTCGTTCATGACCTTCTTGGAGCGCCATTCGGCGCCGGTGAGCACCAGCGAGAACAGGCAGCCCGCGAGGAGCGCGGCGAGCGGCGAGCCGACGAACTTGAAGACCTTCGCAACGGTCGTGTCCGGGAACATGGCGTTGATGCCCGTGTTCAGGAAGATGAGCACCAGCGGCAGGATGATGGGGGCAAGCGAGGTTCCCACCGAGGGGAGGGGCTTGTCCTTCGAGGCTTCGGCGGACTTGATGTATTCGTCCTGTGGGGCCACGGGCTCCTTCAGGGTGAGGCAGTACAGCCCGGCGGCGAAGACGGAGGGGATCGAAATGAGGACGCCCCACATGATGGCGTCGCTGAGCGGCAGGTGGAGCAGCGCGGCGGCGGCCACGGGGCCGGGGGTCGGCGGCACCAGCGAGGCGGTGACGAGCGCGCCCATGTATAACGCCGTGCCGTAGGACATCATGGATTTGTTGGTCTGGAGGGCCAGATTGGACACGATGGGGATGAGCAGGATGACCACGGTGTCGGCCCAGATCGGGATGCCGAGGATGGCGGAGGCCAGCAGGATGGCCCAGAGCACGCGCTTTTCACCGAAGAGTTTGACGGTCGCCTTGGTGATGCTGACGGCGGCTCCCGTCTCTTCAAGGACTTTACCGAGGATGCATCCGAGCACGATGACGATGGCGATGCTCTTCAGCGTGTCCGCCATGCCCTTGTTGATGATGCCTTCAATCTTGTCCCAAGGGGTTCCGATGGATATGGCCAGAATGATGGTTGCGACCAGAATACTGGTGACGGGGTGGATCTTCCATTTTGAGATGAAGAGTATCATCAGCAAAATACATACGGCAAAGGCTACCAATACGTAGGCACTCGACATTTCTATCTCCTCCGCAATAATAGAAACAGACATTCTCTCCGTGCGTTATTTAGCAAGTTCGGTGCCAGAGCGGTGACGGCAGTGTGCCGGGCGCGCGCCTTCCGGAGCCGCCGGATGGATTTGGCAAACATCGGCGGCCTCCTGAGAGACGTTTGATTGTTCAAACAGAGCGGGGGGGACGGGAACGCGGCGCACCCGCGAAACGGCGGGGAGGAGGGCGGCGGGCTGTTGCAACGGAATACGGATGCAACGGATCGTTGCAACATATATGCAACAATCCGTTGCGGCGGCGGCCTTGCACCCAAAAGGGCAACCTGTTGGATGTACTGGTTATTTCTGTATATATTTCTGGAGTTTGCGCCATAGTGTGGTTCGGTCCATGCCCAGTTCGCGGGCGGCACGGGTCCGGTTGCCGCCGCAGGCGCGCAGGGCCGCGAGCAGCCTGTCCTTTTCGTTGTCCGGCCCGGAGGCTTGCGGGGCCTCGGGAGGGAAGGGCGCTGGCGTTGCCGCAAGAAGGGGCGGCACTTCCTCGATGTCCTCGGGATGCAGGGCCCTGTTGAGATCCGCGGAGGTCAGGACGTCCCGGTTGCGGCGCAGGACGGTCGCCCGCTCGACGACGTTGCGCAGTTCCCGCGCGTTGCCCGCGAAAGGGTATTCCCGGAGCAGGTGGAGCGAGTCCGGGGCGACCTCCGGCAGGGCCTCGCGGTTCTTCCAGCAGAATTTCTTGAGGAAAAAGTGGAACAGCTCGATGACGTCCTCCCCCCGTCGGCGCAGGGGCGGGATCGTGATTTTCAATACGTCGAGGCGGTAGAGCAGATCCTGCCGGAAGCGCTTGGCGGCGACGAGCTTGTGGAGGTTGACGTTGGTCGCCGAGATGATGCGCACGTCCACGGCGGTCACCCGGTCGTCGCCGATGCGCCGGACCTCGTGCTCTTGGAGCACGCGCAGGAGTTTGCTCTGCATGTTCAGCGGGATTTCGGATATTTCGTCGAGGAACAGCGTCCCGTTGTGGGCCAGTTCGAAAAGCCCCATCTTGCCGCCCCGCGTCGTCCCCGTGAACGCGCCCTCCACGTAGCCGAACAGCTCGCTTTCGAGCAGGTTTTCGGGCAGGGCCGCGCAGTTGATGGCCACGAACGGCCCGTTGCGGCGCTGGCTGGCGTTGTGGATGCCCTGCGCGAACAGTTCTTTACCCGTCCCCGTCTCGCCCACGATCAGGATGTTGGACGAGGCGGCGGCGTAGCGGCAGGCGTCCTCGATGGTCTCGTCGATCAGCCGGCTGCAATGCACGATGTCCGAAAGGTGGTGCTTGGCCGTCAGCCCCTTGTTGCTCAGCTTTTTGCGGATGTGCCCTTCGAGCTGCTGGACCTTGTCCACATTCTGGAAGCTGATGACGACGCCCGCCGCGATCCCGTTGACGGCTACCGGCGTGCAGTCGAAGGTGATGGAAACGCCGCGCACCTTGCGCACTTCGCCCTGAATTTCCGCGCAGTCGCGCATCGCCCGGCTGAAGCTGTCCTTCATGCAGGGGAAGGCCGTTTCGAGGGGCACGTCCTTGAGTGGGGCGTCGCGCATGAGGCAGGCGGCGGGATTGTCCAGCCGGATGATCCCGGAGGCGTCCACGTAGAGCAAGCCGTCCTTCACCGACTCCGTAATGATTTTATAGGTTTCCGTCCGGATACGCTCCTGCTGGACGAGGGTGACCGTCCGGATGGCCTCCTCCAGCGACTGCGCGTAGGTTTCCCGGCCCGTGCGCAGCAGGATGGCGGGCAGCCCCAGAAGGCCCGCGTCCTGCTGCACGGAATAGCCGCCGACGATGACGTCGCAGCCGTCCTGCTTGGCCAGTTCCAGCGCGTGCCGGATCTCCGCCGCGCATTCGGGGATGTAGACGCGGATGTCGCAGCCGAACATGCCGGAAAACTGCTCGATCCCGTTGAAGGCGTTGTAAAACCCGACGAAGCCGATGCGCCGCGTTTGAAACAGCCGTTGGCATTCCTGGATGGAACGGATGACGTCGTAGCCGGAAATGGCGATGTCGATGACGGGGACGCCCAGTCCCTGCGCCTTCAGCCGCCGGGCTGAATAGCCCCGGGCGATGATGGCGTCGCAGTCGTGCAGTTCCGAGAGGTCGAGCCTGTCCACGGTCGCGGTGATGATGCGGTTGTCGATGCGCCCGCGCTGAGGATGGGCCGCGATGACATCCTGAACGATCCTTTCCATTTCCGGATAAGGGGAAATGCTGACGATACGGATTTGAGGCAACGGCATACGCTCCTGCGCGTTCGTTTGAGGGTCACGGGGATTATACATGTTGCCTTTCAGCAACAAGGGTGGGCGGGACGGGGCCCGCCGGAAGGCCTCTTCGAGGAAAGGCCATCCGGAAACGGAAGCCGCGCGGGAAACCGCCGGTACGCGGCACAGCCTCCTCACGCGGGAAGATCCGCCGGCGCTGCCCGCGTACGGAGGCCCTAATCCCGCAGCCGTTCGTCGGGCTCGGCACAGGCGTCGTGCAGGGCCTGAAAGCCTCGCCGTGCCTCCGCCTGCGAGGAGGCTCGGACGGCGTCGAGTTCGTCGGCATGATCGCACAGGAGCCTGGACAGGTCGCCGTCAAGATGGCCCTGCTTCACCATGCCCTTCACGATGCGCAGGGCCTCGGGCGGCGTCATGCCCTTGCGGTAGGGCCTGTCTTCGGTCAATGCCGTGAACACGTCCGCAATCGCCATGATCCGTGAGGGGAGAGGGATCTCCTCGCCCTTCAGGCCCAGCGGGTAGCCCTTGCCGTCCAGCCGTTCGTGGTGCCCGCCGCCCCAGACGCTCACGCGCTCGAAGCCGGGTACGGCGTCCAGCCACAGGCGGCTGAGGTCGGCGTGGCGCTTCACCTTGGGGAATTCCTCGTCGGTCAGCTGCCCGGGTTTTTCGAGCAGCGCCAGCGGGATGCCGAGTTTGCCGATGTCGTGGAGCATACCCGCGACGAACAGCGTGTCGAGGTCATCCTGCCCCATGCCCGTCAGACGCCCGAGCGCCACAGCCATGTGGGCCACACCCGTGGAATGGGTGGCGGTAAAGGGGCTGCATGAGTCGATGATGTGCCCGAACAGGGTGCTGAACTGGATGGTTTCCTGCGGCGTGAGGATCTGATCGCCATAGCGCCGCCGGACGAAGGCGGGGAGGCGTGTGTGCGCCCCGGCGAGGTCATTGAGCGTTTCCTCGTCGTGCAGGATGTCTTGCATGGCCTCGATGTGGTCGGGCGAGTAGATGCCGGGGCGTCGTTCGCATACCCTGCGATCCGCGCCCTCCACGGCCTCCCGGAAATCGTTCTTGGCGCGCAGATCCACATCCACGCGATCCGCGATGTTGATGAGGCTGCCTTCGCGGGCGGCGAGCCCCCTGTCACATGCCTTTTCCCAGTACATGTGGTGGAAGCGCACCCGCTCCGCCTCTTCGGCCAGCGTGGGGCAGTTTTGCAGGAACAGGCAGCCCGCTTGCGGATGGAGATAGCGCTCGCGCTCGAAGACGAGATCTTCCGCACTGGTTTTCAGGGGGATGACCCCCACGTCGTGCATGATCCCGGCGAGGAAGAGCCGTTCCCGCTCCTCGGAGGGAAGGCCGAGGCGTTCGGCCAGCCTGTCGAGAAGGAAACCCACTCGCCTGTGGTGGCCGGTCAGGGCCGGATGAACCTGGTCCAGCGCGTTGGCGAAGGCCAGAATCAGATCGTAAAGCTTGATGCGCAGTTGCATGGCGTACCCGAAGAGGAGCAAAGATGGCCGCCGGCGCGGGCCATCGGCGGAAGATTGCCGGAGAATATGGGGTCTGCCGCAAATGTCAACGGGGGATATGCGTAACGTGTCCATCGGTATGGACGAACCCGTGGAAGAGAGCATCCCTTCGGACTCAGTGCCCGGCGGCAGGAACGTGACCGGAGGCGGCCCTGCGCGGGGGCGTGGACACCGAAGGCCCACTAGCCGTGGCTGGGCGCATCGTAGCCGGGGCGTTACGGAATCTATCCTTCCCGCAGTAAAGCACATGGCAGCGCCCGCAACCCGGAGTTGCCCCAAGACGTGTCGTTGCCCCATCCCGTAAGAAAAAGGGGGATTGACGATGCCAACTGTTGTGGCTGGCGATAAAAACAGGTATATCATCACGGATAGTTTCAATCGAAAGAGAGGTGAGGCCCTTGTTCGAAGGGGTTTCGGCGGGCATAGCGCCAGTGTGAAGCGGCACAACGGCCTTGAAGATCGGAACCGCTACGGGAGAGGCCCGTGGAAGGGGCCATGCGCCGCAGCTTGTTCCGGGATGAAGGCCGCTCTTTTTTGTTGAATCGCTTTTTGGACAGGAGCGTTGTATCATGCAACCAGTCTTGCGCCCCGCGCGGATGTGCGATGCGAAGAAGATCCACGGTTTGCTCATGGAATGTTCGGCGGAGGGCCTGCTGTTGCCGCGTTCGCTGTCGAACCTGTACGGTCAGATCAGGGATTTCCGCATTCTGGAAACCAGCGGCGGGGAATTCATCGGCTGCGCGGCGCTGGCGGTGATCTGGGAAAACCTGGCGGAAGTCCGCTCTCTCGCCATTGCCAAGCCGTGGCGGGGGAACGGGTTCGGCAACATCCTCGTGGACGAGTGCTGTAAGGATGCCCGCAGGATAGGCATCGACCGGGTATTCGCGCTGACGTATCAGGTGCGCTTTTTCGAGCGGAACGGCTTTGGCGTGGTGAGCAAGGATCTGTTGCCCCAGCGCGTCTGGATCGTCTGTGCGAACTGCCCCCGTTTCCCCGACTGTGACGAAGTGGCGGTGATGCGCCACCTGGATGCGGGCGGCGCCTGAAGGCTCGCCGGGCTCTGAGGGCGTAGGCTTCGCCATATGTGTAAGCCGTTATTTGCCGGAGGGAGGCATCGCGGCACCGCCTTTGCGTTGTGAGGGCGGGCCGCTTCCTTTTTTCGTTGCTGAAAGTGTTGTGCATCGCCTCCGGGCTGCAGGGCGGGGACGATAAGGGGCCAAGGCTGGGCGAATTCCGCCAGCCTTGGCCCTTTTCCTTCAGTGTCGGTGCGCCGTTAGGCGGGCAGGCTGCCGCGCAGGAAAACGCCGCGCCGGGCGTCGTCGAGGATCTTCCCGTCCTCATAGGCGACTGCGCCGCGCAGCAGCACGGTGCGATGCCTGCCGAGGCAGCCCATGCCCGCGAACAGGCTGTAGTCCACGGCCATGTGCTCGTTCCTGTCGGGGATGATCCAGTCGTCGCCGGGATCGACGATGACCACGTCCGCATCCGATCCGGGGAGGAGGGTTCCCTTTCTTGGATACAGGCCGAAGCATTTCGCGGGGTTTTCGCACAGGAGCCGCACAAGGTCGGGGATGGCGACGCGGCCCTTGGCAATCCCTTCGTTCCACGTGACGCAGAAAAGCGTATCCACGCCGGGCGCGCCGTGCGGGGCCCGGAAGGTTTCGGCAAAGAGCGGCTCGTTGGCGGCGGTGGCGTGCCCCGCCGCGTCGGAGGCGACGACCTGTATTTCGCCGTTGCGGATCGCTTCCCAGAGCGCCTCGCGGTCTGCCTCCTTGCGCAGGGGAGGGGACATCTTGGCGAGGTTGCCGCGCAGCGCAAGCTGGCTGTCGTCCAGCGTCAGATAATGGGGGCAGGTTTCGGCGAAAAGCGTGGGCACCGTGCCCCACTTCCTGAACAGCCTGATGGCTTCGAGCGATTCCTTGCAGGTGACGTGCGGCAGGTAGATGTTGCAGCCCGCGACAGAGGCCAGCGAAAGCACGCGGAAGATGGCCTCGGCCTCGGAAATGTTGGGATGCGTCGCGGGGTAATCGCGGGGGTGCTCGCGCCCCTCGGCAACGGCCTTGGCTTCCAGATGTTCAAGGATGGCGTCGTTTTCCGCATGGAAGGCGAGGAGGGCCTTTTCGCGCGCGACCAGTTCCATGAGATGCAGGATCTGGTCGTCCTCCAGTTTCATGCCCCGTTTTCTGTAGGATGTGAACGCCTTGAAGGAAATGACCCCGCGCGCGACCAGTTCGGGGATGGCTTCGTCGGCCTCTTCCATGACGTTGGCGGTCAGGGTGCAGTGCAGCCCGAAGTCGATGCAGGAACCGGTTTCCCCTTCCCTGATGAAGTCGTCGATGGCCTGAACCAGCCCGCCCTGTTTGCCCCATGCGGCGACGGCCCCGATGTAGGGGATGACGGTGGTGACGCCGCCGGACAGGGCCGCCCGCGACAGGCGGTCGATGCGGTCGGCGTAGACGGGGTGGTTGTGCGCGTCGATGATGCCGGGCAGCACGTAGCGCCCGGAGGCGTCGATGACCCGGTCGGCCCGCACCTCGGAGCCGCGTGGGAGGAGGCTTTCCACCCGTTCCCCGGAAATGAGGATGTCCAGCGGGCGCATGGTTCCGGCATCAACGACGATGCCGTTTGTGATCAGAGTCGTACTCATGGCGTGTCCCCAGTGAAGCACCCCCTGCCTTGTCCGGCGGCCTGATGGCTTCCCCCTCCCGTTGGCGGGAGCCGCCCCTCATGCCGCCCCGGAGGGGTTCCGCCGAGGGGCGCGTCGGGGCGGTTCACCTTGCCGCTTCATCCCATCCCCGGAGGGGCCTCCGGCAGGGGCATTGCGGGAGCCCGGATGCCTCGCGGCAGCGCGGCGGGCGCTTCCTGAACGGGCGCTTTGCCGGGGGCGCGGGCGAACCGGCGGGTCAGGCGACGGGCGCGGCGGAATAGCCTGAGGTCATATCCCAGACGGCCTTTTTCAGATGCTTCACGATGTTTTCCACACCGTACTCGCGGATGACGGAACAATGCCCCGAAAGGCTGATGGCCCAGAGCCCGCCGTGCGGGGTGAGGATGGGCACGGCGACGCAGTGGAGCGAGTCGCTGATTTCGGAGATGTCCTCGGCGTATCCCTTTTCCTTGGCGGCGAGCAGGTCTTGCTTGAGGCGCGCCCCGTCCGTCAGGGTATGCAGGGTGTAGGCCGTCCGCGGGACGGTGGCGATGTATTCGTCGATTTCCTCTTCGCTTTTCGTCGAGAGGAGAGCCTTGCCGAGCCCCGTGCAATAGGCGGGGAGCTGCTGGCTCAGATCGATGCGCGTGACGCAGTTGCGGGGGTATTCGCGGCGCAGGACGAGCACCTGCTTGTCCATGAACGTGGCGAAGCTGACCGTGGCCTGATCGAACGTGGCCACCAGTTCCCGCATGTACGATCTCCCGGTTTCCACCATGTCGATCTTGCTGCTCACCATGGCGCCGAGCTGCACCACCTTGAGCGTCACCGAAAAAAGCCCCGTCTGGTCGTCCTTGCGGACATAGCCGAACTCGATGAGGCTGTTGAGGAAGCGGTGCACCGAGCTCTTTTGCAGAGACAGGGCCTTGCTTACCTCAAGGGCCTTGTGCGGGCCGTTGGCGCAGAGGAATTCCAGAACGTCGAAAACTTTTTGTGATGATGTCAGCATGGGAATCTCCGGAAAGGGATATGCGGCGGCGGGGAAAGCTCCGTCCTCCGGCGTGAAAGTATGCCTACCCGTCATGAGAAAGGCAATACGCTCCGGCACCTGAAAGCGTTCCCCCGCCGTCCGTTTCGGCGCAGGGATCCGAGTATTGTTTCCGCAGCCTGTTATGGCTGCCCCGCGTTCCGCACGGGCAGCCGTTCCTTGTGTGCTCCGCGCTGGGGGCGTCCCCGGCGCGGTTCCCTTCGGATGGCCCCTCCCGTCAGGCGGGCCTCCCACGGCACGGGGCCGTTTCCCTTGCGGGGCGGCTAGTCCCTGATGACCCTCCCGGGCCGTGCGCCCGTGAGCGCGGCGTCCTCCACCACGAACACGCCGTTGACGAGTACGTGCGCGATCCCGGCGGGATGCACGCGGGGATCGTCATAGCTGTTTTTGTCGATGACCGTATCCGGGTCAAAGACCACCAGATCCGCGTCGTAGCCCTCGGCGATGACGCCCTTGTTCCGCAGCCGGATCTTGCGGGCGGGGAGCGAGGTCATCTTGCGGACGGCCTCCTCAAGGGAAAGGACGCCCTGCTCACGCACATAGCGGCCGAGGATGCGGGGGTAGGTGGCGTAGGCGCGCGGGTGGGGCCTTCCGCTCATGAGCCCGTCGGTGATGAAGCTCACGGCCGGGTGGCGCATGATCGCGGTGATGTCCGCCTCGTCGAGCCCGAACGAGATCATGCCCACGGCGAGCTGCTCTTCCACCAGCAGGTCGAAGGCGGCGTCGGCGGGGTCGGCATGTCCCCGTTCGGCGGCGATCTGCGAGATGCTCTTGCCCACGCAGGGCTGGTTGGCTTCGCTGACCACCGAAGAGACGAAGATCTTTTCCCAGCCCACGGACTGCGAGAAGTTTTCCCAGTCCATGCGCGTGTCGAGGTCATGCTTGATGGCGCCGCGTTCCTCGCGCAGGGCCCGCAGCAGGCCGTCCACGCCCCGGCTGTGGTACCACGGCGGGATGACCACATGCAGGAACGTGCTCCCCGCCGTGTAGGGGTACTGGGCCATCGTGACGTCGATCCCGGCGGCGCGGGCCTCGTCGATGCGGCGGATGAGCGCGGCGGAACGGCCCCAGTTCTTTTTCCCGCGGATCTTGAAGTGGGTGATCATGGCGGGGATGCCGGAGCGTTCGCTGATGGCGATCACCTCCTCCACGGATTCGGCGATGGCGTCGGCCTCGTTGCGCATGTGCACGTCGTAGATGCCGCCGTGCGCCGCCGCGGCCTTGGCTACGGCCACGGTTTCCTCAAGGCTCTGGTAGCGGCTCGGAGGGTAGATCAGCCCGGCGGAGATGCCGCGCGCGCCCTCGTCCATGCACCGGGCGACCAGATCCCGCATGGCCCGGATTTCGTGGTCTTCCGCGGGCCTGTCGGCCATGCCCATGACGCTCAGGCGCACCGTGCCCAGCCCCACGTACGAGGAGACGTTGAGCGGCGGCTTCGCGGCCTGCAGGCAGTCGAGGTATTCCGCGAAGCTGTTCCACGTCCACGGCACGTCGAGCGTCCCGGCGAGGCCGGAAAGGTGTTTCTTCCAGTCGGCCTTGTCGCCGTCCTTGATCGGCGCGAGGGACATGCCGTCCAGCCCGAGGTTTTCGGTGGTCACGCCCTGCATGATCTTGCAGTCCATGCCCTCCCCGGCGAGGAGCGGCAATTCCGAATGGCTGTGCCCGTCCACGAAGCCGGGGCAGAGCGCCTTGCCGTCCACATCCGCCACGCGGCGGGCGCGGGCCGTGGAGCCGGGGGGCAGCACGGCGGCGACGGTGCCGCCTTCCACGCCCACATCACCGTAGAACCACGGGTTGCCCGTGCCGTCGATGACCTTTGCATTGCGGAACAGAATATCAAACATGGGAATGTTCCCTCACATGCCGCGGAATCCCCGCGGCGTCTTTAGGGCAGGTGGCCTTTGCAAGGGCATACGCCTCAAAGCCGGGCTCCGGTAGGAAGCGCCGTCTTCACCAGACCCCACGCCGGTTCACGGCACGCCGCACCCGCGTGCGGCGAAAGCCGTTTCAAGATGGGATGGCCCTAGAACGTGTGGTTCAGCCCGGCATCGAATGCCCGGACATTGAGATCCCGCACTTTGGGCGCGACCCGGTCGGCGATGACGGAGCGCCAGACGTCGGCGTCGCCCCCGACGAGCTGGGCCAGCCCGCCCATCATGACGCTGTTGAACACGCGGGCGTTGCCCATCTCCACGGCGAGCGGCGTGGCCGGGATTTCCCGCAGGCCCGCGCAGCGTTCGCGGATGGCGGCGCGGATGCCGTCCTCGTCGGGATAGTCGGCCTGCCCGGAGCTTACCGATACGGGGTCGATGCGCCAGTCGTTGGCGAGCACGACCGTATCCTTATTCGTATAGACGAGCCGCCGCAGGCCCTCCAGCCATTCGAAGCTCAGGTAATAGTCGGCGGTGCCCCGGTCGATCATGGGCGCGCGGACGTTTTCGCCCCAGATGATGTGGCTGACCACGGAGCCGCCGCGCACGGCGAGGCCGAGGATGTCGGATTTCTTGGCGTCGTGGCCGAGCCGGAGCCCTACTTCGGCGAGGATGTCGCTGGCGAGGATGGTTCCCTGCCCGCCGACCCCGGTGATGAGGAAACGGATGGTCTTTTTCATGGGGATGCGCTCCTTAGGCTTGTTCGGGGCCGGAGATGGCGTGGACGGGACAGATCTGGGCGCAGATGCCGCAGCCGACGCAGGTCACGGGTTCGATGCGGGCCTTGCGCTTCCCGGTCTTGGGGTGCTTTTCGTCGGACAGCACGACGGAGGGGCAGCCGCTCTGGATGCACTTGCCGCAGGCGATGCACTTGTCGGCATCCACCACGCGGGCGGGCTTGGGGCTGCGGGAGACGAACACGCAGTCCCCGCGCGTGATGAGCACGGAAACCCCGTCGTAGGCGGTGCACTCTTCAAGCGCCTTCCGGACGGCGGCGAGATCGAAGGCATCCGCGGTGAGCACCTTTTCCACGCCGCAGGCGCGGCACAGCCCGGCGATGTCCACAGGCGCCACGGTGCCGAGGGACAGGGTCGCCTCGATGCCGGGGTTGTCCTGATGCCCGGTCATGGCGGTGGTGCGGTTGTCCATGATGATGACCGTGCCTTTGCCCTTGTTGTGGACCATGTTCAGCAGCGGCGCGACGCCCGCATGGAAGAAGGTGCCGTCGCCGATGGTGCACACGGCGGGCTCGGGCAGCCCGGAAAGGCCCATGCCGTGCAGCACGCCCACGCTCGCGCCCATGGCCCCCATGGTGTGCTGGGCATTGAAGGGCGGCAGGGTGCCGAGGTTGTAGCAGCCGATGTCGCCCGCCACCGGCACCTTCATCTGGGAAAGGTTGTAGAACGTGGAGCGGTGCGGGCAGCCGGAGCACAGCAGCGGGCTGCGGCTGGGGAGGGATTCGGACGTGTCGCTGAACGCGGGGGCCGTATCTTTAAGGATGCCCGCCTTGCGGCAGCTTTCGGCGATGTCCTCCGGCAGCAGTTCGCCGCAGATGGAGAAAATGTCCTTGCCGCGCGCGGGGATGCCCATAGCCCTGACCTGCTCCTCGATGAAGGGGTCAAGCTCCTCGACCACGATGACGTTGCGCACGCCGTCCGCGAACTCCCGGATCAGCTTCTTCGGCAGGGGGTAGCACATGCCGAGCTTGAGGATGGAGGCTTCGGGGAAGACCTGCTTCACGTATTCGTAGATGATGCCCCCGGCGATGAAGCCGTATTCGCGGTCGCCCCATTCGATGCGGTTGCCGGGCCACGTGTTGCTCCATTCCTCGATGTCCAGCAGGCGCTGTTCAAGGATGTAGTGCCGCTTGCGCGCCCACGTGCACATGGAGTTGTACTTCTCGATGTTGCGGGGGAAGGGGCCGACCTCGCGCCCGTAGGCGCCGGGGGCGCCGAGCTCCACCACGGACTTGGAATGCGAGGTGCGCATGGTCGTGCGGATGACCACGGGCGTGTCGAAGCGTTCGCTCATGTCCACGGCTTCGATCATGAAATCCTTGCATTCCTGGCTGTCGCAGGGTTCCAGCATGGGGAACTTGCCGAGCTTGGCGTAGTGGCGGTTGTCCTGCTCGTTCTGGGAGCTGAACAGGCCCGGATCGTCGGCGGTGACGACCACGAGCGCGGCCTCCGCGCCGGTGTAGGCGGTATAGAACAGCGAATCGGACATGACGTTCATGCCCACCTGCTTGGTGGTCACGAGCGCGCGGCGCCCGGAATAGGCCGCGCCCGCGGCGGCGTCCATCGCCACCTTCTCGTTTACCGACCATTCTGAGTATATTTCTTTGTACTTGCTGACGTTTTCAAGGATTTCCGAGCTGGGTGTCCCCGGATAGCCGCAGGCGATCTCTATGCGCGCTTCCAGCGCTCCCCGTGCGAGGGCCTCGTTGCCGGACAGAAGTTTCTTCATCGGCTTTTCTCCATCAAGATTAGTCGGTTTCCCCGCAATGCCGTGCCGGAGCCACCTGCATCACGATGTCCACAATGCGTACGCCTTCCCCTTCCGGCAGCACCATGACCGGGTTCAGGTCGAGCGAAACGAGCCTGTCGCCCAGCGCGCAGCACATGGCTGCCACCCGGACGAGCACATCGGAGAGGGCTTCCACGTCGGACGCGGCGCGCCCTCGGAAGCCGGTAAGCAACTTGGCGGCCTTGAGCCTGCCGATCATGGCGCGGGCGCCTTCGGGTGAGAGCGGGGCCAGCTCAAGCGAAACGTCGCGTAGCAGCTCCACGAACACGCCGCCGAGCCCCACCATGACCGCCGATCCGAACCCGCCGTCACGGTTCACGCCGACAATGGTTTCCACCACGTCGCCGGATTTGCCGCCCGCGCTCCGCACCATGCCTTGCACGAGCATCCCCTCGCGCCGCGCGTCCGCGTGGTGCAGGGCAAGGATGCCTTCAAGCTCGCGCCATGCCGCCGCGAATTCCGCGCCGGTGCGGAGGTTGAGCTTGACGAGGCCGGTCTCGGTCTTGTGCGCGATGTCGGGGGAGGCGGCTTTCAGGGCGACGGGATAGCCGATGCGCCCGGCTGCCGCCATGCCTTCCTCAAGCGAAACCGCAAGCTCCTCGTGATCTATGGCGATCCCGAAATGGCGCAGCAGGCGGGCGGAAAGCGCGTAGGGCAATACGCCCGAACTGGCGTCGAGTTCCGAAGCCAGTTCGGGGGGGAGTATGGAAGGAGTGGGGGAATCCTTCCGGGGGTAGGGAGATGCCGTTTTCGCCGCGCGCGCGGCGCACCAGTCTATCCAGCGCCGGATGGCGGGGATGCCCGCGCCGCTGCCCTGCACCACGGGGACGTTGCCTTGTGCGAGGATATCGCCGATGGCCGGATCGATGCCGCCGGAGATATTGGAAACGACGATGACCGGCTTGCCGGAGGCGGCGCGCACGGCGACGGCGGCGCGGGCCACGTCCGAGAACTGCTCCACCTGTTCGGGGGCCATGTTGCCGGGGATGTCCTGCGAGACGATGAGCGTTTCCACATCCTCCTCGGCGGCGAGGATGCCGAGGCTGGCGGGGTAGGCCTCGCGCAGATCGCCGCTGCCCCACGCGTCGAGGGGGTTGGCGATGGGGGCGTAGGGCGGGAGCACCTTGCGGAGCCGTTCCTTCCCGGCCTCGGAAACGGACGGGAAGACGAGGCCGCTGTCCGCGCACACGTCCGCCAACATGCCCATTTCGCCGCCGGAAACCGTGGCCATCCCCACCTTCGGCGAACCGGCGGAAAGGCCGCGCAGCCCGCTGAACAGGACGGCGGTTTCGAGCAGGTCGTCGAGGGTGTTGACCCGCATGACGTTGGCACGGCGGAAAAAGGCGTCGAGTATCCGGTCGCTTCCCGCGATGGCCCCGGTATGGGTGGCCGCCACGCGGCAGGCGAGTTCCGAGCGCCCGACCTTGAGCGCGATGACGGGCTTGCCCTTTTCCGCGGCGCGGGAGCACGCGGCGGCGAAGGCTTCCGGGTCGCGGATGGTTTCGATGAAGAGGGCGATCACATGCGTGGCGTCGTCGTCGACCAGATAGTCCATGTAGTCGGCGAGCCCGAGGGCCGCTTCGTTGCCGGAGGAAATGAGGCGGGAGAACCCGGCCATGCGGTTGGCGTTGCCGAGCGCCAGCAGCACCGCGCCGCTCTGGGCGATGACGCCGATGTCGCCGGGGCGGAACGCCTGCGGGAGCGGGGCGCTGTACATGCAGGTCTTGTCGGTGATGTTGGCATAGCCCACGCAGTTGGGGCCGCAGAACAGCAGGCCGGACTCATGGCAGAAATCGTGGATGCGCCGCTGCATGGCCCGGCCTTCCCCGCCCGTTTCGGCAAATCCGCTGGCAAAACCCCAGACCCCCTTGACGCCTGCGGCGTGCGCCTCCTCAAGCATGGGCAGCAGCGAGCGGCTGCCCAGCAGCACGGCGGCGCAGTCCGCCGGGGCGGGGAGATCGCGCAGGGACGCGTAGCAGGGGTACCCAAAGATTTCCTTATACTTTGGGTTGATGGGATACACCGTACCCGTATAGCCGAGGCGCTGCATGTTCCTGAGGACGATGGAACCCGCCCCGCCGTTGGGGGATGCGCCGATCACCGCGATGGAGCGTGGCGTGAACAAGGGATCCAGTTTCCAAGGGGATTTTTTCACGGGAGACTCCTTTGTCCGGCGGTCAGGGGAGTGCCTTGCGGCGTTCTGGTTTGGGACACCGGCTGTTTTTTTGTTGTTCACTATATGAACTTAAATTCATAATGCGAAAATATGAGGTTCGCCAAAAGAAGTCAAGCGGCAGGGCCGAAAAAGGGGAGCCTTGCCGAAAGATTTTTGCTTTTTCCTTATCATATGCAGTTCAAAGCGTTTTTTGCTTGGAAGGCGGGATGTGGGCAGGCTGCCTGCTGCCGCCGCGCTTGGCGTGGGGGGGGGGAAGGCGGCCCGGCCTTCCTGCAGGATAGGCACCGTTGGCGGGAAAGCCGGTGCGGGCAGGAAGGCGGGGGAGGCGCCGCGGCGCAATGAGGATACGCGCGGATGGGCCGGTTTCTGTGGAAAGGTCCTTTGTCACGTATCCACGCATGGATAGGAACAAGTTGCGTTTGGCGTCGTGGGCGTCGTTGCCTTCACCCGTATCACCGTGGGGATAGGCGCAAGGGGAGGCCCGTTGGCGCATGGCCCGCCGGGCTTGCTTCTTTCGAAACATCCAATCCGGAAGCAGGGCGGCAGGAGGCAGGCGGGACGGGAAAGCGCTTGCGGGGGGATTGAAGAAAAAAGCTGTAAACTGTAATATTATTAAATAGATACGATCTTATATTTCCAACTTGATAATGTGTTCCGCGCGTTCCCCGCCTGCCAGGGCTGTATGGGGTCGTTTCTTTGCCGGTTTTCTTCCGTTCGCCCGTGTGGGCGTATCAATGGGCGGCGTTGAGGAGCGCCCCGCAAAAGGTTTCCGGGCTTCCGGTAAAGCGATGGAGGAGGCGAGGCGGTACAGGCAATCCCTTTTGGGTTTTCCCTATGCCCATGAAGGCTTGGGGAACCGGCACACCGCAGCCGCCAGCCGCAAACAGGCCGCTTGCCAGGGCGATACATGCCGGATGGCATCCGTCCCCGTTGGGGGGGCGCGCCGCCGTACGGTACCCTCTGAAAACCCGTATGAAATTTTTTATGGCAATAAATTGGCTATGGTCAGGTGGCGGAAAATGTCCGCCATGCTTCGTTGTGTTTTTCCATTGAAATTTTCGTGATGGATACGGTGCCGCCCCTCTTGACATCACGTGAGGAACCAGTTTAGTTTTATATTACAAAATGAATTTCATATAGTGAACTAAAAAACGCCACGGCAAACACCAGCAAGCGGGCCTTCCCATTGCCTCGGGAAGCGGCCCGCACAAGGAACGGGGAAACGCGAAAGCGCCTCCATATGCGGTTGATGCAAGCCGGAAACCCTGGGGTTTCCCGGTGCGAGAGAACCCTCAACAGAGGAGTCACAGTATGAACCGGTTACATGTTCTTGTCTTGTTGGCTGCAATGGCCTGTACGGGGCTCGTGATGGGGACGGTGAAGGCCGAAGCCGCCGATTCCGGCAAGGAACTGCGTGCCGCGGTCAACGCCACGGCCCCGCCTTTCGCCTTCATGGAAAACGGGAAACTGGTGGGATTCGAGGTGGATCTGCACGCTGAAGTCGCCAAGCGCATGGGCAAACAGCTTGTGATGACGAACATTCCTTTCGCCGGGCTCGCCCCGGGGCTCCAGGCCAAGAAGTGGGATGCCGCCGGGAATACGTGGATCAACAAGGAACGCCTTGTCATGATGGACTTTTCCGATCCGTGGGTTGACGCTCAGCTCGCCTTCGTGACCCGGAAGAACGACGCCATCACCAGCCCGGAACAGCTCAAGGGCAAGACCGTGGGCGCCGAGGCGGGCACCGCCGAACAGCGCTGGCTTGACGCCAACCAGGAAAAGTACGGCCCGTACACCATCCGCACCTACGACCGCTCCATCGACATCCTCATGGATCTCATGAACAAGCGGCTCGACGCCTACCTGCGCGAACAGACCCGCGCCCTCTATCAGATCAAGAATTACCCCATGCTCGGCGTGGCCTTCCCCGTGGGCGACGTGTTCGTTCAGGGCGTGGCCTTCCGCAAGGGCGATCCCCTGCGCGACGAATACAACACGATCCTCAACAGCATGAAGCGGGACGGGACGCTCGCCGCCCTGTACGAAAAGTGGCTCGGCACGAAGCCCGGCCCCGATTCTTCCACTGTGCACGTGTATACGACCCCCTGGCAGCCGAAATAACCTTTTTGGGGCGGCGTTCCAGCGCCGCCCTTCCCGGCGGAGGACGCAATGCAGGCAGAGAACACACACTCGCGGCAGAAGCGGCAACGGCTCTGGTATCAGCGTGACGGATTCCTGTGGGGGCTGGTGGTCGCCCTCATCGCGGCCGCGTGGGGCCTTCTCCCACCGGCGGGAACCTCGCTCGGCATCGGCGGCTGGCTTGGCATGGGCCTGTATATGCTGCTCGCGGCCGTCCCCATGATTGTGACCACAATGGACAAAAGGCGCCCGCAACTGGCGGGGACGGCTGCCGCGCTCGGCTTCCTCGGTTTGCTCGGGCTGGTGTTTTACCGGTACTCCGGGGCACAGTGGGATATGCTCGGCATGATGTTCTTCAACAGGGAACTCATCGTCGAAACGTGGCCCATCCTGCTCGGCGGGCTTGAGAATACGCTGCTGATCTTCATCTGTTCGGCCGTGCTGTCCGTGACCATCGCGCCGATCATCGCGATCATCCGCACCCTGAACAACCCGATCTTCAACTGTGCCATCGACGCGTTCGTGGATGTGTTCCGCTCGCTGCCCATCCTCGTGCTGGTCATCTTCATCTACTATGCGCTGCCGTTCCTTGAAATCCACAGCACGCCCTTTGCGGCGGGCGTGTGCGGGCTTTTCCTCAGCGCGCTGGCCTTCATGATCGAATACTTCCGGGCCGGGATCGAATCCGTGAGCCGGGGGCATGTGGAGGCGGCCCGTTCCCTCGGGCTCGGTGTGATCCAGACCATGCGCTTCGTCATCCTGCCGCTTGCGATCCGCGTGGTGCTGCCGCCGCTCACGGGGCACCTGGTGGGGCTGCTCAAGGCCACGGCCTTCGTCTCCGTGGTGGGTATGCCCGAACTGCTCAAGCGGGCCATGGAAATCGTGGAATGGAAGGCCAACCCGACCCCCCTCGTCACCATCACCATCATGTATCTGATACTGCTTCTGCCGCTCATGTACGGAAGCACGTTGCTCGAAAGGAGACTCGCGAGATGGACAACACCGCATCGTGCATGATCGAAGTCTGCGACCTGCATAAGCATTATAAGGATGTTCATGTCCTGCGCGGCATCAGCACCACCGTCGCCAAGGGTGAGGTCTGCGCGGTCATCGGCCCCTCGGGATCGGGCAAGAGCACGTTCCTGCGATGTCTGAACAGGCTGGAGGAAGCCAGCTCCGGCGAGATTTTCATCAACGCCCAGGAGATCACCGACCCCCACCTGAACCTCAACAAGATGCGCGAGAACATCGGCATGGTGTTTCAGGGGTTCAACCTGTTCCCGCACATGACCGCCATCCAGAACATCATGCTGGCCCCGGTCAACGTGCGCGGCCTCTCCCATAAGGAGGCCGAAGCGTACGGCATGGAGCTGCTCTCCAGAGTCGGGCTCGCCGACAAGCACGCCTCCTACCCCGACATGCTTTCGGGCGGGCAGCAGCAGCGCGTGGCCATCGCCCGCGCGCTCGCCATGCGCCCCGAAGTCATGCTCTTCGACGAGCCTACCAGCGCCCTTGACCCGGAAATGATCGGGGAAGTCCTTGAAGTCATGATTGATCTGGCGAAGCAGGGCATGACGATGGTGGTGGTGAGCCATGAAATGTCCTTTATCCGCGAAGTGGCGGATAAGGTGCTCGTGCTGGCCGACGGCGTGATCATCGAGGAAGGATCGCCGCAAGAGGTCTTCACCAACCCCCGGCACGAACGCTGCAGAAGTTTTCTCAGCAAGATCCTGTGAGGCCTGCCATGTCCAGAGATCCGCATCCGGCAGAGGCCGGAGGGGTTCCGCGTCCGCGCCGCCGCGCACGTGTCGCCGGCCCCTGGTACCATTCGCCGAAAGCCGCCCTGTCCGGGCTTGCCGTCCTGATCGCGTGGGGGCTCCTCCTGCCCAGCGCGACGCCCGTGGGCGGCGGCATGAGCACGCTGGGGAGCCTTTCGCTGTTCGGCTATGCCCTCTTTTCCATCGTCGGCGGCATCGTCTTCCTGTCCAACAGGAACCTGGGGCGGGTGCTTTCCTCCTGCGCCGCCGTGGGGCTCCTCCTGCTCTGGGGCTGGCTCTTCGTCCGTTATTCCGGCGCGGACTGGTCGCGGCTGGCCTACGTGTTCTTCAATTTCGAGATCCTCGGCGAAAGCGGGATGAAGGCACTGGCGGGCGGGTTCATGACCACGCTTGAGGTGGGGATCATCGCCACGCTGTGCGCCTTCTGGCTCGGCGTTTTCCTGACCCTCGTGCGCTTCTTCGAGAACAAGGTCATGACCGGGTTCGTCAAGGTGTACGTGGATGTGTTCCGTGCCCTGCCCACCATCGTGCTGGTGTCCCTTATCCATTACGGCGCGCCGTTCATCGGCATCTACCTGCCGCTGATGGTATCCGGCATCCTGACCCTCACCCTGAACCACAGCGCGTTTTTCAGCGAAATCCTGCGTTCGGGCGTCAGCGCCGTGGGGCATGGGCAGCTTGAGGCGGCGCGCTCCCTCGGGCTCGGCACCTTCAAGACCTTCCGGCTCATCGTTTTCCCGCAGGCCTTCAAGACCGCCATGCCGCCGCTGACCGGGCAGTTCGTGGCGCTGCTCAAGGAAACCGTCATCTGTTCCGTGGTCGGCATCCCGGAACTGCTGCGCGAGGCGCTTGTGGTGCAGTCATGGACGGCCAACCCGACGCCGCTGATCATCGCTACCATCGGCTACCTGCTCCTGCTGGTGCCGCTGACCCGGCTCTCCCGCTACCTTGAGGTACGCATGTCCACCGTCCGCCAGGCCTGTTGACGGGGGCAGCGGGATTTCGTGAAAGGCGGCAGCCGCCGCGCAACAGGCAATACTGTGTGAACACAAGGAGTATACATGCAAGCATCCATTCAATCCCGGCTCGCCGGAGCCATGCGGGAGCAGGGTATGCGGAGCCTCCTGCTGGCCGATCCCGAAAATTTCGGGTACGTGGCCGGCCCCATGCTCCCCTATGTCAAACAGACCCCGGACAGGGCCGTCCTCGCCCTGTTCGAGCCCGGAACGGACGAGGCGGCCTGCACCTGCTGGCTGTATCCCGATCTGGCCCAGCCCGCCGAAGCGCAGCTTGCCAAGGAACCCTCCGCCGTCTGCGTGGCCGTGGCGGAAGATGCCGTGGGCGCGGATTGCCTTATCCGCCGCCTCAAGGAAAGCCGCCCCGATCTGGACGGCGTGGTCGGCGTTGATTTCAGCCAGACCGCCGCTTCCGTATTCGACGCCCTGCGCGCGGCCTTCCCCGGCTGTTCGTTCAAGGATGCGGGCCCCATGCTGCGCGGCCTGCGCCTTGTGAAGCTCCCCGAGGAAATCGACCGGATCGAAATGGCCTGCCGCCAGGTGGATACCGGCATCATCGGCGCGATCAACCACATGGAGGGCGCGCATTCGGGCAGCGCCTACCGCAAGGGCTTTTACACCGTGCCCGAATTCATCGAGCGGGTACGCATCCACGCCTATGAGGGCGGCACAAGCATGAGCGGCAACATGGCGGCGGTGGCTGGGGAAGCCATCGGCGCCAACTATATGCCGCAGCGCGGTTTCCTTCCCTCGGAAGGGCTCTGCCGGATCGAATATGCCTGCTGCCACGGCGGGTACTGGGGCGTCACCGCGCGCATGATCCACATAGGCGAGGACATGGACCCGCGCGTCCGCAGCGCCTGCGCCGACAACCTGAGCCTCAAAATGCTGGCGCTCGACATGCTCCGCCCCGGCGTTGCCTGTTCGGATATCCACGGCGCGGTGGTGAAGGAAGCCGCAAAGCGGGGCATCCCGCTTTCCAGCGCTTCCGGCATAGGCCACGGCGTCGGGCGCGGGGAGATCGAAGGGCCGTACCTCGCCGCCGACGATCCGACCGTGCTCTGCGAGAACATGGTCATCGCCCTTGATGTGGCGACATTGGGCCCGGAAGGGGAACTCCTCCGCTCCATCGACATCTATGCCGTGGAAAAGGATGGGCCGCGCCTCCTGAGCTGGCATCGGAACTGGGACATGCCCTACATGATCACAGGGTTCCGCAGCGCCCACTAAGGGAGCACGCGCCCGTGGAAGATCGAACCGCCATCCCCGCCCTCCCCGCAACAGGGAAAGGCACCGCTACACGACCGCCCGGCCGGGCGGGAATGGCCGGCTTCCGGCTTTTGATGCCGGGAAACGGCAAGCCATTGCCGACAGAGCCAAGGAGAAGAACTTGAATACGACCGTACTTGAAAAGATCCAGTCGGAACTGGAGCGCTCGGGCTGCGATGCGTTCCTTTTGTCCGGCGGGGACAACATGCGTTACGCGGCGCAGGTGCACCTCCCGTTCACGGACGAGCATCCGGGCCTCGCATTCGTCCTGTTCGCCAAAGGCAGGCTCCCCCTCGTCCTGAGCCCGTCCCTCTGGGCCAGAAGCTGGGAACGGGGCATCATTTCGGATGTCCGCGCCTATCCGGGAAGCCTTGATGCCACGCACGCCGCTGCGGAACTGGCGGCTTTCCTCCGCCCGCTGGGGCTGGCCTCCATAGGGCTGGACATGAACCGCGCCAGCGTGGCCCTGCGCGAAGCCCTGGGCGAATGGGCGCTCACGGACATTTCCGCCGCGATCAGCGCCATACGCCAGATCAAGAGCGCGGAGGAGGCGGCTTTCCTTGAGGATCTCGCCTACCGCGCCGACCATGCCATCCTGGGGGCCGCCCATCACAGCCTCGCCTGTGACGCCCGTGCGGAAAAGGGGCAGGCGGAGCTCATCCGTATGCACGCCCTTGAACGGGGCTTTGAGGCCGTCGGCTACAACGGGATTTCCCAGTCCGCCACCGGAGCCCATGCCAAAGACTATTGGGCCGAGTCGCCCAAGTTCGGCATCGGGCAGGGCAAGAAGACGGCCCGCGACGAAATGAACCGCCTTGACCTTCAGGCGTCGCTGAACGGCTATTGGGCGTTCGGCTCGCGGCTCATGACGATGGGCTGGCCCCTGCCGGAACAGACGAAAGCGTATGAAGGGCTTGTCGCCATGCGCAAGGCCGCCCTCGCCGCCGTGCGGCCCGGCGCGACCTGCGCGGATCTCTACGCCGCCATGCTGGACGCGGCGGAGCGGGCGGGCGTCACCCCCGTCACCGGCGTCCACTGGGGGCACGGCATCGGCGTCGCCTCGCAGGAGGCCCCGTGGATCGCACCGGGCGATGCCACCGTGCTCAAGGAAGGCATGGTGCTGGTGCTGAACCCGCATGTGCAGGGCCCCGGCGGAACCATCCTGTACTCCCGCGACACGGTGCTGTTGGATTTCAACGGCTGCAAGATCCTCGGCTGGTACAAGGACTGGCGCGAGCCGTACGTCGCGTCCGACTCCTATTACAGCGGCGGCGGTTGATATGGGCACGGTTACGCGTATCGGGCGCGGCCCCGCAGGGCTCCCGTTCTCGCGCATGACCCTCAAGGACGGCCGGTTCTTCCTGTCCGGGCAGGTGGCCCAGAACCCCGAAACGGGGCGCATCGACCACCCCGGCTGCTATGAGCAGTCCCTCACCGTGCTCGGGAATATCCGCGGGATCCTTGCCGAAGCCGGGTTTGCCCCGGAACAGGTGGCGAAGATGACCGTCTTCCTCACGGACATGGGCCAGAAGGATGCGTTCGACCGGGCGTTCGAGCGGGTTTTCCGCCGCGTTCCGGAGGAAGGGGATGCCCCCGGCTCCCCTGAAGGTCCCGGCACCGGGGAAGGCGGCGCGGGGCTGTCCTGCGCCCCGGCCTGCACCTGCGTCGGCGTGGCCGCGCTTCCGAACCCCGCCGCCGTGGTTGAAGTGGAACTTGAAGGTTTTGCCGGATGACGGCCGTTCGTGGCAGCTCCCCCCGCCCGAACGCATCCGGCTTCCCGCCCGCAGCGGTTTTTTGGGAACCGCTGCGGGCGGGCCTCCTGATCTCCAATGCGCCTCTTTCCGACGTCTGTGGAGGGCCTTTTTCCGCGCCTCCCTTGTGAGGGGAAGGTTGCCCGCAGAGGCTGCCTCCGGGCGCGATGCTCCGTGGGCCGGGTTTCCGCCCGTGCCCCGTATGAAGGCTGTCCCCGCGCGGCGCTTCCCATCCAAGCCAGCCTGACGTGCGGCGCCGCTCAGGCCGCCGCGTGCGCCCCTCCTCCATCAAAAGCCATAACAGGCTGCCTCTGAAGGATATGTTATGCCCAATTGCACCTTTCACATCGTGGATGCGTTTACTGCGGTGCCATTTACCGGCAACCCCTGCGCCGTGGTGACGGACGCCGACGGCATCGAGCCCGCCGACATGCTGCGCATCGCGCGCGAGACCAACGCCCCGGAAACGGCGTTCGTGTTGGCCTCCGACAAGGCGGACGTGCGTGTCCGCTATTTCATGCCGCGCGGGGAAATCCCCTTTGCGGGGCATCCCACCATTGCCACGGGGCACCTTTTGCGGGAACTGGGCGTGCTCAAGCCGGGCACCGCGCGGTTCGAGTTCGCCATCGGCGTGCTGCCCGTGGACATCCGCCCCGACAGGGTGATCATGACCCAGCCCCCCGCCGTCCCGGACACGTGCGCCGACGCCGGGACAACGGCCCAAGCGCTCGGGCTTCAGGCTTCCGATCTCCGGGAAGGGCTTCCGTGCCAGCTCATGCGGGGGGGCGTCAGCTTCCTGATGGTTCCCGTCCGGGAGCTTGCGGCGCTCCGGCGGATCAACATGGACAGGCCCGCGCTCAAAGCTGTTTTGGCACCCCTCGGCGTGTCGGCGGCGTACGTGTTCGCCCCCGAAGGCGTGGAGCCTGAAACGGATGTGCACGCCCGGCTTATCGATCCGGACAACGCCGGGGAAGATCCTTTCACCGGATCGGCCGCCGGGTGCATGGCTTCCTACATGCACGCGCACGGGCTGTGTTCCGGGACGCGCATCCGGCTTGAGCAGGGCCATATCCTCGACCGCCCGGGAACCGGGGAACTGGAACTGATCCTTGCTTCCGATAGCGGGAAGCTCGATGCCGTGCGCCTCGGTGGAACGGCGGTGAGCTCCGCCAGCGGCACGCTCCGCTGGTAAAGGCACGAAGCCAAAGGCGCCATCCGAAAGGCACGATAACGCATCAGGGGAGCTTCCTTCAGGAAAGCTCCCCTTCATTATGCCTGCCCGCGGGGAGGCCATCCAAGCCCTTCTTTTTCGTGCCCGCCTCCCACGACCAAAGCTGTTTTAAGGGCATCAGCCTTTGCGCCATGCGCCGATCAGCCTTTCAAAAGGCCCCATGAGGCTGGCGAAGCGGGTTTCGGCATCCGCGCCGAAGGAACCGGGGCGGATGCTGGCAAGGATGAGGATGGCGTGCAGGCCCTGCTCCGTATAGAACGGTTTGGCGAAATAGGAGCGGATGCCGTGTGGGGCGAACAGCACCCAGTCGATGGACTTGATGCTGTCCAGCGTATCCTCCACGGTGAGCGAGCGCAGGCCGAAGCGTTCGATGTCCTGTGCGATGGTGCCTTCGTAGGCGTGTTCCGCGCCCCAGCGCAGCTCGCGGAAGGCGGGGCCCGCGCCGTACACGACGACCTGCCCCTTGTGGGACTGGATGTCGGAAAAAAGGAGGCCGTCCAGCTCTCCGGCGTAGGGGGCGAAAAGGCTTTCCAGCCCCTCGCGGAGCGGGCGGGGCGCGGTTTGGGCGTCTTCCTCGGAAGGCGGACAGGCCGCGCTTTTCCGGTTTTCGGGGATGTTCAGGAGCGCCACGCGCACGACCCGCCCTTCCCCCGCGCCGCCGCAGGGGGTGAGGCGTACCTTGGCGCTGAACAGGCCGCGCTGGGCGTTGCTGAACGTGAGCGTGCCCGCCCACGCGTCGTTGGCAAGGGCTTTGTTCCCGGCTTCAAGCAGCTTTTCGGCAAGCCCGCCGGGGGCGATATCGGCGAGGCCCAGGGTGTTGGGATCGCGGGATGCCGCCGCGAACAGGCTGCGGGCCGCGTCGTTGATGATCAGCAGCCCGCGCGTGGGGATGTCGAGCGCGAAGACGGGATAGCCGATGCCGCCGATGTCCATCTGGCAGGTCCCGGGCCGCCCGTCCGCCGCATACGCCGCCGGGAGGAAGGCTTCCTTGAGGAACCCGTAATAGAGCGTGTCGTTTTCGCCAGGCCAGCCTTGCAGGATGTACGTCCCGTTGCCGTTCGTCAGCCGGAAGGTGACGGCGGCGGGGCGGCGGGCGGTGAGCATGTCCCAGAATTCCATGAGCAGGGCGTGATCCTCGCGCCGTACGGCTTTTTTCCGGTAACGGGCGTCCTTGAGCAGGCGCGGCACGTCGAGGCCGGGGATGCTCCAGCGGTTGAAGACCTTGAGGCGGGAATGGGGGATGTCGATGCTCCAGATCAGGCCGGGAAATCCGGCGATCCACGGGGAAAACTGCTGCATGCGAAGCTCCGGTGTTTGGGGCATTGTGATGGATTTCGAAAGAAAGGCAAGAGCTGGCCGAGGGGGGATCGGGGCGCCGGGCTTCCCGGGGAGCTGCCGGAGGGGAAGGAAGAGGTGGGAGGCCGGATAGTATTGGTTCATCCAATTGGGCGCATACCCGGCAAAAAGGCCTGTTAGAGCCCGAAAAGGAGGCCTTCCGGTAGGCAAAAGGGGCCGCATGGCCGTCTTTTTTGGTTTCCAGCGGCTATCTGGTCCAACCACTTTTACCCTTGAAGGCATGTAAAAACAATGTGTTGTATGCATGTAGCGCAATTTTGAAAAAAGAGTTGATCGGATTTGCCGGGGGCCCGTATGCTGAAGGCATGAGAATCATTCCATAGCCGTTCCCACAACAGCGGGCAAGGACTGCATGGACAAGCAGGAATGCATAGAACGACAGCTGGAAAGCGCTCTCTTGGAAGGCCGCTGGGGGGTGTTTGAGCGCCTCCCGTCCGAACGCGGCCTCGCCGAGGCTTTCGGCGTGAACCGGGCCACGGTGCGCGCGGCGCTGCGGGCGCTGGCGGGCCGGGGCATCCTTGAAACGCGGCGCGGCAGCGGGACCGTGGTCCGGGCCCTGCCGGGCGATGCGCGCCATGCCGCCGGGACGTTCGCGGATTATCTCGCCGCGTTCCGCATCCTCATGCCGCCTCTGGTGGCCGCGTCCCTGCCCGCCGTGTCCCCGTCCGTGATTCTCGAACTGGAGCGTTTGCTCCCCTCCGCCGGAGCCTCGCTCCGCAACGGAGACATGAAGACCTTTATCCAAGCGCAGATCCGCTTTTTTTCCATATTGATCCGAGTATTGGGCAATCCGCGCCTCGAGGACGCGGCCAGCCGCGTCCTGCCTGACGGTCTGGCGCTGGCGCGGCTGCTGCAGGAGTGCACGCTGCCCCAGTGCGAGAACGTGTTCGCGCAGCTGGCACGGCTGTTGAGCGCCCTGCGCCACGCCGACGCCGGGGCCGCAGCCAAGGCCGTGGAGGGGTATGCCACCATCCTGCTGGCCTTGCAGGAGGCGCGATGAGCCGTATGAGCCGCCGTGCCTTTCTCGGGTTCCGGTTCTCCGAGGAGGATGCCGGGACGCGGGACGTGCCGGGAGGGGTTCCCCCGGAAACGCCCCTGCCCCCGGAATTCAGCCCGGCGATGCTGCGGGCCGAGGCCGAGCGGCTCGGGCTGGACCCGGATCGGATAGGAGCCGGGGAACTTGCCTCGGCGGTTATGCGCGCCATGTATGCCCGCGCTCCGGAAGGGGCAGGGCGGACCGGATAAGGGAGCTCCGCAAGGGCGGGGCGCAAGTCATGCATCCGAGGAGGATAACGATGTCAGGACAGCAACAGATTCCCTATCTTGAGGAACGCAAGCTCATCAAGCGATGGAGCGGCCCGTGGCCCATGTTGGCGAACATGGCGTTCACCCTGCTGATTTTCGCCGTGACGTGGTGGGTGTTTCAGGACCCGCGCGGGATCATGCGTTTCTACACGCCATATGTCGGCTACAACTATTGCCGCTGGTGGCTGATCATCCTGATCTGGATGGCCTACATTTTCGACTTCTGGCCGTTCCGGCGCGACTGGGTACGCAGCGCCCACCCGCTCCAGAAGGGGCTCGTGCTGGCGCTGGTGTCCGTGGGCATCATGATCGCCATGATCCACGGCTTCTTCGAGGGCGTGCTCGGCAACCTCGCCTTCGCCTATTTCAACCCGGCGCAGCTCCAGAAGCTCGGCCTCACCGACTTCTACTCGACGGAATACGCGGCGCAGGCCTGCATGATGTTCGCGGTCATCGCCTCGTGGATCAGCCCGGCGTGGCTCGTGGCGCTCGAGGGCCAGCCGTGGGCGGGGCTTTCCCAGCCCGTGCGCGGGTTCAGCATCTGGCTCGGCACGTTCTGCCTCAGCCTGCTCATCTATTTCATGACCATGCACAACCACATGGGCATCCTGTATTACCCGTGGCAGTACTTCACCGCCATCTGCCCGCCGTATTGGGAGCATTTCGCGGAAACCGTGTCCGCCAACTTCCACGTGGCGTGGATCATGTGCTGCACCGTGGTGGTGTGGTTCATGGAAGGCATCTGGGAGCGCTTCCCGTTCACCATGATCAAGACCCCGTGGCTGCGCCGTCTGGCCCTGTTCTTCGGGATCATCGCCATCTCGTGGGCGCTGTGCATGTTCTTCTGGTACATGCAGGAGCTCGTGTGGGGCGACGCCATTCGCGGACACCGCCGCGACGCGGCCCCCGACTGGCGCTGGCTGCATGTGGGCGAGACGGCTATCTTCTTCCTCGTCCCGGCCCTGTTCCTCCAGTTCTACTGCGGCAACTGGCCCAACCGCTTCAGCACGCCGATCAACGTGCTCGTCCGTTCCCTGCTGGTGACGCTCGGCGGCATCGCGATCTACTGCCTCTACTACAAGTACGCCCATTTCGTGCTCGGCACCCAGAAGGGCTTCTCGCACCCGCAGCAGTTCCCCATGATCCCCATGATCTGGCTGATCAACATCTGGCTGATCAACTGGTGGTTCATGGACGGCTGGCCGGGCTGGCGGCGCGAATTCAAGACCGCCGAGGACTTCGCCGCCGAGGAGCGCCATCTGGCCGCCAACGCCGCTTGGAACCCCGCCATGCTGCCCGGCGTGATCATCGGCCTCGTCGTGGGCGTGATCGCCTACTTCGCCATCGTGGCCCTGCTGCCTCTGGCGAGCGCAACTTTCACTCTGGTTCAATAGGAGGGACGATATGGACAGACGCGAATTCATGAAGGGCGCCGCGCTCGGCGTGGGCGCGGGCGTGCTCGGCTCCATGGGTCTGTACTCGTATTCGCCGCTCCGCAGGGCCTTCCTTCCCGAAGTGAAGCGCGGCACGGCGGACATCGGGGTGTGCAAGTCGGTCAAGGTCACCAACATCTCCGAGACGAGCTGGTTCGACAACGGCATCTTTATGAACGACGTGACCGGCGCGGGCGGGCTGCTCGTGGACCAGTACACCTTCAACTGGGCGCCCTTCGGCAACGGCAAGGGCGTGGGCAAGGGGACGTTCGAGGAGGGCCTCAAGCGGATCAAGCACCTCCTGCCGCACAAGATCGACGAGGCGTGGGCCATCGCCAAGGAAAACTGCGTCCATGCCGACAACGCGGGCGGCTACTCCTGCCTCGTCGAGATCGAGAGCATGGAAGGCGAGACAACCCGTTACCTGTTCGATACCGGGTGGAATTACGACTGGATGGACACGTGCTTCAAGCGCGAGGGCATCGACGTCATGCTTGCCGACAACAAGATCGACGCCTTCATCCAGACCCATGAGCACATGGACCACTACTGGGGCTTCCCCGTGGTCACCAAGTACAATCCCAACATCCACGTCTACACGCCCAACACCTTCTACCCGGCGGGCAAGGAATACCTGAAGGCCTGCGGGCATGTGGGCAAGTGGACGGAAGTGCCGAAGGGCCTGCACACGCTCCAGCCCGGCGTGGCGCTCTATCAGTTCGACTGCCCGATCATCTTCAAGGTGTTCGGCGAGATGTCGCTGTACTGCAACGTCAAGGACGTGGGCTTGGTGAGCATCACCGGCTGCTGCCATCAGGGGATCATCCTCTTCGCGGACACGGCCTACAAGGAGCTTGCCTACGAGAAGGATCAGTTCTACGGCCTGTACGGCGGGCTGCATATCTCGCCCTTCGACGACTGGGACCCGAAGTACGACGACCTCGTCATCGGGCTCAAGAAGTGGAACCTCCAGCAGGTCGGCTGCAACCACTGCACGGGCCTCATCACCGCCCAGAAGTTCGTGGACGCGGGCTATCCGGTGGTGAAGGGCACGGCCCGGTTCCGCTCCAAGACCACCAACTACCTCGGCAACGGCGACGTCATCAAGTTCCCCGCCTAAGATGAGAAGGTATTGGGGAAGGGAGGGAAAACGCCTCTGAAGAAAGGGCCGCGCTTTTCCCTCCCTTCCCCAAACCCGCCGGCGCGGAGCCCGTCCCTCCATTTCCCAAGGTTTTTTTGTGTATCGGCTCCCTGTTCGCGTGCGTTTTTACTTGCTGAAATGGTGTTCCTGTTCCGTTTTTCCATTCGGTTTGTGTCTGGTTGCTGCCTGTTTCATCCGCCGTTTTTTGGCGTGGATCGCCTTTGAAAGAATGCCGTTTCAAAACGGAACGGCTTAGCCCATGACGGGGCGGGGCCGTGTCCCACGGGACGGGCTCCGTCCCGGCCCCGGAGCCCGCGATGCGACTTGAAACACTCCTTCCCCGGCCCCTCGACCCCTGCGGCGGGTCCGAGTGCGCCACGCTCATGGGGGCCCTCATCGCCGCCATCCATCTGGATCGCCGCCGCGCCCGCGCGCTGGGCTGGCGGGGGGTGCGCCCCTCCGGTTCGCTGCTGCCCGCATGGACCTGCCGCGTGGCCGGGAGCGGGCTCGTGTTCGGGCTGGTCTTCTTGGGCGAGGACGCGGACGGAGGCGCACTGCGCGGCACGTTCGCGGCCTACGCCTTCCCGCGCCCGGACGATCCCCTCTTTGAGTTTTTTCCGCTGGAAGCCCTGCGCCTTGCCGTGGACCCCGGCTACGGCGACCGCATCCGGACGCTTTCGGAGCACGCCGAAACGCTCTCCCCATTCCGGATCGGCACGGTTTCGCTGCGGGCCGCCGTCGACGGCTCCGGGCTGTCCCTGACCCTGTCCGCCCCGGCCCGCCTGCGCATGGCGGCGCTGGACGGCGTGGCGGCTTTTTCCGGCGGGCAGCGCTGGCTCGTGGAGCCGGGCGGCTGGGAAACGGACGTGCCCGCCTTCCGGCTGCTCCTGCGCCCGTTCGCGGCCTTGTCGGCCACGGCCGAAAGCCTGCTTGGGGACCCCGCCCGCGTATCGCTGGACGGCGAGGCGGCCCCGATCCCCGGTTTCGACGCCGCCGGGAACATCCGGCACATCCCCGGCGGGACAGGGCGGGAACTCCGGCTCACGGCGGCGTTCGGCAGCGCCGGAGCCCAAGGGCGTCCCCTCGCCCGTCTGCCCCTGCGCCACAAGCCGCTTGAGGAGGAATCCGGCCTGCCCGTGCTGCACATCCTCACCGGCTTTCTCGGCTCGGGCAAAACCACATTCCTGCGGCAATGGCTGGATTTCCTGCACGGGCGTGAGCGCTATACGGGCGTCATCCAAAATGAATTCGGAGAAATCGGGCTTGACGCGGCGCTTCTGCGCGGCGAAACCCAGGTGGAGGCGCTCGATGAGGGGTGCGTGTGCTGTTCGCTGGCGGACAGCCTGCGTCCGGGGCTGCTGCGGCTCATCGGGGACATGCCCGCCGAGCAGTTCATATTGGAAACTACGGGGCTGGCGAACCCCGCCAACGTCATGGAAGCGCTGTCCGAGCTGCGCGACATCGTGCAGCCCGGCCTTGTGATCACGGTGGCGGACGCCCTTGATCTGTGCCGTTCGGAAGGGGACATTGCGGGCATCCGCCGGGCGCAGGCGGCACGGGCGGACGTGATCATCCTGAACAAGGCCGACACCGTGGAGCCCGCCGCGCTAGAGGCGTTGGCGGAACGGCTGCGGGCGCTGAACCGTCAGGCGCTGATCCTGCCCGCGCGCCACGGGGCCGTCGCCTTCGCGGAGCTGGACGCCTTCTATGCGGACTGGGCGGATCGCCGGGGCACGCCGCTGCCGTCGCACCGGCCAGCCCTGCCGCGTTTCGGCGAAACCGTGACCCACGCCGATGAGGGGTTTGTCTCGGCTGCGCTCCGCCTGTCCGCCCCGCTGGACGAGGCCGCGCTCCTGGCGTTGCTGGACAGCGCCGGGCCGGGGCTGTGCCGGGCCAAGGGCGTCGTGGATCTGCGGCTGGACGGCGGCGTGACGGTGCCCGCGACGGTGCAGTACGCCGCCGGGCGGCTGGGCTTCGAGCCCGCCCCGGAAGGCGAGGAACGCTATCTGGTGTTCATCGGCACGGATATTTCCCTGCCGGAAGCGCCGTCTTCGTAAAGGAGGAGCTTGTGGGGCTGATCGAACTGGGCGGCTGGATGATGTGGCCGCTGTTGGCCGTCTCGGTGGCGGCGCTGGCGATTGTCGTCGAGCGGGCGCTGGTGTTCATGGGATGTCCGTTCCCGGACTCCCGTTTTCCCGGCCTCGTGCTGGAGGCGATGCGCACGGGCGACGTGCGGCCTCTGGCGGCCCGGCTGGAGGCCGTCCCCTCCCTGCGGGACTTCGCGGCGCTCCTGGGCTCGCCCCTTCCGAACCGTGAAGCCGCCTTGCGCCTCGCCGGGGAGACGGTGCTGGAACGGCTGGAAGCGCGGCTTTCCCTGCTGTCCGTGCTGGCGCGGCTGGCCCCGCTCATGGGGCTGCTCGGGACCATCCTCGGGATGATCACGACCTTCTCGCGCATCGCCGAGGCCCGCTCGGGCGTGGACATGTCCCTGCTCGCCGGGGGGATCTGGCAGGCCCTGCTGACCACGGCGGCGGGGCTGTGCATCGCCATTCCCGCGCTGTTTTTCCTGTCCTGCTTTCAAGGCAAGGTGCGCCGCGTGGCCGACGCCCTGAACAAGGCCGGAAACGCGGCTCTGCTGGCCGACGGCGGACCGGGCATCACCGTTCGGGCCGGGGCGGAACCGCTTCAGCCCGGAGACATTCCCCGTGGGGGCGGCACGGCGGAAGGGGACTCTTGCCCGGAATCGCCGGAACCTCGCGGCAGCGCTCCGGAGGGCCGGGAAGCCCCGCAATGCCGGGATAACGCCGGGGAAGGGCTGCCGGACGGAGGGCGATCATGCTGAACCTGCGGCCCAAGGCGGCGCGGGACGACGAGCCGGATCTCACGCCGCTCATCGATATGGTCTTCATCCTTTTGATTTTCTTCATCCTCGCCGCGTCGTTCGCGGTGCGGGGCATCGACCTCGACCTGCCTCCGGCGCACAGCGGGCAGGCGCTTTCCGGGCGCGTGGTGGAAATCCGGCTGCTCAGGGACGGCTCGTTCCTGTGCGAGGGCATACCCGTGGCCCGCGCCGACATCCGCGCGAAGCTGCAAAGCCTCGTGCGGGACTTCCGGGCGCGCCCCGGACAGCTTGTGCTCAAGGCCGCGCCCGACGCGCCGGTGGAGGCGCTGGTCTTCATTGTGGACGAGGTGCGGATGCAGGGCGGGGAAAAGCTGCTCATCGCCACGGCCCAGCCCGATGAGCCGGGGCGCCCATGACGGAAAAGGAATGCCTCGCCGCCGGGATCGCCGTGTCCCTGTTCGCGCATTTCGCACTGCTGATCGCCCCGAGGCCGCCCGAGCCCGAGCCGTCCTTCACCACCGTTGTCCAGATGGACATGGCGTCCCCGGCAGTGGCAACGAGCCGGGAAAAGGGCATCGGCATAGCCGCCGCCAGCCCGCGCGACATGGACAAGGCCGATGCCGCCGACCGCAAGCGGCAGGCCTTCCTGCGCTACCTCGACGACATCGACGAGGCCGTGCACGCCCGGCGTCTGGACGGCGGCGAAACCGGGCTCATCGGCGTTGCCGAATATATGTTCACCGTCCGGCCCGACGGGACGTTCACCGATCCGGTGCTCCGCGCATCCTCAGGCTCGCCGGAGCTCGACGCCTCGGCGCGCCGGGCCGTCCTCGCCGCCAGCGGCAAGGTGCGCCGCCCCGCCATCATCGGAACGGAACCCATCCCCGTCATTCTGCACGTCAAATACCAATACGGCCTCCGCTGATCGCGCCACCGCCCGGCAATCCAGCAGGATCGCACGGAAAGGGCAGGGGGGGGGTGGCGGTGTAATGTCGTTTTCAGGCACGCTCCAGCGCGGAGGCAGGCCGTTCCCGGGCCCGGCCACGGGCGGGTGCCGCGATGAGTCGGGTCTGCCCCGTCCCTTCCGAACGGGGCTTTTAGGAGCACCGGATAACGTTACGCCTGCAACATGCCCTGAATGGCCTTGACCAGAAAGGCCGTATCCGTGCCTATGGCCGCGCCCTGATAGCCTTGTGCGAAGTATGCCCGGGCTTCCGGCATGGTGTTCGCGTAGATGAACGCCAGTTTGCCGGAAGCCCGGCAAGCCGCAATCACCCGGTCGAGAGCCTCGGCAAACCGCGGGGTGGCGAACCGCGCCGGAGCGCCCAGCGCCACAGAAAGATCATACGGCCCGACAAAAATGCCGTCGATGCCGTCCAGAGCGGCGATCTCCTCAATATGTCCCAGCGCTCCGGCGGTTTCGCACTGCGGCATGAGGATCGTGCGCTGGTTCGTGGCGGTGAAATAGTCGCCTATCTGCTTCAGCTCGGGCAGGAACCCGTATTTCGCGCTCCGCGAAAAAGCGAATCCGCGCGCTCCCAGAGGGTAATATTTCGCATATTCCACCAGCCTGCGCGCTTCTTCCACCGATTGCACGTCGGGGATGATGATGCCCCGCGCCCCGAGATCCAGCGCGTGGAGCACGGCGGCGCGCGAGGAATCACGCACGCGCACAAACGCCTCCGCGCTGTGGAGTTCGATGGCGCGGATCATTTCCCCCGTGCTCTCATCAGGGAAGGGCCCGTGTTCCGTATCGATGATGACATAATCCAGGCCGGACAGGCTCAGGCATTCCGCCACGGCGGGGCCGCCCAGATGGGAGAATGTGCCCACCACGCCCTCGCCGGCGGCAAGTTTCTGGTCAAAACGACTCACCGCGCCGCCCTCTTTTCCAGAACCTCACGCATGAGGATAACGGCCCGTTGCAGGTTTTCCATGGAATTGGCATAGGACACGCGCACAAAGCCGTCGCCCATGGTGCCGAAGACATGGCCCGGAGTCATGGATACGCCCGCCTCGTCGATCATCGTGCGGCAGAAGCCGTCGCTGTCCATGCCTGTCCCGGCGATGTTCACGAAAATATAGAACGCGCCGTCCGGTTTGCGGCAGCGGCAGCCCGGCATGGCGTTCAGCGCCTCGACCATGAAGTCCCGACGGCGGCGGTATTCGGCCACCATGGCCTTTGAGGGCCCCTCGTCGCCTTCCAGCGCGGCGATGCCCGCCGACTGGATGAATGTGGTCGGGCACGCGATATTGTAGAAGCTCAGGCGCATGATGGGGTCCATGAGCTTTACCGGGCACAACATGTAGCCGATGCGCCATCCTGTCATGGCGTAGTATTTGGAAAACCCGTTGAGGACGATGGTGCGTTCGCGCATCCCCGGAAGCGAGGCGATGCTGGGCGGCATGGGGCGGTCATAGGTCATGTCGGCATAGATTTCGTCGGAAAGCACCAGCAGGTTGTGGCGGATGGCAAGCTCGGCGACGGTGTCGAGCGAAGTCTGATCCAGCACGGAGCCGCAAGGGTTCGCGGGGCTGCAGATCAGGATGGCCTTGGTGCGCGGCGTGATGAGCGCTTCAAGCGTTTCCGCATCGAGCTGGAAGCCGTTCTCTTCGCGCAGCGGATAGGAAACCGGCTTGGCCTGCGCGATATGTGGGTCGGCAAAATAGATCAGATAACCGGGATCGGGGACCAGAATTTCGTCGCCGGGGTCCAGATAGGCGAGCATGGACAGGAAGACGCCGTGGACCACGCCGGTGGATACGAGGATTTCTTCCGGCGCGTACTCGAGGCCATACCGGGTGCAGTGCCTGGACAGTGCCTTGCGGAGTTCCACGGTCCCGGCAATGGGCCCGTAATGCACTTCCTGATTGTCCAGCGCCTTTTTGCAGGCGTCTATGATGTGGGCGGGCGTGCCGAAATCCGGTTCGCCGAGTTCCAGATGGATGATGGAACGCCCCTCCTGCTCCAGCTTGTCGGAGTAGGCGATGATGTTTCGTATGCTGGACAGCGGAGCGTTTTTCATCCGCTCGGACTGGCAAATGGTGCGGGTGGAACCGATGGACATGCGATGCCTCGCTTGGTTGGCAAAATGTGCATGGGAAAGCTCCCCGTCCAAGCCCGAAGGGTTTTGGCCCATGCCTTCGGCGGGCCGCGTGCGGGGAGCCGGGCCGGGCAAGGGAAAGCCGTCAAAGCCTCCCTTCCCCAGCGAACAGGCAATCAATCCACGTCAAGCTTGAGGACGCGGGCCATGTTTTTGTACAGCAGGTTCGGCAGGATGCTCCTGTCGAAGGGCATGGCGACGAACAGATCCACGGCCTGCTTCAGCGGGATGTAGGGGTAGCCGCTGCCAAACAGGAACCGGTCCCGCAGGAAGCCGTTCGCCGCGGTCACGTAGTCCGCCGCGCCGGGCATGTTGTACATGTACATATCGGGGGCGAGGTACATGTTGGGACGGCACATGCAGCTGAACAGGACCTGAGGGACCCACGGGTACGACCCATGCATGTTCACGACGGCCAGCTTCGGAAAATCGCGGCAGACGCGGTCGATGTGCTCGGGGTTGCTGTAGGAGAGATCCGGCCCGTTGCCCCCGCCGCCCATCAGGAACATGGGGATGGAGCGGTCGGAGCAGTATTGATAGATGGGGTACAGCCGGGCATCGTCGACATACATGGGGATGGCGCCGCAGCCGGGTTCCATACCCGCGCCGCGCAGGTTCCCGTTTGCCACCGTGCGCTCGATTTCCGCAATAGCGGCAATGGGATCGCTGCCGTCCACACCGGCAATGCCCACGAAGCGGCTGGGCTGTTCGCGCACGACGTCCATGAGGTCGTCGTTGGAGACGTTGCCCATGTCGGGGCTCTGGCGTCCAGTCATCACGCCCAGCGTCACGCCCGCGTCGTCCATTTCCCGGTACAGCAAGTCCGCGTCGCGCTGTTCGACGGCGGGCGACACCTTCATCAGGAAATTGTTGCTCCAGCCCTGCGTCTTTTTCGGATCGCGGTACAGGTTGCAGCGGAGGTAGTCTTTCAGCGGGGGACGCAGGCGGGCATCAATGATAGTCATAGCGGTCAAGCTCCTCTGGAGTGTTTTGCGCGGTTGGGCGGCATCGTGTGGGGAAGGGCCGCTGCCGGATATTTCCCTGGGGGGAATCCGGCAGCGGCGTGCGCCGGAAGATTGGGGCGGAGAACTACGGGTTGGACATCACCGCCCATGTTCCCGCGCGGGCTTGTTACGGGACAGTCAAGCCTTGTTCCTCCGGACGGCTATGGGAAGCGGGAGCCCGCCCGGAGGTGGGGCCGAAAGCCGGAAGGCGGGAATCCCCGGCTTCAGGCCGCGAAACTTGTCAGTTCATGTAGCCCTTTTCCTTGTAGTAGCGCGCGGCGCCGGGGTGCAGGGGATACACGGTGCCCTGCCATGCCTTCGCCGGATCGATGGACTTCCATGCAGGGTTGGCGAGGGCGATGTCGTCCCTGCCTTCGATGACGGCCTGCGTCAGGCGGTAGGCGCTTTCCTCATCCAGATTGTCGCGCACGATGATGGCGTTGGTATCCCAAAGGGTCGTGACGTCGGGGCCGACCTTGCCCTTGTAAAACTCGGCGGGCAAGGTTCCGACGTTGCAGCCGAGGGTAGCGGCGACCTTCTTGGCGATGCCGGATTCGATATTCAGGAACTTCAGGGGGACGCTGCCGGACACGTCGACGATGAACCACGCTTCGCCGGGGCCGATCCAGACGAACACGTCGATCTGGCCGTCCTTCACCATGTTGGCGATGTCGTCGAAGCCGTTGGTGACGACCTTTCCGCCGTTCTTTTTGATGTCTTCATAGGTGATGCCGTATTCTTTCAGGATGTTGCGGAAGATCTTTTCCGTGGAACCACCCGTGGATCCGACGCCGATGTTGACGTTCTTCATGGTCTTCAGATCGCGCAGATCCTTTACCGGCGAGCTGACGGGCGACACGATCTGATAGTTGATGCGGTCCCACAGGTTGGCGACCGTGGCGATGCCCTTGGGCGTGGGGGCCTTATAGGGTTCGAGGCCGGTCTTGAAGGCGTTCAGCATACTGTTTTCAGCCACCCCCATATCCGCGGCGCGGGAGGCCAGACGGGGCGCATTGGTCGCACCGCCGCCGGGGAGCATGGTCACATCCGTTCCGGGGTTCATGTTCGTGTACGCCTTGCCGACGGCTCCCATGCCGATGTACCAGGTGCCGCTGGGGTTCGCCGCCGATACGCAGCGCAGGGACTCCGCGGATTGGGAGGGCATGGCTCCGAGTGCGAGCAGCGCGCAGGACAGAAGCACTGTTTTGAGGAAGTGGTGCATACATGTTCTCCAAAAGGTTAGAGGTGGTCAAAAAACGCCTTTCAAACAGGCGGCCGCCGTTCGGGGACGGCTCAGGCCTGATTGAGATCGGGTTCGGGAAGTGCCTTGCCGCGGCGGAGGTACTGGAGCATACCGATGAAGAGTATGACGCCCAATCCGGCGAGGTCGCTGTATATTTCTGGGTAGAGCAGGGCTATGCCCGCCGCGAGCAGAAGCACACGTTCCCACAGGAAGCACCGGACCATCAGATAGCCCTGCATACCGCCGGCCAGCGTGATGACGCCGATGAACGACGTGACGAGGGCCTGCGCGACGTGGGAGAACTCGCCCGTCAGGAGCAGGGCGGGCTGGAAGACGAAGATGAAGGGGATGATGTAGGCGACGATCCCCAGACGGAACGCCCGCCAGCCCGTCTGCATGGCGTTGGCTCCCGCGATGGATGCCCCCGCGTAGGCGGACAGGCAGACGGGAGGGGTTATCTCCGAAAGGATGGCGTAATAGAGGACGAACATGTGCGCCGACAGGGTGGGGATGCCGAGCTTCATCAGGGCCGGAGCGCCCAGCGTCGCCACGATGATGTAGGCGGGGGTGGCGGGGACGCCGGTTCCGAGGACAAAGCAGGTGAACATCAGCAGGATCAGCAGCAACAGGATGTGGAACTGCCCCAGATCGGTGATGATGCTGATGAACTTGTAGCCGATGCCCGTTATGGAAACGATGGCGACGATGATGCCCGCGCAGGCGCTGCACGTGGAGATCATGAGCGCGTTGCGCGAGGAGAGTTCCAGCGTGTGGTAAAGGCTCTTCGGCGTGAACCGGGTTTCCGCGCTGAAACAGGAGACGACGATGACCGACGCGATGGAGATGAACGCGGAGGAAATGACGCTCCGCCCCGATACGAGCAGGCCGATCAGCACGATGATGGGCAGGATGTGGTAGGTGCGCCGCAGCACGCTGCGCGGATCGGGGATCTGGTCGGAGGGGATGATGCCGATGTTCTTGTTGACCGCTTCAAAGTGGATCATCATGAGCAGCGAGAAGTAGTACAGCAGGGAAGGGAGCAGGGCGGCCTTGGCGACGGCCAGATACCCGGCCCCGGTCACGTCCGCCATGACGAACGCCGTCGCGCCCATGATGGGGGGCATGAGCTGCCCGCCGGTGGAGGAGACCGCTTCCACTGCCCCGGCGAACGAAGGCGTGTAGCCCACGCGCTTCATGAGCGGGATGGTGAACGTCCCGGTGCTGTACACGTTGGCGACCGCGCTCCCGGAAATGGAGCCGAACAGCGCGGAAGCGAAAATCGAAACTTTGGCGGGCCCGCCCTTGGAGCGCCGGGTCAGCACGCAGGCGAGATCCAGAAAGACCTGACCCAATCCCGCCCGCTGGAGGAAGCACCCGAACATGACGAAGGCGAAGATCATGGTGGAGGACACCGCCAGCGGAATGCCGTACAGCCCTTCGGTCACGAGATACAGCTGTTCGCAGAGCATCTTGTAGGTGACGCCGTCGTGCCGGAGGATGCCGGGCAGATACTGCCCGCCAAGGCCGTAGGCAAGGAACGCGCTCGCCACGATGACCAGCGGCAACCCCGCCACCCGGCGCGTCGCTTCCAGCACGAGCAGGACGGCGGCGGTCGCGCAGAGGGTTTCCGCGTCCGACACGGGGTCCACATACCGGATGCGTTCCATGTAGTAGTCGATGTCGGAGGCGAGGAAATACGCGGTGGCGAAGGCCCCGCAGATCAGGACCAGATCCAGCGCCAGCCAGCCGGGGTGTTCCCGCTCGCCTTCCTGAAGCTTCTTGGGGGGGAAGTAGAGGAAGACCAGAGCGAGCACGATCCCCAGATGGATGGTGCGCAGCAACTGGGAGTCGATGATCCCGAACCCGGCGGTAAAATAGATCTGGAAGATGGCCAGACCGACAGCGATAACGCTGGTAATGCCCTTCAGTGAGTCTCGTGAAATCATGGTTCCCTCGTGCAATCTGAAGTGAGATTCTTTTCAAACAGCATGGTGCCGGTGCGGAGAACAGGGTGTTTCTTCAACTCGGGGGAGCATCCCCCTTCAACGGATGCCAGTACCGCAACGCTCCGCCCCTGGGGATGCCGCGTGCCCCTTCGCCGCATTCCGGAAGGCTCATCCTTAGAGGCATGGCGGGAACGCCCTTTCCGGAAACGGAACGGCGGATTACTCGGCAATAGTGTTTCCCGCGACGAATCCTTCGTAGATGGCCTTGACGTAATCTTTGGGGCCGGTCGCGTCGCCGCTCACAAGGAACGGGATGCCCAGCGCCTCGAGAGCGGGCCTCAGCCCCTGATTGGCGCGCGCGCCCACGGCGAGGATGATGGTGTCCAGCCGGTCCACGACTTCGGTCTGCCCCTGACGCTCGAGCGTGATGCTTTCCGGCGTCACGGCGGTCACTTTCGCATTGGTGATCTGGTGCAGGGACGGAGTCTGTTCGAAGGCGTGAAGCAGGCAGATGCGTGCGTCCTGCGGCAAATCAACGGCAATGCCGTCCCGCATTTCGATGAGGTATACCTCCCTGTCCTCTTCCTCGACGAGCAGGTGCGCGGTTTCCGCACCGATGGCCCCGCCGCCGATGATGGCGACGCGCCGCCCGACCGGGGCTCTGCCCTCCAGAACGTCGTCGACCAGTACGGCCCCGCCGCCGGACAGCCCCTGAATGGGCGGGACAAAGGGGACGGAACCCGTGGCGAGGATGACCGCGTCGGGTTTCCGGCTGTCCAGTTCCACTTCGGTGACGGCGGCGTTCAGATGGATGTCCACGCCCAGTTTGTGGATTTCGCGCTCCAGATAGTCGCAGGCTTCGCCGTAACGCGCCTTGTGCGGCGGCACGGCGGCCAGACGCAGCCGCCCGCCCAGCCGGGGCCTGTCGTCCCACAGTTCCACGTGGTGCCCGCGCAGCGCCGCAACCCGGGCGGCCTCCATGCCGCTGGGCCCGCCGCCGATTACCATGATCCGGCGGGTTTCCCGGGCGGGGCGGATGGCGAAGGCGTCCAGCGTTTCCCGGCCCGTGCGGACATTCAGGGCGCACTTGACCTGCCGATCCTCGGCGGAACGGTCGTGGCAGCCTTTATTGCACGCGATGCAATGGATGATGTCGTCGAGGCGGCCCTCCCTGAGCTTGTCGGGATAGTCCGGATCGGCAATGAGCGTCCTGCCGATGCACAGGATGTCGGCCTTGCCGGTTTCCAGCGCGTGCAGCTGGATTTCGGGCCTGTCGATCTGGCCCGCCGCCATGACGGGAATCCGCACGGCTTCGCGGACGTTTTCCGCAAGATAGAGGTTCACGCCGTGTTTGTGGTACATGTTGGATACCGTGCGTACATACGGATACATCCCGGCGGAGACGCTCAGCGCGGCAACGCCCAGCGATTCGAGGTACCGCGCGATGCGGACGGAAAGCTCCATGTCGATGCCGCCCTCGCGCAGTTCGTCCCCGACGATGCGGCAGGTGATGGGGTAGTCCTCGCCCACAAGCTGGCGGGTGCGGCCGATGATTTCCGTGACGAAGCGCATCCGGGCATGGAAACCGCCGCCGTAGCGGTCGCTCCGCTGATTGGTGAGCGGCGACATGAACGCGCAGATCAGATACCCATGCGCGCAGTGCAGCTCGCAGGCGTCAAAGCCCGCTTCCTTGGCGCGGCGCACGGCCTGCGCGTAATATTCGACGTACTGTTCGACCTCGCGGGTTTCCAGCACCCGGGGCGCGTCGTATTCCGCCTTGAATACGGAATGGGTTTCCGGCTCGAAATAGGACGGCGCGACGGGCTGAAAACCGGATGTCCGGGCGTTGGTTTCCCGTCCGGCATGGTGCAGCTGCGCGGCGATGAGGCAATCGTGGCGGTGCACGGCCTCGGTGAGCCGACGAAGGCCGGGGATGCAGCCGTCGTCATGAATAAAAATCTGTCCGCCGAAGTTGCCGTCCGGCCAGATGCAGAGGGAACCGACGATGATCATCGACACCCCGCCCATGGCGCGGCGTTCGGTATAGGCGATTTCCGCGTCGCTGACGGAACCGTCTTCGGTCATGTGCACCGACATGGGCGCCATGACGAACCGGTTTTTAAGGCGGAGGGGGCCGACGGAAATGGGCTGGAACAATGGAGTGTAGTTCATGGGGGCGGCTCTCGGAAAAAGGGGGTGAGCGGGTTCCCTACGCTGCCGCGAGGGGTTCGCGCCGGGGGATTGCCGGGGCGGACGAACCCGTCCCGGCGGTTCCGCAGGCATCACGCCGTGAAACGGGACTTACAGCGCGTATGCGGCGGCCAATCCCTGATGCATGGCGTCCAGAATCTTGCCGGGCGCAACGCAGTCGCCGATGCCTTTGTAGGGCAGGCGCATGTGCTCCAGTTCGCGGGCCAGCATCTTTTCAGGCCGGTAGCCGACGCTGATCGCCGTGGTGTCGAACGGCTCCAGCCATTCCTCAACGCCGTAGGCGTCCCGGATGCGGATCCGTCCGGTATTGGCGGTTTCCATGACTTCCATGCCGGTCAGCAGCGTGACCCCGTAGCGCTCGAGCCGGGGCATCAAGGTGTGGCGTGCGCGCCATTCCATGTCCTGCGCCACTTCCGGGCGCATTTCGAGGATGGTCACCGCGTGCCCGCGCTCGCCGAGGAAGTCCGCCAGCTCGCAGCCGATCATGCCGCCCCCGATGATCAACACCCGATGTCCGGGCTTGATCGCTTCCAGCAGGATGTGTTCCGCCGTGGTCATGTTGGGCAGTTCGGCGGCGAAGCGCGGGATCACCGGACGCGAACCCGTCGCCAGCAAGGTCATGTCGAACGCCTGCGCCTGAAGCAGCTGGCCCGTGACGGTCACGCCGCAGCGGATATTCACGCCGAGCGCGTCCAGCTCATGGCGGAAGTAGCGCACAAGCTCCATCAGGCTGTCCTTGAACGGGGGCCGCGACGCGGGGTGGAGGAGGCCGCCGATGTCTTCGCCGCGCTCGAACAGCGTCACGCTGTGCCCGCGCTGCGCGGCGGTCAGCGCCGCCTGCAGTCCAGCCGGTCCAGCGCCGACCACGGCGACCTTGAGGGCCTTGTCCGCCTTGACGCCCAGAGGGTACTTCCCTTCATAGCCCGCGCGCGGATTGATGGCGCAGGTGATGTCGAGCAGCTTGCCGGTGTGCCCGGTGCAGCCTTCGTTGCAGCCGAGGCAGACCCTTACGGAATCCAGACGGTTTTCGGCATACTTGTTGATCAGTTCCGGCTCAGCGATGAGGGCGCGCCCGAAAGCGACCATGTCGGCCTTGCCGTCGCGGATGACCTGATCTGCAATGGCCGGATGCACATACCGCCCGACGGAAATGACCGGAACGCGGTTCCGGACGGCCTCTTTGACCTGCCTCGCGGCATCGGAAAGCCATGCTTCAGGCGTACAGGAGGGCGGAGAGATGAGGTGCTTGGTTTCGCCGATGCCCGCCGAAATATGGAGCGCGTCGACCCCGGCGTCGACCAGCGGATTGACGAGTTGGAGCGTTTCTTCAAGCGTCATGCCGCCGGGAAGCCCGTCGTCGGCATTGTGCCGATAAGAGATGGGGAAGTCGTCGCCGACCGCCTTGCGGATGGCCCGGATGACCGCGAGAGGCATACGCAGGCGGTTTTCCAGGCTTCCCCCGTAGGCGTCCTCCCGATGGTTCGTCAGCGGGGACACGAACTGGCTGATCAGGTAGCCGTGCGCGCCGTGGATCTCCAGCATGTCGAAACCGGCCTCCCGGACGCGGCGGGCGACCTGCGCGTGGGCGTCAATGATGTATTCGATGTCCTCGACATCCAGCACCACGCTTTCGGCATGGTTGCAGAAGCGCGGCACATACGAAACCATGGGCGTGGCGAACCCGGAAATGGCCGGATTGACGCAGCGACCGCCGTGGATGAGCTGCAACGAAGCCCGCGCGCCGTGCGCCTTGATGGCTTTCGCCAGCTTGGAAAGCCCCTTGATCTTGCTGTCGTCCGCCGCGCTGATACCCCGGATGAAGGCGGTCCCGCGCGGCTCCACGGCGGTTCCTTCGATGCTCACCAAGCCGACGCCGCCCTTGGCGCGCTCCGCGTAATAATGGATCAGCCGTTCGGTGACGTCGCCGCCCTTGGTGGCGAAGTTGGTCAGCATGGACGGCATGACGGCACGATTGCGGACAACCAGCGTATTGATTGTGATGGGACTCAACAGACCTGATGTTGACATGATGTCTCCCGAATAGGTGGCGTCTGCGTGTCAGCACGGCGGACGCGAACGGTACGCGCCGGACACGCCGCAACGCCGTTGTATGAAATGAAAAAAGGACGAAGGCTTCGGTGTTTCACCGGGGACGGATGCCCGGGGGGGGAAGCGGCTTGGGGCCGACGGCGCATCCCCAAGGAGAGGGGCATCCCATGCGTATGAGAACAGCAAGGACCGCGCCAAAATGACCGTTTGTGCCTTTTGGCTCAAATGCCGTGCTGTTTCATGGTGTTATAAAAACAGGCCCCAAAGACAACAAATCATGTCTTGTAGTATAATCGGACATGAATGATCGGACATGTCCGATCATAGGACATCAGCTTGCCTCCTCCGGGCAAATCGACTACGCTTTTCCCGGCGGGGGGGGAAAACTGCGCTCCTTGGCCCGCCTTTGATGCCGTCCGGCGGAAAAGGCCCGCCGGATGGGGATGCTCTGATCGAGCCGAGAGGGAACCCTATGGAAAACGCGGCGCCGGACAGCATGTTCGTCCAATGGCAGCGCTTCATGGCGGGGCAGGAGGTTGATCGGCGAATAGTCAAGCCGATGGTGTACGACTCGTGGGTCCGTTCCCGTGCCTACGGCGTCCGGCATGACCGGCGTCCCGAAGGCCGCGTGGACGACGCGCGCCTCGCCGAACTGCTCGCCGCGAACAGCGAATTCATCGAAAGCTCCAAAGTCATCATGGCGAAGCTCTTCACCGCCGTGGAGGACGCGAACAGTGTGATTTCCCTGACGGACAGCCAGGGTGTGGTGCTGCATACGCATGTCCACACCAACAGGGGGCATCGCCTTCCCGGCCATATGCCGGGCTTCATTTTTTCCGAGCGCATCTGCGGGACCAACGGCATCGGAACCTGCCTGCACTGCGCGGCCCCCGTTGAGCTTGTCGGCGCGGAACACTACTGCGCCCACGATCATGTCTGGTATTGTTCCGCCGCGCCCATTTTCGATTCCAAGGCCAATCTCCTCGGCGTCTTCAACATTTCCATCTCGCGCGAAAGTTTTCACCACCATACACGCGGCATGGTGGAGGCCGCCGCCCACGCCATCACCGAGCAGGTCTGCCTGCGCGAACTGCTGAGCGAACAGGCCGCGATCATGGAGCTGCTGGACGAAGGGCTGATCGTGGTGAACCACGAAGGGCTCCTGAAATCCATCAGCCAGAAGGCCTGTGCCATTCTGGGCATCCCCTCGCCGCAGGGTTCCGTCCACATCAGCCAGATCATCCCCGCCGCCGACATGCTGCACACGGCGTTGAACCGGCAAGTCGGCTTCCACGATCAGGAAGTGCTGCTCGATCTGCCGCAGGGAACCACGTCATGCCTGATCTCCGCCGCGCCGACGCCGCAGAAAGGAGTGGTTTTCACGCTGCGGGAAGGGAAACGGATGCGCGAGCTGGCGACGCGGGCACTGGGTGCCAAGGCGACGTATACGTTCGATCGGATCATCGGCGAATCGGATTTGCTCAAGGAGACGATCCGGCAGGGCAAGCTCGCGGCGCACAGCGACATCACGACGCTCATCATCGGCGAATCCGGCACGGGCAAGGAATTGTTCGCCCAGGCCATACACAACGCGAGCAGCCGCGCCAACCAGCCGTTCGTCGTGGTCAACTGCGGCGCCCTGCCCCGCAATCTCGTGCAATCGGAGCTGTTCGGCTATGACGAGGGCGCGTTCACGGGCGCGAGCCGTCAGGGAAAACCCGGCAAATTCGAACTGGCCGACGGCGGCACCGTCTTTCTTGACGAGATAGGGGAAATGCCGCTCGAGGCGCAGGTCAGCCTGTTGCGGCTGCTGCAAAACCGCGAGGTCACCCGCGTGGGCGGAAAGAGCGCCCGGCGGATCAATATCCGCGTCATCGCCGCGACAAACCGCAATCTGGAAGAAGCCGTGCGGCAGAATGTGTTCCGGCATGACCTGTATTACCGGCTGAATGCGTTTCTCCTGAGCATCCCGCCCCTTGCCGCCCGGCGCGGCGACGTGGAACTTCTGGCGAACCATTTCCTGCACAAGTTTTCGGCGGCGCTCGGCAAGCGCGTGCAGGCCATCAATGCCGAAGCGCGGGACCTGCTCTACCGATACCCGTGGCCCGGCAACGTCCGCGAACTGGAAAACGCCATCGAGCGCGCCGTGAACGTCTGCGGCGGGCAAGAGCTGATGCCGTGCGATTTCCCCTCGGCCATGCTTGAGCATGAGGCCGTCTCCGGTCCCGGCCGGAAAAACGGCTGGCTGTGGGCGCAGGAAACCGAAACCATCCGGAAGGCGATCCGCGAAACCAACGGGAACCTGCGGCAGGCCGCAATCCTCCTCGGCATTTCGCGCAGCACACTGTATTTAAAGATAAAAAAATCCAACCTGAGCCGCGATGAGCTTCTCGGCCCCTCCCCTGACTGAAGACAATCTCCGCCCTCGGTGCCTGTGCGCCATGATTGGCCCTTGCAACGTGTCCGGCGGGTAACATCAGCCGGGCACGCCGCACGGGACGGTTTTCCTGCCGATCCGTTTTGCCGCCGCTTGAGCATCGCGTTCGTCCCGGGCCGGAGACAGGCATCCCGCAGGCGGGCGATGGCGGTCCGGAAGATGGCGTGGTTGATGCGCCGCATCGGGAATGCTCAAGGGCTGGCTGGAGTTCCGCAGGGGATAAGGCCCGGCTTCCCCTTTCGCGTGCCCGGCCCTGGTCGCCATTAAGAGCGTCTGGTCGCCCCAAAAGGCGTCTCCCTAAAAATTTCTTCACAATTTTTTACAAAAAAACCATACGCGCTTTACACTCGTACGCTATCTTCCCTTCAACAGGCATCTTGCATTGACTCATAATCCTTCGGAGTTTCATCATGAAAAAGCTTATGTCCTTTGTGTGCGCGGCCTTGTTCGCCTTTTCGTTTTGCGCGGTTATGCCTTCCAATGCGTTCAGCGCCGATCCTAACCGGCAGGAAGTGGAAAAACGTTTTGAGCTGAACAGCGCCACCGCCGAGGAGCTGGCCGGGACCGGCGCGGTTTCCCTTGAGGTTGCCAAGAAGATCGTCGAACTGCGCGATCAGCTCGGTTCGTTCCAGAGCTACGACGATCTCAACGAACTGGAACTCCCCAAGGATCAGATGGACAAGCTGCGTTGGAACACCACCATTCAGGGCATCGCCAGCGACTGCAACTGCTAGGGCGTGTGATTTGTAAGACGGCATAGAGGGAGGCTGGGGAAGGGGGACTTTTCTGAAGAAAGGGGCGAGTGCCCCTCTTTCCCTTCCCCGGACCTGCCTGCGCGGGGCCCCTCCCTTCCCAAACGCTTTCGGTGCCGTCGAATCCCTGCTCACAGCCTTTTCCAACCCAGATATTTGGAAGAAGCCACGTTATGGAAATGCCACGGCCTCCGGCGGTGCGGACGGCCTATCCGCCGCTGGCCGGGTCCCGCCCGATGCGGGCCTCCCCAAGCCGTTTTCCGGGAACCGCTTCATGGCCCGATGCGCGGGGGAGCTTCCCGGAGGCCTGCCCATAATGTTGCCGGCAGGAAACATGCGGCCACGCGACGCGAACACTTTTATCCGAGAGGGGCATCCCATGCCTGACAGCTATTCCAGACGCCATTTCCTGAAATTGAGCGCGGCCCTGCTGGCTGGCGGCGCGGCGATCGCCGCGGCACCCGACGCGCGGGGCATGGGTTTCTCCGGAGTCCCGGACGTCGGCCCCGTGACCGAGATGAAAGGGTACTGTCCGTTCTGTCAGGTACGCTGCACTTACCGGGCGCGGGTGTCCGGGGGCAAGGTGCTGAGCCTCACCGGGGAAAAGGGCAATTACTGGACCGGCGGGGCCATGTGCCCCAAGGGGATGTCCATCGTCGAGCTGATAGGGAGCCCTTACCGCATCACCGAACCCATGCGGCGCAAGGAAAACGGCGAGTGGGAGCGCGTCACCTACGCGCAGGCCGTGGACATGGTCGCGGAACGCATGGCCGAGGTCATCAAAAAACACGGCAAGGCCGCCGCCAACCGCGTCGGCATGACCATGCCCCTGTGGGACTGCCGCGAGAGCGAGATCGCCGCGCTCATGACCCTGCGCATCGCGGGCAGCGTGCACGCCATGCCTCCGGGCGAATCGTGCGTGTCCAGCGCCTCCAACATGCTCGGGATGATGATCGGCGTGAACAGCGGCTCCACCAAGGTGGACGAGCTGCTCAACACGAAAACCATCGTCCTGTGGGGGGCCAACGTCTGCGATCTCTATCCCCCGTACAGCCGCTGGCTGGAAATGGCCCGCGAAAAGGGCGTGAAGATCGTCTATCTCGATCCGCGCCGGACCCGGACGAGCCTGCTTGCCGACATGCAGCTGCGCCCCCTGCCGGGCACGGACGGTGTTCTGGCCATCGGCGCGATCCGGTACATGCTGGAGACGGGCGCGTATGACGAGGAGCGGGCCAGATTCCAGATCGAGGGATTCGACGAGCTGGCCGCCGAAACCGAGAGCTTTACCGTGGAGAAGGTCGCCTCCGCCACCGGGCTGAGCCCGGAAGCGATCACGGCCTTTTACGGGACGCTGGCCCAGAGCCCGCGCACCGTGGTCTGGCTCGGCGGCTCGCTGTCCCGCTACTCCAACGGGATCATCGGCCTGCGGGCCATCATCCTGCTGCAGGCGCTGTGCGACAACCTCATCGGGGAAGGGAAGGGCATTCTCACCTTCCAGAGCGGCAAGCCCGAAGGGGACGACGAGTTCGTCGATCATTTCTTCGGCGAGACCAAAACGCCGAAGATGAATTTCCGCCGCCTGCGCAATGCGATGGAAAAGGGGACGCTGGACATCCTGTTCCTGAACTCCAGCTACCGCCGCTATCCCGACAGCAAGGGCGTGCGCAAGGCCATCGACAAGGTGCCGTTCGTCGTGCACTGCGGGTTCTTCCTGACCGAGGAGACCGAAGCGGCGGATCTGTTCGTGCCCGCCACCTTCGGCCCGGAAAGCCAGGGGTCGGGCTACGGCAACGAGCAGCAGGTGGTCTGGCGCGAGAAGATGGTGCAGGCCCCCGGCTCCTGCGCCCCGTCATGGCAGTTCTACCGCGATGTGGGCCGCAAGCTCGATCCCGGGCGCTACCCGGACTTCAAGGACCCGGAGGATCTGTACCGCCGCTTCTCGGCGCTTGTCCCTTCATGGAAGGGGATGACCCTGGAACGCCTGCGGGAATCCCCCGACGGTCTGGTCTGGCCCCTCTATTCATTGGAGGACAAGGAACGGACGGGCAGCGTGTTCGCGGAAGGGAAACTGCTCACGCCGTCCGGCAAGATGAAGGCGGTGGATACCCTCTTCGGGCGCTTCCCCCAGTGGGACTATCCCAAGGGCAGCCCGCTGGGCAAGGACCGCTCCGACGACTTTCCGCTGGTCCTCACGCAGGGCAAGCAGCTGTGGCACTGGCAGCAGACGCTGACCAACTTTTCCAAGGCCGTCGCACAGTTCTCGAACGGGCGTTTCATCTGCCTGCACCCCGAGACGGCGCAGGGGCTCGGACTGGCGCAGGGGGATCGGGTCATGCTGGAGACGTCCGTGGGCGGCATCGAAGGCTGGGTGGACATTACGGAAAACGTCCTGCCCGGAACCATCTTCACGCCGTCGAACTGCAACGCCACCACGCCGCTGCCGGAGAACCGGAGCGAGCACATCAGCAGCATACTCCCCAATTACTGGGACCGCATTTCCTGCCAGCACAACGGCGTAGGCTGCCGGCTGCGCAAGCTGGGGTGAGGGCGTCCATGACGGCGTGAAAACCGGCGGGGGGACCGCCGCATCCCGTGGAGAATCCGATGTCCCGTTATATCATGGCGATAGACGCCAACAAATGTATCAACTGCAAGGCCTGCGTTCTGGCCTGCCAGCAGCGTAACGGCACGCCGTACGGCCACTCCCGCAACTGGGTCCGCGAGACGCCGGACAAGCTTTCCCTGCTCGGGACGGCCTATCAGCCCGGCGCGTGTATGCACTGCGACCATCCCCTGTGCGTGGAGGCGTGCCCGACCCACGCGACCTACAAGGCCGACGACGGAAGCGTGGGCATCGATCCCGAACGCTGCATCGGCTGCGGCGGGTGCATCGAAGCCTGTCCTTACGGCGCGCGCTACAAGCATCCGGTGACCGGAAGGGCGGACAAGTGCGACTACTGCCGCCGCGCCACGCCGGGGCAGGTTCCGGCCTGTGTGCAGGTGTGCCCCGTCCGCTGCCGCGTCTTCGGGGATGCGGACAACCCGGACGATCCCGTGGCACGGGCGCTCGCGGGCAACCGGCACGTGTATGTGGTCCCTCCCGACTTCGACGCGAAACCCACGCTCGCCTATCTGAACGGCACGACGCCCACGGACTGGCCGCGCAGGAAGGACGTGCCCCCGGCGCTGGCCGCCATCGGGCCGCTGTCCTCCGTGGTCAAGGCCTTCGGCGGCCTGGCCCTGTTCGGGGTCATCGGCGTGTTCGTCAAGCAGTTGTTCTGGCCTTCCGATTCCGGCAAGCCGTCCGACAAAGGAGATCGGCCATGATCAGACGCCATTCGGCCACCGCCATTTTCATGCATTGGTACAACGCGGCCTGCTGGCTGCTTCTGCTGTTCACGGGGTTCGCCCTGCTGGCGAATCCGCTCATGCAGCCGGTGGGGGACTGGTGGAGCTCCTTGTGGACCGGGGCGTTCGGCGCGCTGGGGCTGCTCAGGCTGCACGTCGTCGTGGGCATGGCGTGGATCGTCCTGTATGCCGCCTACCTGCTTGTCCGGGCGCGGGTGGAGGCCCTGCCGTTCCTGAAGGAAATCACCGATCTGCACATCGGTTCCGATCTGGTGTGGTGCCTGAGGAAAGGCTTGTGGCTGGTGCTCGGGGAACGGCTCATGCGCCGCCTCGGGCTCGATCCCGAACTGCCCCCGCAAGGCTTTTACAACGCCGGGCAGAAGCTCGTGGCGATCATCGCCGTTCTGTGCAGCCTTGGGCTCGCCCTGACCGGGCTGATCCTCGTGTTCGCCTCCGGCAGGCCGGAGACGGAGGGGCTCCTGCAGATCTGCCTGCTCGCGCATTTCTGCTGCGCCGGGCTGATGGCTGTTTTCCTGCCCGTGCACATCTACATGGCGGCCTTCGCACCCGGAGAGGCCCCGGCGCTGCGGTCCATGTTCACTGGATACGTGCCGCTGGAGCACATCAGGCACCACAACCCGCTGTGGTTCCGCAAGCTGGCGGAACCGGAAAAGGAATAGGGCCCGTTTCTTTTGAAACGGCAGGGAGGCATCGGGGAAGGGGGACCCTTCTGGAGACTACGCTTTTCCCTCCCCAAACCCGCCAATGCGGAGTCCATTCCTCCCTTTTCAAAGGCGTTTGTGTTGATTGAATCCCTGTTCCCGGCGTTCCCTGAAACGGATTTTCCTTTGAGGGGCCGTTCAACCGGGAAACTAACCGTGCTGGCGGGGCGCACCGTCCGGGAATCCTCCGGCGCTGCGGAACCCTTTGCCCTCCCAGTCCACCCGCCGATCCCCGAGAACGGCGGCGCGTGTTGCCGGGACCATGCCTGATGAGGAGCTTATGAACCGTTTGTGCGCGGCCGTTCTGCTGTTCGCCGTGCTGTTTTGCCTTCCCCGATCCGCCGGGGCGGGGGAACCGCTGGCGGCGGTTTCCGAATCCGAGCTTGCCCACATCGTCCATGAAGGCGACGGCAGGCCGCTTGTGCTTGTCTATTGGGCGTCGTGGTGCGTCCCCTGCCGCCATTTCCGGGAAAAGCTGGAAAAGATCCGGGCCGTATACCCCGAGAGCGAGCTGCGTATGCTCGCCGTTTCGCTGGACAGGGACCCCGGACCGGCTATGGCCTACCTTGCCCGGAGCCCGCTGCCGTATCCGGCCCGGATCGGGGATGCGGAGCTGATCAAAGCCCGCTCGGGAATGCCCGTGCCCACGACCATCCTGTACCGCCGGGACGGGAGCGTGGAGCGCGAGCTTGTGGGCGACGTTTCGGAAAAGCGGCTGGGGCATTACGTGGGGCGGATCGTGCGCCGCTGAGTGCCGGGAGGCACCGCGTTCCCGAGCGGGGCGGCGCGTCCTCCGCCGCAGGAAAGAGCGTGTTCCCGGCGGGATGGGAAGGAGTGTGTTCCCGCGCGTACCCGGTTCCCTTTTGAGCGGGCAACCGTCCGGAAAAATTGACAGCCGTTGGAGGAACGCTCTATAACATGAGAAAGCGCCGGATTGCACAAGCTTCCCGGCGCGGGGACATCCGGGGACGGCCCCGGCAAGAGCGGGCGGCGGTTGGGCGTCGGAAGGAGCGGGGACATGGATGGTTATGCGGGAAAGGGGCATCAGGTGCTGCTCATCGATGACGACAGCGAATTTTGTGAGCTGATGACGGATTACCTCGACGTGCACTCGTTCGCCGTTTCCTCCGTGCACACGGGGACGGCGGGGATCGAGGCCGCCAGACGTCAGGAATACGACGTCATCCTGCTGGACATGCTGCTGCCGGACATTTCGGGGATTGAGGTGCTGCGGCACCTGCGCACGGAAACGCGCGCGCCGGTCGTCATCCTGTCCGCCCACAACGAGGAGACGGACCGCATCGTCACCCTTGAGCTCGGCGCGGACGACTATGTGCCGAAAACCTTCTCCGCGCGGGAACTGCTCGCCCGCATCCGGGTTGTCCTGCGGCGCATGGAAAACGCCGGGCTTCCGGAAGGCTCGGACAGGCAGGACGGTATGCTCTGTATGCACGGGCTGTGCATGAACCCCCAGACCCTGAAAGTCACGCTGAACAACGAGCCGCTGGACCTGACCAGCATGGAATTCCAGCTCCTGTACCATCTGGCGCGGGGGGCGGGCCGGATCTTCTCCCGCGAGGATCTGCTCAACCTGTTCGCCGAAAAGGAATGGAACAAGTTCGACCGCTGCGTGGACGTGCACATCTCGTCCCTGCGCAAGAAGCTCGGGGACAATTCCCGGTGCCCCACCTACCTGAAAACGGTCCGCGGGCTCGGGTACATGTTTATCAAGCAGAGCGACGCATGGCCCTGAAAAACATGACGTACAGCCTCTATTCCAAGATCGCGCTCTGGCTGGTGCTCAATCTGGTGCTGCTGGCGGTGCTCGGCTTCGGGATCGGCTGGTACGTGCTGCTGGGCAACGGCCTTGTCCCCGCCCATTTTTTCAGCTCGAACATCGAAAACTCGTTCCGCCTCGTCAGCGTGAACCTGCAATACCGTTCCGTCTTCACATGGCAAAAGCTGCTGAAGCAGTACGATCGCGGCGAGGCGCTCCGTTTCCACCTGCGCAGCCTTGAGACGGGCGTGCTGTACGACGACTGCATCCCCGAGAAAGTCATTCAGGCGGCGATGGCCATCCCCAAAAGCAGCTTTACCCTGTGCCCCGATCCCGACATGCAGCTTTGGGACTCCCTGCGCGGCGGCTTCTTCGACACCCAGCAGCGGAACATGGAGGCGGGGCTGCCGCCCATCCCGCCCGCCATCTTCGTGCGCACGCATTCCCCGGCACGGTATTGGTACGGCCGCGTGCTGTACATCCCGGACAAGAACCATCAGCTCCATTACGTGCTTCTGGCGCTGGAGACGGATTCCTTTTACGGCTACGGGCTGTTTTTCGAATTCCGGGGCGTCCTCTTGGTGATCCTCGCCGTGCTCGGGGTGTCCTGCCTGTGGTGGTGGCCCTTCGTGCGCCACCTTTCCCGGCCCTTGTTGAAAATGGTTCACTATGCCGAACGGGTGGAGATGGACAATTTCGTCTGCCTCGACAAAGCGCTGAGCGACACCAGGACGTTCTCCGGCGAACGGCGGGACGAGATCGGGCGGCTCGGACATGCGTTCATGACCATGACGCGGCGGGTGGGGCTGCTCATTTCGGGGCAGAGCCAGTTCATCCGGCACATCGCCCACGAGCTGAACTCGCCGCTTGCGCGCACGCAGATCGGCCTCGCCATCCTTGAGGAACGGCTGGAAGGCAACCCCAAGGCGCGCGTGCAGCGGATCATGCAGGATATCAACAGGCTGTCCGTGCTCACGGACGAGGTTCTTTCCTATCTCCAGGCCAAGGCGTCTCTGGGGACCCCGAAAAACGAGCGGATCTACCTGTGCCCGTTCCTGTCCTCCATCGTGCGCAGCGAAGCGCCGGAGGCCGACGTCAACGTCTTCGCGGACAAGGACGCGTGGCTGTGGACGGACAAGGACTACCTGCGCCGGGCGGTGTGCAACGTGCTGCGCAACGCCATCATCTACGCGGGGGAGGCGGGGCCCATCGTCGTGGAAGTGGGCGAGGAGCATGGGGAAGTGCGCATTTCGGTCCGCGACAAGGGGCCGGGCGCGCCCGAACAGGATTTGCCCCTGCTGCTGGAGCCCTTCTACCGGGGCAAGGCGTCCCTGACGCATCCCGGCGGCTCGGGGCTCGGCCTGTCCATCGTCAAATACTGCATGGAAGCATGTGGCGGGCGGCTCGAATACGCGAACGCCGAACCGTCGGGATTTTGCGTTTCCCTGTTTTTCCCCAAGAGCAAAGGTCCCGTGTTCGGTTAAATGTGCCGGCAGCCGCACTGCCCCTTCCTATTCCGTTTCCCCATCACCTGGAACGCTCCGGATAAAGGACTGGGTAAGGGCAAAAGTCTTTGAAGGAGGAGGGGGGTGAAGGGGGGAGGAGGGGACTTTCTGGAGAAAGTCCCCTCCTCCCCCCTTCGATCTTCCTCCCCCGCTCACCATCCGGCCCCAAGCGATTGTAAAGGGTGCCTTAACAATTTTTTACATCGGACGGCGCAAAGTTCATATCCGGTTAACATTAGCCGCCTATCATGCCTTCAAATGAACAAGGATGCCAACCTTGCCGTAGTGGCAGGGTGTTCCATAACCCGTAGCAGAAGGAGCATACGATGCCCAGTTCTCGCAGGGAGTTCATGAAGGCCGCGGCCCTTACCGGCGCCCTTGCCGTGTCTGGCCGCCTGTTGGAAGGCGAAGCCGGAGCCGCGACGCCTCCCATCGACAAGGATCTCGACGGCGTGATCGAAATGCACGTACATGCCGATCCCGATGTCCGGGCCCGCTGCATCGACCAGCTGACGCTGACCCGGCAGTGCAAGCAGAACGGCTATCGCGGGATCATGTACAAGTGCCATGATTTCATCACCAACGACATCGCCTATCTGCTGCGGGCCACGGTGCCCGGCATCGAAGTCTTCGGCGGGATCGCGCTCAACAGGAACTACGGCGACACGGTCAACGTGCAGGCCGCCAAGATGGCTACGCAGGTCACCGGCCATTACTGCCGCTGCATCTGGATGCCGACCTACCAGTCGGCGTTCGACATGCGGAAGAAGGGCGGCGGCGTGCCCGTGCTCGACGCGCAGGGGAAGGTGTTGCCCGAGGTCGTCAAGGTCATGGAAATCTGCGCCGACGCCGACATCATTTTCGCCACGGGGCACTCCTCTCCCGACGAATGCGTCGTGCTCACCGCCAAGGCCAAGGAAGTGGGCGTCAAGAAGGCTGTCGTCACGCACGCGAGCCAGGCCCCGTGGAAACTGTCGATGGATCAGGCCAAGGCCTGTATCGACAACGGCGCATACCTAGAACACAGCGTGCTGCCGTACTTCAAGGGCCCTCATGCGGTGATTCCGGGGTACCGGGAACAGCCGCAGGTCACGATGGAGGAATTCGCCTCGTACATCGCCCTCGCCCCGGATCGGCAGTTCATCAGCACGGACCTCGGGCAGGCGCTCAACCCCAACCCCGTCGACGGGATGCGCACGTTCATCACCGGGCTGCGCAAGGCCGGGGTGAAGGACGACGTGCTGAACGCCGTTACCCGGAAGACCCCGGCCATGCTGCTGGGACTGGACTAGCCTTCCGGCGCGCAGGGGATCACAAAGTCTGTAAGGGAGCTCCGGCACCAGGCCGGATCAGGAGAATGTACCTTTAACCCAGGAGAAAGCTATGCTTACGTATTTGAAGCATATGGCTCTCGCGGCTGCTGCCGCCCTCTGTGCGGCACCGGCGGCGCAGGCAGCCGATCAGCCGCAGGAATGGGAGCTCATCAATCCCACCGGCGAGATCGAAAAGGTCGCCGTGGAACCGGCCAAGCGGATCACGGCGCTTGAGGGCAAGACCATCGCCTTGCGCTGGAACGGCAAGAACAACGGCGATCTGGTGCTCGACCGCCTTGCCGAACTGCTGGCCAAGAAGTATCCCACCGCCAAGGTCGTGAAGACGTACCGCGACATGGCCGATCAGAACCTGAACAAGATTTCCGCCACGCAGGACGAGTCCATGCGTATCGTGAAGGCTGTAGCCAGCGTGAGGCCCGACATCGTCATCGCCTCACAGGCCGACTGAGGCAGCTGTACCTCATGGCTGGTAGTTGACCAGTCCAATCTTGAAAAGTCCGGCATTCCCACTGTCACCATCGTTACCGACCCCTTCCTGACCCTTTCGCGCGGCACCCAGAAGAGCCAGGGCCTCACCGACATGTGCTTTGTGACGGTCCCCCATCCTCTGGGCATGATCTCCAAGGAAGAAGTCAACGCCAAGGTCGACGCGGCGTTTGACGACATCGTGAAGGCGGCCACCGCCTGGACCCCGTCCAAGGAAAAGCAAGACGCCCAGGTCAAGCCCTATCCCGCCAAGCGGTTCAAGTTCTCCGGCACCTACGCCGATGTGAACGACATGTTCCAGAAGCGCAAGTGGTCCCTCAGCCTGCCCATCGTCCCGCCCACCGTGGACAAGGTGGCGGCCATGCTCAAGGGCACCAAGCGCAATCCCGCCGAAGTCCTTTGGGTCGTGCCTCCCCGTCAGGGCATGTTGACCGTCGAGCTTGTCGCCGCCCTCGGCGTCATGGCCGGAGCCAAGCCCGAACACATGCCGCTGCTCATCGCCACGGTGGAAGCCATGGCCGATCCCGTCGCCGCGTGGCGCGGCCCGACGACCACCACCGCCGCCACCGTGCCCGTGTTCTTCATCAGCGGACCCATCATCGAAAAGCTGAAGCTCAACCCCGGCACCGGCACCGCCGGAGGCGAAAACCCGGTGACCAACGCCCTCGGCTATTTCGTCAACCTCGTCGGCGACGTGGTGGGCGGCTCCGTGCCCCCGAACTTCGACAAGAGCACGCACGGCTCCTCGGCCGACCTCGTAGCCATGGTGTTCACGGAAAACGCCAAGGAAAACCCGTGGAAGACGACCTACGCCGAAGAAGCGGGCTTCAAGCCGGGCGACAGCATCGTGACGCATTTCAGCGCCTATCTCGGCAACGCCAACATCGACCATGACAGCAAGACCGGCCAGCGCCTCCTGACCACCCTGTCCACCGGCCTGCTCGGATCGGCTTCCGGCCTCGCCTCCTGCCTTGCCGACTACGATGCCACCTATGCCATCAACAACAAGGTTTCCTTCGCGTTCATCGTCCTGTGCCCCGAGCACGCGGCGACCATCGCCAAGGACTTTCCGGACCAGCGGGCCGCCCGCGACTTCATGCGGGAAACGGCGGCCATGCCGTACAAGTTCTACTCGCAGGAAACCTGCGTTCCGGGCAAGGACTTCGGTCCCTATGACGAAAACACCTTCATCCCCCGCTTCAAGAAGACCGAATCCATCAAGTTCTTCGTCTCGGGCGGGCCGGGCAAGCAGTCCCAGATCTGGGTACCCTTCCCGCAGGTGTTCAAGCCCGTTTCCAAGAAGATAGCCGAATAGCCATCCACCCTCAAACACAGCCGGATCTTTCCCCCCAAAGATCCGGCTGTCCCTTATTCGCCCCGCTGCCCGCACGGAAAGATCATGGTCACGGAGAACCCGCGCGGCTTCTCGTTGGCGCAGAAAACCGAACCGCCGCACTGTTCGATGCTGTTCCTGATGATGGCCAGCCCGAGGCCCGAGCCGCCCGGATGTTTGCGCTGCGCCTCGGCTCCCCGGAAGAAAGGCTCGGTCAGCGAAGGGAGCTCGGCTTCGGGCACGCCGTCGCCCGAGTCGACCACCCGTAGCAGCACAGCGTTGTCCACGGGGCGGAACCCGGTCCGCACCCGGATGGGCCCTTTGGAGCCCGCGTAGGTCACGGCGTTGCGCAAGGCGTTGCTTACGGCGCGGCGGATGCAGCCCTTGTCCCCCCAGACCACGAGATTTTCGGGGATGTCCATGCGGATGTCCGCATCCGCCGGGAAGTTGCGCCGCAGATCCGCGAGCAGGGGCAGGAGGAGCACTTCCTCGCAGGATGCGGGCTGCGGCGCGGACTGGGCGCGCAAAAACTCCAGCACGTCGTCGGTCAGCTGCGTCAGGTTGTCCAGCTCCCTCATGACGCGGCGAACGCGCTCCCGGTATTCTCCCTCGGATTTCTTTTCCAGCACGGCAAGGCCGAGGTCGCAGTGCCCGAGCGATGTATTGAGCTCGTGGGCGATGTGCCGGATGAACTGGCGCTGGCCCGCCATCTGCTGGTTCAGGCGGCGGGTCATGGTGCCGAGCGCCCGGCTCAGGCGGCCTATCTCATCCTGCCGCGCGGCATTGACGGGCAGGGGCGGGACGCCGCCCGGATTCCCCTCGGCGGCGATGCGTTCGGCATAGTCGGCCATGCCCAGGAGGGGCCTCGCAAGGTGCCAGACGAAAGGGGCCCACCACAGGCAGGACAGGCCGATGATCCCGAGCGCCACAAACAGCGCCAGCCTGAAGTTGAAGAAAAGCCCCTGCCCGGTGAAGTCGTCGGATTCCACCGCCAGCAGCAGGTAATGGGCCTCATGGTTGGCGTCGGGGACAAAGAGGGTCCGGGCGTACCAATACCCCGTCGGGCTCCCCTGCCGGGCGAAGATGGCCGGAGGGGTGGGGGCGAGACCGGTTTCGGTCTGGTAGTCCTCGCTGCCCCTGAAGACCTTGGAGGGATCGGGGCAGAGGGTGAAGGGCGTGCGCGGGATGCGCTGGGCCGTTTCGAGGATGGCGAGGGGGACGAAATCCCCGGCGAAGTACAGCCACGGATCGTCGAGGCTGACCAGATGGAATTGCAGGCCCGGCCTGTCGTAAGCCTTGACGATGGCGCTCCATTCCTGCGTGGAGCGGTATTGCAGCTCGGTGCTGAGCACCCGGAACACGTTTTCCACATTGGAGCTGAACAGCGAGGCAGGCACGAGCCCGTAGGTGTTGCTGAACAGCACGAAGAAAACGAACCCGCCGCCCACCAGCGCGATGAGCAGCAGGTTGAGCAGAAGCCACGCCAGCATTTTGGAGTAGAGCGACTTCAACATGGCTCTCCCCGGCTACCGGATGAGGGAATAGCCGACGCCCCGCAGCGTCCGGATATACTGCGGCGATCCGGTGTCCTCGCGCAGTTTGCGCCGCAGCGAGGAAATGTGCACGTCGATGGAGCGGTCGTATTTGTTGAAGTCCCGTTCGGCGGTGATGCGCAGGAGATCCTCGCGGGAAAAGACGCTTCCCGGTTCGGAAATGAGCGTGAAGAGGATCTGGAATTCCGAAACGGTCAGGTTGAGCGGTTCGCCGTGAAGGAAGGCTTCCTTGGTGTGGTTGTTCACGGTGAGGTCGCGCACGCGGAGGATATCCCTGCCGTCCGTTTTTTCCGGCGGCGCGCTTTCCTGCTCCGGAGCGCAGCGCCGCAGCACGGCCCGGATGCGCGCCAGCAGTTCCCGAGAGGAAAACGCCTTGGGCACATAGTCGTCCGCGCCGATTTCCAGCGCGATGATGCGGTCGGTTTCCTCATTGTGCGCCGAGAGCATGACCACGGGCGGGGACTGCATCCTCCGGATGCGGCGCAGCACGTCCAGCCCGTTGATGTCGGGCAGGAACATGTCGAGCAGGATCAGATCGAAGGCGCGCCTGTCCAGAATGTCGAGGCCGGATTGCCCGTCATGGGCGCAGGTGAGGCTTATGGAGTTCAGTTCCAGATAATCGTTCAAAAGGGAACAAAATTCCGGATCGTCATCGATGAGGAGAATCCTGACGCCTGAAATCGCAATGTCGCCGGGCATATGGGGCTCCTTGTACGGAACGCTGTGGATGGCATGGGCTAAACGCTAGTCTTTTTCCCGGCGTTTGTCATGTCCGGCACGGGAATGGCTCAACAAAAGGGAAGAAAAAGCCATCATCCCGAAAAGAAAGGCACATCCGGAATGCCCCCGGTTGCATCCCGCGGTGGGTGCAGGCATGGGCTCCTGTTCGGGGTTTGAACCCATGCGGGAGCGCTTGCGGAGGCGGGAGAAGGGCGCTGACCGGGGCGGAAACACGTCTCGGGAGCAGGTGATGCACGGATAACCGTCATGGATTAAATGTGATTTGCTTGATGACGGGTGTGCTTCCAGCGCTGCCCGCGCAGCGCCGGGACAGGCGCCGCATCCGGGCCTTTGCCCGCCTCACCGCAGGGCAATGCCCCTTGCCGGGGGAGGGCCGCCGCGCCGGGAGGCTGTCCGATGGTTCCTGGTATCTTAACAAAACTTTACATTGCCCGAATGTAAAAATTACAAAAAGCACAAACTGGATTTACAGCGCTTCTTCATAATGGCTCCAGTCAAGCCCGGCAGCCGGTCGGGCGGAGATAGAGAAAAGGAGTAGGACTATGCAAAGGACGTTCAGAGGACTGATCCTGTCCGCTGCCGCGGCGTGCCTCGTGATGCCCGCAATCGCGGCTCCGGGGGCGCAGGCGGCGGAGAAGCCGCAGGAGTGGGAACTGGTCAACCCGGCGGGCATCATCGAGAAGGCGTCGGTCGATCCGGCCAAGCGGATAGCCTCGCTCGACGGCAAGACGATCGCCTTGCGCTGGAACAGCAAGCACAACGGCGACGTGGTGCTGAACCGTCTGGCCGAGCTGCTGGCGAAGAAGTACCCCAGCGCCACGATCGTCAAGACCTATAAAACCGACAGGAGCCTGAACGCGATCTCCGGGACGGCCTCCGAATCCGAACGCATCGCCAAGGCCGTGGCCTCGGTGAAGCCGGATCTGGTCATCGCCTCCCAATGCGACTGAGGCAGCTGCACCTCATGGCTGGTAGTTGACCAGTGCAATCTCGAAAAGATGGGCGTCCCCACGGTGACAATCGTAACCGACCAGTTCGTAACCCTCGCCCGGGGCACGCAAAAGAGCCAAGGGCTGACGGACATGTGCTTCGTCACGGTGCCGCATCCCATTGGTATGCTCCCCAAGGAGCAGGTCGACGCCAAGGTCGACGCCGCCTTCGGCGACATCGTCAAGGCCGCGACCCAGTGGCAGCCCGTCAAGGAAAAGGAAGCCGCCCAGGAGTCCCCGTATCCGGCCAAGACCTTCAAGTTCACCGGAACCTACGCCGACGTGAACAAGCTGTTCGCCAAGCGCAAGTGGTCGCTTTCGCTTCCCATCATCCCCCCCACCGTTGATCGGGTGCGGGAAATGCTCAAGGGTACCAAGCGCGCCCCCTCCGAAGTGCTGTGGGTCGTCCCGCCCCGCCAGGGCATGCTGACTGTCGAGCTTGTGGCCGTCCTCGGCGTCATGGCCGGGGCCCAGCCCGAGCACATGCCCCTGCTGCTCGCCACGATCGACGCCATGAAGGCCCCTGAGGCGGCATGGCGCGGTACCTCCACCACCACCGCGCCCACGAGCCCCCTGATCGTCATCAGCGGCCCCATCGTCGAAAAGCTCAAGCTCAACGCGGGTACCGGCACAGCCGGAGGCGAAAACCCGGTGACCAACGCCCTCGGCTACTTCGTCAACCTCGTCGGCGACGTGGTGGGCGGCTCCGTGCCCCCGAACTTCGACAAGAGCACGCAAGGCAGTTCCTTCGATCTGGTCGCCAACGTCATCTGCGAAAACGCCAAGGAAACCCCGTGGGACAAGACGTTCGCCGAGGAGCAGGGCTTTACCCGCGACGACAGCGTCGTCACCATCTCCACGTCCTACCTCGCCAACGCCAACATCGATCATGACAGCGTGGCCAGCGAGGATCTGCTAATACGTTCAGCGCGGGCATCGCCGGATCGGCCTCCGGCATCGCAAGCTGCCTGACCGTCACCGTCCCCGACGAGAAGAGCCCCTACAACAAGCCGCTCAGCGCGTGGAGCAATTCCGTGAGCTACGCGGTGCTGGTCATCTCGCCCGAGCACGCGGCCACCATGTACCGGGACATGAAGTCCAAGGACGCCATCAGGGACTATCTGGTGAAGAACACCGTCCTCCCCTACAAGTTCTACACCAAGGCGACCTGCGTGCCACCGGAGGCCTTCGGCCCCTACGACGCCAACACCCTGATCCCCCGCTTCACCCAGCGGGAATCCATCAAGATGATCGTCTCCGGCGGGCCGGGCAAGCAGTCCCAGTTCTGGGTGCCTTTCCCGCAGGTCCTGAAGCCCGTTTCCGCGAAGATCGCCGAATAACCCTCAACGCCGGGGCCCTCTTCACGGGGGCTCCGGCCCTGTTTTCGGAACGTGCGCAAGCCGTTCGCCAACAGCCCGGATCGCCTCTTGCCGTGGGCGTTTTCGCGTATCCGGGACCGCTCCCGGCGTCCGGGCGGAGCGGTTCGTCCTCGCGGGAAGCGCCGTTGGGGGCATTGGGGACGATGCCGAAACGCGCCTCGACAAACGCCCACAGAAACCTTTCGGAAGGAACCGTCATGCGCATCATCCTTTCTTTTTTGTTCGCGGCGGGGTTGTTCCTCATGCCTCCGGCGCAGGCGGCAAGCCTCACGGTCTGTAATCCGGCGGGGCAGAGCGAGGACGGCGTGTATGTCGATACCATCCTCGCCTCCTCGTCCGGCACCGCCGTGGACTTCCCCCGCGCGGACACCGAAACCATCGAAGCCGCAGGCGACGGGCTTGAGGCGTTCAACGCCCTGTTCCTCGCCCGGGGTTGGGGCGACGGGTTGCCGCTCGTGCCGCCCACCCCGGAACGCGTCAAAGCCATGCTCGCCGGATACGACCTGCCGGACGACTTCCCCATCGCCACGCTCCCGCCGCTGGACGGGGTGGCCACAGTGGGGAAGATCGCGGTCAACGCCGTCATGGCGGGATGCGAGCCGAGGCACATGCCCTTGCTCGTGGCGGCGGTGGAAGCCGTCAGCCAGCCGGAATTCGACCTGCGCGGCGTAGCCACCACGACCAACCCCGACTCCGTGCTCGTCATCGTGAGCGGGCCCATCGTCAAGCGGCTCGGCATCAACGCCGGGACCAACACCTTCGGCAGGGGCAACCGGGCCAACGCCTGCATCGGCAGGGCCCTGCACCTCATCATCAGCAACGTGGGCGGAAGCCGGCCCGGCATCACCGACATGTCCACCCTCGGCCAGCCGGGCGATTTCGCCATGTTTCTGGCCGAGAACGCCGACGCCAGCCCATGGCCGTCCTTTCACACCGAATACGGCTTCCTGCCCGAGCGGAACGTGGTGACCGTGGCTGCGGTGGAGGGGTACTCCGGCATCATGGGCATCGGCTACAGCCGCCCTGAATATCTGGATCTCATCGCGGCATGGCTGCGCGGGCACGACCGGCCCTACCGCCGGAGCATCATTCTGCTCGTCGCGCAGGACACCGCGCAGATGCTCGCACGGGAAGGCTGGACGCGGGAGGCCATGCGCCAGTACATCCGGGAACGGGCCCGCATCCCCTTCGGCGAGTGGAACCGGCAGTACCACGGCGCGAAGGAGGCAAGAAAGGGCGTCCCCGAGGAAGTGTTCGCCATCGCCGATCCGAATGAGCTGGTGGACAAGCCGTTTTTCGATTCCATGCCCATCATCGTGGCGGGCGGCACGGGCGAAAAGAGCATGTTGCTACCCTGCTGGGCCTCGGGGAAGATGGTCAGCCAAGAAATCCGCCTGCCCGCGAGCTGGGGCGAGGGCGTGCGCTGAGCCCCTTTCTCCAGCAAGGCTTGGGAGCGCGTATTCTACAGCGAAGCACGCAACGGTCCGGCATGGCACGTGAGCTTCACTCCGCGTCCCCGTTCTAACGGGCCATCAATTGCCGGCTATTCGCGGGAGGCGGAAAACCGTTCCCCGCCTCCCGCGCCTTGCACACGCAAAAGGCCACGGATCGTTTCCGATCCGCAGCCTTGGGGGATTGCCGGGCTGGAGGCGGCCCGGCTTTCTGGGAGCCGGAATCAGGCGCGGCTTTCCGCACTCCTGTTCTGGCGGGTCATCAATCCGATCATGACGGAATCCGCGGCGCTGAAAATCTTCTCGTTGAATTCCCGCAGGGTGATGCCAAGCTCGTGGATATCCGGGCTGATGATGCCCTGCGTGTTGCGGATGCCCCGGTTTTCGAGGGCCAGCATGGCGGCTGACCATGCCTCGCTGGCGGCGTTGCTCACCTTGAGCCCGCAGGACTCCTTGGCTCCGTCGCAGATCATGCCGAGGAGCGTCCCCACAAGGGTGATGGCGGCAAGCTCCGCCTGACGCGGGGTTCCGCCGTGCAGCCGGACGATGCCCGCCGCCGCTCCGGCTCCCGCCGCCACCGCGCAGCCGCAGGTGGGGGTCAGGCGTCCGGTATAGGCCTTGATGTAGCCGCACACCAGATGGCTGAGGGCCAGCGCTTCGGCCAGCTTGCGGTCGTCCGCGCCAAGCTCGCGGGCCGTCATGGCCACGGGGATGACCGCCACGATGCCGTGGTTCCCCGAACCCGCGCTGCTCATGACCGCCACGTCACCGCCGCTCATCCGCAGATCCGACGCGGCTCCGGCGACTTCCTTGATCTTGTCCGACAGCGAGCCGTGCCCGTTGTGCTTCGCAAGGGCGATTCCGATGCCCGCCTGCTCCGTCCCGGCATGGTCGAGGATCGCCATGTTCATCCGCGCGCCTTCGAGCATCTGCCGCACGATGGCGTCGTCGATGCCGAGCGCGAGGTTCCACAGCTCCTCAAAATGCATGGCCGTAAGCTCATCCGTCCAGTCCGTGCCGCCGCTTTGCGCTTCCAGCGGCTGATCGACGAGGACCGCCCCGTCCGCCACAAGCCGTTCGACATGGTCGTGCTTGCGGGCCACCGTGCAGGAGACGGTATGCCCGCCGCCCGAAAGCGTCACCCGCGCCCACATGGAAGGCGTGCCCTGTACGACCTCTTCCGCCATTTTTCCGGCATCAATGAAGGCCTGCGCCTGTTCCACAGTGTCCGCCGGGATGTCCTCAAGCGCCATCAGCCCCTTGTCGGGATTGCCGCCGAGCGCGCCGAGCACGCACGCCAGCGTCAGCCCCCGCAGGCCGTTCGTCCCCGGGATGCCCACGGAACGCCCGTTCTTATAGATGGCTACGGACATCTCCAGCCGGATGCCTTCCGGCTGCGTGGGAAGGTGGCGGGCGGCGACGGCGGCGGCATAGGCAACGGCCCCCGGCTCGGTGCAGCCGATGGTGGGCTTTACTTCACTCTGAAAAAAAGCATACAGATCCATGATTCCTCCAAATGGCGCGAAACAATATGCCTCCCGCTTTTCAAGAAGCGTTCCAACCCGCTGAGGGCGCTACCCTGCCGTTTTCCAAGGGCAAAAAAGGTGCGGCTGCTTTTTTCGCATTTCACGCCCGTATTTTTCTCATACGGATGAGAAAAATGTAAGAAATGAGAAACGACGTTTTCTCAAGATCGCCTTTTGGGAGAAAAGCGTATGCGCACGGCCTCCACTTCGATCCCGCGCTGGATCGATCTCCCCTTGAACCCCCGTTGCCCCCGGATTCACCGATCCTCGCCCGCTGGAGCGCGGTGCGGAACTGCCTGCCGCCGCTGGCCGAGCTGCTGGATGTGGAAATCGTGCTCATGAGCGCCGGCTATTGCGCCGGCGGGACAGGCACGCACCCGGGCGGCGGCTGCAAGATGCCCGAGGACACCGCGCTCACGTACAGCCTGCGGAGCGGGCAGAGCACGATGGTCCTGTCGCCGGGCGAGGATGCGGTCTGCCGTGCTGTCCGGGCCGGGGGGACTGCACGGATATGGCGAATTTCACCGGCCCGGTGCCCGAGGGCGGGAATGTCGCGGTCGTGGAGCAGGTTGTGGCGTTCACGGACGACCGGCGCATGGAATTGCTCATGAAGGCTGAGAAGGCGAGCTGATCAGCCGGGTGGCCGGGTTCGCGCGGACGCGTGCGCGCAGGGTGGAAGCCCTGCCGGAGCACCCTGCGGCAGCCGTTTCCCCGGCATCACCGGGGAAAGCGAAGCGATGCTCCACCTCAAGGCTTCCATCCTGAAAGCGGCGGCACACGGAAGGGAAAAAGGCGGCGGCGAGCGAACCGGGCATCAGCCTTGCCACGCTCTGCCGCCGCATGGGACAGCTTGGGCTGCTCCCCGGAAAGCGGGGGGAACCCGGATGGGCGAACCTATACGCGGGTGGAGGGAAACGCCCGGGCGGCCTGAATGGCGGTAAGCGCGATCATCTTGCAGCGCGGCAACACGGTGTCCACCGACAGGTATTCGCTGGGGGAGTGGAGTTCCGCCCCTTCGGGGCCCATGCTGCAAATGGAGGGGATGCCCAGCACGCTGGCGGTGAATCCGGCTTCGGACGCCCCGAGCGCCCGGTTGCGCCGGATGGTGTAGCCGCCCATAGCTGCGCAGGCCCGTTCCGCCATGCCGAACAGTGTTTCCACGTCCGCCGTGTATTCCAGCGGGTGCAGCCGGATGCCGCCGCTGATCCGCGTGGTGGTCCGGGGCACAAAGGTGCGTGCCGCCACGGCCCGGACGTTCTCCACAAGCCGCTCCGCCGCATCGACCGTATTGAAGGTGATATGGATGCGGGCGTCCGCCCACGGGGCCACGGCATTGGCGGAGTTCCCGCCGCTGACGAGCCCGGTGTTGACGATGGTCTGCGCCTGCGCGTCGACAAAGGCGTCGAGGGCCACGATCTTGTGTGCCAGCTCCAGAATGGCGGAGGCCCCGTCTTCGTAGCAGCGCCCGGCATGGGCGGAAATCCCCGAAATCCGCATGTGGAAATGCCCCGAGCCCCGGCGCTCGGTGGTCACGCCGCCGTCCGGGAACCCCGGTTCCGCGCAGATGACGGCGCGCGCCCCGCTGATCCGCTCACGGTAGACGCGGGTAGCCGTGGGTGCCCCCAGCTCCTCGTCGGGCGAGAACATGAGCGTCATGGGAACGTCGATGAGCCCGAGATCCTTCAAGGCGCGGGCGGCGAACATGTTGGCGACCACCCCGGCCTTCATGTCGGCCACGCCGGGGCCGTAGGCGCGGCCCCCCTCCACCCGGAAGGGGCGGGCCGCCGCCGTTCCGGCGGGGAACACCGTGTCCATGTGCCCCAGAAAAACGATGCCCGGCCCGGCTTCCCGCTCGTGGGTACGGGCGGAAAACACGTTGCCGAGCTTCTCCATCCAGCTCTCGTCGGGGTCGATGGCGGGCTTGGCGATCTTTTCCGTATGGAATCCCGCCTCCCGCATCCAGCCGGAAACGGTTTCCCCGACCTTGTTCACGTCCTCCCCGTCTTCGGAAAAGGAATCCATGTTTACCAGCCGCTCGATCATGCCCATGATCTCCGGCTGGCGCCCGTCAAAGTAGGCATTGAGTTTCCCGGTCGCGCTCTCCAGTTCCATGAAAGGCTCCTTCTCCGGCTGACCGCCGGACGGATACACGGTTGAGGACGGAATGGGGCGGGCCGCCTGCGGTTACGGGAGGAACCCGCCCCGCAAGGCGGCCTGACGTGATGTTCCTTGAAAAGGGATACGGAGTTCGGCTTATTTTGGCAATGCCTCCGCCATGTTCCGCGTCCGCCCAAACCGGGGAAAGCCAGAAACGGGAGGCGTCCCTCAATCAGCCCGCTGCGGGCAACCCTTTTTCGCCACAGGCGCTTTCCGGCGGGAAAATCGCTTGATGGAAAAAGGACAACAACATACTGTGATCTCACGATTTCGTTAAACGGAATAGCATTCCGTACTACGGAATAAAAGAGAGGGCAGCATGTCGGCTTCCATCCAAGTTCTGACCCGCGCCATACAGCCTCTGGAGATCCTGACCCGGAAGGACGCACCCATGTGCCTTGCGGAGATCGCCGAGGCGTCCGGCCTGCCCAAAAGCAGCGCCTATCCGGTCAGCAAGGCCGGGCTCATCATGTTTACCAAGTGCCTCGCCGTCGAGTACGCGGCTGAAGGCATCCGGGCCAACGCCTTCTGCCCCGGCCAGCTCCTTACGGATATGAACGTGAAGCGGTACGCCCGCGAAGCCGCCGCCGAAGGCTGCACGCCCGAGGAAACCATGCGGCGGGCCATTGCCACCGTCCCGCTCGGAGGCATCGGCACGCCCCGAGATGTGGGCCTTGCCGCCGCGTTCCTCGTTTCGGACGCTTCCGCCTACATGACCGGGCAGGCGCTGAACGTCACCGGGGGGCAAATCACCGAGCTCTAGCGTTTCCCCCTCTCCCAAGCTTTCGGATGGCCTTTCCCCGGAGGCCGCTTTCCCCGTTTTTCTCGGCTTTTCTTTCCGTCTTCCGTGCATCCTCCACCAGCAAGCGGAGAGCCGCCCAATGAAGCCTCATGAAACAGCCTTCCCCTGCGAAACCCCTCGCCTGTCTTTCCGTATGGCAGGCCCGTCCTGTACGGAAGGCATGGTTACGTATTGGCCACATTCCGCCGCCGTAACGGAGGCCGGGGCTTACGGCGGCCCTTGTCAAGGGATGCACGAAGGGATCAACGGCGACGGACGGAAAGCGGGCTCCCAGTCTCAGGAAAAGGGGCTCTTCCGCTTCGCCATTCTTTCCAAGGAAACCGGGAACGCCGTCGGCACCCTTGAATGCTCCTCCGCAACCGAAGGGAATGACTCCGCAAAGACCATGCGGATCGGGCTTGCCGGACAACACGATTCCGAAAGCTATCTTGAGGAAGCGCTCCGGTTTGCCGTCCTGACGCTTATCCCCGCCCATGCGCTCCGTGGGTTGCGCGTCATCGTCCCCCATGCCCATGAGCGCGTATCTTTGCTGAAACAATACGGTTTCGAACCTTCAGAAGAGGGCGGCCCTGCCTTGTTCCAAAGGGCGGACCGGACGTATTTCGACGCGGGAAAGGGCATGGCCCTCTGCGGGCTGGCGTGCTGCGTGTGCAGCGAGAACCCCACATGCGCGGGGTGCAGGAATGAGGGATGCAAGGACAGGTCATGGTGCCAGCCCTTCAACTGCTGCAAACAAAAAAAGCTCAACGGCTGCTGGGAGTGCCCGGCATTCCCCTGCGACAACCCCATGTTCAACAAGCAGCGCGTGCGGGCGTTCGCCGCCTTTGTCCTCGAACACGGGGAAGCCGCGTTGATCCGGGCTTTGCAAAAGAACGAAGCGGACGGCGTGCTCTACCATTATCCGGGGCGGCTCGTCGGAGACTATGATCTGCCCGAAAACGGGAGCGCTATCCGCGCCATGCTGCTGAGAGGGCTGGAGGCGGCTCAAGAGTCCCGTTCCTGAGCCACACGCCGGAACAAAAACCGGGGCCGCTCCCGGCGCTCCTGCAAAAAGGGGGGAGATGGCTCCCCCCCCTTTTTTATGGGGATGCGTTGCGGCCTTTTTCCGGCGGAAGCGGGCCTACTGCTTGTTCAGATCCCTGAGCCACTGGATGATGCCGAAGAACACCCACACGCCGCAGACGATATTCAGGAAGAAAGACAGATAGAACAGGTATTTCGTCAGTTGAAGCCACATGGTGACGCCTCCGGCGGTTAGTTGAGGTCGGGGAGGAAGGGGCCTTCGGGCTTGTGGCCCTTCATCTTCTGGTGGACGAAGAACAGTACGAGGCAGTTCATGCCGATGCCGATGAAGTTGGCGGGGATGCCGAAGGGTTCCCCAAGCACCTTGTCGCTCCACAGGAAGAAGCTCAAGCCGCCCGCGATGACGGCTGGAGCGCCCGCGTAGGGGGAGATCTTGCCCCAGAGCAGGCCGCACATCAAGGGGGGAAGGATGGCGGAAGGCCACAGCTTGAACATGTAGATCATCAGCCCGAACACGTCCTGGAAGATGATGGCCACGCCGATGGAGATGCCGCCCACGACCAGCGTGGACAGGCGGGACTGGCGCAGGAGCTGGGCCTGCGTAGCGGCCGTGTTGATGAACTTGTTGTAGATGTCGCGGGTGTAGATGACCGCGGACGTGTTGATCATGGCCGCGCCGGTGGACATGACGGCGGCGAGCAGCGCTCCGAACACGAGCCCGGTGATGCCGGGAGGCAGGATGTCGCGGATAAGGTTGGTGAAGGCCAGGTCGGGCTTCACGTCGGGCTGGATCGCCATGGACGCCAGGCCGATGGCGGCGGTGGTGGCCATGAAGAAGATCCAGTGTACGCCGAAAATGAGCAGCCCGTTCTTGCTGTCCTTGGCGGACTTGGTGGAGGCGTAACGCTGGATGTAGTACGGCGCGCAGAACTCGCCGAGCAGGAAGCTGAAAAACAGGCCGAGGAACTGGACAAGGGACCAGTTGGCCAGGGGTTTCATGTTCGTCTCAAAGCGCGGGTTGGAGTAGAGGATCGACATCATGGCGTCGAACCCGCCGAGGTGATCGATGGCGAGATAGGCGCAGAGCGTAACCCCGATGACGATGATGACGTACTGCACGGCGTCGGTGAGGGTTACGGCGAGGATGCCGCCCGACCACGTATAGGCCAGCGTCACGATCGAGGCGATCAGCGCGGCGGGGATGAGGCTGATGCCCGTGGCGGTCTGGAGGATGGCGCCCATCGCCAGGATCTGTACCCCGAACGCCCCTACGCAGAACAGGAATCCGAACACACTGGAAAGCAAGCGACCGGAACGCCCATAGTAAATCCCATACAGGTCCCCGAGGCTGTAGACATTTTTCCCGGCGTTGTGGACGCGCCCGGAGATGAACAACCCGGAGAAAATCTGGTTGATGACGACGCCGGTAAGCGCGAAGAACACGATGATCCCTGTAGTATGCATAAAAGAGATACGCCCGATGGTTGCGCCTCCGCCGCACAAGGTGGCGGCGATGGCGGCGAAAAAGATCGGAAGCGGCATACTGCGTCCGGCGACGGCGTAGTCGTCGAAGCTTGAGACCTTTTTCATCGAGTAATAGCCGAGGTACATGACCAGCGCGAAATAGCCGGCGATGACGAAGTAGTCGACAATGTGCATGGGATGTCCTTGTAGCGGGGAGATTCACGGTTGCGGGAATGGGTTACTTCGTTTCGGGAAGCCGCAGGAGGGCGGAAAGCGGCACGGGCCGCAGGGGGGAGCGGACATGCAGGCGCCCCATGTCGGGTATGGCCCTGCCCGCGGTTTCCGCCGCAATGGCCGCCAGAGCCGGGCCGCAGGTCCTGCCCTGGCAATTGCCCATGCCCGCCCGCGTGCGCAGCTTTACTTCGTTGATGTCGGTCAGGCCGTCGCGGACGGCTTCCCGGATATCCGCCGCGCTGACGTTCTCGCAGCGGCACACGGCTACGTCGTCCGGCACGGCATACAGATCCTTGCGCGGCGAGAACCATGCGTCCAGAAAAGCCTTGGATGCCGTCTGTACGGCAAGGGAACGCTGCAGGGGTGCGCTGCGCCGCCTGAATTCCTCCGGCCCGATGCCTTCCTGCCGCTCCGCCACGGCCAGACCCGCCAGTTCTCCCGCTATCCCAGCGACGGCGGCACCGCGTACGCGGCTGCAGTCCCCGGCGACGTACACGCCTTCCCGCGCCGTCCTGCCGCAGCCGTCGCAGGCCACGGTCCAGCACTGCTGGCGCGCATCCCAATGGTGGGGCAGATCCAGCGCGTTCGCCATGTGCGTACGCGGGATGACCCCGCCGTGGTACAGCAGGGTCGCGGCTTCCAGCGTGTGCGCCGTCCCCTTGGAAAAGAAGGAAACGCGCTCAAGGCGATCCGCACCCTGCGCCTCGATGCCGCTGACGTCACGGTACACGGGCGTCCCGCTCTTCCGCACGTCGTTGAGCATGGACAGGCCCCGGAGCAGCAGGGGCAGGCCGAGCAGCCCCGCCGGGAGGTGCGGCGCGGCCTTGAGCATGTTGCTGGGCGGCGTCTGATCCAGCACGGCGGCGAGGGGGTGCCCCTTGCGGATCAGATGGCTCGCCACAAGGTAGAGCAGGGGGCCGCTGCCCGCGAGCACCACCGGCGTTTCCGGAAGCAGGCCCGCCGTCTTGAGGAGGATGTCACCCGCCCCGGCGTTCATGACCCCGGGAAGCGTCCAGCCCCGGAAGGGGACCGGGCGCTCCATCGCGCCCACGGCGATGATGACGTTTCTGGCCCGCAGATCGAGGACTTCCTCACCACGGGAGGCCAGGATGCGATCCTGTTCCAAGAACCAGACCGTCGTTTCCGGCAGGTATTCCGCGCCGGAACGCCGGAAGCGCCGGACAAGCTCCGTGCCGTCGCGGTAATCGGCGGCCTCGGCAAAACGCTCCTCCGCGCCCGGAGCCGTGACATGGCGGTAGATCTGGCCGCCGGGAAAAGCCTGTTCGTCCACAAGGACGACTTCAAGCCCGGATTCGGCTATGACGCTGGCGGCGCGCAGCCCGGCCGGACCCGCGCCGATGACGAGGGCATCCCACTGGCGGATCATCGCTCCTGCTCCTTGTCGGGGTATTGGCGTTTGATGTCCATGCCCTCACGGACAATCGTGAGGCAGGCCTGACGGTTGGGCTGGCCGTCGATTTCCACGAGGCATTCGAAACAGGTGCCCATCATGCAGAAGGGTGCCCGGCGTTCCCCGGTCAGAGGATGGATGCTCGTATATCCGGCGTGCGCGTCCCCAAGAAGCGCCGCCGCCACGGTTTTCCCGGCGGGCACGGCGCAGGGCTTGCCCTCAAACGTAACATTGACCAGAGCGGCGTCCCCCGCCGCGGCTTGTGAAGCGGACATAGCCGTATTCCTTGAAAAAGAGTTGAAGGCGGTCACTTGTTCGGAGCCTCGGCATGGGGCGACGAGGCCGCCGATCCCTGAAATCCCGAGCCGCCTCCGGCGAACCGGGACAGCCCGAAGATGGCCCCGTCCGGCGGCAGCGGCTTGCCCATGACATAGTCGGGCAGGGCCTGCTCCAGAATGGCGGCAAGGGACACCGCGCTGTGCATGGCGAAGACGAAGGCGTTCTCGTGCCCCGGAATCCGGTCGTAAATGGGGTAGGCGTCCTTCGGCCACACGCGCAGCCCGGTCCAGAACCGCAGGATGCGCTTGCGTTCCAGCTCCGGCCAGACACGGACGGCCCATTGCGCGTTGGCGGCGAGCACTTCGGGGGTGAGCCTCCTGTCCATGCCCATGTTCTCGTGGGCCGCGCCGATCATTACCGTGCCCCCGAAGGTACGGGCGATGCCGAGCAGGGGGATGGGGAGGACATCGGCGGGGATGCGCTCCAGGAGCATCACCTGGCTCTTGTTGGGGAAGACGGGGATGTCCGTGCCGAGCTGCGCCGCGAGCTTGCGGACGCCGAGCCCGGCGGCGAGCACGGCCTTGCCGCATTCCAGCGTCCGGCCTCCGCAGACGACGGCATAGCCCTTGCCGGAGGGCTTCACTTCCGAAACCCGTTCCCCGGCGAACAGCGTGCCGCCGAGCCTGACGAAGCTTTTGCGGAACGCGAACATCAGGTGCAGGGGATCGACGTAGCCGTCCATGTCGGACCAGATCCCGCCGGAAACTTCCGGGCCGAAGGGGACCTTGGGCAACATGCCTTCAAGTTCCTTGCGGGAAAGCACGGAGGCCGGGTACGTGCCGTCCTCGGTTTCAGCCCGGAGCTTTTCGATGAACTGGGCGCGCGCCTCAAGCTCGGCTTCCCCGAGGCAGGGGATGATCCCGCCCGTGGGCGCGTAGCCCGTATCGATGCCGGACAATTCCTTCAACTCCGCCGCCAGCTTGCCGTAGGCCCGCGAGGAGGCGAAGCCCCAGCGCACGAACTGCGGGCAGCCGAGCGCCTTGGACTGGCACCAGATCAGGCCCATGTTGGCCCGGGAAGCGCGGGAGAAGGTGGGGACGGCATCCACAAGGCAGGTCTTCACGCCCCGTTTCGCCAGCCCGTACCCGACGGCGGCCCCGGTTACGCCGCCGCCCACGATGACGACGTCGAATGAGGCGTTCATCGGGGTTCCTTCCAGGCCACGCAGTCCATCTCGACCTTGAAATCGTTCATCATATGCCCCTGCACGGTCACGCGGGCCGGGGCGTGTTCGATGGAGAAATACTGGCTGTAGATGCGGTTGAAGATGGCGAAATCGCGGGGATCGTCCAGCCAGACGTTGACTTTGACCACATCCTCGGGGCCGTAGCCTGCCTGACGGAGGGTCTTCATGAGGTTGTCCAGCGTCTGCCGGGCCTGTTCCGCGATGCCGCCGACCACAAATTCCCCTTCGGCGTTTTTCGGGACCTGACCGGCGACGAACAGCCAGCCGTCCGCCTTCACCGCCTGCGAAGCGGGCACGCCGCCCTGCTTGGGCAGACCGAAACGCTCAATGCCTCCCATAAACTCCTCCTCTCAAGTTTGGGGCGGGCGGTTGCCCGTCACACCCACTGGTTCCGCCGCACGCAAAAGGCCGCGTAGGCGATCAGGGAATTGATATCGTAAACCGGGACGGAAACCGCCTCCTGCACGGTCCGGGCGAATACGCTCAGATCCGTGCATTCGAGCAGCAGGGCGTCCAGCGGCTGCCCGTCCGTCATGGCGGCCGCGGCTGCCCCGATCTCCGCGCCCACGGCGTCCGTGTCCATGACGGGCGCGGCCCCTTCCAGAATGGTCTTCCGAAAAACCGGGAAATTCTCCATGCCCGCGATGGCCAGGGCGTCGATCTGGGCGTCGGGAACGCCCGCCTGCCGGAAATGCTCGGGCGTCAGCGAGCCGGAATGCGCGGTGAGCACGCCGATGCGGCAGCCCGGGCCGTGCAAGGTATGGATGAGCGGGATCTGGACAAGGCTGGACATGAGCACCGGGACGGAAACGGCGCTGGCCACGGCCTTCTGAAACAGGGCCATGAAGCCGCAGCTTCCGGCGATGGCTTTGACCCCGTCCCGCTCAAGTTCGCGGGCGGCGTCGACGAACAGCGTTTCGAGCTGCGCCGAGGTGCTGGACAGGATTTCTTTGGCCCCGACGCCGCGCAAGACCCGGCAGACAACGGGGAAATCGAAGGTAAGGGGATTTCTGAGCTGCCCCGGAGGTTTTGGGAACAACGTATCAAGGCAGAGGATGCCGATTGGGGTGTCGTAGTACAGGTAACCGCTGGGTATCCGCATAGTGCACTCCCGTGGGCGCTGGCGCCGGATGAAGGGCCGGATGATTTATCATAATATGATAAAGGTGTTACAATATGATTTGAGTAGCGGTTTTATAAGCCTTCGTCAAGGCGCGCGGCGGCGGGGAAAGAAGAAAAAAGTATCATGAAGCCGTTACCAATAAAGCATTTTTCTCTTTTTCCTCCCTCTAATACGCTTACTTGTATAGTTATTTTTATAATGCCCCACCAATGCTCAAAAAGGAACGATCCGATACGGCGGGGTTCCAAAAGCAGGGCGGAAGCGGAGTGACGGCACGCGGCGAGAAGGCCGCACCCTGAAAGGCGAAACCGGCCCGAAAGTGGGACGGAGCGGGATGATAGGGGAACGGCGAAAGGAATGGGCGGGACGAATCGGAAGCCGGAAGGCGGAGAGCCGAAGAGGGCCGACACCGGGCGTTGCGGCCCCTGCGGAGATCGGGCACCCGGCCCGGGGCGATAATGCCCGCCCCCGGAAGGAAGGGGACGCGCAAGCGCCGGGGATGCGGGTTACCTTCCAGCCGCACGCTGGAGGGGGAGCGGCGGACACCGCAAATGGGCCCGGCGTGGGGGGATCAGGACAGGGCGCTTTGCAGTTCTTGAATGATTTTCGGTTGATCCTTGTCCCATTGCTCGGAACGGACGGCGTCTATGGCAATGCTCCCCACGGCCTCATTCCCCATGCGCAGGACATGGGAAACACCGATGGTCCCTTCAAGCAACATCCCTTGGGCCGAGGCATACCCCTTCCGGCGGGCTTCGGCCAGGAAACCGCGCAATACCGAGAAATCCGTCTTGAGCACGAACCGGATTTCCTGCTCGTTGTGGGTAAGGATCATTTCCGCCTCATCTTCCGGCATGGCGGCTAAAATGGAAAGGGTGGCCGATCCCATGCCGAGCGGGCGGCGGTCGCCTGTTTTATTGAGAAAAACCTGTATGGGATGCCAGCCGTCGAGACGCTCCACGCACACGGCGTCGTAGCCGCTCCGGGCATAGAGGATGGTCGAATAGCCGAAGCGGCGGGATATGCGTTCCGCCAGCGGCAGAAACCGGGCGCGGATAAAGGCGGCGACGTCCATGCGCGGGCTGATGAGGCAGGAATCCCCGATGTGGTATTTCTTGGTGGCCGGGTCGCAGGCCACAAAATTTTTCTGGCGCAGCACCGTCAACAGCCTGTGGACGGTGGCAACGGGGATATCGAGGGACGCGCTCAGCTCTTTGGGAGTTATCATGCGGTCGCCGCAGAGGATCACCTCCTCCAGAATGTTCAGCACGCGATAGACGCTCTGCGCGCCTTTGATGGTCTTTTGGTTGGAATCCATAACCATTCTTGCCGATTGAAGGTTGCAGATACGATGCGCCGTTGGAAAAAGGCGGCCAAAAGGAAACGCGCCGCCCCCGTCCGGGACGGCGTGTGAAGACGGCCGCAACATTTGAGGAGCCGGTACGGATATCCCGGAAGCCCGCGAGGGCGGCTTCGACGGCACTCCGCCGGGCCGGGGTTCCCGCCGGGGAAGGTTTCCCCGTACTCCAGCGACACCCCCGCAGACACCCTTGCGGAAACCACCGCCCCATTTTCCGGTGCGCGGGGTGTCCGCCTCTTTTCCGGGCATTCCCTATGCCATTTCTTGCAATAACTTGTTTGTACTGTCAATATTACCGCATGATAGAACGCTTCAACGCCGATTGGCCTTGAGGCGGCAGGAAAGCATTGCGGGGATCCCCTTCCCAAAACCTGACGGCCTGCGCGCCTGTTCCCCCTCTCCTCATCTTTTTGTTTCTCCAGAACCCATACCGGATGCCGCCCACGCTTTCCCGTCCCCCCACGCTTTCACGCGGCAGCCTCAACGTACTACACGGAACCTCTTCATTTCTTTTCATATATCGCTTGTGCGAAATGTGCATTTTTCTCTTGCCTTTTGCTCACGGCCGGAGTATCAGAAAATTATAATTCAATATTAAACTTTTTAATATAAAATTATGGAGGTCCGCATGGCCGCACAACTGCTGTTACAGCATGTGAAAACACCGTCCGGCGTTTGTGCCGACATACTCGTCGATGCGGGACGGATTGTCCGGATCGCGCCCGATCTGCCTCCGTCCCTCGCGGACACCCGCCTGGATGCCGAAGGGCACATGGCGGCGCCCGGTTTCGTCAACGCCCATATCCATCCGGCACAGACATTTGTGGGCGGACCGTGGGTCGACTACGACTATGCGGATACGGTCCCGGGGCGTGCGAAGGCGGAAGCCGAATACCTCGCCAACCACGGCCGCATGAACAGCCTGAGGAATTGTTACGTGCAGTTCCGGGAAGCGATCCGGCGCGGTACGACCCATGTGCGGGGCCACATCGACGTGGGCGTGTTCGGGCTTGCGGAGCTTGAAGACGCGGCCCGCGCCCGGGAAGCCTTCCGGGACGTGCTGGACATCGAGTATGTCGCCATGCCCTCAAACGGCATCCTGAACATGAAGACCGATCCCGAACAGACCATTGCCGCGGCCCTGCGCGCGGGAGCCTCCAGTATCGGCGGGGCCGACCCCTGCGACCGGGACCGCGATCCCGTGCGCTCCGTGGAGCTGACCCTGCGTCTGGCCGCCGAACACGGTGCCAAAGTGGATCTGCACCTGCATGAGTTCGGTTCGATGGGGCTTTTCTCGCTCGATCTGCTCTTCAAGAAAATCCGGGAATACGATCTCCGCGACCGCGTGACCATCAGCCACGCGTGGTGCCTCGCCAACCTCCCCGACACCCGGTACCAGCCCATAGCCGAAGCCTTTCAGGAACTCGGCATCGGCATCATCACCCACGTCCCCGGCCATGTCCCCTTCCCCTCCCTCAAGCAGGCCCGGCGCTGGCAGGTCCGTTACGGCGTCGGTACGGACAACATGCGCAACCTCTGGGGGCCCTACGGCATGAACGACATGCGCGAGCGGGTCATGCTGCTGGCCTACCTCAGCGACTTCCGCCGCCGTGAGGATCTGGAACTGGCTTACGACGCGGGCACATACGGCAGCGCGTCCGTGCTGGGCCTGCCCGACTACGGGCTGTCGGAAGGCTGTTGGGCGGATCTGGTCGTGTTCCCCGTCGAAAACAGGGCCTGCGCCCTGCTCGAAGGCCCCATGCCCCGGTTTGTGATCAAGCGCGGCGTCCTTGTCGCACGGGACGGCGAGTTGACGGACGCCGTCCCGCCGTGCCCGGAATAACCCTCGGTCCCTTCCACATCAGGAGAACGCGTATGAAGCCCTTTTTCGACATGTCCTTACTGATCGCATTCGGATTCTTGTCTCTGCTTCTCCTCCTCGGCGTCCTGCTTCGGGCCAAGATCAAGTTTCTCCAGAATTTTATGGTTCCCGCCTGTCTCACGGGCGGGGTGATCGGCTTTTTCATCCTCAACACCACGGGCTTTCCGCAGGTCCAGCCCGAACTGTACCCGGCGCTGGCCTACCACTTCTTCACCATTTCCTTCGTCTGCATCGGCTTGAGGGGCATGAGCAAGGTCGACCAGAGCAAGGGCTCCGCGACCAAGGAAATGGTGCGCGGTTCGATCTGGCAGGCGCAGATGTTCCACATGGGCCTCTGTTCGCAGCTCATCCTCGCGACGGGCATCGTCTATCTGCTCAACGCGCTGACCGGGCGGGATTATCTTGAATCCATCGGCTTCCTCGCGGCGCAGGGGTTCGCGGCGGGGCCGGGGCAGGCCATTTCCACCGGACTGGTCTGGGAAAAGTTCGGACATTCCGGCATGGGGCAGCTCGGGATGACCTTCGCCGGGGTCGGCTTCATCGTGGCGTTCGCCATCGGCGTGCCGCTGGTGCGCTGGGGCGTGCGGAAGGGGCTGAACACCTACCCCGTGGGCAGCGTCCCGGAAGAAGTGAAGACCGGCCTGCTCGCACCGGAGAACCGGCCCTGCGGCCTGCGCCAGGTCACGCAGAACTCCAACGTCGATTCGCTGGCCCTCCAGCTGGCGCTGGTGCTGGGCGCATGGATGCTGGCCTATTACGCCGTCGAGGCCGTGGCTACGCGCGTGCCTTCGAGCATCGGCGGGACCATGTGGGGGCTGTTCTTCCTGATCAATATGGTATCCGGGATGCTGATCCGCTTCGCGATGCGCAAGCTCGGCATCGTCCATCTCATCGACGGCGACTCCATGACCCGGCTGACCGGGTGGATGATGGAATTCCTGCTGCTCAGCACCCTCATCGGCATCAAGTTCGCGGTGGTGAAGGACTACATCCTCCCCATCATCGTCCTTTCCGTGGTCCTCGCCGTCTTCACCCTGTTCTTCATCCTGTACTTCGGGCGCCGCGTCCCCGGCTATTCCTTCGAGCGGACGGTCATGATGTTCGGGACCTGCACGGGGACCATCCCCACCGGGCTCATCCTGCTGCGCATGGTGGACAGCGAGCTGAAGACCACGGTTTCCGTGGAGGCGGGCATGTGGAACATGGCCGTGTTCATCTTCTTCTACGTCAATTTCATTTTCCACGGCTACGTCGTCTACGGCTGGGGGATGCCCGCCACGCTCGGGCTCTTTGCGCTGACGTTCCTCGCCAACTACACCATCCTGAGGGTGTTCAAGCTGATCGGGCCTAAGCGGTTCTAGATCCGGCAGCACCTATGGCAAAGCCCCCGGAAAGCGCTTTCCGGGGGCTTTTTTCAATGGATGCCCTCACCGGGCCTTGCGGGGACGCGGCCTAGACTTCCCCGCGCTCTTCCAGATCCAGCAGGATGCGCTTCAAGAGCGTCCGGAGCTGCTCCTTTTCTTCCGGGGAAAGCATGGTAAGCAGCCGCTTTTCCATGTCCGTCTGGGCGAGGAACGACTCGCGGGCCATCTCCAGCCCCTCCGGGGTCAATTCCACAAGGACGTTCCGGCGGTTCTCCCGATCCGCATTGCGCCGGATCAGCCCCTTTTCCTCAAGGTGATCCATGACGTTGGTGATCGCCCCCGGAGTCCTGTAGGCCTGTTTCGTGATGTCTTTCGGATTGAGCGTATACGGTGGCCCGGCATGAAGCAGCGCCGACAGCACGTCGGCCTCTCCGTTCTTGATGCCGAAGGGCTTCATTGTTTCCGTACTTTTATGGTTATGATAGCGCGCGATACGGAGAATCCTGCCGAGGATGCTTTCAAGCCCGATGCCGGGAAACACCGTTTCCCATCGCTCGTTGCGGCGTTGCGTGTAATCTTTGGGCATGAACTCCCTCATAAGATAAAAAGATTTTCAACCGGCAAGCAGACCATACCTCAGAACACCACGCGCGGGCAAACAAAAACAGCGCCGGAGAATGCCGCGTCCGCAAGGGCTCATCCCCGCCCGGTAAGGATCCCTTTGGGGATGCGGGATTACGGCAAGCTGCGCACGGTATTCCCCGAACAGGATGCCGGAACAGGGGCGCACATGCCGGCCACAGTGCCAGCGGCGGAGAGGCCTGATTGCAGGCGCTGTGACGGTGCCCGCCGGGCGGCCTGTCCCCCTGTTATGAAGGCAGGCGTCGCCCGCTGGCGGCACGCGTGAAACGGGGATTGCCCGCGCTTCATTGACTTTATCTACAAACGCATATAGCTTGCTTAAAATAGTGTATAATTTTGGTTGGTAAAGGAGAGCCTCATCATGGTACAGGGCGCTCAGAGTATCTATAGGACCGTCGACATCCTTGACGTTCTGCTCGGCAGTCACGGCGGGATGACCGCGAAGGAAGTCATTGAGGTGGCGGGCCTTCCGGCATCGACCACGCACAGGATCCTGACCGTCCTCTGCGAACGCGGGCTCGTGCGGCAGGACAGGCAGACGCGCCGGTATTTTCCTGGCAATGTGTGGATGGCGGATTGCTTGTGGGAATTGCCCCGGATGCTCTACAACCGTTATTATGATCTGCTGCCCCGGCTGGTGCAGGAGTTCGGCTACACCGGCTATCTTCTGTGCCGCATGGGGTACGAGTGCCTGTGCCTTGCCCGTGTGGAGAGTTCCTTTTGCGTACAGGTGTTCACCTCCCGGCCCGGCGAGAGCCGCCTTTTGGGCGACGGGGCGGGAACATTCGGCATACTGGCCTTTCTTGAGAAAGAGGAACGCGATCAAATCCTCCGCACCAATATCTCGCTTTTTCAGGAAAACATGCTCCGTAGTGTTTCGGACATCGAAGCCGCCCTGGATGAGGCAGTTGAGATCGGATACAGCCGCGGGCACAATTTCCGGGTGGCGGGCACGGCATCGGTCGCCGTGCCGATCCGGTATGGGAGCGATATCGTGGGCACCATTTCCCTTGCCGGGATTTACGATGATGCATGGGGAAAGGTTGAGGGGCGCATTGCGTCCCGCATGAAGGAGCTGGTGGCCTTACGTTCATGATATGAAAACGGAAAAGATGCTGTTTTGATGAAAAGGGAGGAGCTTCGGCTCTTCCTTTTTTATTCCTTTCATTTCATTTGTATTTCACGGATGAACCTTTTTTGTGTCGACATGGAGGGCTGCCCGAAAAGATTATTGACGTGATTTATTTTTATGATATGGTTTTTTAAAACCACAATATGGAATCTTTCTGCAAGAGGCATAGGAGCCCCGCCCGCACACCCGTTTCTCCCGCCTCCCATGCCTTGGCCTCCTTCTTTTCACGCGGAACGCCTGACTCAGCCCTCTTCCTTTGCTCCCATAGTCGCCGCCCTGAAGGCGATAGCTACGATATACGGACATACCCCGCTGTTTCCGAATTGGCCTCCACGGTCCGTCCCGAAACAGCGGGCTGGCCCCAGAAAGGCCCGGCTCCAAGCCGCTTCCGGCCTTCCGCACGGAGCCTTTCACCCCATGTCCCGGAACAGCGCCGGAATCCCGGTGCGATTCGTATAGATGCCTCCGGAGGCTTTCCCCCGCGGGGCTCACAACAGCAAGGAGCAACTGTATGCCGATGAAAAGACTCTCGTTTTTGTGGCATTTCCTTTGTCCCGCCATGCTGCTCTTGTGTATCGGCCTGTTCGCCGCCCCGGCCAGAGGTTCCGGGGACAAGGTGCTGCGCGTCAGTATCGGCATGACCGACATCAAAACTTTGGACCCCGGCCTCGTGACCACGACGCAGGACATGTTCCTCGCGGACATGCTGTTCAGCGGCCTGCTGCGGTTCAAGCCGGGCGACGTCAGCGCCCTCGAACCCGATCTTGCCGAAAGCTATACCCTTTCCCCCGATGGTATGCTCCTGAGCTTCAAGCTGCGCAAAGGGGTGATGAGCCATCCGTTCAGGGGGTATCCCAAAGGCGTGGAAATAACGTCCGATGACGTGCTGTTCACCATAGCCAAGAACGCGGACCCTAAGAAGTCGACGACCGCCGCGACATTCCAGAATTTCGTGGCCTCCGCCCCGGATCCGTACACGGTGGAGATCCGGCTCAGGCAGCGTGTCCCCACCCCGGAGCGGGCTTTCGCCAACTTCCGTACCGGATGCATCATCCCGCGCAAGGCGTATGAGGCCCTCGGCGAACGGCGCTTCAAGACCCGGCCCGTCGGCACAGGCCCCTTCATGCTGTCCGACTACCAGCCCGGCCAGAAGATAGTGCTTGCCGCCAACACGGCGTACTTCCGGGGCAAGCCCAAGCTCGACCGCGTCGAAGTGCTGTTCATGCCCGAAATCAACAGCCGCGAATTCGCGCTGAGCAGCGGCGCAGTGGATATTATCGACGGCAGCAAGGAACAGCTCTGGGTGGACAAGATGAAGAAGGCCAAGGGCGTTGTTGTGGACGTATTCGGCCCCGGGGAGCTTGCCTTCTTCAATTTCAACGTGGCCAAGGCGCCCATCAGCGATCTGCGGGTCCGGCAAGCGCTTTCCCTGGCTACGGATATCGATTCCCTGCGCCTGTTCAAGGGCAAGGACATCGCCGAGGAGATCTGCGGCATCGTCGCGCCGGTGATGCCCGGCGGCCTGACCTGTGAAGACGCACGGGAGGCGGGCGTCGGCCATGCCTATGATCCCGAAAGAGCCAAGGCGCTCCTGAAGGAAGCGGGCTTCCCCGACGGCTTTGACATGACCATCGTCTCCTCCGAGCGTGCCCCGTTCCGCCAGATCCTCGAAAACGTGCAGGCACAGTGGAAAAAGATCGGCGTGAACATGCAGATCGATGTGGTCGATCACTCGACCTTCCATACCCGCATCCGCCAGAACACGAGCCCCGTGGTCTACTACATCAGCCAGCGCCCCGACGCCAACGAGTGGCTGACCCAGTTCTTCCACTCCGACGCCATCGTCGTAAAGGGCAAGGCCCCCATCACCAACTTCTCCAACTGCGACACGCTTGACGGCCTGATCGAACAGGCCCGGGTCGAGGTCGATCCCGCGAAGCAGCAATCGCTCTGGAAGGAGGCGCAAGTGCGGATCCTCAAGGAGCTGTATGCGCTGCCCCTGTATCTTCAGCTTCAGGTCTGGGCGCACAGCGACAGGGTCGACTACGGTTTTCCCCTCAAGTCGTCCTACACCACCGCCCCCAACATCACGGAACTGACGGCCAAGAAGTAGACGGACCCTCCCCCGCGAAACCATTCGCCCGCGCTGAGCCCGCCTCCCGGTCTTGCCGTGCACCCTAACGCTAAGAGGTACAAATGGACGTCACGAAAGCACAACCTGTCCTGTTTCCATTTTATTCGCAGCTGGACATGATCGCCGCAGGGGGCACCGACATGAAACGGTGTATCGGCGTCATGGACGAAGCCTTCGCGCTCCTCGGCAAGGGCGATTATGTCATGGGCGGGCCCAACCGCAATTCCCACGGTATGCGCCTCTGGTTTCCCCTTGAGCCCCAGCATCCGGGTATGCCCAACGGAGGGCCGGATCAGCGTTTCCTGACCTTGCCCGCCTATCTTGGGGGGCGCTTCCATGCCTGCGGGAACAAATGGTACGGTTCCAACATCCATAACCCCTCAAAGCACGGCTTGCCGCGCTCCATCCTGCTCATGATCCTCAATGAAGCCGAGACAGCCCGCCCGCTGGCCATCATGGAGGCCAACCTGTTGAGCGGGATGCGCACCGGCGCAGTCATCGGTCTGTCCGCCCGCTATCTGGCCCGCAAGGACAGCCAGAGGCTCGGCGTCATCGCCGCCGGGCCCATCAGCAAATTCTGCACCCGCGCCATCGCTGCCGAACTCCCCTCGCTCACGCGCGTTTCGGTATACGACATCGTACCGGAAAAGGGCGCGGCCTTTGCCGAGCAGATGAGCGCCGAACTCGGCATCGAAGTCGTACCCGTGGGCAGCCTCCCCGAAGCGGTGAAGGGGCAGGATGTGGTTTCGGCGTCCATTTCCGGTTCCGGCGGCCCGCTCATCGAAGACAATTGGCTCAAGGAGGGCTCCTTGCTGACGTTGAGCAGCCGGGTCCGCTTTGAGGACAGCTACCTCAAGAGCGCGCGGATCGTAGCGGACAACTGGAAGATGCATCAGGCCTACCGCGACGAGGGCAACGCCTTCCCGCCCGAAGAGCGTCTCATCCCCCACCAGCGCATCCACGAGCTGATCGCCGAAGGGCAGATCCGGGAAAGCTCCATCCTCGAATTGGGCCACATGGCCGCCGGGATAACGCCGCCGCCCGATCCGGCGGCTGGGCGGACCGTGTTCCTGTCCAACGGCATGGGCATCGAAGACGTGGCTTGGGCGTGCGAGCTTCACGAACGGGCCAGATCCATGAGCCTCGGCACGCAGCTCATGCTGTGGGACGAGCAGCCCTATGTCCTCTGATCGCTGCCCGCCGAGGCCTCGCAGGGCGACCGTACAGAGGCCTCGGCGAGACCCTGCGCGGAGGAGGGATATGTTATCAGGCCGCTTCCAGCTTTCCGGGAATTCCCCCATGCTGGGAGAGGGGCTTCTTTTACAGCGTTGCGGGCAAGAACATAACACGGGGCCCTTCCTACGCAAGGAGGGACTCAATGGATATGGGGAAGGGCGCCCCGGCTCTACGCCCGGCAGCGGGGGCGGCCAGACTGAAATCCGAGGGAGAACATATGGTCAACTATCTCATCAAACGCACCCTGTTCGCCCTGTTGCTGGTACTGGTCGTGGCGACCATTGTATTCGGCATTGTGCGCCTGGCACCGGGCGATCCCGCTATCGTGATCCTCGGCGACGCCGCGTCGCAGGAATCCATAGAGGCGCTGCATGAGGAAATGGGGCTGAACCAGCCCTTGTGGCGGCAATACGCCGTGTTCATGGGCAATTTGGCGCAGCTTGATCTGGGCGATTCCATGATCAACGGGGTCCCGGTGCTGGATCAGCTTGAAGTGGCGCTGCCGTACACGCTGGAACTGACCACAGCGGGCATGATCCTCGGCGTGGTACTCGGCATCCCTCTCGGCGTGATCTGTGCGCTCTACAGGAACCGCATCCCGGATTACCTGGGGCGTGTGCTCTCGCTTGGCGGCATTTCCATCCCTTCGTTCTACTTGAGCATCCTCCTTTTGTACGCATTCGCTGTGAAATGCCAATGGTTCCCGGTGGTTAACCTGAGCACGGACGGCTCGATCGCCGCGCGGCTGTATAACCTCGTGCTCCCCATGACCACGCAGGGGCTGATCATGACCTCGTTCATCATGCGCATGGCGCGCTCCTCGCTGCTCAACGTGCTCGGGGAAGACTATGTGCGTACGGCACGGGGCAAAGGGCTCCCAGAAAGGCTGGTCATTTTCCGCCACGCGCTGATCAACGCGCTGATCCCGGTGGTGTCGGTCATTGGCATCTACTTCGTCATCAACCTCGGCAGCTCCGTGATGACGGAGATCGTCTTCTCCCGGCCGGGGCTGGGCAAGCTCATGGTTTTGGCAATGAAGCAACGCGATTACGTCATGCTGCAGTCCGTGATGATTGTCTACGCGTTCCTCGCCATCTTCATCAACTTTGCGGTCGATATGGCCTATGCCCTGATCGATCCGCGCATCTCAAGCAGGTGAACGCCATGGCCGAATGGATGAACGATCTACAGAAGAAACAGTGGAGGACGTTCACGCGCAACCGGATCGCGGTGATAGGCATGTTCCTTTCCTTAGGTATGCTGCTTATGGCGGTGTTCGCGCCACAGCTTTCCCCCTTCGACCCGCTGGCTCAGGACATCCATATGCGCCTCCACGCGCCGGACGGCCCCTTCGTGCTCGGCACGGACGATTTCGGGCGCGATGTCCTCTCGCGCATTTTCTGGGGGGCGCGCATTTCCCTCACCATCGGCATAGGCTCCGTCCTGTTCGGCATGGTCTTAGGCAGCGCCATGGGTATGCTGGCGGGCCTACGGGGCGGGCGGCTCGGTGCCTTCATCATGCGCTGCGCCGATACCATGATGTGCTTCCCTGCTGAAATCCTTGCCATTCTCATACTCGTGGTGCTCGGGCAAGGCGTGGACAAGATGCTCATCACCATCGGACTCGTCATGACGCCCCGGTTCGCGCGCCTGAGCTACGGCAGCACGCTGGCCCTGCGCGAACGCGAGTTCATCGAGGCGGATCTCGCCCTTGGCGCGAGCACGCTCTACGTGCTGCGGCAGGGCATCCTGCCCAACATCATGGGCGAGCTGCTGGTCATGTCCAGCCTGTGGGCGGCCACCGCCATCCGTGTGGAGGCCAACCTCAGCTTCCTCGGCATGGGCGTTTCGCCGCCGACGCCTACGTGGGGCAACATGGTACGCGAAGGCATCGAACACCTTTCCACCGCGCCGTGGCTCTCCTTTGCGCCCGGCCTGGCGATCATGGCCACTGTGCTCGGGCTGACCCTGCTCGGAGACGGTATGCGCGACGTCATGGACCCGAAGCTGCAAGGCTAGGGGGGCCCCGGCGTGGAACGAACCCGAAAGGCTCCGGAACCCGATTCTCGGGCCCTGAGCCGACAGTTCCCTACCCGCAACTTTCAGGACGGTTACCAATGGAAGGGAAACGACTTCTTGAGATCAAGGATTTGCACACGGTGTTCCATACCGACGACGGTGCGGTGCGCGCCGTGGACGGCGTGGATCTGTGGGTGGACGAAGGGGAGGTGCTCGGGCTGGTAGGCGAATCAGGTTGCGGGAAGAGCGTCACGGCGCATTCCGTCATGCGGCTTGTCAGCCCGCCCGGGCGCATTGAATCCGGAGAGATCCTGTTTCGCGGCAGGAACCTGCTCAAGGTCTCCCAACGCGAGATGCATCAGGTACGCGGCAGCCGGATCGCCATGATCTATCAGGAGCCCATGAGCTCACTCAATCCGCTGCTCCGGGTGGGCACGCAGATCGTGGAGGCCGTCACCATGCATATGCACAAGACGAAGCGCGAGGCGTTGGGGCTTGCTGTGGACATGCTCCGCGCGGTGGGCATCCCGGACCCGGAACACCGGGTACACGACTACCCCCACCAGCTTTCCGGGGGTATGCGCCAGCGCGTGATGATCGCAATGGGCATGGTGTGCAACCCCCGGCTGATGATCGCCGATGAGCCGACGACGGCGTTGGACGTGTCCATTCAAGCGCAGATCCTCGATCTGCTGCGCAACCTGGTACGTGAAACCAATGCGGCGGTCATGCTCATCACCCACGATATGGGCGTGGTGGCGGAAACGGCGGACCGGGTGGCCGTGATGTATACGGGCAAGGTGGTGGAGCAGGCCGACGTGAAGACACTGTTCACCCGCCCGGCACACCCCTATACGCAAGGGCTGCTGGCTTCCATCCCGGACGTGTCCCGCCCGGTGCCGGAAGATCGGATTCTGCCCGCCATTCCGGGCACGGTGCCGAGCCTGCTCAGACTGCCCGCCGGGTGCAGCTTCCGAAGCCGCTGCGCCAAGTCCACGGACAAATGCGGGCGCGAGGCCCCGCCCCTGTTCAGCCTCCATTCCGGTCATGACGTGAGGTGCTGGCTCTATGAACAATGATGCTTTTCTGGAACTGCGCGGCATAGGCAAACATTTCCGTACCGGGGCCGCCCGCCAGCATGTGGTCAAGGCCGTGGACGGCGTGTCCTTCTCCGTGGGCAAGGGCGAGACGCTTGGCCTCGTGGGTGAATCCGGGTGCGGCAAGACCACCCTCGGACGCTGCCTCCTCCAATTGATCCAGCCCACCACCGGGGAACTTTTTTTCCGGGGCGAGCCCATTCTCGGCGTGTCCGGCGCGGCTATGAAACGGCTGCGGCGGGACATGCAGATCATTTTCCAGGACCCTTATTCATCCCTGAACCCCCGCATGACGGTGGGCCGGATCATCGCATCCGGGCTTGCCATCCAGGGCATGGGCACGCCGCAGGAACGGCTGGACGCCGCCCGCAAGCTCATGGACAGGGTGGGGCTCCTACCCGATCACATCAACCGTTTTCCCCACGAATTCAGCGGCGGGCAGCGTCAGCGCATCTGCATCGCCCGCGCCTTGTCCGTCCATCCGCAGCTCATCGTGGCCGATGAACCCGTTTCCGCGCTGGACGTATCCATCCAGGCCCAGATCATCAACCTTTTCGTCAGGCTCCAGCAAGAGCACAGCCTGACCTACATTTTCATCTCCCATGACCTCGGCGTGGTCCGCCATATGTGCGACCGCATCGCGGTGATGTACCTCGGGCGTATCGTGGAGCTGGCACCCCGGGACGCTTTTTACCGCAGCCAGCACCACCCCTACAGCCGGGCGCTGCTTTCCGCCGTCCCTTCCGCCACGGTGGGCACGAAGAAGCAGCGGATCATGATGGAAGGGGATGTGCCGAGCCCGCTGCGGATACCGCCGGGCTGTTCCTTCCACACGCGTTGCTTCCGGTGCCGTCCCCGGTGCAAAGAGGAAATCCCCCCCCTGCGTGACATCGCGCCCGGCCACGCGGTCGCCTGCCATTTCCCGTTGGACTGATCCCGGGGATGTCGGTGAAACGGCCAACCCCCACGGGGAGATCGCGGGGGGCTCCTCACGCGCCCTTCCGCCGTTTCCCGTCTTGCCTGTCGTCCTTTGAACCAGTGGTGCTTACAAAACCTGTAGCCAAGGAGAAGATCATGTCTCTGAAGGTTGCCGTCATCGGCGGCGGAAACGGCGGGTTCGCCACGGCGAGCCAGATGGCTCTGACCGGTCATGAAGTCCATCTGTTTGAGTTGCCTGATTTCAGCGCCAATATCGCCGAGCTGAAGGAAACGCCCGTCATCGAGGTCTCTGGCGCACTCCTGACCGGGGAAGCCCGGCTGGCGGGCGTATCCTGCGATCCGGCGGACGGCTTTTCCGATTGCGAAATCGTCCTGGTAACGACGCAGACGCTGGGGCACATCCCCACAGCGCGCCTGATCGCTCATTACGTCCGCCTCGATCAGGGCATCTTCCTCATGCCGGGGACCTGCGGATCCGTCCCTTTCCGCCAGGAACTGGACAAGGCCAGGGCTGGAGGCATCGTAGCGGAATGCTTGAGCCTTCCGTATGCCTGCCGCAAAAAGGGGCCGCGGAGCGTGGGCATTTCGCGTTCGACAGGGACAATGGGCCTTGCGGCGTTCCCCTCGGAGCGGACGGGGGAAGCACTGGAACTTTTCCGCAAGGTCTACCCCGGCTCCTTCGGTATGGACAATGTGCTTGAGGTCGCGCTGTGCAACGCCAATATCCTGCTCCATCCCCTGCCGACGCTGCTCAGCCTCAGCCGCATCGAGTTCAGCAAAGGCGAATTCTATGTCTACAACGAAGCCTACACCCCCTCCGTGGAACGTGCCATCGAGGCCCTGGACGACGAGATCCGGGCCATCCTCCGCAAGGTCGGTTTCCCCGCGCCATCCTGCAAGGCGCTGTTCGAGAAACGTTATGGCGGCCCGTGGGATGAAATGCGGGCGTGGTTCCGGAGCATCGGGAGCAAGGGGCCTTCCGGGGCCAAAGCGCGCTACATCACTGAAGATGTGCCCGGAGGGGTCGTGCTGGTCTCCTCAATGGGGCGGCATTACGGCATCCCCACGCCTGTGGCCGATGCGGTGATCAGCCTTGCCGGTGCGATCAACGGCACCGACTACCGCGCTGAAGGCCGCACGCTGGAATTCCTCGGTCTTGACGGGCTGGGCGTAGATGGCCTGCGGGCATTCCTACGGACCGGGAAGCGTCCCGTTTCAAAGGGGGTGTGAGGGACGCTCCGGGCAAGGGTAAGGGCCTTTGGAAAAAGGCTCCGCTCGGAAGATTCGGGGAAGGGGAAACTTGGTTCCCTTCCCTCAATGCCTCCCCTTTCAGGGCCATCTGTCCCAAGCTGGTTCCGTGACGGCGGCGGATGCCCGCCGCAGCCGGAATCAGCATCTGAAACCGCGGGATGTCGGAAGACATCCATAAAAGGAATCCTATGAAAGTCCTCATCAATCAGCAATGGTGCAAGGGCTGCGGCGTGTGCGCGGCGTTCTGCCCATCGCGGGCGCTTTCACTCGATAGCGGCGGCAAGGCCGTATGGGAACCCTCCCTGTGCACGGGCTGCGGCCTGTGCGAACTCTATTGCCCGGATCTGGCGGTGGAATGCCTCCGGGACGATACCGAAACAAACAGGGAGGGGGTATGAACGACGGCGCCATTCTGTTTGCTCAGGGCAACGAAGCCTGTGTGCGCGGGGCATTGTACGCCGGGCTGCATTTTTTCGCGGGCTACCCGATCACGCCCTCCACGGAAATTGCAGAGCTGCTGTCCACGGAACTGCCCTGTCTGGAAGGCAAATTCATCCAAATGGAGGACGAAATCGCTTCCCTCTGCGCTGTGTGTGCGGCTTCGATCGCCGGGAATAAGGCTATGACGGCTACGAGCGGCCCCGGCTTTTCGCTCATGCAGGAAGCCCTCGGCTACGCGATCATGGGCGAAATCCCCTGCGTGGTGACCAGCGTGCAGCGCGGCGGGCCGTCTACGGGCCTGCCCACCAAGGTCGCGCAGGGAGATGTGAACCAGTCCCGCTGGGGCGTGCACGGCGATCACGCCATCATCGTCTTGACCGCTTCATCCGTGCAGGACGTGTTTTCCGTGACCGTGGAGGGTTTCAACATGGCGGAAACCTACCGCACCCCGGTGATCCTTCTGTTCGACGAGGTAGTGGGGCACATGCGCGAACGGCTGGAAATGCCGGAACCCGGCGAGCTGCCCGTGGTGGAGCGCCTGCGCACTTCCGTGAAGGCCGGGGTCAACTACTACCCCTACCTCCCTAGAGAGGACGGACGGCTTCCCATGTCCGACTTCGGCGGGTCACACCGTTACAATGTGACCGGATTGTATCATGATATCTGGGGATTCCCCACGGAGCAGCCGGAAGCTGTCAATAAGCTCCTCTACCATCTCGTGGACAAAATCGAGTCCAAGGCCACCGAGATCGCCCGCTGGAAGGAGTATTTTCTCGACGACGCACAACAGGTCTTCGTCTCCTACGGCAGCTCCGCACGCAGCGCTCTGCACCTCGTGCATACACTGCGCGGCAAAGGCATCCGGGCGGGGTTGCTCGAACTCCAGACGCTTTGGCCCTTCCCGTCGGAACTCGTGCGGGAACGCACGGAAAAGGCCCGGACCGTTTACGTGGTGGAGATGAATATGGGCCACATGGCGGCACAAGTCCGGCAGAGCGTCAAAAGCCCGGACAGGGTATTCCTCGTCAACCGGGTGGACGGGCAGCTCATCACGCCCACCGACATCAGCAGAGTCATGCGCGTAATCGAAGGCAGGGGGTTCTGATATGGCCATCCGTTTGCTGATCCGGGAACGTTTTTTCCCGCACCTGTGGTGCCCCGGCTGCGGCCACGGGCATGTGCTCAACGCTATGCTGCACAGCGTGGACGATCTGGGCTACGATCCTTCCTCTATCGTCATGGTGTCCGGCATCGGCTGTTCGGCCCGCATAGCGGGGTACGTGGACTTCCACACCATGCACACGCTGCAC